>Ga0310810_10001902_pt1 | contig 22174 bp, 18 predicted proteins | sample NCmetagenome_FD_207641 | JGI IMG/M metagenome (GOLD analysis project Ga0310810, IMG submission 207641) | Soil microbial communities from experimental microcosm in Duke University, North Carolina, United States - NC | ecosystem: Engineered > Artificial ecosystem > Soil microcosm > Unclassified ... | reverse complement strand
GTCTGCAGGCGCGGCTCGGGCGGCGTCTGGCCGGCCGGGACCGCCAGGGGGGACACGTACGGATCGTTGGCCACTTCAATCCTGTCGAGGATCTTGAACATGCCGTACATCGCGATCTGGATCGTGACGGCGGTGGCGGACAAGACGACGACGAACCAGATGATCGCGCGAATGTTGATGTCGGTGTGCTCGTGCGAGGTGTCGGGGTTCTCGAGCGCGCCGTGCGGATGCGTGTGCTCGGTCATCTCAGTGCCCCCCGTGGTTTCCGCGCGCGAGCATTTCCTTGAAGTACGGATCGTTGAACGGCACGAGCGCGCGCTTCCGCAGTTGTCCGGCAAAGAGGAACAGCCAGATGCCCGCGAGGCCGACGGGAATGCCGATATTGGCGAGGGTAATCGGCATGCCACCCTGGTTGAAGTTGGGCGCGACCAGCCAGATGATGTCCACCAGCCGGATGGCGACGATGAACCACGCGACGCGGGCCAGAAGGCGCGGCCGGCGCTTGAGGTCCGCCGACAGCAACAGACAGAACGGCAGCACGAAGTGCCCGACGACGATGAGCAGACTGACGGCCTGCCAGCCGTGCTGCAGCCGCGAGAGGTAGAACGTGATTTCCTCGGGAAGGTTGCCTGCCCAGATGATCAGGAACTGCGAGAACGAGAAGTAGGCCCAGAGCATCACGAACGCCAGCATCAGCTTGCCGAGATCGTGAAAGTGCCCGGCCCGGAGCACGCCGTTCATCGGCTCGCGCTCGACGACGATCGCGAGGATGGCGACGGCGAACGACAGCGCGCACAGCGCCTGGCCGGCGACCATGATGAAGCCGAAGATGGTCGAATACCAGTGCGCGTCGAGCGACATGAGCCAGTCGATCGCGGCAAGGCTCATGAGGATGACGTAGGCGACGAGACCGGGCCCGCTCACGACGCGAAACCGCCGGGTGTCCGCCTCGGTGACCGCCACCTCGCCGCGATCCTGCGCGGCCGACCAGCCGTTCAGGAGGAGCGAGCAGCCGATCCAGACCGTGAAATAGATCGCCGTCCGCGCGAGGAAGAACGGGCGATTCAGATAGAGCGCTTTTTTCAGGAGGATTTCGTCCGCGCGGACCGCGTCCGGCCGCGCCCAGACGTACAGCGTCGGCAGCGTGAGCGCGATCGGAACGAACAGCAGCGCGCAATAGGGCAGCAGCCTGGAGGCCGCCTCGAACACACGCCTCGCCACGAGCCCCCACTGTCCGCCGGACATGTGCTGCGTCATCAACAGCGAGAGCGAGCCGAGCGACAGCCCCGTGCAGAATGTGAAGCCGATCAACCACGACGGCATCAGTTGCGACGGCTGCAGGAACACGCCGATGCCGCCGATCACCAGGCCCGCCACGGCGGCGACGACGCCGCGCTGCTGGAGGCGATCGATGCCCGTCGAATCGACGGTTGTCAGGACCATGGACATGGCTTAGCGTTCGCCCTTTGCCGCCGCCGGCTGCGAAAGCTTCCGCTTTTCCTCGTCCGGCACGTCGGACGCCGAGGCGTGCTGGCTCAGCTGCAGCGCGCGGATGTAGGCGGCGATCGCCCAGCGATCGCGCGGCGCAATCTGCGCGCGGTAGTCGGGCATCGCGCCGAATCCGTTCGTCATCACGTCGTAGAAGTGCCCGAGCCCGATCTGCCGCAGCCGATCGATGTGGAACGACGGCGGCTGCCGGTATCCGCGGCGCACGATCATTCCCCGGCCGCTGCCGGTCAGGTCGTGGCACGGCGTGCAGTAGACGTTGAAGCGCTGCTCGCCGCGATCCAGCACGTCGGCCGTCAGGGCGAACGGCAGGGCGTCGACCTCGGCCGCCGCCTGCTTCCCCGTGAAGAACGCCGCATCGTCCTGCAGCGTCCCGCGGGCCACGGTGTCGTCGACGAGCGGTCTCGCGCTCGAGCCGTTCTTGAAGAACATGCTCTCGCGCAGCGGAATCGCCTTCGGCTGGTTGTGCATATCTTGCCGGCAACCTGCAGTTGCCGTCAGGAGACAGAAGGCGGAAGTCAGGAGACAGAAGCTACGGCTCAACTTCGTTCACCTCGGCGGCGTTGAGCTCCTTCAGGAAATCCAGCGTCGCGCGGCGATCGAACTGCGGATCGACCGCCTCCACGAGCAGGAAGAAGCGATCCCGGCTCGCGTGCTCGAAGCGCGGCACGTTGAAGACCGGGTGATAGGGCATCGGCAGGCCGTTGAGCACGACCATCCCGATTACGGCCGCCAGCGCCGCGAAGAGAATCGTCAGCTCGAAGGCAACCGGCACGAACTGCGGCCAGCTGTTGAGCGGCTTGCCGGCGACGTTGATCGGATAGGCGAGCTGATGCACCCACTCCTGCAGCCCGACGCCCGTCAACAAGCCGGCGAGCCCGCCGCCGAGCACGACCAGCGACATCCGCCGGTCGTGGTGCCCGATGGCTTCCCACGCTTCCTCGATCGGGTACGGCGAGAAGGTGTCGATCTTGCGGTAGCCCGCCGCGTAGGTTTTCTTCGCGGCCTCGACGAGCGCCGTCGGCGTCTCGAACTCGGCCATCAGACCGTAGACGCCCGGTGGTGTATCCGCACCGTACGCCATCAGTGGCTCTCCCCCTTCTGCAGCCTGGCCTCAGGCGCCATCGTCCGCATCTCGAAGATCGAGATCATCGGGAGCAGCCGCACGAACAGGAAGAACAGCATGAGGAACATCCCGATCGTGCCGACAAACGTCATCCAGTCCCAGATCGTCGGGTAGTACATCCCCCACGACGAGGGCAGGAAATCCCGGTGCAGGCTGGTGACGACGATCACGAACCGCTCGAGCCACATGCCGACGTTGACCACCATCGCGACCAGGAACAGCCCGAGCGGGCTCGTGCGGACGCGGCGGATCCACAGCCACTGCGGCGTGATGATGTTGCAGAAGATGAGAATCCAATAGATGAACCAATACGGCCCGAACATGCGGTTCAGAATCATGAAGCCTTCGTACTTGTTCGCGCTGTAGAACCCGAAGAAGGCCTCCGACATGTAGCCGTAGCCGACGATCATCCCCGTCAGCAGCGTCACTTTTCCCATGTTCTCGAGGTGGCGGATGGTGATGAAATCCTCGAGGCCGTAGATCTTCCGCAGCGGAATGGCGAGAGTGAGCACCATCGCGAAGCCGGCGTAGATGGCGCCGGCGACGAAATACGGCGGAAAGATCGTCGCGTGCCAGCCCGGCACGATGCCGATGGCGAAGTCGAAGCTCACGACGGTGTGGACAGAAAGGACGAGCGGCGTCGACAGACCCGCGAGCAGCAGATAAATGTGCTCGTAGCGCTGCCAGTGCCGCGCGGATCCGCGCCAGCCGAGCGCGAGGAAGCCGTAGGCCCTCTTCACCCACACACTGCGAGCCTTGTCGCGAAGCGTCGCCATATCGGGAATCAGCCCGACGTACCAGAACAGCAGCGAGACGGTGAAGTAGGTCGAGACCGCGAACACGTCCCAGATCAGCGGACTCCGGAACTGCGGCCAGATCGACATGCTGTTCGGATATGGGAACAGCCAGTAGGCCGCCAGCCACGGACGGCCGGTGTGGATCAGCGGGAACAGGCCCGCGCACATGACGGCGAAGATCGTCATGCCTTCCGCGAACCGGTTGATCGACGTGCGCCAGCCCTGCTTCAGGAGCAGCAGAATCGCGGAGATGAGCGTGCCGGCGTGCCCGATCCCGATCCACCAGACGAAATTGATGATCGCGAAGCCCCAGCCGACCGGAATGTTGATGCCCCAGATGCCGGTGCCTTTCACCAGCAGGTAGGTGACGGCCATCCCGAGCATGCCCACGAGCATGAAGCCGATGGAGACGACGATGATCCAACTGAGCGGCTGGCGTCCCGACAGGACGACCGCGCTGATCTTGTCGGTGATCGTGCCGAACGTGTGCCCCGGCTCTATGAGAGGGGCGGGGCGATAGCTCGCTGGCTTCGGATCGATCATCTTGTATCCGAGGGGCTTCGCCCCTCGGACTCCCCTACACGCTCATTCGCTCGCCGCTTCGCCGGCTCGCGCCATTCGCGTGGCTCGCTTCGCTGCGCTCGCTCGCTTCGTACTTCGCGGGGCTCGCTTCGCTGCGCTCGCTCGCTCATCGTCAGGCCAGCTCCGGGTTTGGATTGCGGATCGCCGCGAGATACGTCGTCCGCGGACGCGTGTTCAGCTCCTCGAGCAGTCCGTAGTCGCGCTCGAGCGCCTTCAGCTTCGCGACGCGGCTGGCCGGATCGTTCAGGTCCCCGAACACGATCGCGTCGGCCGGGCAGGCCGCCGCGCACGCCGGGACGACTTCGCCGTCGGCGATCCGGCGATCGTGCCGCTTGGCGTCGATGCGGGCGTAGTTGATGCGCTGCACGCAATACGTGCACTTCTCCATGACGCCGCGGCTCCGGACGGTCACGTCAGGGTTGCGCAGAGGCTCGAGACTCGGCGTCTCCCAGTCCTGATACAGCAGGAAGTTGAAGCGGCGCACCTTGTACGGGCAGTTGTTCGAGCAGTACCGTGTGCCGACGCAGCGGTTGTAGACCATGTCGTTCAGGCCTTCCGCGCTGTGCGTGGTCGCGCCGACGGGGCAGACGAGCTCGCACGGCGCGTTCTCGCACTGCATGCAGGGAACCGGCTGGTGGTACGTCTCGAGATCGTTCGCGTCTTCCTCGTTGCCCTTGAACTTGAAATAGTGGTCGACCCGAATCCAGTGCATCTCCCGCCCGCGATTGACCTGATCCTTGCCCACGACCGCGATGTTGTTCTCCGACTGGCAGGCGATCGTGCAGACACCGCAGCCGGTGCACGACGTCAGATCGATCGACATGCCCCACTTGTAGCTGTCGTACGTCCACTCGGGAATCATCGTCAGCGTCTTCGGCGGCTTCTCGCCCATGCGCGCGATGACGTCCGGGTCCTTCCTGTATTCGTCGAGCGAGGCGATGCGCACCGGATTGCGGTTTTCCATCAGATGGTGTTCCTGCGTGCGCGCGATCACGTAGGTGCCGCCGGTCTTCACGATCTCGAGGCCGCTCCCGAACCACAACGCGTCGGACGTGCGCAGGCGATAGACGTCGAAGTCCTTCGCCACGTCTTCCGCCGGCGTCCCGACGCGGCCGGTCACCTTCCGCCCGTATCCCATGAACACCGTTACCGACGCTTCGGGATGTCCCGGCATGATCGCGATCGGCAGCTTCGCAACATTCCCGCGGTACCGGAGCTCGACGATGTCGCCGTCGCGAAGGCGGTACTGCTCAGCCGTCTTCATGCCGATCCACGCGGTCGGGTCCCACGTAATCTTCGTCAGCGGCTTCGGCAGCTCCTGCAGCCAGCCGTTGTTCGCGAAGCGGCCGTCCCAGATCGTCGGATCCGGCCTGAAGATGATCTCGAGGCCGCCCGAGGAGGTTGGAGCCTGGGGACTGGAGGTTGAGCTTTGAGCTCCTTGGGCGTTGGGCGTTGGGCGTTGGGAGTTGGCAGCCGTACCCGGCACCCATCCGTCGTGCAGCACGTGTTTCCACAAGCTATCGGCGCTCTTGAAGGGCTGGCCCGTCGGATCGGTGATCGTCCAGCCGCCGGCCTTGCCGGCGTACGCGCGCGTCCAGTAGTCCTTCACCAGATCGTGTGCCGACTTGCCGTTCTGCGCGTCCACGAAGCAGGCGAGCACTTCCTGGACCGTGCGTCCGTCGTACAGCGGCGCGATGAGCGGCTGGATGACCGTGACGGTGCCGTCGACCGCCCGCGCGTCGCTCCAGCTCTCGAACGCGTGCGCTTCGGGAAGGTTCCAGTGGCAGTTGGTCGAGGTCTCGTCGGAGTAGAGCGAGTGCGAGATCGCGAGGCCGACCTTCGCCAGCTTCTCCTGAAACTTCAGGTCGGACGGCGCGGTGAAAACGGGGTTCGCCCCGAGAACCACCAGCAGATCGACCTGGCCGCCGTCCATCGCCCGGACGAGATCGCGCAGCGACGACAGCCGGTCGGTCGGATTGATCTCGACCGTCGGCGCGTAGGTGACCGTCGTCCCGACGTTGCCGAGCGACTCGTTGAGAGCGTTCGCGAGGTGGTGGACGGGCGCGGGCTGATACTCGCCCGCGACGACGAGCGACCGTCCTCGATGCGCCTGGAGATCCTTCGCGGCAGCGGCGAGGAACTTCGGTGCGCTGCCGTTCGAGAACGATCCCGCTGGCGCGGACCCGGACAACGCGCGGGCCGCGGCCTCGATCTCCGAGGCGCGCAGCGCCAGACGGTGATCGGCTTTTGCGCCAGTCAGCGTCGGCGTGCTCTCGATCGCATACATCCGGTTCATCGTCGCGGCATCGGCGCCCTCGGCGTCGACGCCGGCGCGACGGCGGTCGGCGAAGTCGCGTGAATAACGGATGGCGGCCGGACCGCAGCCCAGAAAATCCGCGTCCAGCGTGACGATGACGTCCGCCTTGTCGAAGTGGTAAATCGCATCCGACGGACGTCCGGCGCTCTCTGTCGCGGCGGCGCGCGCGGCGTCGCGCGGAATGGGGTCCCACTGGTGCCACTTCGCCTGCGGGTAGGCCTGCTGGATGAGCGCGATCTGTTCGGCGACCGATGGCGACGTGATGGTTTCGGTCAGGAAACGGATGCCGGCTCCCTGCTTCGCTTTTTGCGTGCCGAGCATTCCCTTCAGCGCGGTGAGGAAGTCACCCCATCCGCGGACCTCGCCGCGATAGAGCACGGTCTGCAGCCGATCGGGGTCGTACAAGGTGAGGACGGCGGCCTGCGCAAAGATGTCGGTGCCGCCAAGGCTCGCCGGATGTTGTGGATTTCCTTCGACTTTGGTCGGATGCCCTTCGTGGCTCTCCACCAGTACGGGCACCGCGATCCCCCCGAACGGCGCGGCGGTGGCGAAAAACAGAGGACGGCCCGGGACGAGCTCCTCGGGCTGGCGGACGTAGGGAACGATCTTCTCGGCCGGCTGTTTCGTGCAGGCGCTGACGCCGGCGAGGGCGAGCGACGCGCTCATCAACTTCAGGAATTCACGGCGTCCCTTGGGATCGTTCCACTCCGAGGCCTGTTCCGGAAACTCGCGATGCAGGTATTCCCGGAAGGCCGGTGTGTCGGCCAGTTCTCCGAGGCTGCGCCAGTACAAGCGGCCGTCCGAACCGGCGAGGCGCGATCGAATGGCCGAAAAATCCATACTCACCTGTGGCACGTCGAACAGCTCGTGAGCTGCCGCGCGCCGGCGATCTTGTATTCCTTCACGAGCCGCTCGCCGAGGCCGGGGTCGTCGGACGGACGTTCGTACGCCATGTTGAAGACCTGATCCTTCGGGCGCACGTACTTCGCCGGATTGCGGTGGCACTCGAGACACCAGCTCATCTGCAGGCTGTTCTCCTGATACACGAGCGGCATCCGATCGACCCGCCCATGGCACGTCGCGCAGCCGACGCCCTTGGCCACGTGGATGCTGTGATTGAAGTACACGAAGTCGGGGAGGTCGTGGACGCGAGTCCATTCGAGCGGCCGGTTTTCGCGGAAGCTGGCCCGGATCGGCTCGAGAATCGGCGCGTTGGTCCAGATCTGCGAGTGGCAGTTCATGCACGTCTTGGTCGGCGGAATATTCGCGAACGGCGACTCTTCCACGGAGGTATGGCAGTAGCGGCAGTCGATGCCCATCGATCCCGCGTGATGGGCGTGGCTGAACTGAACCGGCTGATCGACGGTAACGCCCTGGCCGGTGACGTATCCGGACCAGGAGAGCGTGACGACGATCCAGGCGAGGAAGCTGACGAACACCACGGACGCGAGGATGGTGACTCGGGACCAGATGTTCGTGCTGCGGCGAAAAACCTGACTCATCGGCTTCGGCGTCCGCTCGGCGTCAAAGACTACAGACTATATCCGCGTGTAGGGCTTTGCGAAGACGATCCGCGTGCGGGACACCTTATGATGTGAAACTTTTCACAAGCTTGTCAATCCATGCCGGGCCTCGCGTGGCGCGTCATGATCGTGTCGGTCATTCGCATCGATCGTCAGCGTGCCGCCCGCGATCTTCCGCTGCGCCATCCCCATCCACCAGTTCGCGGCGCGCAGCTCCCGTTCGCCGCGCGGACTGCCCTGATCGTTGAACATGACGAACAGGACGCCGTCCTGCATGAGTCCAGGCCCCGTGCGCGGCCCGCTGATCGAGCGCTTCCGGACGCGACTCCTGCGCGAACGCCGCGTCCACCGATCCCATGGCGACCAGAGCCGCGAGCGCCGAGATCACCACACGAACCCGAAGCGGAACCCGTGGAACCCCCGGAACCCGTGGAACCCCCGGAACCCCCTTCATGTCACGATGATGTCATGTACGACGTGATCATTGTGGGCGCCGGACCCGCCGGCCTGAGCGCCGCGCTCATGCTGGGGCGCTGCCGGCGCAACGTGCTCGTGTGCGACGCTGGCCGACCCCGGAACGCCGCCTCGCTCGCGATGCACGGATACCTCTCGCGCGACGGCATCGCGCCGCTCGAGTTCCTGCGCATCGCGCGCAAGCAGTTGGAGCAGTACGCCTCCGTGGCCGTGAAGGAGATCGAGGTGACCGCCGCCGAGTGCCGCGGCGACTCCGGTTTCCGCGTGACGCTCGCCGACGGCTCCGAGCTCGACGCCCGCAAGCTTCTGATCGCCACCGGCGTCGTCGACAAACTGCCCGAGATCGATGGATTCCGCGAGTTGTACGGCCGCAGCGTCTTCCATTGCCCGTACTGCGACGGCTGGGAAGTGCGCGATCGGCCGCTCGCGATCTACGGCCGCGGCGCGCGCGGCCGCGGGTTGTCGCTGGAGCTGATCGGCTGGAGCCGCGATCTGGTGCTCTGCACCGATGGTCGGTCCGAGATCGGCCACGAGGATCTCGCGCGTTTGCAGCGAAACGGCATCAGCGTCCGGACCGACCCGGTCCTCCGCCTCGAGGGCGATGAGACGTTCGTCCGGATCGTCTTCGCGCGGGGGGAGCCGCTCGCCCGGAGGGCGCTGTTTTTCACGACCGGGCAGACCCAGCAGTCGCCGCTGGCGGAGCTGCTCGGTTGCGAAATCAACGAAAAAGGGACGGTGCGGACCGGCAAGTACGAGGCGACGCACCTGCCCGGCCTGTATGTGGCCGGCGACGCCTCGCGCGCGGTCCAATGGGTCGTCGTCGCGGCCGCCGAAGGCGCCGAAGCCGCGTTCGCCATCAATACAGACCTCCTGAAAGAAGACCTGCTCTAATTGGACTGCTTTTTTGGCCTGTCCACGGCACAATTGGACCTTCGTGTCCGGACCGTCCCCGGTCCATAGTGATGAGCCAGAGAGGTTCTTTTCATGCTGTCCATCGAGCGTGAGTTCGTCCGAACCGAGCGGCCGCTATACGGCCATCTCGTCGCCCTGCTGGAAAACGCGATCGCGACCGGCGAGATCCCGTCAGGCGCGCGCGTGCCGCCGGAGCGCACGCTCGCGCAGCGGTTGAGGATCAGCCGGACCACAGTGGTGAGCGCGTACCGCGAGCTCGAGTCCCGCGGGCTGCTGCGCGGATATGTCGGGCGCGGCACGTTCGTCTGCGCGGCGCCCGAGCCCGAAGGCACGCCGTTCGCCTGGCGCGGGAAGATCGCCGCCGCGGCGCTTCGATCCAGCGACTCGACGCTGCGCGATGTGGTCAGGAATTCGTCCGACGCGCGGCTGCTGTCGCTCGCGGCCGGCGAGCCGGCGCTCGATCGCTTCCCGAACGAGGCGTTCCTCGAGGCGATGCGCCACGTGCTGTCGACCGATCCCGCGGCGGCCTGGGGCCACGGTCCGACGGAAGGACAGCCGGCGCTGCGCAACGCCATCGCGGATCGGTACAACGTGCCGCGCGACAGCGTCCTGATTCTGTCCGGCGCCCAGCAGGGGCTCGATCTGCTGGCGAGATGCCTGATCGATCCGGGCGACGCCGTGATCCTCGATCGTCCCGGCTACCTGGGCGCGATCCAGTCCTTTCGCGCGGCCGGCGCGAAGCTGATCGGCTGGGACATCGCGCGCGGCGACAGCGACGAGCTCGAGGATCTGCTCGTCCGCTACCGTCCGAAGCTGATCTACACGAATCCGACGTTCCAGAATCCGACTGGCGCGACGCTGTCGATCCGCACGCGGCGTGAAGTCCTCTCGCTCTCGCAGCGCTATCGCGTCCCGATCGTGGAGGATGCGACGTACCGGGATCTGTATTTCACCGAGCCGCCGCCGCCCTCGCTGCGCGAGCTGGACGAGCGCAACCTGGTCATCTATCTGAACAGCTTCTCGAAAGTGATGGCGCCCGGCCTCCGGCTCGGCTGGATCGCCGCGGCCCCTTCGATCGTCGATCAGATTGCGATCATCAAGCAGCGGCTGGATCCGCACACGCCCAACCTGATTCAATTCGCCGTCGCGCGTCTGATGCGCCAGGGCGCCTTCGACGCGCATCTGCGGATGCTCCGCGCAGAACACGCGAAGCGCTGCACGCAGATGGTCGCGGCGATCCAGCGCCACATGCCTGCTGGCTCGATTCGCTTCTCGCGGCCCGGCGGCGGCCTGTATCTCTGGTGCCGGCTCGGCCCGGGCCTCGGCGCGACAGCGCTCCACGATCGCGCGCTGGCCTCAGGCGTCACGTTCGTCCCCGGCCCGGCCTTCTACCCCGATCCCGCTGGCGACGGCGAGCTGCGCCTCTGCTTCACGAGCGTGCTTCCCTCGACGATGGAGGAAGGCGTGAAGCGGCTGGCGCGGTGCGTGGGAGAAGTGCGGCTGACTGCGTGATTGCGAAGACACGAAGCCGGCACGCGCCGACGGCTCATCTCACACACGTCACAAGTCACGAAGATCCCAACGCCAACGAGTTGTTGGTAATCTTCGTGCCTTCGTGATCTTCGTGATGCGCCGTGGGCCCCGTGCGACACCCTGGCGCCTGGAGAGTTAGACTACCCTCATGAAGAAGGGTCCTGCGACTCGCTCGTATCCTCGTCTCACCGAACCCCTTATTCGCGCCAACGGCGTCCTCCGGCCCGCGAGCTGGGATGCCGCGCTCGACGCCGCGGCCGAAGGGTTCCTCCGCAACATCGACGCGCACGGCCCGGACGCGCTCGGGATCTTCAGCTGCTCGAAGTCCACCAATGAAGTGAACTTCCTGGCGCAGAAGCTCGCCCGGGTGGCATTCGGCACGAGCAACATCGACAGTTGCAACCGGACTTGACACGCTCCTAGCGTCGTCGGTCTGGCGACGGTGTTCGGTGCGGGTGGAGGGACGAGCTCCTACCGCGAAGTCGAGGAGACGGACGTCGTCCTCCTGTGGGGATCGAACGCGCGCGACGCGCATCCGATCTGGTTCCACCATCTGTTGAAGGGGATCCGGAACGGCTCGCGGCTCTACGTGATCGACCCGCGGCGGACCTCGTCTGCGGAGTGGGCCGACGTGTGGATGGGCCTCAACGTCGGCAGCGACATTGCGCTCGCCAACACGATGGCGCGCGAGATCATTCACGCCGGTCTCGCCCACGAACAATTCATCGCCAACGGAACGACGGGATTCGAGGCCTATCGCGAGGCGGTCGAATCCTACACGCTCGAGTTCGGCGAGCGGGCCACCGGCGTACCGGGGGATGCGATACGCGAAGCCGCGCTCACCTACGCACGCGCCGACAAGGCGATGGTGTGCTGGACGCTTGGCATCACCGAACACCACAATGCGGTCGACAACGTCCTCGCGCTGATCAACCTCGCGCTCCTGACCGGCCACGTCGGACGCTGGGGCAGCGGCTGCAACCCGCTCCGCGGACAGAACAACGTCCAGGGCGGCGGGGACATGGGGGCGATCCCGAACAAGCTGCCAGGATTCCAGGATATCGAGGAGGATCACGCGGCGCGCGCGCGCATCGGGGCGCTCTGGGGGACGACGATTCAGCCCCGGTGCGGCCTCAATCTGACGCAGATGCTGCACGCGATGGCGCGCCGCGATCTCACCGCGCTCTTCGTCATCGGCGAGAATCCCGCGCAGTCGGATGCCGACGCGCATCACGTCGAAGATGCGCTTGCCGGTCTCGATCATCTCGTGGTCCAGGAGATCTTTCTGACGCGCACCGCCGAGTTCGCGCACGTGGTCTTGCCGGCGGCGGCGACCTGGTGCGAAGGGGAAGGGACCGTCACCAACAGCGAGCGCCGCGTGCAGCGCGTTCGCAAGGCGACCGAGCCGCCGGCCGGCGCGAAGGACGAGCTGTGGATCATTTCGCAGCTCGCAAAGCGGCTGGGCCACGACTGGGGGACGCCGACCGCCGAGGACGTCTGGAACGAGTTCCGCGTCGTCGCGCCGCACTTTGCGGGCGGCATGAGCTACGCGCGGCTCGAGGCGCTTGGCGGCATTCAGTGGCCCTGCCCGGACGAATCGCATCCCGGCGAGACGTTCCTTCACGCGCGGCTGTGGCAGGTGCCGTGCGGCGGCCGCCCCGCGCCGTTCAGCGTGGTCCATCACGATCCGCCGGTCGAATCGCCCGACGCGGAGTTCCCGATGCTGCTCACCACGGGCCGGCGGCTCGAGTCGTACAACACGGGCGTCCAGAGCGGCCGCTACGACTCGCCGCTCCATAGCGGGGAAGCGCTCGACATCTCCCCCGAAGACGCGGCGCGGCTCGGGGTCGAAAGCGGTGAGACGGTCTCGGTGGTCTCGCGGCGCGGCTGCGTCATCGTTCCCGCGCGCATCGACCCTTCTCTCCGCGCCGGCATGGTGTTCATGACGCTGCATTTCCCGGACGAGGTCGCGACCAACCGATTGACGATCGACGTGTCGGACCCGAAGTCGGGGACGGCCGAGTTCAAGGCCTGCGCGGTGCGTGTCGAGCGTGCGACCAGGCACGATCTCGCTGCCGAGGGGGTCGTCTCATGATAGGCGCCTCGACGCCGACGAGCGAGCGTGGAGGGGGGTCCGGCGGGGCGAAGCCCCCCGAGTATTGATGGACATCAAGGCGGTTGAAGCCGAGCCGACGTCCGAGGAGCGCGGCGCGATCGACGCGCTGCTCGGCGCGCCGCAATCGTCATGGGACGGCGGACCGCGAGGCAATCCACGTGATGCGCATGTCGCGACCGTCGGCGGGCGCGAATCGCGCGCGCGGCGACACCTGCTGCTGCCGGCGCTGCGAGCGCTGCAGTCGCGGGTGGGCTGGATCAGTCAGGGCGGGCTCGGCTACATCTGCGATCGTCTGAACGTGCCGCCCGCGGACGCCTGGGGCGTCGCGACATTCTACGCGCTGCTCGCGACGTCGCCGCGGCCGAAACGCGTCGTGCACGTCTGCGACGACATCGCGTGCAAGTGCAAAGGCGCGGACGCCCTCACGGCGGCGCTCGAACGATCCGCGCCGCGAACCTCGAACCTCGAGCCCCGAACCTCGCTTTGGATGCGCTCGCCGTGCCTCGGCATGTGCGATCGGGCGCCTGCCGCGTTGGTCACGATCGCCGGCGAGCATCCACGCGAGCATTTGATCGGCGACGTCAGCCCGGAGCGTGTGCGCGAAATCCTGGACGGAGGGGCCGCGGACGATCCGGCGCCCGTCGTTCCGCGCCAGCCTGTGTCGGACCTGCGCCTCCTTCGCCGGGTCGGGCGCGTCGATCCGGCCAGCCTCGAGGCGTACCGTGCATCGGGCGGATTCGCGGCACTCGAGAAGGCGCGCACGATGGGCCCGGAAGCCGTCATTGCCGAAGTGACGGCATCCAGGCTGATGGGACGCGGTGGAGCGGCGTTTCCGACGGGAAGGAAATGGGACGCGGTCCGGAACGAGCCTTCGACACCGCGCTATCTGGTCTGCAACGCCGACGAGTCCGAGCCCGGGACGTTCAAAGACCGTGTGCTGATGGACGGAGATCCGTTCTCGATCGTCGAGGCGATGGCGATTGCCGCCTTCGCGACCGGCTGTGAGAAAGGCTTCATATACATCCGCGGCGAGTATCCGCTCGCCGCCGCCCGTCTCCAGCACGCGATCGAGGCGTCGCGCGCGGCCAATCTGACGGGCGGCTTCGAGATCGAGATTCGGCGCGGCGGCGGAGCTTATATCTGCGGCGAAGAGACCGCGATCTTCGAGTCGATCGAGGGACGCCGCGGGGAGCCGCGGAACAAACCGCCGTTTCCCGTCCATGCCGGACTCTTCGGCCAGCCGACCGTCGTCAACAACGTCGAGACGCTCGCCAACGTGCCGCACATCGTTCTGGACGGCAGCCGCGCGTTCGCGGCGGTCGGCAGCGCCCAGTCGACCGGCACGCGGCTGTTCTGTCTGTCCGGCAATGTCGCGTTCCCCGGCGTATACGAGGCGCCCTTTGGCGTCACGCTCGGGGCGCTCATCGAGATGGCAGGCGGCGTGGCGCCCGGACGCGCGCTCAGAGCCGTGTTGCTCGGCGGCGCGGCTGGGACGTTCGTTCGCCCCGATGAGCTCGATCTCAAGCTCACGCACGAAGATACTCGCGCGGCCGGCACGACGCTCGGATCGGGAGTGGTCATGGTCGTTGACGATACGGTGGATCTCCGCGCCCTGGTGCTCCGGATCGCTGCGTTTTTCCGCGACGAATCGTGCGGACAATGCGTGCCGTGCCGCGTCGGCACCATTCGCCAGGAAGAGGCGTTGCAGAGGATCGCGAACGGCAATCTGGCAACACAGCTCGCGCTGCTCGATGACGTCGGCGCGGCGATGAAGGACGCGTCGATCTGCGGCCTCGGCCAGACCGCGTATTCGGCGATCGAGTCGGCAATCAAGCGTCTGCACCTGTACGGCAGTGTGAGCCGATGACAGACCCGAACGAGGCGAAGCCCCCCACACTAACGATCGACGGGACGGCCGTCAGCGTGCCGGAAGGCACCACGATCCTCTCGGCCTGCGCGGCGATCGGCGTGACGATCCCCACGCTGTGTTTTCTGCCGACGCTGAAGCCCGTCAACGTCTGCCGGCTCTGCGTCGTCGAGATCGAGGGGGCGCGCGTCCTCGCGCCGAGCTGCTCGCGCGCGGTCGAACCCGGCATGAACGTCTTGACGCGATCGCCGCGCGTGATGTTGGCGCGGAGGCTCGTGCTCGAGCTGCTCGCCTCATCGGTCGATCTCTCGACCGCGCCGGGCTTGTCCGATCTGCTGCAGGAGTACGGCTGCCGTCCGGAGCGCTTCGAGGCCGCCGCCGCGGAACACGCGGACCACGTAGGGAAGGCCGCCGCGGAACACGCGGACCACGTAGGGAAGGCTGCCGCGGAATACGCGGAGCACGCGGGGAAGGCCGCCGCGGAACACGCGGATCACGCAGGCAAGGCTGCCGCGGAACACGCGGAGCACGCGGGGAAGGCCGCCGCGGAACACGCGGACCACACGGGGAAGACCGCGACGGTCGCGCAGCCGGTGAAAATCGACAACGATCTGTACGTTCGCGACTACAGCAAGTGCGTTCTCTGCTACAAGTGCGTCGAGGCGTGCGGGCCCGACCATCAGAATACGTTCGCCATCGCGGTGGCCGGGCGTGGATTCGGCGCGCACATCTCGACCGAGTTCGCGGTCGAACTCCCGGATTCGGCCTGCGTCTACTGCGGCAACTGCATCGCCGTGTGTCCGACGGGTGCGCTGATGGCGAGCCGCGAGTACGAGCTGCGCCAGAGCGGCGGCTGGGATGAATCCCGCCAGACGACGACGGACACGATTTGCCCCTACTGTGGAGTGGGCTGCACGCTCACGCTGCACGTGCAGGACAACGAGATCGTGAAGGCGACCTCGCCGCTCGACAACGCCATCACAGCGGGCAATCTGTGCATCAAGGGCCGGTTCGGCTGGCGGTTTGTGTCAGCCGCAGCGAACGAGCGTAGCAAGTGAGCGTGCAGGGGAGTCCGAGAGGCGAAGCCCCTCTGCTGAAATAGAAAGGACCGATTGTGCCCCTCAGCGTGCCGTCCGACATTGAAATTGCCAACAGCGTCAAGCCCCGGCCGATTGTCGACGTCGCGGGCGATCTCGGACTTACCGTCGACGATCTGGAGCTGTACGGCAAGCACAAGGCCAAGCTGCCGATCGAGGTCACTTCGCGGCCGGCGCGCGGACGGCTCGTCCTCGTCACGGCGATCAATCCGACGCCGGCGGGCGAAGGCAAGAGCACCGTCTCCGTGGGGCTCGCGCAAGCGCTGAGGCGTCTCAACGTGAATGCCGTCCTCTGCATGCGCGAGCCGAGCCTCGGCCCGGTCTTCGGCGTCAAGGGGGGGGCGGCGGGCGGCGGCTATTCGCAGGTCGTCCCGATGGCCGACATCAATCTGCATTTCACCGGCGATTTCCACGCGATCTCCAGCGCGCACGCACTGCTGTCGGCGATGCTCGACAACCACCTGCAGCAGGGGAATCCGCTCAACATCGACACCAGACGGATCACGTGGCCGCGGACGATCGACATGAACGATCGCGCGCTCCGGCACGCCGTCATCGGCCTCGGCGGCGCCGCGAACGGCGTCGCTCGCGAAGAGCGATGGGTGATCATTCCCGCCAGCGAGATCATGGCGATCGTCGCGCTCTCGACGAGCCGCGACGATCTCGAACATCGTCTCGGACAGATCGTCGTCGGGTCCAGCGCGGCGAAAGCGCCGATCCGGGCGCGCGATCTGAAAGCCTCGGGCGCGATGGCGATGCTGCTGAAGGATGCGCTCGCCCCGAATCTGGTGCAGACGCTCGAAGGCGGCCCGGCGATCCTGCACGCGGGCCCGTTCGGCAACATCGCGCACGGCTGCAACAGCATTCTCGCGACGCGCGCCGGCCTCGCGCTGGGCGATGTCGTCGTCACCGAAGCCGGCTTCGGATCGGATCTCGGTGCGGAGAAGTTCTTCGACATCAAGTGCCGCGTCGGCGGCCTGAATCCCGAGGCGGCGGTGCTCGTCGCGACGGTGCGGTCGCTGAAAATGCAGGGGGGCGCGGACAAACGGGCGCTCGGCGTCGGTGACGTGCAGGCGCTCGAGCGCGGACTCCCTCATCTCGAGCACCATGTCCGCAGCGTGCAGCAGTTCGGCGTGCCCGTCGTCGTCGCGATCAACCGCTTCATCGCCGATACCGAGCCGGAGCTTCTGATGGTGAACGACTACGCCGCGAAGCTCGGCGTGAAGGTCGTCCTGTGCGAAGTGTGGGAGAAAGGGGGCGCCGGCGGCGAGGCGCTCGGCCGGGCCGTGCTGAGCCTCCTCGACGGGCGGACGGCCAAGTACGCGCCGATTTACGACGTGACGCAGCCGGTGCGCGACAAGATCGAGACGATCGTCAGGCGCGTCTACGGCGGCGACGGCGTGGATTATTCACCGGCCGCCTCGCGAGCCATGGACAATCTCGAAAGCGTCGGTCTTCATCACACGCCGGTCTGCATGGCCAAGACGCAGTACTCGCTCACCGACGATCCGTCGCGGCTTGGAAAGCCCACGGGCTTCCGCATTACGGTCAACGAAGTCTACGGCTCCGCCGGGGCGGGCTTTGTCGTCGCCAAGACCGGCGACATCATGACGATGCCCGGTCTGCCGAAAGTGCCGGCGGCGGAGGGCATGTCCGTGAAGCCCAACGGGGACATCGTGGGACTGTCGTAGAGCTCAGGGCTCAGGGCTCAGGGAAAATCACGCCAGGCGCAAACTTCCACTCAGGATCCAGCGCGCGCTTGACGGCGCGCATCTGATCGATTCCGGCGTCGCCGTACAGCTCGCGCAGCAGCGTCTGTTTGATCGGGTTGCGGCCGACGCCGTGCTCGGCGAGCGGGCAGCCGCCGAGCCGCGCGACCTCGCGGCCGAAGAAAAGAATCGCGTCCTTGCCTCGCTCGACGTCCTCGTATGAGCGCGGCAGCACGTTCGGATGGACGTTGCCGTCCGAAATGTGCCCCCATACTGCGAAGTCGAGCCCGCGCGCCGCGAAGCCCTCCCGATAGATCTGCATCATCCCGCCAAATCGATCGAAGGGCACGATCATGTCCGCGGCGGTCTTCGCGATGCGCGGATCGATTTCGCGCTGCGCGCGTCCGACGCGCTGGTTGACGCCGGCGGGCACCGCTTCGCGGATTGCGATCAGCTGTCCGGCGCGGCGCGCGTTGCCCGGCAGCGCCATCTCGGTGTCGTCGAAGACGCCGTGCGCGTCCAGCAAGCGGCAGACACGCCGGAGCGACGTCGCGGGGGCCCCGGGGGACAGCGACGATTCGATCTCGGCGAAGGCGTCCCCCTCTGTCGTACCCGCGGGCAGTTCCATCTGCAGGAGCAGCGCGAGCTCGGTGTCCGCGGGAAAGGAGACGTCGTGCTGCCGATCCGCCCCGTCCTCGTGGAGGATCTCGAGGCAGCGCCGGTCCATGTGTTCAATCGCGGCGATCGACGGCTCCTTCCGCAGATCGGCGACGAGCGCGAGCGCTTCCTGTTCCGATCGACAGGGAATCAACGCCAGCGCGGAAGTCGGCACGGGCGACAGGGTACGGAATGTAATCGTCGTGATGACGCCAAGCGTTCCTTCCGATCCGATGAACAGATCGATCAGATCCATGTCGGGCCGTGCGAAGTAGCCGGCCGAGATTTTGACGACATCGGGCATGCGGTACGACGGCACGCGGATCTCGATCGCGCGGCCGTGGGCCTTGACGCGCAGGCTGCCGTTCCGCGCGCGCGCGTCGCGGCGTTTGATCGCGAGCTCCGAGCCGTCCGCGAGGACCACCGTGATCGCGTTGACCCACGATCGCACGCTTCCGTGACGGAACGTCGCGGCCCCGGCCGCGTTGGTGGCGACGATGCCGCCGGCAAGGGCGCCGGTGAACGTCGGCGCGGGCGGAAACCACGCGCCGCGCAGCGCCAGCGCTTCCTGGATGGCGGCGACCGGCACGCCCGCTTCGACCGTGATATGTGCCCGGCCGATGTCGAGAATGCGCGTCAGCTTCTCGGTTGACAGCACCGTCTCGCCCATCGGTGTCGCACCGCCCGTCAGCGACGACTGTGCGCCGATCGTCAGAATCGTCGCCGCGGCGCGGACGATGCCGGGGATCTCGTCAAGGCTCCGCGGGATGACGACGCGTTCGGCATGGCCGCCTGGAAAATGGGCGGCATCGGAGAGGTACTTTGAATCCCCGAACATTTCCGAAATGCAACGCTATATCATTCCAGGGGAGGGCGTACATGCATAGCCACGCTTTGACCGCTGCAGTGGCCGCCGCGTTGCTCGCCAGCATCGGCGCCGCGTCGACCCAGGACGAAAAGATGAAGTCGCGCGACGCCCGCGTCATGGTTGTGCAGGGCTGCATCGATGGCTCGAGGTTGACGGTGCACGGCGAAAGCCCCGCCGCCCACACCGATCGATTCCAGCTTCGGGGAAACAAGGACCTCATGAAGGTTCTGACCAAGGATCTCAAGGGGCATTTCGTCGAAGTGACGGGTGTGCTCGAGGATCCCGGCAACACCCAGGGTCGAGGCAAGACCGTTCAAGTGGGGAAGAAGACGACCATCACGACCGGGGCGCGCGATGTTCCCACGGGTCCGGCCGAGCCCGCGCGCGACCCTATCCTCGAGGTCTCCTCGTTCAAGGACGTGCGGAAAGATTGCAGGTAATCCGCCCGCGCGGTCGACAGCGATAACCTAACCCAATCAGTGTCCTCTGCCGATGAACCCCGGCTGCTTGAGAATCGTGGGGGGCGGCGGTCCCTGCGGCGGGTTGACCGTATATCGCCACGCCTCGATCGACCAGCCGGACCCGGCGCCGCTCAGCACGAGGGTGAAGAGGCCGCTGTATATCGTCGACGCGGCGGCCGACGGCGGCCGACCCTGCGCCGGCGTTCCCGGTCCGTCGGCGAAGCGCAGCTCCCATTTGCCGTCGGCGATCGCGTGGTTCGGCCCCAGGCAGCGGATGTCATAGATCGTGACCGGATGCACTGACCCTCGGTATTCCGGCTTCAGAAAGAGCTGCTCCCGATTCTGCCGGATGACGTCGCGCGTGCGCTCGATGGTGCCGTCGGGATGGCGCATGTCGGCGTCCTGCGAAAACATCAGCCCGATGTTGACCGCGTCCATTTGGCGCCAGAGCGAGCTGAAGCGAGGCCCGATCTCGCGGATCGTCCGTTCGTCGCCCGGCGTGCAGCCGTTCGGCAGCCGTCTCTCGACCGGCTGCGCGGATCGCGCGGCGGGTGGCGCGGAGGGCGGCGTCGCGGTCTTCGGAACCGGGAGTGGGGCGCTCCTGAGGGTCTCGATGTCGTCGAGCACACCCGCCACCAGCGATTCGACGAGAATCTGCCCCTTTTCCCTCGTCGCGAGCGTGGCGTCGACGAGAACACCGGATTCCGAGAACACGCCGGGTGTGTCGCGCTTGCGCGTCATCGGACCGAACCCCGGCCCGTACTCCCGAACGGCCTTGCTCATATCGACGGCGGATGGATCGATGTAGAGCATCATCGACGTTTCCGCCTCGTCCGCGTGTGCGACGCGAATCGGCGTCTGCCGCAGCGGCGCCCCCGCGGAGCGAAGACGGAACTCCAGGTCCGTGTAGCCGAGCAGGATGCCGTCGTCGCCGAGCGCCTGGGCGGCTTTGGAGAGCGGCTGCAGCGTCGGAATGCCGATGTTCACCACGTAGAATCGGCGCGCGGGCGTCCGTGCGAGGCTGCGGACGATCTCGATGGTCATGTTGCGGGCGGTCGCGTCGGTCAGCGACGTGGATCCCGGGTACTCCAGGAACGATGGATAAAAGCTGTATGAGACGAGCGGCGCGACGACGACCGATGCGGACGCCTGAACGCGGCCCGCGACGTACCGCGCGATCCGCTCGTTGTGATTCAGCTTGAGATGCGGACCGTGCTGGACCGCCGCCGCGCCGAGCGGGATGACGACGATCGAGGAGGGCGTCAGCGCCGCCTCCGCCTCCTTCCACGAAAGATCGGCCAGCGCCACGCCGGACTTCGCCGGCTGCGCCGCCGTGAATGCCGCCGCCAGGACCGCGGCTATGCTGAACCCCGCGAGCGTGACGCGCATGTCCCGCCTCCTTGCCTCGTTCAGACGCTCCTGTTCCGGGGGAGGACTGTACACTTAACCAGGGCCGGCGTTGCTTATGGCTGAATGGAACGCGGAGCGATATCACGAGCTCTCGGCGCCGCAGCAGGCGTGGGGGCGGCGGGTTCTCGAGCGGATGCCGCTCGAGGGGCACGAGCACGTGCTGGATATCGGGTGTGGAACGGGCGTCGTGACCGGGGAGATCGCCGCGCGGCTGCCGCGCGGCCGCCTCGTGGCGCTCGACCGATCGGAGGCAATGCTGCGGACGGCCTCGGACTGGCTTCGTCGGCAGGCGCCCCGCACGGGGATCGTCCGCGCCGACGGCGCCGCGCTGCCGTTCAGGCGCGCGTTCGACGCCGTCTTCAGCGCCGCGACCTTCCATTGGATTCACGATCATGCGGCGCTGTTTCGATCGATCGTCATGGCGCTGAAGCCCGGCGGGCGCCTCGTGGCGCAATGCGGCGGCGAAGGGAACCTGGCCGTCCTGCGCGGACGGGCGCAGCGGCTGATGGACGGCCGGTTTGCCCAATTCTTCGACGAGTGGACCGAGCCGACTCACTACGCGGACGTCGAATCCACCAAACGGCGGCTCGCGGACGCCGGATTCGTCGACATCGACGTCTGGCAGGAGGCCGCGCCGACGTCCTTCGATGACCCGGAAACGTATCGGGAGTTCATCGCGACCGTCTGCGTTCGCCACCAGGCCGCGCGCCTCCCGACGCGAGAGCGCGACCTGTTCCTGCGCGAGCTGACTGTCGCGGCTGCCGCCGACTCGCCGCCGCTCACGCTCGATTACTGGCGTCTGAATCTCGCCGCCAGGCGTCCGGCATGACGGCGGCGGACTGGTATGGCGGGCGCACCGCCGCATGGACGGCGCGGCACGCCGCGGCATCCGGCCGCGCAACCCGCCTCTCGCGCCTGCGGTTGATCACGTTTCTCGGCGGCGTCGCGCTGATCTGGTGGGGAATCGGGCACGCCGTCGTCTCGGTCGCGGTGATGGGCGGTCTCGCGCTCGGCGCCTTTGGATGCTGCGTCGTTCTCCACGCGCGCGTGCTGGAGGACATCGAACGCGCGGACGCCGCGCTGCGCGTCAGCGCGATCGGCGTCGCCCGTCTCGCGCGCGACTGGCAGGCGCTTCCCGAAGTGCCTCCACCCGCCGATCTGGATTCCGACGCGCATCCATACGCCCGCGATCTCGATATCTTCGGACACGCGTCGCTCG
>Ga0310810_10001901_pt1 | contig 22187 bp, 15 predicted proteins | sample NCmetagenome_FD_207641 | JGI IMG/M metagenome (GOLD analysis project Ga0310810, IMG submission 207641) | Soil microbial communities from experimental microcosm in Duke University, North Carolina, United States - NC | ecosystem: Engineered > Artificial ecosystem > Soil microcosm > Unclassified ... | reverse complement strand
CCTCGAAGACGGAGTCGACCGATTTCCCCCACACGCCTGAATACTTTTCCAGCAGCTCCTCCGCCGGAGTGGTGCCGCGCGCAACGATTTCATGGAGCGGCTCAAGGTAGCGCGACTCGTCACGGTGATCGCTGTCGATAAAGCCGCGGCGCTTCAGCCCGGCTTCGGCGAACGCGAGACACTCCTCCGCAAGCTCGCGCACCGTCCGCCCACGGATCGTCGCATTGAGCGCCTGCGTCGGAACGTCGTCGCGCAACGTCTGCCGCTCATCCGCGCTCCAGCCCTTCACCAGGTCCCACGCGGCATCGAGCGAAACATCGTCATAGAGCATGCCGACCCAGAATGCCGGCAGCGCGGTCAAACGCGCCCAAGGTCCTGAGTCGGCGCCGCGCATCTCCAGATAGCGCTTCAAGCGCACCTCGGGAAAAATCGTCGACACGTGATTGGCCCAGTCCGATTGGGTGGCGCGCAGGTTATGGCGGCCGGGCAGCTTTCCCTTGAGCAGATCGCGGAACGACATCCCCGACACATCGATGTATTCGTCCTCGCGCTTGACGAAATACATCGGGACATCGAGCGCGTAGTCGACATAGCGCTCGAAGCCCATGCCGTGCTCGAAGGCCCAGGGCAGCATGCCGGCGCGCGCATTGTCGGTGTCGCGCCACACCTCCGAGCGGAACGAGAGAAAGCCGTTCGGCTTGCCTTCGGTGAAGGGCGAGTTCGCGAACAGTGCGGTCGCCACCGGCTGCAGCGCAAGCGAGACGCGCAGCTTCTTCACCATGTCGGCTTCCGAGGAGAAGTCGAGGTTCGTCTGCACCGTGCAGGTGCGGTACATCATGTCGAGGCCATAGCGGCCGACCCTCGGCATATAAGCGGTCATGATCTGGTAGCGGCTCTTCGGCATCTGCGGCGTTTGTCGGCGCGTCCATTTCGGGCTCATGCCGAGCCCGAGGAAGCCGATCCCGAGTGGCGACGCGATCTCGCGCAATTGCGCGAGATGCGCCGTCAATTCGTTGGCGGTCTGATGGATGGTCTGTAAGGGCGCGCCGGAGAGTTCGAACTGCCCGCCCGGCTCGAGCGAGATCGCGCCGCCGCCGGTCACGTCGGCAAGGCCGATAATGTTGTTCTTGTCGTTGATCGGCTCCCATCCGAGCAGATGCTGCATGCCGACGAGCAGCGAGCGGATCGAGCGGCGTCCCTCGTAGGGCACCGGCTCGTGCGTGTCGCTCATGAAAGCGAACTTCTCATGCTCGGTGCCGGCGCGCCATTGCGCCTTCGGCTTTGCGCCTTCGGCGAACCACGCGACGAGCTCGTCGCGCGATTCGATTGGCGTCAGGTCGACAACGTCACGGGCCATTGACGGGATTGTCCGGAGGGAAGGTGCGCGAACTTACACGAGAGGAAGCGAAGAGCAATGTAGCGCGTGCGAGGCATCTAGGGATGGGGGAAGGGAATGCAAAGGACCCCCGCCGCCGCAGGCAGGGATGACCTACCGTATCTCCACGATCTCCGCCTCGCCGTTTCCCGCCTGCACCACGTCTCCGACGGACTTGTTCATCAGCGCGCGGGCGACCGGCGACGCATAGGAGAGCGTGCCGCGCGAGGGCTCGGCCTCGTCTTCGCCGACGATGCGCCAGGTCTGGCGGCGGCCGTCGTCGCGCTCGATCGTCACCGTCGAGCCGAACTGCACCTTCTCAGCGCCTTCGGGCGCGTGCATCAGCTGCGCGGTCGAGCGCCGCGCGGTCCAGTAGCGCAGGTCGCGGCCGGCAAGGGCGATGGCGCCGCGATCATTCGCAGCCTGCGCGCGCGCAAGTTCCTCCTGCGCGCGCGTCATCGCGTCCTCGATCTGCGCGAGGCCTTGCGGCGTGACCAGATTGGCATGTTCGGAAATCGGACGATCGGGCAGGTCCTCTACGGCCTCGCCTTCGTCCGGCTCCTTGGTGAATGCACGGCTCATGACCGAAAACGTGTGGAGCGGAGAATGGTTTCGCAAGGGGCTGAGCTGGTCATTCCGGCCGAGCGAAGCGAGGGCCGGAATCCATAACCACGACCGGTGCAATTTTGAGAAGACGGTGGTTATGGATTCCGGGCTCGCGGGCTTGCGCCCGCGCCCCGGAATGACGGCGGCGCTACGCCGCCCTTTCCATCACCGCTTCCTCCAGCACCAAGCGCGCGCACTTCTCGCCGATCATGATCGACGGCGCATTGGTGTTGCCCGAGGTGAGCGTCGGCATGATCGAGGCGTCGGCGACACGCAGGCCCGCGATGCCGTGCACGCGCAGTCTGTCGTCGACCACGGCCGTTGGATCGCTACCCATCTTGCACGTGCCGACCGGGTGATACGTCGTCTCGGCGGTGCGCGCACAGAAATCGATCAGCTCATCGTCGGATTGCGCCTTGCGTCCCGGCGCGAATTCCTCCGGCTCGAGCCATTGGAGCGCGGGCGCCTCCATCAGCCGACGCACGATGCGCATCGTGGCGGTGAGGCACTCGCGGTCGATGCGCTCGGCGAGGAAGTTGAAACGGATCGCAGGGGGCTTCCCGGCATCCGCGCTCCTGATGTGGATCGAGCCTTTGCTCTCGGGGCGCATCTGGTGCGCGATGATGGTGATGCCGATGTCCTTGGCGATCTTCACGTCGGGCGTGACCAGCATCGGCTGGATCGCGATCATCGCGTCGGGCGAATCGAGGCCCTCGCGCGTCTTGAAGAAAGCGCGCATCGGCGAGGCCGGATGACTGAGGAAGCCCTTGCGCTGGGCGATGTAGAGGAGCCCATGCCCCAGCCCGCGCAGGCCTCGCGCGCGCTCGTTGAACGTGACGCCGTGGCGGCCAACGCGCCATTTCATGCGCGGGGCCCAGTGGTCGCGCAAATTCTCGCCGACGCCGGAGAGCTCGTGCACCATCGCGATGCCGAGCGACTTCAGCCGATCGCTTTGCCCGATGCCCGAGAGCTCGAGCAGCTGCGGCGAGGCGATCGAGCCAGCCGAGACGATCACTTCGCGCTCTGCGCGCGCTTCGAATTCCTGATCCTGCATCGTGTAGCGCACGCCGACGCAGCGCCGGCCCTCGAACAGGAGGCACTGCGCATGCGCGCCCGTCTCGATGCGCAGATTGCGCCGCGCACGCGCCGGAGCGAGATAGACGCGCGATGTCGAATTGCGAAAGCCGCCGCTGATGGAGGCCTGCGTCATCGCAATGCCTTCCTGGCTTTCGCCGTTGTAGTCATCGTTGCGCGGGATGCCGATGCTTTCCGCGGCCTTGAAGAAACTGTCGTAGAGCGGCCCGCTCTCGTCACTGTCGGTGACGATTAGCGGCCCGCCGCGGCCGCGCAGCTCATCGCTGCCGGCGTGATAGCTTTCGATGCCTTTGAACACGGGCAGCACGTCGTGCCAGCTCCAGCCGCGATTGCCGAGCTGCGCCCAATGATCATAGTCCTGGCGCTGGCCGCGCACCCAGACCATGCCGTTGATCGCGCTCGAGCCGCCGAGCATCTTCCCCCGCGGCACCGGAATGGCGCGGCCGCCGGTCACGGTTTCCGGCTCTGATGCGTAAAGCCAGTTCACGCCCGGACGGTTGATGAAGCGCGCGAACGAGACCGGCACGCGCGACAGAGGATGCGTCTCGCCGCCGGCCTCGAGGAGGAGCACCTGATGGCGGCCGTTCTCGGTCAACCGATTGGCGAGCGCCGCGCCGGCCGAGCCTGCACCGATGATGACGTAGTCGGCCGTGCGGGTGTTCATGGAGTGTCCGTCCCGGTGTCCTGGTTGCTTGGGACGGAGGATATTGCGAGGCAGGCGGACACAACAAGCCGCTCGTCCGCGCGAAAGCCGGGGCCCAGTCCTCAAAGTGCTGGATTCCCGCTTTCGCGGGAATGAGCGGCGCGGGTGGCTAGGCGGCGACCTTCTCCCGCTTCGGCGCAAAACGTGAATAGAAGCTCTCGCCCTTTTGCGCCATCTCCACGAGCAGCTTGTTCGGCTTGAAGCGCTCGCCGTATTTCTGAGCGAGCTTCTCGCACAGCGCGACGAATTTCTTCACGCCGATCATGTCGATGTAGGAGAGCGTGCCACCCGAATAGGGCGCATAGCCGAATCCGAGGATTGAGCCGACGTCCGCCTCGCGCACGTCGGTGAGCACGCCTTCCTCGAAGCAGCGCGCGGTTTCAACTGCCTGGATCGCAAGCAGCCGCGCCTTGAGCTCATCCTTGTCGATCGTGTCGGGATCGAGCTTTTCCTTCTGAAGCTCGGCAAGGCCTGGCCAAAGCCGCTTCTGGCCGCTCTGCGGGTAGTCGTAGAAGCCCTTGGCGTTCTTGCGCCCATAGCGGCCGCGCTTCTCGACCATCTCCTCGAGCAGCGCCTTCTGCCGCGGATCAATCGCCTTCGCGCCGAGATCGGCTTCGGTCGCCTTGAGAATCTTCCACGCGAGGTCGACCGCGACCTCGTCGTTGAGCGCAAGCGGCCCGACCGGCATGCCGGCTTGGCGGCCGAGATTCTCCACCATCGCGGCGGGCACGCCCTCGGTGAGCATCAGGTGGCCCTCGCGAATGTAGGTGCCGACCACGCGCGAGGTGTAGAAGCCGCGCGAGTCGTTCACCACGATCGGCGTCTTGCGGATGGCGCGCACATAATCGAGCGCTACCGCGAGCGCCGGATCGGCCGTCTTCTCGCCCATGATGATCTCGACCAGCATCATCTTGTCGACCGGCGAGAAAAAATGAATGCCGATGAAGTTCGCCGGCGCCTGCGCGGTTTCGGCCAGCGAGGTAATCGGCAAGGTCGAGGTATTAGAGCCGAACACGACCTTCTCGCCGACCACGGCCTGCGCCTTGGCGGTCGCCTCGGCCTTCACCTTGCGATCCTCGAATACAGCCTCGATGACGAGATCGACGCCCTTGAGCGCGTTGTAGTCCGGCGTCGGCGTGATGCGCGCAAGCAGCTTGTCGGCGTCTTCCTGCTTGGCGCGGCCGCGCTTGATCTGTCCCACCATGATGTTCGCCGAATAGGCCTTGCCCTTGTCGGCTGCCTCCTGGTCGCGGTCGATCAGGACGACCTCAAGTCCAGCCTGGGCCGACACATACGCGATGCCCGCGCCCATCAGGCCCGCGCCAAGCACGCCGACCTTCCTGAGATTGCTCGCCGGCTGATCGGCCGGACGGCGCGCGCCCTTGTTCAGCTCCTGCATCGAGACGAACAGCGAGCGGATCATCGCCGCAGCTTCGGGCGAACGCACGATCTTGGCGAAATAGCGCGACTCGATGCGCAGCGCGGTGTCGAATGGCACCTGCAGCCCCTCGAACACGCTGCTCATGATGGCGCGCGCCGCCGGATAGTTATCCGACGTCTCCTTCCGGTACAGCGCATTCGCGGCCGGCCAGGTCATCATGCCCATCTTCGACCAGATCGGGCCGCCGGGCAGCTTGAAGCCGTCGACGTCCCACGGCTGCTTTGCCTTCGGCGAAGTCTTGATCCAGGTCTTCGCCGCGCTAACGAGATCCGCGGCCGGCACGATATTGTCGACGAGCTTCATCGTCTTGGCGCGATCGAGGCGAAGCTGGTCGCCTTTGAGCAGGAATTGCAGCGCGTCCGCGGTCGCGATCATGCGCGGAATGCGCTGCGTCCCGCCGGCGCCGGGGAATAGCCCGACCTTGATCTCGGGCAGCCCGAGACGCGTCTTCGGATTGTCCGACGCGATGCGGTGATGGCACGCGAGCGCGAGCTCGAAGCAGCCGCCCATCGCGGTGCCGTTGAGCGCCGCGACCCACGGCTTTCCGCTCGTCTCGAGCTTGCGATAAGTCAGCGAGAGCTTCCGCGAGAAGTCGAACACGGTTCTGTTGGCGGCTTCCTCGCCCTTCGACTTGAGCGCGGCCATGTAATCGTCGCGCTGCTTCTCCAGCATCGTGAGGTCGGCGCCGCCGCCGAATGTATCCTTGCCGGAGGTGACCACCGCGCCCTTGATTGCCGCATCGCCGGCGACCTTGTCGACCAGCGAGTCGAGTTCATCCATGACGGAGACGTCGATGACGTTCATCGACTTGCCCGGCATGTCCCAGGTGATCAGCGCAATACCGTCGGCGTCGACGTCGAACTTGAAATTGGACATTGGTATTTCTCCTTGAATGAATTCGCCTAGTAAGGCGTACCGTCTTTGTGCAAAACGCGAATGGTTTTGCCGTCGCGTTCGAACTTGAGGTCAGACCCCGGATAGTGCGAGCGCTCGGACGGTGCGCGCGTACCGACTTCGAGCAGCAGCACATCGGCATTCGAACGGTTCACGATGCAGTGGCCGTTCGGCGTGTTCGCCTTCCAGCCGGCGCACTCGCCCGGCTTCAGCGTGACCTCGCCGCCCTCGCTCTCGATCAGCACGCATTCGCCAGCCAAGATGTAGACGAACTCGTCCTCCTGCTCGTGCCAGTGCAGGATCGCGGTTGCGGCACCGGGTTCGAGCTTCGTCAGGTTCACGCCGAACTGCGATAGTCCCACCGCGTTGCCGAGCGGGGTCTTGTGACGGCCCGCGCAGGCCGGCTGGAACGCCGGCGGATAGTTCGGCGAGCCGATGCGGGTTTCGAGTTTCGAGATGTCGATCTTGGGCATTGCCTCACCTCTGTCCCTCTCCCCACTTTCGTGGGGCGAGGGAAAGAAACCTCACACCCTCTCGATGATCGTCGCCGTTCCCATCCCGGCGCCGATGCAAAGCGTCACCAGCGCGGTGGAAAGATTGCGCCGCTCCAGCTCGTCGAGCACGGTGCCGAAGATCATCGCGCCGGTCGCGCCGAGCGGATGGCCCATCGCGATCGCGCCGCCCGCGACGTTGATCTTGTCGTGCGGAATGTTCAGCGCCTGCATGTAGCGCAGCACCACCGACGCGAAGGCTTCGTTCAGCTCGAACAAGTCGATGTCCTCGACCTTCATGTTCGCCTTCTTGAGCACCTTCAGCGTCACGTCGATGGGGCCGGTAAGCATGATCGCGGGTTCGGAGCCGATATTGGCGAACGCCTTGATGCGCGCGCGCGGCTTCTTGCCGATCTTGCTCCCGGACTCCTTGTTGCCGATCAGCACGGCCGCCGCGCCGTCGACGATGCCGGACGAGTTGCCGGCGTGATGGACGTGCGTGACACTCTCGACATCCGGGTGCGCCTGCAGCGCCACGGCGTCGAAGCCGTACATTTCGCCCATCTGGACGAACGAAGCCTGCAGCTGCCCGAGCGACTGCATGGTCGTGGTCGGGCGCATGTGCTCGTCGTGCCCGAGGATCGTGATGCCGTTTATGTCCTTCACCGGCACGACCGAGTTCTTGAAGTTGCCAGCGTCCCACGAGGCCTTGGCGCGCTTCTGGCTTTCAACCGCGTAGGCATCGACGTCGTCGCGCGAGAAACCGTATTTGGTGGCGATCAGGTCGGCCGAGATGCCCTGCGGCAGGAAGTAGGTCGGCACCGCGATCGCCGGGTCCATCGGCCAGGCGCCGCCGGCCGCGCCCATGCCGACCCGGCTCATCGATTCGACGCCGCCGCCGATGGTCATGTCGTGCTGGCCGCTCATCACCTGCGCGGAGGCGAAGTTGACGGCATCAAGTCCCGAAGCGCAGAAGCGGTTGATCTGCACGCCGGCGACCGAGTTGCCATAGCCGGCGGTCAGCGCGGCGGCGCGCGCGATGTCGCCGCCCGCCTCGCCAACCGGATCGACGCAGCCGAGCACGACATCATCGACGATCGCCGGATCGGAGAGGTTGCGCTCCTTGATCGCGCCGAGCGCTTGCGTCGCGAGCTGCAGCGAGGTCACCTCATGCAGCGAGCCATCGGTCTTGCCGCGCCCACGTGGGGTACGAACCGCGTCGTATACGAATGCATCGGTCATTGGATTCTCTCCATCATCTCTTTCGTCATCCCGGGCGAGCCATTAGCGCGTTTACGCGCGTCTTCGACGCGCTATGGCGAGACCCGGGATCCATAATCATCGCCCGTGGTTATGGGTCCCGGCTCGCGCCCTGCGGGCTTGGCCGGGACGACAGGTGAATTACAAACTCCTCGCGATCAGAAGCTTCATGATCTCGTTGGTACCGGCGTAGATGCGCTGCACGCGCGCGTCGCGATACATGCGCGAGATCGGATATTCATCCATATAGCCATAACCGCCGAACAATTGCAGGCACCGGTCGACGATTTTGTTCTGCAAATCGGTCAGCCAGTACTTCGCCATCGAGGCCGTGACGGTATCGAGCTCCCGCTTGAGGTGGCGCTCGATGCAGTGGTCGTGGAAGACGCGGCCGATCGTTGCCTCGGTCTTGCACTCGGCAAGCTCGAACTGCGTGTTCTGGAAGTCGATGATCTTCTTGCCAAACGCCTGGCGCTCCTTGACGTAGTCGATGGTCAGCCGCAGCGCGCGTTCCATCATGCCGACGGCGGCGGTGCAGACGATCAGTCGCTCCTGTGGCAAATCCTTCATGAGCTGATAGAAACCCTGCCCCTCTTCGGGCCCAAGCAGCCCTTCGGCGGGCAGCTTCACGTCCTCGAAAAACAATTCCGACGTGTCGGCCCAGTCGAGCCCGAGCTTTCCGAGCTTGCGGCCGCGCCGGAATCCTGGCGCGTCGTCGGTTTCGACCATCATCAGCGAGGTGCCCTTGGCGCCGGCAGCCGGGTCGGTCTTGGCGACGACGACGATCAGGTTGGCGTGCTGGCCGTTGGTGATGAAGGTTTTCGAGCCGTTGAGCACATAGCCGTTGCCGGACTTCTGCGCGCGCGTCTTCACACCCTGCAGGTCCGAGCCGGTGCCGGGCTCGCTCATCGCGATGGCGCCGATCAATTCGCCGGTCGCAAGCTTCGGCAGCCACTTCTTCTTCTGCTCGCTGGTGCCGTAATTGAGAATGTAGGGCGCAACGATGCCGGAGTGCAAAGGCGCACCAATCGAGTCGAGGCCGGCGAGCGCGATCTCGCGGTTGATCACCGTCTCATGCGCGAAGCTGCCGCCCGCTCCGCCGTATTCCTCCGGCATCGAGGCGCACAACAGGCCTGCCTGGCCGAGCTTGTCCCAAGCCGAGCGCTCCATGATGCCGTCGGCCGTCCACTTCTCGACATGCGGCACGAGCTCGCTCGCGAGAAAGCGCCGCGCCTGCTCCTCGAGCAGAACGAGATCCTCGGTCATCCAGGCCGGACGCGGGACTTGCAGGGATTCCATGTGATATCGCCCCTACCCTCTTACGTGCTGCGCTGATTGTTGACCAATTGCGCGGCTTTGTCGCTCTTCATCCACTCGTCGGTGCGCTGCCCCGGCAGATCGTGGATGCCTTTCAGCCACGAGACCTCGGCTTCAATGCCGACCTGCCTGGTCGGCGGCATCGCTTCGGGATCGTCGAGCGAGTTGATGGTCACGCTGATGCGGCCGGTGCCGTCGAACGCGTAGGTCAGGGGCGTGCCGCAATCCTTGCAGAAACCGCGTTCGACGAAGTTCGAGCTCTTGAAGATCGACGGCGCGCCGCGCGTCCAGGTCAGGTGCTCCTGTCTGCCGCCGGTGAAGCCCATGAACGGCTGCCCCGACGCCTTCTGGCACATGCGGCAATAGCAGATGCTCGAATAGGCCGGGCGCGTGGTCCATTCGTAGCGCACCGCGCCGCACTGGCAGCCGCCGGTGAGGTTGGCCATTTCAAAACGCCTCCGCGGGCAACTCCATCACGGTATCCGCGCCGGTCGTGATGCGCTTCAGATGCACGGCGCTTTCGGGCAGCACGCGCTCCATAAAGAACTTGCCGGTGACGAGTTTCGCCTTCATCACGTCTTCCGAGCCGTTGGCGCCATTCTTGAGCTTCTCCTGCGCGGCCTTGGCCATCTGCGCCCACATGTAGGCGAGCGCCACGAGCCCGAAGAGATGCATGTAGTCGGTCGCGCCGGCGCCGGCATTGTCGGGCCTCTTCAGCCCGTTCTGGGCAAGCCACATCGTCGCCTGCTGCAAAGTCCCAAGCGCCTCGCCGAGCGGCGCCACATAAGGCTTCATCGCCTCGTCCGCGCCTTGCTGCTTCACGAACTCGGAAACCTCCTTGAAGAAGGCCGAGACCGCGCGCCCGCCGTCACGCCCGAGCTTGCGCCCGACGAGATCGAGCGCCTGAATGCCGTTCGCGCCCTCGTATATCATCGCGATCCGCGCGTCGCGCACGAACTGCTCCATGCCGTGCTCGCCGATGTAACCGTGGCCGCCGAACACCTGCTGCGCCATCACGGTATTGTCGAAGCCCTTGTCGGTGATCACGCCTTTGATCACCGGCGTCATCAGACCCATGTGATCTTCGGCTGCCTGGCGCGCGTTGCCATCCTCGCTGCGGTGCTGCACGTCGCCCTTGAGCGCGGTCCACAGGATCAGGGCGCGCGCCGCCTCATTGAACGATTTGATCGACATCAGCACGCGGCGAATGTCCGGATGCACGATGATCGGATCGGCCGGCTTGTCGGGTGACTTCACGCCCGAGATCGCGCGGCCCTGCAAGCGTTCGCGCGCATAGTTCGCCGCATTCTGGTAGGCGACTTCGGACTGCGAGAGGCCCTGCATGCCGACGGAGAGCCGCGCCTCGTTCATCATGGTGAACATGGCGGCGAGACCTTTGTTCTCCTGACCGAGCAGCCAGCCGGTTGCGCCGTCGTAGTTCATCACGCAGGTCGAATTGCCGTGGATGCCCATCTTGTGCTCGATCGAGCCGCAGATGAGCGAATTGCGCGCGCCGAGCGAGCCGTCGGAGTTGACCAGGAACTTCGGCACGATGAAGAGCGAGATGCCCTTCACGCCCTCGGGTGCGCCTTCGATGCGCGCGAGCACGAGGTGGATGATGTTCTCCGACATGTCGTGCTCGCCGGCCGAGATGAAGATTTTCGTGCCGGTGATCTTGTAGCTGCCGTCAGCCTGCTTCACCGCCTTGGAGCGGAGCAGGCCGAGGTCCGTGCCGCAGTGCGGCTCGGTCAGGTTCATGGTGCCGGTCCACTCACCGGTGGTCATCTTGGGCAAATAGATCTTCTTCTGCTCGTCGGAGGCGTGGTGCAGGAGCGCCGCGATGGCGCCTTGCGTGAGCCCCGGATACATCGCGAACGCCATGTTCGATGACGCGAGCATCTCATTGACGATCATTGTCATTGTGGCGGGAAGCCCCTGGCCGCCATACTCGGTCGGCACCGAGATGCCGACCCACCCGCCATCGATCAGGCCGCGATAAGCTTGCCTGAAGCCTTTCGGCGTCGTGACGCTGCCGTCGTCGTTGCGCCTGCAGCCTTCCATGTCGCCGACGCGATTGAGCGGCTGCAGCACCTCTTCGGCGAACTTCGCGGCTTCCTCCAGGATCGCCGTGACGACATCGGGCGTCGCATCGGCGAAGCCCGGCATGTTGCCGTAGCGCTCCATGTGAAACACGTCATTGAGCAGAAACCTTGCGTCCTCCACGGGCGCCTTGTAAGTCGGCATGATCGTCTCCTCGATTCAGTCGAGCGCGTGCCCACGCGCTGTAAGTTTGGCCTTCATCACATCACTCGCGCGCGTCAGCTCGGCGACGACGCGGTCGATGTCACCCTTCTGCTTTTCGAGCCGCTCGATGCGCTCCCCGAATTTCGCGAGCGCGACCTTGAGCTGGGTCACCTGCCCGTCCCCGAGGTCGTAGAGGTCGAGCATCTCGCGCACTTCCTCGAGCGAGAAGCCGACCTGCTTTCCGGCGAGCACATAGGCGAGGCGCGCGCGATCGCGGCGCGAATAGAGCCGCTGCTCGCCCCGCCGCTTGGGTTCGAGCAGCGCCTTCTCCTCATAGAAGCGCAGCGTGCGTGCCGAGACGGAGAATTCCTTGGTGAGATCGCGGATGGTGTAGACGTCGCGCCCGCGCGTGTTTCCGGCGTCGAAGCCGGCCACGAGGTCGGACACGCGATATTCGGGACTTCCCAGTTCGCTCACGCGGCAATCTCCTGATCGCTATCCTGCATACATCTAGTTTACGTAAACGTAAAGATCGAGCTCGAAAAATTTCCGGCAAGCCGGGGCAGCGAACCGACCTGCCACTATCCTATTGGAAGAATACGATTTTTTGGTTGCTGAGACGGACTACGCGCGCGGTCAATTGGCGCACCGATCCTTCTTCTCGTCCGGCTTACCCCCGAGCGAAGCGTAGATGCGGGAGAGCTCGTTCAGCCCCTCTTCGATCTCGACCTTCTGCTTCTTCAAAAGCTCGATCTGCTCCAGGCACTTTTCGCGGCTCAGGCCAAGCGTCCTGGCGTCGGCCTCGCCCTCTTCGGCCGCGACCATCTGCCGGATCTCGCCTAGCGTAAAACCGAGCTTCTTGCCCTTGAGGATCAACGCGAGCCGGGTGCGATCTCCATGCGAATAAAGCCGGTTCATGCCCTCCCGGTGGGGGGAGATCAGCCCCTTGTTCTCGTAAAACCGGAGCGCACGCAGCGTGATGCCGAATTCGCGCGAAAGCTCGCCGATCGTGAAAGCCGTCTTGCCGCCCGATTGGCCTCCTTCGCCGGGCTCTGCGGCCCAGACATGTACGACTGAGGTTTCCATGTCGCGGGAATCATCCATCTCGATAGCCTTATCTTGTTTTGGTCTGATTGGCCCCGAATAGGGCGGGTGTTAGCGCGCAGATAGTACGTGTCGCTTACAAAAGCGAGCCTGTTGACGCTGCTGGACATGACTTAACGGTAATCTGGCCCAAGGTTTTCTTGGAAACTCACGGGTTCCCTCGCACTACAACCCAAACGCTCATTCACGCAAGCGTGCGGCGGGAGGGCAGTCCGAAATGGCTCGACCGTGCATCCTGCAATTGCCCCGAAGCCACGAGACTTAACGGCTTATTTACCCTGAGGCGGAAAAGTCAGCGGTGCGGATGCGGGGCCGCGCGTTTCGTCCACGTCCCGTTAACGGGCGCCGATTCTGTCGGGATCGGCGGCGTTCCCGGTCCGATCGTGCGACGGCTGCGGATTTGGCAATGAATTCAAGTGCATCTTGGAATGCCGGGGGTCTTAGTCCGGAGCTTTACCAAGCGGCGCGCGAAGCCGCGCTGCGCGCCGGCATGTCGGTTGAGGACTGGCTGCGCTCAACTTTTGGCGATTCGGCCGCAGCCAGCGTGCCCGCGCAGCCCGCGGGGCGGCTGGGCGCGCGCCTCGGCGAACTTTCGCAGCGCTTCGGGCATGCCACCGAGGCCGAGCCGGCCCCCATGTCGGCGCGCGGCGCGCGCCTCTCGGACACCGTGGCTAAACTCAACGCACGGCTCGAACAGTTGAACGCGGCCCGTCCCGCTGCTTCGGCACCGCCCGCGAGTCATCCGCCCGCACAGAACCCGACCGCGCCCGAACCTAACATTGAGGACGTTGTGGCCGAGATCGCCGCGCGGCAGCGCGCGCTCGACACCGCTTCGCCCGCCACTGCCCCGGCCCGCCCCGCCGCATCCGAGCCAACGCCAGCGGCCGCGCCCGATTTTTCCCGGCTCGAGCAGCAACTCCAGCACATCACCCATCAGATCGAGTCGCTGCGCCGCCCGTCCGGACTAGAGGATGCCATCGCGGGCTTGCGCAATGACCTCGCCGAGGTGGCGCGCGCGGTACAAGAGGCGTTGCCGCGCCGGACGCTCGAAAATCTGCAAGGCGATGTGAACCTGCTCGCCGAACGGATCAACCGGGGCTATGGCCGCGGCGTCGATCCCTCGCAGCTCGAGGCGATCGAGCGAAGCCTCGCTGAGGTGCATGAGCGACTCAATGCCATGACGCCGGCCGAAAGCCTCGCTGGCTTCGATGCGCGGGTCTCTGAGCTCGCGCGCAAGATGGACAGTCTGTCCGGCGGATCGCCCGATCCCGAAACGCTGCGCTATCTGGAAGCCGCCATCACCGAATTGCGCGAATTGTCCGCCGGTGTCGCCTCGGCGGAAGGCGTTGCCTCGCTTGCCGGCGACGTGCAGGCGCTCTCGGCCCGCATCGACCACATCGCGGAACGCACCGGCGCGACCGGCCTCGACTCGCTCGCGCATCGCGTCAACGAGCTGACGCAGGCGCTCGATACGCGCGTGGAGCAGATCGGACCGTTGCCGCAGAATATCGAAGCGCTGGTGCAGGCGCTCTCCGACAAGCTCAATCATTCGGACTCGGGCCCGCGCGATCAGGCGGCATTCGAGCATCTGGAGCGGCAGATCCTGCACATCGCAGACAAGCTCGATGCGACGGAACATAAGACCGGCGACTTGCAGGCGATCGAGCGCGGCCTCCAGCAGCTGACCCTGCAGGTGCGCGAGGCACGCGAGGAAGCGATCGCGACGGCGGAACGTGTGGCGCGCAAGGTCGCGGCCGACATGTCCGATGCAGTCCCCGCCGCAGGCGCCGATGTGAGCGCGCTCAGACGCGATCTTGAATCGCTGCATGTCAATCATGTCGAGAGCGAGCAACGCACGCACGAGACGCTTGAAGCCGTGCACGATACGCTGGAGCGTCTGGTGGAGCGGCTCGCATCGGTCGAGACCGCGCAGCCCGCGCCGCGGGGTTATGCCGCGCCGTCATCGCACGCGCCCGCGCCGGCCCCTGTGCCCCAGGTCTATGCGCCGCCGGTGCAGCCCGAACCGGTTCCGATGCCCGACATGCGCCTGCCGGCCCCGCAAGCCGCGGCAGAGCCCGCTCCAGCAGCGCCGGGGCGTGGCACGCCGTTCGTGCACATGCAGCGGGGGGAACGCGCGCCAATCGATCCGGATCTGCCGGCCGACACTCCGCTCGAACCGGGCAGCGCTGGCCGCGCACGCTCGCCAGCCGAGCGCATTGCCGCATCGGAAGCGGCTCTCGCTCCGCTCAAGCGCGAGCCGGCGCCGGAGATCGTGGGCAAGGCGAACTTCATTGCCGCCGCGCGGCGCGCCGCGCAGGCGGCCGCCAGTGAGGGCAATCCGGTCGAGGGGCCGCGCAGCGAAGAACGTGCCGGTGACGAGACTCCGAGCAGCCTGATCGGCCGCTTCCTCGCGGATCGCCGCCGCGCCCTCATCGTCGGGGTGAGCCTCCTGCTCGTGCTCTATGGGGCCATTCAGGTGATTGGGATGTTCGGCTCCGACCGCGGCGCGGACCGGCCAGCGCCAACGTCGGGCCAGATCCAGCCTGAGCCGCGCAAGGTGGCGGAGCCTGCTGTATCGGTGGTACCGGCGGCACCCTTGGCCACTATTCCTACTACGGCTCCGGCCGCCGCGCCTGAACCCACGACGACGCCATCCGCGCCGGCCCGTCAGACCGCGACCGAGCCGCTCGTCGCACCGACCCCCACGCCGAGCCTCATGGCACCGACCCCGTCGGCAGAAACGACCGGCTCCATTCCCGGCCCCCTGAAGATCGCGGCGCCCGCGCAACCCGCGACGCCGTCCGCTGCGCCTGCCGCGAATGCGCTGCCGACCGGAATCGGCGGGCCGGTCCTGCGGGCCGCCGCCGCCGCCGGCAACCCGGCCGCCGAATACGAGATCGGCATCCGCTACTCCGAAGGCCGGGGCGTGCCGGCCAATCTCGAAATCGCGGTGCAATGGTTCGAGCGGGCCGCCAACAAGGGCCTCGCGCCCGCGCTCTATCGCCTCGGCAGCCTGTACGAGAAAGGCCAGGGCGTAAAGAAGGACCTCGAGAAAGCGCGCCAGTTCTATCTGACAGGCGCCGACAAGGGGAACGCCAAGGCGGTCCATAATCTCGCGGTGCTCTACGCCGAAGGCATCGATGGCAAGCCGGACTATCGGACGGCCTCACAGTGGTTCCGCAAGGCGGCCGACAAGGGCGTAGCGGACAGCCAGTACAACCTCGGCATCCTTTATGCCCGCGGCATCGGGGTCGATCAGAACCTCGCCGAATCCTACAAGTGGTTCGCACTGGCCGCGCAGCAGGGCGACCAGGATGCCGCCAAGAAGCGCGAGGACGTGGCGGCGCGCCTCGATCAGCAATCGCTCGTGGCCGCCAAGCTCGCCGTCCAGACCTGGGTTGCCGACCCGCCGCCCGATGAGGCGATGAACGTCAAGGCGCCGCCCGGCGGCTGGGACAGCGCGCAGGCGACCGGCCCGGCGAAGCCGACGGTCAAGCGCAAGCCGCACTCGATCTAGGCGATGCGTCCGCCGCTCTTGCGGCGGGCTCATCATGACGGGAATACAGCGTCGCTGCGGCGTGTTTCACGCTTGCGGCTACATCGTGGCTGGGCCATTCAGAGAACCTTCAGCAGTGCTTCACGTATCTTGGCGCGTCACGGCCGGAGAATTCGCATTTCCGCATTTCACCGACGTGAGTTGCGCTTCTGAGGGTTTCTCGCATCGGCGGACTTGAAGTTTGCAAATCTATCTCCCGATCGCCGAACTGCCGGTCAACGTCCTGCTCATCCTGGTGATGGGATTAGCGGTCGGATTCATCTCGGGTATGTTCGGCATCGGCGGCGGCTTCCTGATGACGCCGCTGTTGATCTTCATCGGGATCAATCCGGCCGTCGCCGTCGCAAGCGTCGCAAGCCACGTCGCCGCTTCTTCATTCTCGGGCGCGATCAACTACTGGCGGCGGCGCGCGCTTGATGTGACGCTGGCCCTGATGCTGCTGGTCGCGGGCCTGATCGGCACAACGGCGGGCGTCTGGCTGTTTACGCTGCTGCGCCAGCTCGGCCAGCTCGACCTCACCATCTCGCTCTCCTACCTGGTCCTGCTCAGCACCGTCGGCACGATGATGATCGTGGAGAGCGTTCGCGCCATCCTCCGGGCGCGAGGCGGCCGCCCGGCCGAAATACGGCGGCCGGGCAGCCACATGTGGATCCATGGCCTGCCGCTGAAGATGCGGTTCAAGGTCTCGAAGATCTACGTCTCGGTGATCCCGATCTGGGTGATCGGGTTCATCATCGGCTTCATCGGCGCCATCATGGGCATCGGCGGCGGCTTTCTGCTGGTGCCGGCGCTGATCTACCTCGTGCGCGTGCCGACCGGCGTCGTCATCGGCACTTCCATGGTGTTGACGCTGGTCACCATGGCCTATGCGACCGTTATGCACGCCGCGACGAACCATCTGGTCGATGCACTGCTGGCGCTGATCCTGATGATCGGCGGCGTCATCGGCGCGCAATTCGGCGCGCGGACCGGTCAGCGGTTTTCCGGCGAACAGCTCCGGCTGCTGCTGGGCGTGCTGGTGATGATGGTCGGCTTGCGCTTTGCCTTCGATCTTGTGGTGCAGCCGCACGAGCTGTTCACGGTGCGATCTGTGGAGGAGCAGCGATGAGAGTCCGCCTCCTTGGCGTCGCGCTCGCCATCGCGCTCGTTTCGCCCGCGCAGGCGGAGCGGCTGGTCACCACGCTGTCGACCTCGCGCGTGCTGATTTCGTCCAACTTCACCGGGACCGATGTCGTGCTGTTCGGCTCGGTCGAGCGCGACGCGCAGACCGTGGCGCGCCGCGGCGGCTACGACGTCGTCGTCACCGTGACGGGCCCGCGCGAGAACATCCTGACCTTCCGCAAGGAGCGCGTGTTCGGCATTTGGGTGAACGCGGACTCGCGCACCTTCGTCAAGGCGCCATCCTATCTCACGGTGCTTTCGAACCGCACGATCACGGAGATCGCCGACATCAATACGCTGCGGCGCACGCAAACCGGGCTCGCGCGCATTCTCTTGCCGCAGGAGATTTCCGGCGACATCGCCGACTCGATCCGCGACGATCCGTTCCGCCAGGCGTTCCTGCGGCTCAAGGTGGAGCGCAATCTTTACCGCGAGGTTCAGAACGGCGTGACCCTCCTGACGCCGGCGTTGTTCCGCGCCGCGATCCCCATTCCCGACAATGCGCCGACCGGCAACTACGACATCGAGGTGAAACTGTTCGCCGACGGCTCGCTGCTCTCGCGCCAGCAGACCGCGATGGAGATCGTGAAGGTCGGCTTCGAGCAGTTCGTCGCAAATGCGGCGCGCGACTACGGCCTGCTCTACGGCTTGGCGACCGCGCTGATGGCGGTGCTCACGGGCTGGTTGGCCAGCGTGGTGTTCAGGCGGGATTAGTCCGGCAGGCAGCGCGAGGCCGTGAACGCATAGAGCCGATCCTCGCCCAGCATGTGCGCAGAAAATTTGCGCGCGCCGAACACGGCGGCAAACGCGCGGTCGCGGATGTTGAGCCCGCCCGTGTAGGCGCCGAAGGCGGGCATCACCAGCGCCTTGCCGTCGCAGGCAAAGCAGCGGCGGCTCACCGCACGGCCGCGCTGCGCGACACGCGCCACGGGGTGCAGGTGGCCGGCGATCTCGCCGTCCGGCGCGTCGCGCGAAGGCAAGTGGCGGAACGTGAGCGGCCCGATGGAGAGGGACGCGGCGAAACTCCCGCCGATGCCCCCCGCAGGGTCGGGATCGTGGTTGCCGGCGATCCAAATCCAGTCGCGCCCGCGCTGCAGCGCGATCAGCGACGCGCGACCGTGCGGCGACAGCCGTCCCGGTCCATCGCCGTCATGGAAATTGTCGCCGAGCGCAATCACAGTGCGCGGCGCGTAGTGCGCGATCAGGTGGGCGAGTCGCGCCAGCGTCTCGGTCGTGTCGTAGGGCGGCAGCAGTTGCCCGCGCCGCGCGAAGCTCGAGCCTTTTTCCAGATGCAGGTCCGAGACAACGAGCAGGCCTTCCGCCGGCCAGTAAAGCGCGCCGAGGCAGTCGGCCGCGAGCGCGATGCCGGCGACCGTCACGCGCCCATGCGCGGCGGTGGCTGGAACGCTCGGAGCGCGCGATGGCTGGCTCATATCCCGGAATCACCCGTGCGCTCCTTGCGTACGCCAGCCCGGGGATTTGAGTAAAGCAGGAACTCAGCTCATCGCTTCCTTGATCAGCTCCGCCTCGGCTTCGGCCAGCAATGCGTCGGAGGCCTCGCCGTAGACCATCTCGCGGCCGATCTCGAGCATCACCGGCACGGCGAGCGGCGAGACGTGGTCGAGCGGATTGTGGGTGATGTGCCCCTTCACGCGCGCGAGCATCTCGCTGACGCGCCGCACATCGAGCAGGCCTGACGCGGCGTCCGCATAGGCCGCGCGCAGCAGCAGGTGATCCGGCTGATGCTTGCGCAGCACGTCGTAGACAAGGTCGGTCGAGATCGTCATCTGGCGGCGGCTCTTCTCCTCGCCCGGATAGCGCCGTTCGATCAGCCCGGCGATGATCGCGCAGTTGCGAAAGGTGCGCTTCATCAGCGCGGACTCGGCAAGCCAGGCTTCGAGATCGTCGCCGAGCATGTCCTGGTCAAAGAGGCGATCGAGCGAGAGCTCGCCGCGCTCGACCGCAAACGCCACATCGCGCAGGCCCCACACCGCGAGCGCATATTCGTTGGCGACGAAGCCCAGCGGACGCATGCGCGCGCGCTCGAGCCTTCGCGTCAGCAGCATACCGAGCGTCTGATGTGCAAGGCGGCCTTCGAACGGATAGCAGATGAGGTAGTACTTCGCGGCGCGCGGAAATGTCTCGACCAGCAGCTCGCGCTTGGCCGGCAGGCGCGAGCGAAACTCCTGCATTTCGAGCCATTCGCAAACCTGCGTCGGCAGTGCGCGCCAGGTGTGATGATCGGCTAGAATGCCGCGCACGCGGTCAGCGAGATACGTCGAGAGCGGAAATTTGCCGCCCTCATAGGAGGGCACCTTCGGGTCGGGATCGTTCGAGCGCGAGACGTAAGCCTCGTCCTCGACCAGCGCCTCGTATTTCAGCACCTCGCCAGCGAACACGAAGGTGTCGCCCGGCGTGAGCGTCTCGATGAAATATTCCTCGACCTGTCCGAGCAGCCGCCCCCCGCGCGGGATCACCTTGGAGGCGCGCGACCGCACCAGCCGCACCTTGACCATGTCGGCTTCCACGATGGTGCCGACGTTCATGCGATATTGCTGCGCGACGCGCGGATGCGCGATGCGCCACTTGCCGTCCTTGGTCTGCTTGATCTTGGCGAAGCGCTCATAGGATTTCAGCGCGTAACCGCCGGTCGCGACGAAATCGATCGTGGCGTCGAAGTCGGCGCGCGAGAGGGCGGCATAGGGCGCCGCAGTTTTCACCTCGGCATACAATTCGTCCGCATCGAACGGCACGCCGCAGGCGCAGCCGAGAACGTGCTGCGCCAGCACGTCGAGCGCGCCGATGCGCAGCGGCGGCGTGTCCTGTGCGTTCTCGGCGACCGCGCCGATCGCGGCTTGGCATTCCAGCACCTCGAAGCGGTTGGCCGGGATCAGCACGCCGCGCGAGGGCTCGTCCATGCGGTGATTGGCACGGCCAATGCGCTGCAAGAGGCGCGAGGCGCCCTTCGGGGCGCCCACGTTAATCACAAGATCGACCTCGCCCCAGTCGATGCCGAGATCGAGCGACGACGTCGCGACCACGGCGCGCAGCTTCGCCGCCGCCATCGCGTGCTCGACGCGGCGGCGTTGCGCGACATCGAGCGAGCCGTGATGCAGCGCGATCGGCAGGTTGTCGTCATTCATCCCCCAGAGCTGCTGGAAGATCGACTCGGCCTGGCTGCGCGTATTCACGAAGACGAGCGTCATGGTGTAGCGCTTGATCAGGCCGTAGATTTCGTTCAGCGCATGGCGCGCCGAGTGCCCGGCCCACGGTAGATGCTCGGCGCTGTCCAGCATCGTGATGTCGGGTGCGGCGCCTGGCTCCGCGATGACGATGTCGGCCAATGCTTCGCCGACACACTGCGGCGCCAGATAACGGCGCAGATCGTCGGGCTCGGCGACGGTCGCGGAGAGGCCGACCGTCGCAAGCTGCGGCGCGATGGTGAACAGGCGGGCAAGGCCGAGCGACAAGAGATCGCCACGCTTCGACATGACCAGCGAGTGCAGCTCGTCGAGGATCACGCGCTTGAGCGAGCCGAACAGATAGGGCGCATCGTCGGAGGCGAGCAACAACGCAAGCTGCTCGGGCGTGGTGAGCAGGATGTCCGGCGGATCGCGGCGCTGACGCTGGCGCTTCGAGACGGGCGTGTCGCCGGTGCGGGTCTCGAGACGGATGGCCAAGCCCATCTCGGCGACGGGCCGCTCCAGATTGCGCGCGATGTCGACCGCGAGGGCTTTCAGCGGCGAAATGTAGAGCGTGTGCAGGCCGCCCGCGCGGCGGACGCCATGGCCGGTAGAGACGAGGCGCCTCTTTGAGTTTGCCGGTGCAACAAGCTCGGCCTGTTCCCCTCCCCCTTGCGGGGAGGGGTTAGGGGTGGGGATTAGACTTGTGGGCAATAACTTCGACCCCCCTCCCCAACCCTCCCCCTCAAGGGGGGAGGGAGCGCGCCGAGTATGCGGCTCTGCCAGCTCCACCAGCGTCGGTAGAAACCCGGCCAGCGTCTTGCCGGCGCCGGTGGGCGCAATCAGCAGCGCGGAGCGGCCGGCGCGCGCAAGGCGCAAGAGTTCGAGTTGATGCGTGCGCGGCGCCCAGCCGCGCGACGCAAACCAGCGCGTGAAGATTTCCGGCAGTTCGGCGGGGCGATCCAGCACAGCACAGAGTTAAGCCTCGTGTGGCGCCTTGTCATCGGCGCGCGAGCACAACCAGGCCCGGCACCGGCACGCGGTTCTCGGTGCGCGAGGAGGCGCGGGCGAGTTCGACGAGCGTCAGTCCTGCCGCCGTGATGGCAGAGCGCACGAAATCTGCGCTGTGCGCGTAACGCATTTTCGGCCCTACGATCGCGCCCTCGCCGTCGTGCGTCTCGACCGTGAAACCAAACAGCCCGTCCGAAGCGAGGACACGCGCGGCTGCGGCTGCCACTTCGCCGAAGTCCGCGATATAGGCAAACACGTCCGCCGCGATGATCAGATGCGCGCTTTGCTCCGACTCGTCGTTCAGGAACCGCGCGACGTCGCCGACCGTGAGCCGGTCATACAGTCCCTTCCGCCGCGCCTCCTCGATCATCTTCGGCGAGAGGTCGACACCGGCCAGCCAATCGACATGCGGGCGGAACGCCGCACCGGCCAAGCCCGTGCCGCAACCGAGATCGAGCATGGTGCCGAAGCGCGTGTCATGCTTCGTGACGGCTTCGCGCAGCTTCTCCGGCGCCGAATATGAGAGGCCTGCAAGCGCGCGGTCGAAGCGCGGCGCGTACTGATCGAACAGCGTGCGTACATAACCGTGCAGCGCTTCCCTCGCCGGATCGGCGCCGCCGAGCCGCGCGAGGCGCAACGCGGCGCCATGGCGATCAGCCGGATCGGCGGTTGAGGCGCGCTCGAACGCAGCGCGCGCCGCCCCGATATCGCCGAGTGCCTCGCGCGCCTCCCCCAGCGCGAACCACG
>Ga0310810_10001900_pt1 | contig 22191 bp, 19 predicted proteins | sample NCmetagenome_FD_207641 | JGI IMG/M metagenome (GOLD analysis project Ga0310810, IMG submission 207641) | Soil microbial communities from experimental microcosm in Duke University, North Carolina, United States - NC | ecosystem: Engineered > Artificial ecosystem > Soil microcosm > Unclassified ... | reverse complement strand
TGCCATTGGCAAGTTCATCAAATCCGTCCTGGTAAGTGACCACGGCACCAATGTGAATACCCAGCGCTTCCACTTCTTTACGATTCCTCGCTCCGCAATCCAACCATAAATTGTCTGTCTTGGGTTGAGTTTCTTTGGCGTCGGCGCTTCCTAAACGGGTATGAATGGCCGGCCATCCAAATACCGCTTTTACTGGTCCTTTCTTGCCGTGAATAAAAACCCTGGATGCTGGGGCAGTTTGGTGGTCGACGCCCCCATTTCTTTTTAAATAGATCAATCCTTCAGGTGTAACGTAATTAACAAACCAGCTGATCTCGTCGGCGTGCGCTTCAATGACAACTTTAAATTTATTATCAGGATTAATGATTCCAACCGCTGTTCCATAAGGATCAACATAATGGTTGTCGACATAAGGTTTCAGGTATTCTATCCACAGCTTTTGCCCCCAGGTTTCGAAACCAACTGGAGAAGCGTTGTTTATATAACTGCGCAGAAACTGGAATGATTTATCGGTTACAACTTTTTTTGCGGGCTTAGATTTGGATTTTGTTGCCGTTGCCATAGTGATATGTATTTTTTATAATCTGGCAATTTAAATAAATATCACCGATTGACATGGAGAAAAGCATTTTAGAAAAATAGACGCCGGAATTACCTGACCAATGTGACCGTACCTTTTTTAAAGTAAACAGCGCCGGTGAAGTCAATCGCCTTTACCATCCAAACATAGGTATTATTTGATTGAAGCTGACCGTTGATGCGACCATCCCATCCTTTCCCGTTTTGTTGTGTGGCAAATACCATCTGGCCCCAGCGGTTGTAAATTTGGAAAAACTGGATCTGCTGCATACCGACTGCCAATGGACGCAATACATCATTTATGCCGTCATTATTGGGTGTAAACGCGGATGGCACAAAAACCGTCGGTAGTGTGGCGTACACTTTTATATTGATGAAAGCCGTGTCTTCACATCCTGCCGAATTAAACACTTGCACCTGGTAGGGGATTCGATCTGATGGTTCGGCGAAAATGGCAACTGGATTAGCAATGTTCGCATCCGATAGGGACTGCGGTGGCGACCACACGTACCTGTCGCCGCCTGTCGCAATTAATTGCAAGGTTTGACCGACAACAACAGCAGTGTCCCGGCCTGCAGACGCAACCAGCTTTGGTAAGACGGTGACGTGTATCGTATCTTTTCCGGGTTTGGGACATCCCCTGTTATCATAAACTGTAAAAACAAAATCAGACGTGTGCTGCGGGTAAGCGACCGGGTTTAGTATTCCTGTATTATTAAGGGATGACCCGGGGGACCATGACCATGTATAACCATCCGTCAATGCATGTAGCGGTGCAGGTGTGTTGTAACAAATTACCGTATCCTTCCCGGCATCAGCAAACGGATAGGAAACAACATTCACTTTCACATTTCCTAAAGTTGAGCAACCCCCGATGGTTGCTTTGACCTGGTATGTGGTAGTGGTGCCCGTTATCACTATTGGATTTTTTACATTCGAATTTATTACCTGCTGAACCGGTGTCCACGAATACTGAAGCCCATCCGAAGTAATATGCAACGCTATGGTATCACGTGCGCAAATAGTAGTGTCAGCCATCATTTGGAGGTTAACATGATCCGTAACCCGCACTGTGATCGAATCGCGATTTATACATCCCTCAACTTCCAGGTTTGCATAATACGTTGTTGTGGTAGCAGGATAAACCGTTGGACTGGCTGTCTGGGGATCGGTCATATTATTTGCGGGGGACCAACTAAAGTTGCCTGTTCCGTTCGCCAATAACTGCAACCTGTCATTTACACAAACAAGGGTATCATAAAAGCCAAGGTTCATTAATGGTTTGTCAATGGTTGTAACTGTTTTTAAAATGGTGTCACGACAACCATTGGTTGTTGTCACGATCAGTCGGGCAGTTTTTACGCCGGCATTCGGGTAAGCGTAATCGGGATTTTGCAAACTCGAAGTATCGGAATTGTAGCCTAGCTGCCCAAAGTCCCATGTCCAGGAATTAACAGTACCCGTACCCGGAATTGTTTTATCGGTGAAAATGGTGGGCTTGTGAATGCAAATTCCATCAAATGTGAAATTGGGAACGAGGCCAGGATACACTAATATTTTGGCAGACGTTGTGTCTGTACACATTTCATGTTTGTTTACAGTGAGGCGTGCGGTATAGGTGCCATTAGCACTGAACGTGTAGCTCAGGGTAGGGTTTGTGGAAGTATAAATCACCGATCCCGCAGGATTGAGCACTTCCCAATCATACGTTTTTATCAGGGGGCTGTTAGACTGGTTGTTGATACCTATTGACCTGGAGTTATCACAAAGCATATACGCTTCGTTTAACAAAGCTGATGCAACGTTACAATCGGTAATATTGATCTGAAGATCTTTTCTCTGTGTGGCAATAAGGACTGTATTTCGAACCTCCTCCACGCAAACTGTAACCACATATATGCCCGCCTTTGGGGCAATTCCCGATATCAATCCTGTTTTTGGATTGATTGTCACCTTATCTCCGAGAGGAAAAGATGCCGTAAATTCCGGCGAATTGTAAACGAGTGACCTGTACGGTGGGTTTCCTGCCGGCTCACCTCCTATGAAGTTATGGGTACTTGCATATGCTCCACAGAAATAGTACCTCAGTTCATCGCCGTCATCATCCCTCGCACCGAAATTATATTCAAAATAATTATCGGCGCACACTACAACAAGGTCGTTACCAGTAAATGTTGCGCTGATATTAACGTGACCGTTATTTAATGGCTGCGTACCCGGAATTTCGCAGGTGTAGGTTGCTCCTGTCTGGGCATTGTCAGTGTTGCTGATTCCCCGAATTCGGTAGTTCACTTCGCTGGCAAGTATATACCCCGCCTGGTTAAGCGGTAAAGAAATTACGAATTGATAGTAGCCCACTACATAACAAACGACAGGCGGATCTGTGACGCAGGGGTCGGTATCGATCATGCTGATCGTTTCCTCCCTCAAAAGAGAAACGCTAAAATCAGAAAACCGATCAAAGCTAAGTTTGTTGAATACAGAAATAACTGCCGGATTTGGGAATTCCCGGCCCGAATTGCAACGCTTGAATAACTTTAATGTAACTGTATAACTGTTTTCGCCAGCCGTAAGCCCGTTATATGTGTAATACATTTCGCCGCCGGTGATATGGTCGGCCTTTGCCAAAGAAGAAAGAGTACTTAAAAGCAGTATCAAACAGAATTTTTTCATCTCCGCGCTGCAGTATCCGTTATTTAGACTCCGGTGGCCAGTTGTGTCAGATGGTTCCATGAATATACCGATAATCTGTCTCTTTTTAGCCGTGCCAACGACGGTCAATGGATATTATCGGCACTTTCTAGTGATTAGTTGTCTTGGAACTCCATTACATTAAGAGTATGGATTGCGCACAGCTTTGCTGAATTGAGTGTTTGGTCATTGCAGCCCATTTTTAAACCTGGTTCAGCTTAGAAAAAGTAAAACATATAAGAACGTTAATACGGGGACTCATTTGAAAGAAACTCTTATTTTTAAACTTTAATCGGTATTTATGAAAGGTATTGCCATTGTTTTTTTGCTATTACCGTTGTTTATTGACGCGCAGGATTCAACAGCAGCGGTTTGCAACCTTATACGGGACACTGATCCATATACTAAGGAGGTCAAATTGTCGTCAGGGTTCATGTCTTTGCAGGGAGCCACGCTTACTATCGATGCGGATAGCAAAGAAATAGACTTTTTTTTCGTGATTGAGAACAAATGTTACGAAGACGAATCAACTGTTTCGATTTTTTTTGAGGGCAACAAAGCAAAAACCACCTATCGCAACACCGGAAGCATGAATTGCAACGGTTACTTTCATTTCATATTCAGAAATGGGTTGTCGACCCCAACGGTGTTACAAAAAATGGCTACCCAGCCTGTAGCTCACTTCATTTTTACGGGAAATGATAAAAAAGCAGTTACAGTCGACCTTTTACCCGATCAGCAAAAGACATTAATGAACATCACTACCTGCCTGATAGCCGAGTCAAAAACTTTACTCAAGAAATAAACCGCGTTATCTATTTTGAAAGGACCTGGTTAAGCAGTGCAGCCAGCCGAACTCCTCCCTTAAGTAATTGTTCATCGAGGATTTTTTGAAACTGGAAATTATACTTGTAACCCAGTTTGGCTTCGTTCGGTGAAGCGGCATAAATAGAGTCCGAAATCACGTGTGATTCATAAAACCAATCCTCTAAAGGTGACGCTTGCCAGGTTTTCACCTGATCCGGTTCCCTGGTATTGAGAAGATTTGCATATTCGGTGTAACTATATTGCTGGTATTCGATGAGCATGTTATCCCATAATGAGTGCAGGTTTGTTTTCCGATCAAACCAGTAAACCACGATCTTGTTCCCGCCCGCATCCTCATCCCTTCCTACATGCAAAGGTTGATGCAAATCACCGACCAGGTGTATCAAAAAATATAACGCTGTGCGCCTTTGATCCGCAGGGAGTGTTTGGTTTCCCAGGTCTGCCAACATTGATTGTACCTGGGTATAAAGATTTTTTCCGGGCAGTTTCTTCAGGTCCTCAATAAATTTTTGTTTTTCCATATTACCCGGCAGATCGACGTAGTGCCAGGGAGATGTATGATTCCATGTCGAATCTGATTTGATAAAATCGGGCCAGTTTGCCCACCATGCCAGCGTTTCCCTGCCGATTAGTTTTTTTAATTCTTTACGCGATTTTTTAGTGAGGTGCTGCTGCGCTATTTCTGCAATCGTCCGATGGCCCGTAAGTCCCCAGCTGTAAACGGGCACCCGAGTCATCAATGCAAATGCAAGGAAAACTATTTGCAAATAAAAACGGGAGGACAACCTTACCATTATAAATTATTTGAGAGGCAAATGTCAATGAAATGATCCATTTGAAAAAATTACCAAAAAAGGATTTAAGTCATCCGTACTTCTTTATTGAAGACTAAGTTTGCATGATGAAGACATGGTTTGCCACGTATATTTCCGGTGCCGGCGGTGATCCGGTTGAAGCGACTGTTACGATGTAAAAACTATTTTCGCACAATTAAAAAATAATAATAATGATCATCACTACGACCAACATTGTAGAAGGCAGACCTGTAAGGGAATACCTGGGTGTAATCAATGCACAAAGCATCATAGGGGCCAATATTTTCAAGGACTTTTTAGGAGGATTACGGGATGTGTTTGGAGGACGTAGCAAAACCTACGAACGGGTAATTGAACAGGCAAAGGACGATGCGATCAGGGAACTGGCAGAAAAGGCCCAGGCTATGGGAGCAAATGCCATCGTTGGTGTGGACCTGGATTTTGAAACAATTGGAGGAAGCGGTAGCATGCTGATGGTGATTGCTTCGGGAACGGCGGTGAAATTATAGAGAAAGCTCAGCAAATCATTAGTTTATGTTTATAAATATTCATGAATAAAGCCGGCTTTATCGGCCGGCTTTTCATTAAGTATAGTTTTCAAGGTGTTGACTCATTTTTCAAAAGGCGGGGAAGAAAAAACCCCTCCTCCCGGAGGGGCCTTTGAACGTTACTGTTATGAAAGAAAAAAGTATATAAATAATTGGGTCTTTAAATAGGAAAAGGTTTATGGTTATCGGTCTTCGATCTCCCGGTTTTTCATAGATCATCGGATTTTAAAAACGGAAATCAACGAACTTGAAAAGGGAAAGTTGATTGAGGGGAGTTTGTTCTGGTTTTTCAAAGGATTGGGAATAACTTTCTGGACGGTTTGGACATTGGATGAGTAGGATAAGACAAATCATCCTTACAATCAACTTTCTGAGACAAAAATATATGCACATCAGTATGTTAACAAGAGCATAACTGCCCGATTTGAATTGTTCGGCATTTACTGCCAGGCATCGTAAAATATCTTTTTAAAAATGCGTATCTTTTCTCATTCGATTGCGGTGAAGACGATACTGTACTTTCCGCAAATCTGAAATCAAGTACTTGTACTATGGTATATCTAGGGGGAATTTTACATCTTGCAGCCGTAGATATTAACCGAACCCTAAAATTTTACTAATATTAATGCCCATGAAAAACCACGAAGCTAACTCATTGATTAAAGTAGCAATAGCGGACGATCACGCTCTTTTCCGTACCGGTGTCAAGACCTCGCTTTCAAGCCGCAAGGATATTCAGATGGTGGCTGAGGCAGAAAACGGAATGCAACTACTGAACCTTTTGCGCCACATCCAGCCGGATGTTGTGTTGCTCGACATCCAGATGCCCATCATGGATGGATTGACCACTCTTCCTGAAATCAAAAAGCTTTATCCGTCTGTAAAAGTCATCATGCTTTCTATGCATAATGATCATTCAGTTATTTCGCGGATGATGGAGATCGGAGCAAATTCCTACCTGACCAAGGAATCTGGATCTGAAATGATCTATGAAGCGATCCGGGCGGTATATGAACAGGATTTCTTTTTCAATGATCTTACCAATAAAGCGTTGTTAAGCGGATTACGCACCAAACGCACTGCCGAATCATCAGCACCACAGGATGTGCAATTGACCGATAAGGAAATTACGATCCTCAAATTAATGTGCGATGAAAAGAGCACTAAAGAAATTGCCGATATCGTTGACCTCAGTCCTCGCACTGTCGAAGCGATTCGTGATAAACTTAAGACAAAAACGGGTACAAAATCCATGGCCGGCCTTGTGATGTATGCTGTGAAAGCCGGTCTCGTGGAGCAAGCATAGCCTTGCAGCTAATTGCTTATAAGGGCTATCCGCCAAATGGCGGATGGCCTTTTTATTTTATTTTCAATGAATGAATAATGTTTGTTTCAATGGTAAGTTGTTGCCCGCCGATACTCCATTGTTGCGTCCAGATAATAAGAGCTATCGTTATGGTGATGGTTTGTTTGAAACAATGAGAGTGGTGCGCGGACTGATACCGCTGGCACATTTACATTTTGAACGGCTTTTTTGGGGGCTGAGGTTGCTGGATTTTAACATTCCTTCACTGATTACAAGAGAAAAGCTTCAAGAGGAAATTCGGGTACTGTGTAAATACAACAATTGTGAAAAGCTTGCCAGGATTAGGTTGTCGGCGTCAAGAGGTAATGGCAGCATCTATGACGGAAGCGACGATTTGCAGTACTTAATCGAATGCTGGCCTCTGGAAGCCAGCGAAAAGGGGCATGGTTATATCATCGACATTTTTCCCGACGCCCGAAAAAGCTGTGATGCATTTTCAAATCTTAAATCGGCGAATTATCTTCCTTATGTTATGGCTTCACGATATGCAAGGCATCATAAATTTGACGACTGCATGGTGATGAATACTCATGAACGAATTGCCGATGCATCGATAGCCAATATTTTTTTGATCAAAGAAGGCAAACTGTATACACCCCCTCTTAGCGAAGGATGCGTCAATGGAGTAATGAGAAGGTATTTACTTGAAGAATATAATGGCAAAGAATCAGTGATTACCATTGAGGACCTGTCGCACGCCGATGAAGTTTGTTTAACCAATGCAGTTTACGGCATCCGGTGGGTTAAACAATTTCGGAACAAAATCTATGAACATAACGTGACGTCAAAAATCGAGGCACAATTGTATAAAACAATTTGGCGCTAGGCTTGTTCTTTTGGCATGACGCCAGCGGTCAATATTTTTTGGTTCAGGAGAGATTTGCGTTTGCATGATAATGCGGGACTGTACTTCGCATTGAAGGAAAACAAACCAGTGGTCCCGGTATTTATTTTTGACCGGAATATATTGGACGAACTGCTGCCGGATCAAGTGGCTGATCGGAGGGTGGAGTTTATACGTCTTGCATTGGAAGAACTTGAGGGCGAATTGAATGGGTTGGGAACTACGCTGGACGTTCGTTACGGAGTTCCTGTTGACGTCTTTAATGACCTGTTAGCGGATTATTGTGTCGAAAATGTTTTTACTAATCATGATTATGAACCTTACGCCATAGAAAGGGACAGTGAAATAAAAAAATTGCTTCACAATTCAGGTATTGCGTTACATGCATTTAAAGACCAGGTAATTTTTGAAAAGAATGAAGTGATAAAGGATGATGGTAATCCGTATACGGTGTTCACTCCTTATTCAAGAAAATGGATTTCTGTTGTGAAGGATTCTAATTTGAAAAGCTATCCCACCGAAAGATATTTCCACAATTTTTACAAGCAGCATAATAAGGAAATTCCCTCTCTCCGCTCAATGGGATTTACTGGTTCAAATCATGACTTTCCTCCAAAGTGCTTTGAAAACGAGATAATGAAGCATTATGGGCAGCGTAGAGATATTCCATCTATACATGGTACCAGTCGACTGGGCGTGCACCTTCGGTTTGGTACGGTCAGCATCCGGAAATTGGTAAAAACAGCAATGTCCCTGAGTGAAACTTTTTTGAATGAACTGATATGGCGGGAGTTTTACCAGGCAATACTCTGGCATTTTCCTGCTGTAGTCAGCCACTCATTCAGGCAGGAGTATGACAACATTAAATGGCGAAATGACGAAAGCGAGTTTGCAGCGTGGTGTGCCGGCCAAACCGGTTATGCCATTGTTGATGCCGGGATGCGTGAATTAAATGAGACCGGCTTCATGCACAACCGTGTAAGAATGATAACGGCATCCTTTCTTACCAAGCATTTACTGATTGACTGGCGCTGGGGGGAGGCTTATTTTGCAAAGAAGTTGTTAGATTATGATCTTGCCGCAAATAACGGGAATTGGCAGTGGGCCGCAGGCAGCGGGTGTGATGCAGCTCCTTATTTCAGAATATTTAATCCTTCGCTGCAAACTAAAAAGTTTGATAGCGAATTAAAATACGTTCGTAAATGGGTTCCTGAATTTGAACAATTGACCTATCCGCAACCTATCGTCGAACACGGGTTTGCAAGAAAAAGATGTCTTGCTGTATATTCGGAGGCATTAAAGAAATAGGGATTGTTCCGAAATATCGGAGCTTCCATTTATCTTTTTGAAGCAATCAAACAAAGTCTTTATCGCAGATTTGCCTTCGTGGCCTAATGAAACGGAATAATTATTAACGTACAGGTCAATATGTTGGCGCATTACGTCCTCGCTGAGTGATTGTGAATGCTGCTTTACATAATCTGAAATAAACGGATAATTTTTTAAGGCGAACTCAAGACTTTTCCGGATGAGTGAATTTATTATTAGTGCCATCGGCTTGTCGATGGATCTTGAAATGGCAATTCCGCCAAGTGGGAGGGGGGTGTGCATTTTTGTTTCCCAGTAATCGCCAAGGTCCAACACTTTTTGCAAGCCCTTTTGGGCATAAGTAAACCGGTTTTCGTGTATGATTACACCAAGGTCTGCATCATCGCCAAGGACAGCATCTTCGATTCCGGAAAAAATCATGAATTTTTTTTGCCTCGCTTCCGGGAATGCAAACGAAAAAAGGAGATTGGCTGTAGTATTGGCGCCCGGTAATACAATTGTTTTATCAACTAATGGCTGGTTGGTCATTCCATCCTGAGTATTCTCTGTGTACAATTTCGATTTTGAAACCAGCAGTGGACCGACGCCTTTGCCCAGTGCACTGCCGGCGTCAAGGAGCACGTATCTATCGATAGATTGAAAGAATGCAGGAAAACTCAGTTTTGTAATGTCAAGCCTGCCTTCTAATGCCCATTTGTTTAGTGTTTCCACATCTTCCAGCACTGCATCAACTTCCAACCCTTCCGTGCTGATCTTTTTGTTGACGAGGGCGTCGAAAATAAACGTATCGTTTGGACAGGGGCTAAACCCAAGAGTAAGCTTCATCGTAATGGCATAACTTATTGAGCAATGAAATTATGTTTTCGTTCAAATTATTGATGGCTTTTGCCATATTCCATTTTGTTTTGTCTCTTTCGCTAATAAAATTCGATATTGACCGGATCTGCAGGAAAGGAATTTTTTCCAGCAGGCATACATAGTGAAATGCGGCTCCCTCCATGCTTTCAACAACCGGCGAATGGTTTTGTTTATACCATTCAATGCGGCGGGTATCGGTTGTGATTTCGTTTACTGTTATCGACCTCACCTGTTCTAAACCCGCGATGGATAATAGTTTCGTGTATGGATTTATTAAATAGCGGCCAGTAAAAGGTGGCAGGTCTTTTTCAATAAGACCAAGGTCAAAAATATCCCTGAACTGTTCATTTTCCCATGCGCCCATATCACCAAAACAGTCCCGCCGGATGACCACAGTATCACCTTCTCTCTGCTGATGAAAACTTCCTGCAATACCTGCCTGGATGAGTATACGTGGTTTTGTACCGTTCAGGAAATGTGCCAGGTGATAAGTGGTTGCAACTGCACCAACGCCGGTGATCAGAATGTCTGTCTTTTGAAACGTTCCTGATTTCCTTTGTTCCGCCAGCCAGTCAACAGCAGGTTGAATTTCAGCAGATGTGGCTGCTGTTAATAGCAAATGCATGGTACAAATATCTGCAATCGCTATCATTACTGTCGCATATATTAACTTTGCCTCCCCAAGCCTGAAACGGAACTTAATAGAAAAATATGGTTTACCTGACAAGAGCTGAACATTTTAATGCTGCGCATAAACTGGTGAATCCAGCCTGGGATCATAAGAAAAACGAAGAGGTGTTTGGCAAGTGTGCCAACGAGAACTGGCACGGTCATAACTATGAGTTATTTGTTACGGTGAAGGGAAATCCCGATCCGGACACTGGCTTTGTTTTTGACGTAAAGCAGTTAAGTGTTTTGATCAGGGAACATGTAATCGAAAAACTCGATCATCGCAATCTTAACCTGGATGTCGATTTTATGCGGGGGAAATTGTGCAGCACTGAGAACCTGGCTAGAGGGATATGGGACCAGCTTGCCGGTCTTTTGCCGTCGATTGTGACGTTACATTGTATCAAATTATATGAAACGCCACGCATTTATGTGGAGTATTTTGGTCCATAATCAAAAACTTTTGAACGAAACCAATGTTATAACAAGAAGGGCATCAAATTTTTTTGGAAATGAACAAAAGGGTAGCAGTTATTCGAAGGGAACATTTTAATGCAGCCCACAGGTTGTATAGCCCGGAATGGGATGAAGCCACTAACAACAATGTTTTTGGTAAATGTGCTTTGCCAAATTATCACGGGCATAATTATGAACTCGAAGTAAAAATAATAGGTGAGCCTGATCCGAAGACAGGATTTGTGATCGATTTAAAAATGCTCTCTGAACTGATTAAGCGGGAAATTCTTGAACGATTTGACCATAAAAACCTGAATCTAGATACCCGGGAATTTAAGAATCTAAATCCCACTGCGGAAAATATCGCAATTGTCATCTACGACTTGCTGCGACCGCACATTGATTCAAAAATGGACATACAGGTACGCCTTTATGAAACGCCACGAAATTTTGTTGAGTACCCGGTGTAAATTGCTAATGTGAAAACCTGCCTGCCGGCCTTGCTTCGCCGAAGCTACGCGAAGGCGCAGCAGGCAGGTGTGCGAATGTGCGAATGAATTTTGTAGTCGAAACAATCAATTTCAAAATTATTACGAAGAAATTCCTTTGGAGCAAATTCGCAAATCTGCAAATCTGCTAATCTGCTAATTTTCAAATTATCACTATGGCTTATAAAAGAACAGAACATTATGACGAAGCAGTTACCTCTGGCCTGATGGAAAGTTATAAGAAGGTATTGGGGTTGCTGGGCGAAGATCCAAAACGTGAAGGTTTACACAAAACGCCGGAGCGTCTTGCCAAGGCGATGCAATACATGACGCAGGGCTATCAGTCCGATGCACATGCTATTTTGAATTCGGCTAAATTCCATGAGCCGATCAGTGAAATGATCGTTGTGAAAGACATAGAGATTTATAGTATGTGCGAGCATCACATGCTTCCTTTTTTTGGCAGGGCGCACGTGGCCTATATCCCCAATGGATGGATCACCGGACTAAGTAAGGTTGCCAGGGTTGTTGATGTTTATGCGCGCCGTTTGCAGGTACAGGAAAGGCTCACCGTGGAGATCATGAGTGCCATCAAAGAAACACTAAATCCTATCGGTGTAGCAGTGGTCATTGAGGCGCAGCACTTATGCATGATGATGCGTGGTGTGCAAAAGCAAAATTCCGTCACTACAACATCGGCATTTGACGGAGAGTTTCATAAAAATTCCACCCGTACCGAGTTCCTCAAGCTCATATCTTCAAATCTTAGCCATTAATTATTTTCTTTATAAGGCCACAAAGATTTTTTTTGTCAAAACCTTTGTGGCATTTTTGTTTGCACAACAGCCATCACCATGAAACATGCCTTTATATTTCCCGGCCAGGGCTCCCAGTTTCCCGGTATGGGTAAGGATCACTATCAAAACAGTGCATTCGCAAAGAAACTATTTGAGCAGGCAAACGAGGTACTTGGGTTCCGCATTTCAGATGTCATGTTTAATGGAACAGAAGAGGATTTGAAGCAAACAAACGTAACACAGCCTGCAGTCTTTCTTCATTCAATAATAGCATTTAAAAGCATTGATGGTGCAAAGCCGGATATGGTGGCCGGTCACTCGTTGGGGGAATTCTCAGCACTCGTAGCCAACGGCACGTTGAGTTTTGACAACGCCTTGCAGCTTGTATCTATCCGTGCAAGGGCAATGCAGAAGGCCTGCGAACTAAAACCTTCTACGATGGCGGCCATATTAGGATTAGCGGATGATAAAGTTGAGGCTATTTGTGCCCAGGTGCAACAGGACACAGGTGAGGTGGTAGTTGCCGCTAATTATAACTGTCCCGGTCAATTGGTAATTAGCGGATCTGTAAAGGGAATAGAAGTGGCCTGCGAAAAAATGAAAGAGGCCGGGGCCAAAAGAGCATTAGTATTGCCGGTTGGTGGCGCCTTTCACTCGTCATTGATGGCGCCCGCAAAAGCAGAGCTCAAAACAGCCATCGAATCGACCGATTTTCACACGCCAACCTGTGCTGTTTATCAAAATGTGGTGGCAAAAGCGGTTTTTGAAAAAGAGAAGATCAAACATAACCTTATTGATCAGCTTACCGGTCCCGTACGCTGGACACAAAGCGTGCAGGCAATGATCGGGGACGGGGCTTCAAAATTTACAGAAGCAGGGCCTGGTAAAGTATTGCAGGGACTGGTGTTGAAAATTGATAAAACGATGGAAGTTGTTGGTGTGAGCTAATTTGCAAATTAGTTGACTAGTAAGTTAACAGATTAGAAATTGATACTGCAATTCACCCATTCTGCATCAAATTTTGCCTCGTATTTTTTATAGAACTTAATAGCCGGTTCGTTCCATTCCAGCACCTGCCACATCATCCCGCTGAATTTCTTTTCTTTGGCTTCTTCAATTATCCTGTCCATTAATAATTTTCCTATGCCTCTTCCTCTTGCTTCTTCAGTTACAATAATGTCTTCAAGGTACATTCTTTGACCCTTCCAGGTTGAATAACGGATATAGTACAGCGCAAAGCCAAGAATAACATTATTTTCTTCGGCTACAAATGACCACCATACGGGGCGTGGTCCAAATCCACTTTCTTCAAAATGATTCAGTGTAACCGTGACTTCATCAGGCGCCCGTTCATAGACCGCCAGTTCCTGTACAAGTTCTAATAATCTCGGGCAATCCTCTTTGACGGCTCTTCTGATAGTAATATCCATTTGATTCTATGTTGGTTTGGGTTTCCCGGAATTAATTAAGGGCCTGGTCCAGATCTGCAATGATATCGGAAAGCGTTTCTATTCCCACACTCATCCTGATAAGGCCATCAGTGATACCATACTTTAATCGCGCGTCTGCGGGAACGCTGAAATGTGTCATCGAAGCAGGGTGGCATAATAGTGTGTCACAAGTGCCTAATGAAACAGTACGGGTGCACATTTTAAGCTTATTCATAAAAGCAACACCGCCCTGGAAACCTTTTTTAAGTTCAAAGCTCATCATGGCTCCGGGGTGTTTCATTTGTTTCATCGCTACCGTATGATCCGGGTGACCGGGGAGGCCATTATAATTTACTTTGGCAATGGTAGGATGATTAACAAGTGCACGTGCTACTTCCATGGCATTACTGCAATGTCTTTCCATGCGCACTGAAAGCGTCTTCATTCCGTTAATGAGCAAAAAGGCATCAAAGGGATTGGCAGAACCACCTAACGTCTTACGGTAAACGTAAGCCTTGCCTTTCATCATCTCAAGGTCTTTTCCCAGTAGCACGCCTCCAATAGCCGTGCCATGGCCGTTTAAGAATTTCGTAGTTGAATGAACCACGAAATCAACGGCATATTTAAATGGCTGCTGAAGGTACGGCGTAGCAAAGGTATTGTCACACGCCACAATAATATTGTGTGCTTTGGCAATTTTGCTCAGTTCATCAATATCGACACATTGAATCGTAGGGTTTGCGGGCGTTTCCAGATACAACATCTTTATTGATGGATCGCTTTTTATTGCTTCTGAAGCCTTACCGGTATCCCGCAGATCTGTAATAATACAATCGATGCCAAACGATGGCAGAACATTTCTTAACATTTCTTCCGTTCCACCATATAATGAATAATGCGTTAGGACCTTGTCTCCTTTTTGTAGATTGATGTGAAATAAAGTCGATATGGCCGCCATGCCCGAGGCATGAAGCAATGCTTTCAATTCAAGGGGCTGGCCGTTTTCATTGACGATGCCAAATGCTTCCATGGCCGCAATTTTCATTTCGGCTTCCGTAAAACCAGGGTTGCCCCAACGGCTATAGATATATCCTTCTTCCTGGCCACTAAAGCGACGCATTCCCTGTTCGGCATCATCATATACAAAGGTGCTTGTGGCATATATAGGGGTAAGATGTGAATAGTTTGGGTCTTGCTGATGCCCGCCATGAATCGCTACAGAGTCAAAACCGGAAAGTGTGCTACTATTATTCATTCGGGATTGTTTTTACAAAGGCCCCAAAGCTAGCAAATCATCAGTATTGGAATGCAGAAATCAATTTAGAGATGAAAACCGTTCGTCGCCGATATTCGGCTTAGATGCCACTTGTTTGGCCTTGTGCCGTTTGTCGCTGACGTTGGTCGAAATAAAAAAAAACGACCACTGCCGCAAGATATTTTTGCGTGTGCTATTGCTATAGCTCCTGCAAAAACCGGGATTGGTAAGTCTGCCAATTGAATAAATCAATGCAACCGTGCAAAGCCCGTTGATACGAACGATAGGAGTTTGAAAAATGTCGATCTGCTAAAAACAAATGAAGCCAGGATAAAATTTCTGTCGCAATTGTTTACCCTTTTAGATTAAACGCGACAGATAATAAAAGGACGATCACACGGGTCAATCAGAACTCGTCAGTTCTCACCTGAAGTAAATCCCCCCTTTGTCCGCCTTGGAGACAATGATTAATTAATCAAAAAAACATTAGTAAATGAAGAAGTTTTTACTCTTACCTCTTCTAATTTGTTCCCTTTCCTTCAAAAAAACAGGCGATTCATTTCCCGAAAAGAGTGCGCCAGCTTCTTCCTATTCTTCGACGGTGCTGGATAAATGGATGGCTATGCAAATAAAACTAATGAGCAGCACTCCCGCGATTTTCAATGGACCGTTTGTCCGCATCTATTCGTATACCGGTTTGGCGGCTTTTCGATCAATTTTTCCCGGCATATCGCGAAAGTCACCTTTTTGGTTTTCGGAAAGCGCCCTAAACAATTTACACGCACTACCGGGAGTAAATCAAAAGGAAAGGTATCACTGGCCATCCAGTTTAAATGCTGCAATGGCTTTTATGAATCGCTCCATGTTTCCATCAGAAGCAGCTGGCAAACGCTTAATCGACTCACTGGAAGAAGCTATTAGGAAAAGCTTTTCGCCTGATGTGGATGCAGCCACTCTTAAGAGGTCTGCAGATTATGGATTATCGGTCGCCCAGAGGGTTTATGCCTGGTCGGAAGCAGACGGCTACCAACATGCAAATGATAAATATTCACCACCATCCGGGCCAGGAAAATGGATACCCACACCTCCCAAATATTCACAGCCCGTTACTCCACACTGGGGCAGTTTGAGAACGATGGTAAGCGGTAGCATCATAAATGCTCAGCCGCCCGCGCCTATACCATATTCCGAAGACAGTTCGTCTGCGTTCTACAAACAGGTAAAGGAAGTCTATGACATTTCACAAAATATAAAACCCCAGCAAAAAGAAATTGCTCTGTACTGGAAGGAAATCAATCCTGGAATTACAGCGCCGGGACACTGGCTGAATATTCTGCGACAAATAATTCAAAAGGAAAATTCGTCGTTGGACCAGGCGGCATTTGCCTATGCGATCACGGGACTGTCGTTGAACGATGCATGGATCAGCTGTTGGAAAACAAGGTATGTCTACAATCTTTTAAGGCCAGTCACTTATATCCGGAATGTCATGAGGCACGATGACTGGTTATCGCTGGTACCCACGCCACCGCATCCTGAATATACCTCAGGTTTCGCTGCGATGGCGGCTGCTGTATGCAGATCACTTGCTCATGTATTCGGCAACGATTATCAACTGACCGATCATACTTACGATTATGCAGGCCTGAAGCCAAGAACTTATTATTCGTTCAGGGCGATGGCAAAGGAAGCAGGCGATTCAAAAATATTTGGGGGCATACATTACCGGTTTTCTGTAGAAGCAGGTTTACAGGAGGGGAACACAGTTGCCGATAATATCTTGAAGGTGTTATTTCAAAAGGTTGAGGAATGACCTGGCAATAAACAAGATAATGTCTCTGCATTGGGGAAGTTCACGCTCCCTTTACTCAATATTAAAACAGCGTTCATGAAAAAGGTTTTTACACTGCTGCTTTTTGTAGCACGGATTGCGGCAAGTATGGCTCAATCCTGTAGTCCACTTGATCCTGGTTTCGGGGTTAACGGAAAAGCACTTGGGCTGAGTACCACCAACGACTGGCTTCAAGGGAAAAATATACTGGTCCAGCCAGACAACAAGATAATCCAGGTTAGTAGTACCTATACCCAGTTCAATGTCTTAAGGTATAAAAGTAACGGTCAGCCTGACTCCACTTTCGGCATTAATGGACGATTAACCTATAATCCCGAATTCGGTATGTACTATAATGCTTCGTCTGCTGCATTGCAGAGCGACGGCAAGATTGTGGTAGTAGGAATTCGTTACAGCAGCGTAAACTATTACAAGGATATTATGCTTGTGCGATTTAATAGTGACGGCACCCCTGATAACACCTTCGGCAGTGGAGGCATGGTGGTTACGCCTGCCAGTGCCTATAACGATGAAGCCAATAGCATTGCTATTCAGCCGGACGGAAAAATTATCGTGGCCGGATATATCTCAAACACGTGCTTTACGGACTGTAATGGCAATTGGTTTTGTATGCCTGCGCTTTCCGTTCTAAGGTATGACAGTAATGGCGTCCTGGATGCGACATTTGGTCAAAACGGAACATCCATCATTCCGAGCAATAACATTAATGGTGGCAGGGCAACCCAGGTCATCATCCAACCAGATGGAAAAATTGTTGCCACAGGCGACATCACTGAATACTACTGTGACTGGTACTACGGTGGCGGATATAACACAACGGGGTTATTAATGGCCAGGTTTGATAGCCAGGGAAAACTTGACAGCACCTTTGGATTATCGGGCATTGTCCGCGAAACCAATGGACTAATTTATGCTTCAGGTATGGTCGTTCAACCCGATGGAAAACTTGTAATAACGGGCGGATCGGTCCTGGGCGGTGGTCTCACCAAACGCTATCACGGTAATGGTAAACCTGATAACAGCTTTGTTTCGGCAGTGTTAAACGGGTGGATGAATGCAATTACTCTTAATAACGATGGAAAGATTATCCTGGCAGGCTCCATTTCAAATAGCTATGGCTCAGGTCTCCTTATTGCCCGCCTGAACGGCAATGGCACGTTTGATAGTAGCTTTAGCGGAGATGGACAATGGTATTTACGTAATAATTCCGTGGATTCAAACAATTATGCCACGGGAGTGGCAATTCAGCAAGGCAAAATCATCGTTGGTGGATTGGGCCAATATTTCAACAGCATAAATAATACTATTCGGTATGACCAGTTTGCAATGCGTTTAAAGGAACCGACAGAAGACATTTTAGTTAGCATTACCCATTCTGGTTCCTTATATCCTTGCTTCGGCCAAAGCGTGCTTTTATCAACACATCAACAGGGAAATTTTCAGTGGTATTATAACGGGCAGTCAGTCTTTGGCGCTAACGATTCGGCGTTCAACGCCACGGCTTCAGGTACCTACTCAGTAAGAGTTATAGATGGCACCAAGTGTGGCGAATCTGCGGAAGTGCCTATACTTTATAACTCACTACCGGTGAGCATAATCCCGGGAGGAGGTTTGAATATTTGCAACGGCGATAGCGTGAAACTAATGTCTAGTGAAAGCGGCGTTCTGCAATGGTTTAAAGATGGATTCCAAATCACCGGTGCAACAGATACAGTTTATATTGCGAAATCATCTGGCGAATATAGTGTGGGCGTTAAAAACTCAGATGGGTGTGGAATATCTTCGGTCGTGCTCGTCAATCTGAATCCGGAACAGCCCTTTATAAACTGGGATGGAACTTATTTACGGACCATCTGGGGATATTATGATTATCAATGGTTCAGGAATGGGCAGGCAATTCCGGGGATCAACGCTGAAATTTACCAGCCGACGGACACCGGGGTATACAAGGTTGTTATAGCGGATTATGGTTGCAATAATGCTTCCTATGAATTTAATCTTAATTGTGCTACTGTTTCCACCACGACGCCGGTGATTGGCTGGGATGGTTCAAGACTCTTTACCGCATCGGGATATTCGGGCTACCAATGGTATCTGAATGGAAATTCAATTGCTGGGGCAGATACCAGTTTTTTCCAACCTGTTGAACTTGGAATTTACAAGGTGGTCGGAACCGGGATGCTTAGTTGTCCGAATTCATCCATTGACTTTAACTTCTCATGCGATATAGCGGCACCCTTTAAACCCGCCCTCGACTGGAATGGAACCCAGTTTATCACCGGAACAGGGTATGGGCATTACCAATGGTATCGCAATGATACAGCCATTTCCGGTGCAACGTCCAACACATACACACCGGGGGATACTGAGTTTGGAAACTATAAAGTCGTAGTTACCTCAAACTTCAACTGCAGTAAAAGTTCGGATCCAAAACCTTACTGGATCACGGCTTCAAATGATTTAGTATTGGCAGATGCATCACTTCGATATTATCCCAATCCGGTGAGCAATACATTGTTCATTGATGTGACCATGCAATCGAACAGGAAAATAATATCGACCTTGTACGACCTGTCAGGAAAACGAATAAGACAGCAGCAATTAAAACAGGGAAGGAACCAGGTACAACTTGATCACCTTAGTTCCGGAATGTACCAAATGGAGGTCCAATACGGGGTTGAAAGAAAAGTCGTAAAAGTGGTTGTAGTACGGTAACGAATAAGTTAGCCCGCGTGTGACGTTTAACAAAGTCGTTCAATTTAAAATTCATTTTATGCGAATAATTTCAAAAATACTGGCGCTAATTGGAATAACAGTACTCGTTCTGACTTCCATAAAATGTGACAAAGATCCATCGGAAGAAAATCTTAAAATCAGTATTGACGCGGCAGGTGTAGAACTAAGCCCTTCGTCGAGCTTTGACTTTGACCTCGCCATCTTATCAGGAATGCCAGAATCAGGAGTTACCATTCATTTTGCAATAAAAGGTGAAATTGATGATCGAGTTTATTTTGAGAAACGGATGTCCACAAAATCAGGAAACAACAAGCTTACTATTTACGGCCTGCCCACGCAGATATGGTGTATTTGCTCGATTACGGTGACTTCTAATAACAATACGAATAATGTAGCCACTGCATCTTTCAGAATAGGGAGGAAGTAGTCATTATTTGAAAGGGTACATACTCTGTAAATCCGGGTATGGGTTTAAATGCAAAAGAGTTTTTTCAAAATAGAACATGCATTCGTCCAGCCTCCTTTTCCAGGGAGGCTTTTTAAATTTTATATTGACTACAGAGTCCGTCTTCACTTGCGAATGTTCGCAATTTAATTGTACATGTAATTTAATATTTCCAATGTAAAACCACCGTCAGCAAACACATGTTATCACCTTTATTCTGATGGTGCCACAAATTGTGAGCCCACTGTGTTCGATAATCTATCCCCGTTATCAGTGACGGGTAGTTTAGATGTCGGCACAGGTACAGTCGAAGAAAAAATTAAAGGCAAGGTATTTTTCTGACAACAGTTCGGTTTGTAATGGTACAAGTAGGGTGACGAAGAAGAATACCATTACCTTTTCGAAAGGCGAATAAATGAAGCGCCTAAGTCGGGTCAACGAGATTGATCTGACTAATTGAATTACTAATATTAATACTCCCACTTTACCAACGTAGCTCCCCACGTAAACCCACCACCAAAAGCCGCAAGCACGATATTATCGCCTTTGTTCAACTGCTGTCTCCATTCCCACAAGCACAATGGAATGGTTGCAGCAGTAGTATTTCCGTATTTCTGGATGTTGATCATGACTTTTTCTTTCGGCAAGCCGATCCTGTTGGCTGTTGCATCAATGATGCGCAGGTTGGCCTGGTGGGGAACCAGCCACGCAATATCATCGCCTGTAAGATTGTTTCTTTCCAATAATTCGGCACTTATATCGGCCATCCCTTTTACAGCAGCTTTAAAAACCGGCTGACCGTCCTGGTATGCAAAATGTTCCTTGTTCTTTACGGTTTCCATACTTGCAGGTTTTAAAGAACCTCCGGCTTTCATATGTAAAAACTCAACTCCCGAACCATCACTTTTCAATAAGCTGTCGAGAATTCCATAGCCGTCATGATTGGGTTCAAGCAACACTGCACCGGCGCCATCGCCAAACAAAACACAGGTATTCCTATCGGTGTAGTCAATGATCGCGCTCATTTTGTCGGAACCTGCTACCACCACTTTTTTATACCGGCCGCTTTCAATAAGGGTGGCACCAAGAGTAAGGGCGTATAAAAATCCGGAACATGCTGCCGATACATCAAAACCCCACGCATTGGTAGCGCCGAGTTTGTTGCAGGCAATATTGGCAGTTGCGGGAAAAACCATATCCGGAGTAACCGTGGCTACGATCAGGCATTCAATGTCCAGGGGTGTAATACCTCTTTTTTCTAATAATTGCTTTACCGCAGGAACAACCATGTCGGAAGTTGCTTTTCCTTCCCCTTTCAATATTCTTCTTTCTATGATGCCTGTCCTCGTGCGTATCCATTCGTCAGTTGTGTCGACCATTTTTTCAAGATCAAAATTGGTCAGCTTGTCATCAGGCACATAGCCTCCAACAGCAGTGATAGCAGCGGTGGTTTTCTTGCTAGTCATATTGAAATTATTTCAAATAAAAGTGTCCAAAGGTAATGCAATGTATGATGTCAGATGTACGATTTCGATATACGATGTTCGTATTGGGTAATGCTTAGAGTAGCTGCTCGACCCTTTGATTATAAAAAAATAGAACATCCGCACATTTGCACATCGCACATTTGCACATCTGGCATTTGCACATTGTTTTCCTATTTTCGCGGCTATGATAGCTTTCCTTAAAGGAGACTTTGTACATAAGAGCCCATCGTCGGTGCACGTAGAAGTTAACGGAGTTGGCTATGAAGTACAGATTAGTCTTAATACTTATACCCGGATCCAGCAATTTGATAAAGGTTTATTGCACATCGTATTCCTGGTGCGCGAAGATGCCCACATCCTTTATGGGTTTTTTGAGATCGCTGAAAAAGAAATGTTTCAGCAACTGGTCAGTGTTTCAGGGGTCGGGGCATCAACGGCGCGCATGATGCTTTCGTATATGAAACCTGACGAGCTGGCAAAGGCTATAATCCAGGCCGATATCCGCACACTTGAACGGATAAAAGGCATCGGTAAAAAAACCGCTGAAAGAATTGTCGTTGAGCTGAAAGACAAATTGGCAAAGCATCCCTCGGAATCAAATATTTCCCCCCTGATAAGCAATACTTTGCATCAAGATGCGTTTAATGCTCTAACAGCTTTAGGTATCAACCGGTCGGCTGCTGAACAGGCTATAAAAAAAGTGTTGGTAGAAGATCCC
>Ga0310810_10001898_pt1 | contig 22194 bp, 42 predicted proteins | sample NCmetagenome_FD_207641 | JGI IMG/M metagenome (GOLD analysis project Ga0310810, IMG submission 207641) | Soil microbial communities from experimental microcosm in Duke University, North Carolina, United States - NC | ecosystem: Engineered > Artificial ecosystem > Soil microcosm > Unclassified ... | reverse complement strand
CCAAATGCGGAGGGATTGACGTTAGCCTCACTTGCCATGGACTCGATTTGTTCTTTCGATACGTGCATTGACATGGTACGTTCCCCTTCTGCTGTGCTGTTGGTATTTGATTGCGTGGATCGATCCACTTGCCCAATTCCTTCTTATGCACGCATCCTAATACGCTGCAATCATTCATGTCAACAGAAATATCAGAGCAAATAAATTCCTCATGCACGCACGTACGAGTATTAGCTGAACTAATGCACGCAAGCTAAGTGTGCGAGATGATACGAGATAAGAATAGATGCGACGATTCTGACGCGAGGGATTGCACGCATCCCGCACGCTGGCGATCCGCTAATCCGCGGAATTGCTAGGGAATTCCGGGATTCCGGGGAGACCTCATGGCGTTTCCTCCTGGGGGCCCTCCCTCGAGAATGTATAGGGGTATAACGTCACAACAGTCCTCACCCCATTCCGAGTTCCTTTGCATGTACCCAGAATGCGTGCGTACTATGCACGTAGCCCACGGAAGCAAGTCTTTGAGCCTTGACCCCAAGGGGTTGACTGTTGAGGCGGAGGTGGTAAATAGGGGGTATGAGATGCGAACACTGTGGGCGAGGGCGGGATCCGAAGGTATGCGTGCATGGGGTGTCGCCGAAGTGGACGTGCAGGGAGTGCCGGAGGGAATATGATCGAGCTAGGCGGGTGATGCGTGCAAAGCGATTGGATGACCTCGACGACACGGTTCGGGTTATCAAGGGGGCCCCTTCGGGGAAGGCGGGGATACCTCCGATGCTGCCGTCGCTGATGCCGCCTTCCAGGGGGCCGCTGCCGGGGAGCGAGATCTCGATCGAGGGGAAGAGGATGCTCGAGGCCGCTCGGGGGGTCAACCTCCAGCGATCCCGCATCGTCGAGCATCTAGTCGCCGGGGCCACTCCGGAGCTTCCGCCCGGCACCCTCGTCTATGACGACCCGATCCCCTCTCCGGAGCTCGAAGAGAAGCGCCGCCTCCACTACGCCAAGCAGAAGGAGGTCGAGGAGCTGGCACGGAAGGCTGCCCCCGACGACGCCTGGCGGAAGATCGTCATGTGCGGCTGGTGCCGCACCCGCGAAGCCCTCGCCGGTCGCCCTATGATCCCCCACCCCAAATCCAAGGTGCTCGGCTTCTGGTGCAAGACCTGCGTCAAGGAGTAGAGGACGGGCCCCCGTGGACAGCACACTAGAAGAACCCGAGCCCGCCCCCCGCCCCAGGGCACAATCGCCCCACCCCCCTTCTTCCACACGACCCCCTCACTTGACAACCCGTTGTCTTACGGCGTAAGGAGAAGGTATGAGCGAAGAGAGCTGCGAGAGCTGCTGGTACTGGCGACGAGTCGAAGGTCATCCGGCGGGAACGTGCCATAGGCGAGCGCCGGTGAGGCCGGGTGATCCTGATCGGATGGCCTGGTGGCCGATGGTCGGGTCGGCTGACTGGTGCGGGGAGTTCCTGGGCATCGAGCAGATCAAAGGACCGAAGGAGCCCAATGCCGAAGGTCGTTGAGGTCGTCGTGGTGGAGCAGAGCCCGTCGGTCGTTCAGTACTGGTCGAAGGACGGGAAGCTCCTGGCGATCTCCGACCCCGATGGCCGCTCCCGCACGCGAGAGATGGTCAACGAGCTCCTCATGGAGGCCCACCGGGGCCACGCCTCCCGCTACCCCTCGTCCATGGGCTCCGACAACTGCCCCGACCCCAACTGCCAGGCCGCCTGTGCGTTCCTGGGAAGGAAGAGCGAATGAACTGGGTCTACAGGGCCACGATGTCGATCCCCATCCGCGACACGTTCATTTACCAGGCCATGCTGCTCACCTGGAGCTTGCCCTGGGGGCGCCTGACAGATCGCGGAATCGACGACGTCACGGATGGTATGAAGCGCGCGGCGCTCAACTCGCTGCTGAGCTGGGCGGAGAACCACGCACCCCACCCCGACTTCCCGGAGTACGAAGGCAAGTCCTATCTGCCGGAATACGCACCATTCGAGGCGACGGACCCGGTCGCCGTTCGGCGCGCGAAGCTCGAGGCGGTGGGCGTTCAGTTCCGTGACGAAGTGTTCATGGCCCCCGAGCCCGAAGAGGAGAACGAATGAACATCTACGATGCCGTCCGTGCCCTCGCCGGATGTATGAGCGGATCGATGCCCCTGGACTCTCCGGTGGCCAATCAGCTGCGCGAGATCTCCGAGTGCCGATTCGATGGCGAGCCCATGCGAACCAAGGAGCACGCGAAGCTCATCGAGTTCCTCGATCGCACTCGGCATCGCCGTACGCCCATCGAGAAGCTGAATGGCTTCGAGTTCCAGACGCTCCTTCTCGCTAGGAGCGAGATCGGATACCTGCTGGAGATCCTCTTGCCGGGTGGCGTGGTCGAGATGTCCCTAGCCGCAATGAAGGCCTCCGAGGCCATTGGCCAGGTAGCATCAGGCGCCATCGGCATGATCGACAACACGCTACTGTTTCGGGAGAAGCTATGAAACGACTGCTGCCCTTGCTGTTCCTCGCCGCCTGCACTGCCGTGCCCCCACCGGCCCCCATGGCGCCCCCGCCGCAAGCCCCGGTCGCCGCTGCGCCCACTACCTCGACTGCCCCGGCGCCGCCTCCCCAGAAGGCGCCCCGCACCTACTGCCAGGGCGACGAGAACGGCATCTTCACCCGAGCGGAAGAGTTCAAGAAGCTCTCCTGCCCCGCCTACAGGAAGGCCATCGGCAACGCCGTGAGCAAGGAGAGCGCCACGCCGCTCCTGTGGTTCTGCTGGGTGATGGACCCGTGCGGGAGGAAGTAGCCGTGGCGCGGATCAGCTCAGAGCATGAGAAGCTACTGATGTTCCGCGTGAAGACCGGAGGGATGCCGCGCGTGCCGGACCAGGGATTGCCGCCCGTATTCTCCGTCGAGAACGAATCTCGCGACATAGTTGCATCGCTGAAGAAGGCCGTTCCGGAGTTGAGGCGCTCCGAGCCTCCGCCGCCCCCGATGAGTTGGCGCGCGAGGCTCAAGACCGCATGGCGCATCATCAGAACGGGACGGCTGTGATGACGAATCCGCGCAACTCCGAGCCCACTTCTCTCGACGTGATGGAGCAGACGAACGCCGCGTTCATGCGGCTACTCGACATGCGGAAGACGATGGACCCGCAGGAGTGGCGAACGCTCGCGGGTGGCGTACTGAAGCGAGCGGCGGCCCTCGCCGCGCAGGTTCGGCAGGAGATCATCGAGGCCGATCCGAACGAGTGTTGCGTCTACTGCGATCGGCCGCGCTTTAACCATCCTGACGGCGGCTCGCACCAGTTCACCAGCTTCGCGACATACATGAGAGGGCCGAAGTGATGACGGACGAACTAGTGAAGGTGATGAAGCTGGTCGTGGAAGCCCTGCTCTGCAACCTCTGCAAGGGCACGGGCGAGTTGTGGATCAATCGCGGCAAGACCGAAATGCCGGATCGTATCGCCTGCGACCAGTGCGGGGAGGCGCGAAAGCTAGCGAACAGTTGGGCAAGGCGGTGAACGACGCATGAAAAGCGAGACTTCAGGGGCGGCTTCGTGATCCGCATCATCCGCCTGTCCTTGTCCTTCGACGAAGGCATGAGCGTGTGCCGCGTCAAGGTTCCCCACGACGCGAGCTTCCTGGAGTACCGGAGCCGCCCGTTCGGCATGGGCGACTTCCTCTACACCTACGAGCACCCCGAGGGTTCCCGGTTCGTCGAGTGGCAGATCCACAGGGTTCCGCTGTACCGCCCGGCGCCCCGTCCGCAGTGCGAGGCCTTCTACTTCATCGGATCGACCGAGGACTATGCTTTGTTCCTGAGTGAGGGGCCGTGATCCGCTGCGAGTTCTGCGATCGCCCGTTCGCCCGAGCGGGGCTCCAGGAGCAACTGAACCTGCTAGCCGTCCATGTGCGTGCGAGGCACCGGGCCGAAGCCGCCAAGAAGCACCCCAACGACTGGTACAGAGAGGAAGAAACTCCCATGACAGAAGAGACCCCGCCGGGCCCCGGCAGCAAGCCCACCCGAGATGCCGGTGACGCAGCGACGAAGATCAAGTGGGAGCTAGCCGCCAAGGGCGTGTTGGTGGTCGTGCTGGACGACCGTGGTGCCCACATCGGCGCGTCCGGGCTCTCCCCGCAGTTGATGCGGGAGCTTGCCTGCGCCGCCGTCCATGCGAGCTACAAGGCGCAAGAGTCGACCGGCATGAGCCTGCCGATCATCGGGAGCTGATGACCGACCTCGGCCCAAAGATCCGGGATCTCGTCGCGAGAATCCACAGGGACCTCCGCGAGCTCACCCGGCTGATCTCGGATCACCCCGAGGTGCTTGACGTCCCGAGCGACCGGGGACAATGTCCCCATGGAAACGGACCCAAGCGCCGGTGTAAGATCTGCGCCAGGGACTACATGCGAGACTATCGGAAGAGAGCGTAGGATGAGCCAGGAAGAATCCTCGGCGGTACAGGTCGTCGCTCCGTACAGCAGGGAGGCCGCCCTGACGAGCGACAAGCCAACCCTCCAGGGCGGTCGCGTCGTCTGTCCGAAGTGCGGGGGGAAAGGCGTTGGCTATGCCCCGCACGCGCACGCTTTCGGCTGGAAGGACTACAGCCGGGCGCGATGTCGATACTGCAAGGCGCGGTTCAAGGTTCGCGAGTACGTCACGGTCGGGACTTCGGCATGATCCGCATCGTCGCCCCGCACTTCGTCGCCGGCGTCGTGTTCAACGAGATCGAGCGCGGCACCGTCGTGCAGGCTGCGCCCATCGTGCGCTACATGCTGGGCTGGAACGCCGCGCGAGTGAAGTCCTACTGCAAGCAGAAGCGCTGGACCTGGACGGCGTGGATATGAGCCAGGACATCGTCACGGTGGTGGATCTTGAAGCTGGTTGGCAGCGCATCCTCGCCGGCGAAGCCCCCGAGTCGATCGTCGAAGAGTTGGTGCTCGACCCGAAAACCTTCGTGAATTACGTCCGCGCACGCGTGAACGAGCTGTCGGATCGCGACGGGGCCAAGCAGAAGGCCCTCCTGCTTGGGCGCTTCGAGGAGCTCCTCCGTTGCATCTGGCACAAGAAAGCCGACGATCCCAAGTGGGCGATGGTCGTCGTGAAGGCCCTCGGCGAGCAGTCGAAGATCATCATGGGCGTCGGCACCGGTGGCGTGCCGCTGGCCAAGGAGAAGCTCGGCGACATCGTGGACCTGGACCGGGTGAAGAAGGTCATCGAGGACCGCCGCCAGCGGAAGATTGACAGCCAGCCCGCAAAAAGTCGAGGATGAAACCCGTGACAAAGGCAGCCGAGAAAGTCAAGTACACCCGAGAAATGATCCTCGAAAACCTCCTTCGCGCGCTACTGGAGGAGGTGGCGGTGCGGGACGGGATGCGGAGGATCTCCAAGATGGTCTGCACGGGCTGTCAGAGGTCGTCGAAGCCCTTCCATGCCTGCCATGCCGCGTGGTCGTATCTCGAAAGCGAATACAACGTGCCCGACCCCAAGTAGATGCCCCGGAAGGCCCAAAAGCTCGGCGATGGCCACATGGAGGAGCTGCGCGACAGCTTCGGGGCCTACTATCTCGCGAGCAATCCGGACTTCGAGTACGTCTCCTATCAGCAGGAGCGCATGGTCCCAGCCCTGGAGGCCGTGGACTCTGGGGATATCCCCCGGCTGATGCTCCTGATCCCACCGGGCCACTCGAAATCGCAGCTGGTCTCGATCGACTTCGCCTCGTGGCGGATGGGTCGCGCGCCCAAGAAGAACCTGCTCGGTCTCTCCTACTCCGCAGACCTCTCCAAGGACTTCGGGCGCGCCGTTCGTAACCGGCTGAAGTCTCCGCTCCACGCGGAGGTCTTCCCGAAGAGTCAGCTATCGCTCGACTCCCGGTCCAACGTGCGGTTTCGGACGATCTCCGGGGGCAACTACTTTGCGGTCGGCTTCAGCGGCACGGTGTTCGGGCGTCGCGCGGACGGGATCATCATCGATGACCCCTTGAAGAACCAGAAGGAGGCCCGCTCGAGGAGCGAGGAGCGCTTCAAGTTCTACAAGGGCGTGGTGAAGTCGCGTCTTCGCCCCGGTGGGTTCATCATCGCCTGCACCACGCGCCTGTGCGTCGGGGACTGGGTCAACCGGGTGCTCGACGACGAAGGGGACGTGAAAGAGGGCGGCCAGTGGACCGTGCTCAAGATCCCCGCCGAGGAGAACGGTCACTACCTCTGGGAAGAATTCTACGGACGGCAGTACTACGATCAGGCCAAGAAGGACTCGCAGTCCTGGGCCGCGATCTACATGCAGGACCCCTCCAGCGGCTTCGCGGGTCCGTGGTACGCCAGCAGTCCGCTGCCGCGTTACACGGAGGTCCTAAAGCCTGGCCGCCTCCCGGCCTACATGATCGTCGATCCGGGGCTCTCGAAGAGCAGGGGGGCCGACCCCACGTCGGTCATGGTGCTCTGTGCCAACCCCGACAAGAAGCTCCTGCTCGCCGACTGGACGCTCGATCACATGGACCCCGACGAGCGCACGCAGGAGATCATTCGCCTCATCAAGCGCTGGAGCATCAAGCGCCTCGTCTACGAAGAGTACGGGCTGAATGCCGACACCTTCCACCTGGAGAAGGCCTTCCGCAAGGCGGGCATCAGCATCCGCCCGATCCCGGTCGGGCGCCGTGGAGCTCGCCACAATCTCTCGAAGGACGACCGCCTGCGCGGGCTCATCATCGACTTCAAGGACGGCAAGTTCATCTTCCCGGAGAAGATGCCGAGGCGGCTCCTCTCGGGCGAGACCGTCGATCTGATGGAATACTTCGAGAACGAAGAGTATATGCTCTTCTGCGGGGAGGGGAGCGTGCTTCACGACGAGGGCCTCGACTGCCTCTCGCGCACGCACGATCCCGAAATGGCCATCACGTACCCGGAGGCTCCGGGGTCAGAGACCGAAGAGGACGACGACTACGGCACCGCAAAGGGCAATGTGGGATGGGAGGCCGTCTATACCTGGCTACCGCTCCTGTGCCTTGGGGGATGGCTGATGCAGGGAGCACTCTAGATGGCCAGCACTGACGTATTTTCCACCCTGCAGGGCTCTGTCGAAGTCGGTCCTCCGCACGACATCAAGCTGCCCATCCCCAACCCGGACGGCGAGACGAAGAAGACCGTCACCGACCGGCAGTTGGATTGGATGCAGACGGAGATCATGCAGGCCGACAAGCACGTCGGGGCGTACCGCGAGGCGGCCATTCAGTGCTACCGGTTCTTCTCCAACAAGCAACTGGAAGACAAGGACATGCAGGCCCTGAAGGCCGCGCAGCGTCCAGCCAACGCCTTCAACACCGCGCAGAAGTACATTCGCTTCGTGTCGGGTGTCGAGCAGAAGAGTCAGGAGCTTCTGATCTTCGCCCCCGAGGAAGAGTATGACCCGCAGTCGGCGATGGACGCCGAGAACGCCACGCGCGCGTACGAGTGGGCAGACCGCACCTCTCGCGGCCCCGCGCGCCGTACGCGATCGTTCCTGGACCTGTTGATCACCGGCATGGCCTGGGGCGACTCGTGGGTGGATTCGACGACGAGCCTACGTGAGCGCATAGACGGCGACCGAGTATCCCCCTTGGAGACCCTCTGGCCGGAGTGCGGAGCTGACAACCTCCGAGGCACCCGCTGGCGCGCGCACGAGATCTACATGGACCCGGAGGACGTGAGGCGACGCTGGCCCGACTCCGACATGACCATCAGCGCCTTCTCGAAGGGCGGCTTCGATCCCGATCGACCTGACGCGCCCCTCGTGCAGTACCTGATCCCCTACGTGACCACGGAGGACTACTCCAAGAAGGGCACGAACGAGCGCCCCACCAAGAAGCTCAAGGTGCTGGAGTTCCAGTGGTGGGAGGAGGAAGAGGGCTACACGTTCCAGGACTTCGCGGACCTGCAGAGCTTCCAGCCGGGCGACATCTCGTGGATGGATAAGGCCCGGTTCATGAAGTACCAGCAGCGCCTCCGTGGGGTCTTCCGCAGGGGCATCGAGGGCTACGAGGAGAAGGTCCAGAAGGTCTATCGAAGGGCCTTCTTGCTGGAGCGGAAGCACCAACTCGGCAACATCGGCACGATCCCCGCGGGCCGGTTCACGCTGAACCCGATGACTGCCTACTGGGACGAGGATTCCAAGCAGTGGTACGGGCTCATGCGGATGCTGATCGACCCGCAGCGCTACGCCAACAAGTTCTTCAATCAGATGCTGGAGATCATGGCGACGCAGGCGAAGGGCGGTCTCCTCTACGAGGAAGACACGATCACGCCGAAGCAGCGCCGCGACATCGAGGCCAACTACGCCAAGCCGGGCTCCTCCCAGGAAGTCGCGCGCGGAGCCATCTCCGAGAACCGCATCCTCGTCAAGAAGGCGGGCGACATCCCTGCGGCGTCGATGCAGGTCCTGGACTTCTGCGTGAACTCGATGGAGACGGTGACCGGCCTCTCCCCTTCGGGGATGGCGCTCGACCAGAGCGCGGCGGGACTCGGCACGGTGAGGCAGCGGCTCAACTCAGGCCTCATCCTTGTCGCCAAGGAGTTCTCGGCGCTGTCGGAGTATCGGATCGAAGAGGGCCACATCATGCTCGGCCTACTCGACGTGATCGCCGACGGGCGCACGGTATTCGCCGGGCAGAATCCCTACCAGCCGATCGTCTTCAAGCTCGACAAGCGCATCTTCTCTCGCTCCTACATCCCCTACCTGGACGACACGTCGAACGACCCGACGATCCAGGCCAAGTACAGCGAGTTCATCATGCAGATCGCCCCGACGCTCATCCGAACGGGGCACTTCATGCCGAGCCTGCTCGACTACTTCCGCTACCTGCCCGTCCGCGAGCGCGAGAAGATCAAGCAGTCCATGGAGCAGGAAGCCCAGCAGCGCCAGGAGATGGCGAAGCAGGGCATCGCCCCCGGAGGCCGCGGGGCGCCGAAGGACCCCAAGGAGACTGCAGCAAAGATCCAGAAGCTCGAATCCGAGGCTGCGCTCAACATGGCGCGTGCGGATTCGCTCACCAAGGGTCGACGCCCGAGGGACTTCCGGTCCATCGTGCAGGCCCTCGTCGATGCCGAGCGTATGATGCTCGAGAAGTCGAGTCACGGGCTCGATCAGACGAAGGGGATCGTCGAGTCCGCAGGGAAGCTGGTCGATATGTTCAGGGGCGTGGACGAGGGGCCGTCGGGGGCGCCAGATGATGGCCAAGATCCAGATCAGCTTTGAGGCCAACAGCCTGCAGGTCTGGGGCGCCTTGCACCCGGAGGGCCTCGACGTGAGCGAGCTCTGGGCCGAGGCGCCAAGCCGCTCCGATCTCAGCTCGTGGGGAAGCGTCCGAATGCACATCCTCGGAGACATGACTGCCCGGCTCTTCATGGCAAGGGCGGCGCAGTTCAACTAGGAGAAATCGATGTCCGAACAGACCCCGCTGGGGAAGACCGAAGTGTCCATGGAGCCGATCGTCGGCTCGTTTGAGCAGTGGCTCTCCAACGACGAAAGTGAAAAGCTGGGCCCCCTCGTCAAGCCCGCCGATCCGAAGCCCACCGACGCTCCTCCAGCCGAGGCGGCTCCCGCAGACCTTCTGCCCGAGCCGCCCCCCACCGAGGCCGCTCCGGAAACGCCGGCGCCCGAGGCAACGGAAGCTGCCCCACCGGAAGCCCCGGAGACGGACGAAGTCGAAGACACCACCCCGCAGGCCGACGGGAAGCCCCGAAAGCGCCCTTCGTGGAAGCAGGTCCACGAGCTGGAGCGAGAGCGCGACCAGGAACGCTCGATGCGGCTCCGCACGGAGCAGGAGCGGGCCGATCACGCGCAGCGGATGAGCCAGCTCGAAGCTGAGCTCGCCCGGATGCGCGGATTCCTGGAGGGCAAGGGCGACATCCCCGCCGAGAGCACTCAGGTCATCGAGGACGACCCGCTGACGAAGCTGGAGACCAAGGTGCAGACCCTGGAGCAGCAAGGGCAGCAGGCCGAGCAGCATCGCTACGCCATGCAGGTCGAGCAGACCATCCGGGCTCAGGAAGCCCAGGTGGAGGCCAAGCACCCGGAGTACAAAGAGGCCCTGAACCATCTGATCAAGAGCGAGGTGGAGGAATGGCGCATCGAGGGGGTCATCAACGACTTCGCCTCGAAGATTCTCCAGGGTAACCCCCAAGGCGTGCGTCAAATGGCCGCCCAGAGCGGCAAGAGCGAGCGCGAAACAGCCGAAACGCTCGCCACCCAGGCGCTTTTGCAGGCCCGCAGGGACCGGATGGTCACCGCAGCCCTCTCCGAGGGCGCAAACGTCGCAGAACGCGTCCTGGCGCTCGCCGAGAGGCGCGGATTCAAGCGCCCAGGGACGACGGGAGCCGCTACGCCTGCAGCTCCGGCCCCGGCGACCCCCAAAAAGGACCCGGTGGCGGTTCGGGAGGCCAGTCAGAGCCTTTCGGCGGTCCCGCACACCGCTGCGCCGCCCGCGAAGAAGACGATCACGTCTCGAGCCGAGCTCATGGCGCTCGAGGGCGAGCAATTGGAGCGCTATATCCTCGAAAACGACGCCAAGGACCCCGGCTGGGAGCGGAGGCTAGCGTAACATGCGCTGGAAGCTCGTCGCGGGGTTCCTTCTCGTCGCTAGCCGGGTATTTGCCCAGCCGGCGCTCTATCCAGGCACCAACACGAACTTCGTCACCGGCCAAGGTGTGGCGGGGGCCATTACTCGGTGGACGAGCCAGGGGGTGATAGCCGCGGGGTCGCTCACCGATTCTGCGGCGCAGGCGAACAAGTCGGTCTGTTTCGCCGATGGGACGGGGGCTCGCCCGGTGCTCAATTGCGGAGACGCCGGCATCAAATACACCAAGGGGTCCTCCCCCACCCTGAATCTTGGTGTGAACGGGCAGTACCAGATCAACGGGGTCAACGTACTCGGCGGAGGTAGTTTCTCGCTTCAGGAGAGGGCCGCTCCGGCGGGCGTTCCGGGCTATGACCTCCTGTGGGCCGACTCCACGGCGCATCACCTCAAGCAGAACAACAACAATGGCGCGGCGATCTTCGTTCTTGGCGCCCCCACGCAGGGCACTGCCACGACCGTGCTCCATGGGAACGCCTCGGGCGATCCCTCGTTCTCCGCCGTGAACCTGGCAACCGACGTGACCGGGAACCTGCCGGTGGCGAACCTCGGGGGTGGTACCGGAGCGGACGCGGACCACTTCTGGAGCGGCACCGGCGTATGGTCGCTCCCCATAGCGCTCCAGTTTTCATCTCGCTCCGGGACGACCAACCTCAACACGGGGGCGACGAATTACCTGATCACGGTGGGCTCCTTGGCGGCGAGTCTCACGGAAGGTGATGTGCAGCTCACTACGACCCAGGCGAAGGCTGCGCATCTTGGCTGTTACCTCCCGGTTGCGGCGCCGGGCGGAGGAAAGTCCTGGACGATCACCCTGCGGAAGAATGGGGTGGATACCGCGTCGACCTGCCCGATCGCCGATGCGGCCTCGTCGTGCTCGGACGACACGAACGTAGTCTCCTTCGTCGGGGGCGACCTGGTCAGCATCAAGATCGTTCCCGCCGGAACGCCCACGGCCAGCACTATCCTGTGCGGCTTCCTCATGTACGGAGCTCTATGAGACGCGTCCTTGCTGGCGCCGCGATCGGCCTCGTGGTCGCATGCGGGAGCAGCTCTCATACCGCGACGGCGGGCAGCGAGCTCGTGTCGGCGGTCGCCTATCAAAGCCTCGACCCGTGCGATGGCGCCACCCGCTATCCGGTGTGGGCGAACCCGACGACCGGCCCGATCCGCATTCGCAAGGTGTCGCTCTTCGAGGGCTTCTACCTGGACGCGCAATCCGACGTCGCCATGGACGTACGCCGCGCCTCGGACGACATGCTGATCGCCACCTACCCGCGCGACGCCTACGAGGGCTCCACGCGAGAGTGCGCGCCGCATATCGTCGACTTTGGCGGCGACTACATGACCATCCAGCCAGGTGACGGGCTCCGCATCGCCCACTTCTGCACGAACATCAGCGCGAGCCCTGACGCGCTTTTCACCGTCAACGTGTGGTACGCCACGGAGTGACGGGCGCAGGCTGATGCCGACCATCGTCACGATCGTTACCTGCGAGGTGGATGGCCACGCCATTGCGGGATCTCCGTTCGTGTCGACCCTGGAGGTACAGCAGTACGATCTCGTGATCGTTCAGAAGCCCCAGGACGCAGCGGACGAATACCGGGTCATTCCGGGCACCAACGGGGCATTCCCCATCATCACGGGGCTCCTGCTGTTCAACATCGACGAGCCGCTCTCGTACAGGCTGCAGGGGCAACTGACGTCCAGTCTCCCCCTCGGGGCTGATGGGTTCCTGTTGGCGCTCGGGACGAATATCAGCGTGGGCAACGCGAACCTGCGGGTCAACAGCCTGGACGGGATCTGCTCGATACTTGGATTCGTGGCGGGGAAGGGGCTCCCACTCACCCCACCGACGAACCTCGTGATCGACGAGCGATGGGAGGCCGACTATCCAACCCCCACGACGCAGGTCATCGATGAACGATGGGAGGGCGGGTACGTCACACCGACCACCTTGGTGATCGACGAGCGATGGGAGGGTGGCGACTTCCCCACTCCGCCGACCACCCTCTTGATCGACGAGAGATGGGAACTGGGAGATCGAGCCTGCACGACCGACACGCCCCTCTTGCGGGAGTTGTTCGAGAATCTCTACTGTGACGTACCCAACGAGTTCCTGCGCGAGCTCTTCGAGGCCTAACACATGGCGCTTTCCGACTTCACCTTCCTGCAGAGCACAAGCGGCGCGACTCCTACGCTCACGTCGTCCTCGCCCATTCAGGGAAGCTCGTCCCTGCTCGTCCAAATCTCGATCAACGACAGCCCGAGTTGGATACTGGCGTACACTGCCGGGCTTACGAAGGAGTGCGTCGAGGCGCGCGTGCTGCTCCGGCAAAACCAATCCAACGTCGGCGCCGCCTTCAACAACATCGGCGTCTTCGCGCAAATGCAGGGCGCCATCGCGCTCGGGAGCAGTGCGTACTACGTCGGTATGCACTTCGACACATTCAGCGCTCCCGCCGGCACGCTCACCATCAGCAAGGGCCCCGTCAATTCGTCGCTTACCGGAGGTGGCGTGAAGGCCAACGCATTCGTGCAATTTCCCGCGAAGAACGGCGTCGTCGCCATCGGCCTGCGCTGCGAGCTGGATGCCACCAGCGGGAACGTACTGCTGACGGCGCTCTATGACCCAGGCCCGATCTCCATCCCGGTTCTGTCGACCTATGACTTCCCCGGCCTTGCCCCCGTGGCGAGTTACCTGGACGCCACGTCGCCGTACACCACCGGCACGTTCGGCCTCGCAGGGCAGCTTCCCGGCGGCAGCGTGATCGACCCCTTCAGGCAGACCTTTGACGTTCTCGTGGTGGATACCGACTAGGAGGAATTCATGTCGCTCGGCGATTGGAGCTTTGTTCATACTGATACCGGGGGCGCCACGGTCAACGCGATCCTGGACTCCTCGGTCGTCCTGGAGGGCGTGAGCTCGCTCGTCCATCAGGTAGAATCCGGCAGCCCTGACGCCGTGGACCCGATCGACATCATGGGATGGGGCGCTGGCGTCACGGCTGATACCGTGCTCGTCCGTACCTGCTTCGAATTCCAGCAGGCCCTTTATGGCGTGTTTGCGATCATGCAGACGGCCCTCCTGTCTACCTCCCAGGCCTACGTCGCCACCTACGACAGCGCCGGGAACATCTCGCTCTGGAAGGGGACGATCGCCCAAATCCTCGCCGGATCCATCAGTCCGCTCGTGACTGCCGTGGGGGCGGTTCCCTCGGGGGACACCTGGGGAATCTCCCTGCTCACGCAGTACGACAGCGGCAACAATCAGATGCAGCTGACCGTGGCGACCACGGATACGGCTCAGATGCTGCCGATCGTCGAGGCGACCGGGGACTTCCCGGACGTGACCACCAGAATCGTCTATGTGGACCCGTCGCCGATCACCGGAGGGGTGAATGCCGGGATCTTCTCCGCGCAGAGCGGATCGTTTGCGGCGCTCGCCGACCTGTCAGATTTCGACGTGACCCAGATCTTCATTCCCTAGGAGGCTAGATGCCTGACGTGAACATCGTCATCCAGACAGAGATCGACGGGCACCCGTTGCCCTCGAGCCCGTTCATTCAGCTCCCCGACGGCATCACCCAGGTGCAGGCCTTCAGTGTGCTGAAGACCGTGGACGCCGTGAATTCGTTTGCGACGATCCCCACGGTGGACTCTTTCACGTCGATAGCCATCCTGTTGCTGGCCAACCCGGACGCCGAGCTTATCTACCGCTTCAACGGACAAACCGACGCGGGCATCGTCGTCCCCGCCGGCGGTTTGGTGATGGTCTCCGGGGCGCTGATCGACTCCGGGGCGGGAACGAACGTGCTGGTGAACAACTCGGCGTCCAACTCCCCGGCCACCATCTACGGCTTCGTGGCGACCACGGCATGACCGCCGAGGAAATGGACGACCTCATCAAGAAGCTGCAGTGGCGGGCCTTCCTAGCGTGCGCGGCGGGGCGCATTCCCTGCGCTGAGACGATCGTGCCGCCGCCCCCCGACGAGCTCTCCGTGATGATCGAGTGTATGCGAACGAGCGCCCAGGACACCCTGGATGCGCTCCATCGAAGAGGGTGGAAGATCACCCGGACCTGCGAGGACTGACATGGCCAAAAAGCCCGACAAGATCCTGGCTGACCATCGACACCTTCGACACGACGAGGTTCGCAGTATCAGGTTCCGGTATGCCAGGGACTACGACGACAAGAACGCTCGAAAGACCGAGCGGCTGATCAATCGCCTGTCGTCCGTCCTGGGGGAGCTGGAGGGTCTGGGCGTGGACTCGGTCGTGTCGTACTCGAAGCACCGAAACCCAGGGAAGCGACTGCGCGCTGCCTGATGCCCCTCAATCTCAAGGGCAAGGTGCGGGGCATCCAGAAGCACACCCACCCGGCTGAGATCGCCGAGTTCTTGACGAAGAACGCCGGAAGGATCAAGTCGGGCGTCGTGATTCTCGACTACGAGGATGAGAGCGGTCGCCAGCATACGCACGAGCGCTACATTGGCGACTGGACGAACACGGAGCTTGCTTGGTGGGTGGCGTGCCTGCAGGAATCTCTGATGCGCTGCCTCCGCGACTCTTGACACGGAAGCCTCGACTCGTGTACCGCTTGAGTTGAGTGAGGCAACGCGACGTGCTTCGGCGATAGTCGGGGCAGACGGCGAAGGAACTCTCAGGGTCTCGATTCACCTCCCCCGCGCAATGCGGGCCAAGGATCGAGGGACAACTCGCGTCCCATTCGGATGTCGAGGGTCTAGTGGTTGTTGGACCTTAAAGGAACGGCCAGTTTCTCCGTCCCCGGAGGTGCATTTTGGAGACAGTGGTCCCAGTTAACGATCCGACCGCAGTTGTGATCTATTCGCATAGAGTATTCTACCAGGCAATCCGCTCTACCGTCTCTGCGAAGCTGATGGCGGTGGGCTTGAATCCTCGAGATCAGACCAACTTCGTCCAGATGTTCGACGAGGCGATGCGCGGTCCCGGTGATACGATCAAGTACGATCTCATCCCGAACCCGCAGGGCCCTGGCGTCCTCGGCGACGGCGTTCTCGCTGGCTCGGAAGTGGCATTCACCTGGTTGCAGGACACGCTGCTCATCAACCAGCAACGGCAGGCCGAGCTCCTGGTCGGTCGCATGTCTCAGCAGCGCGTCCCGTACTCGATGCGTGACGTCGCGAAGGTGGGGCTCTCCAACTGGTGGAAGGAGATCATCGATTACGGCCTTCTGAACCAGCTCGGCGGCAACACCGGCCAGACAAACCTTTCCTACACCGGCCTGAATGCCCCGATCGCTCCGGACTCCGCCCACTGGATCTTCGGTGGGGACGCGACCTCGGAAGCGACCCTCGACTCGAACGACATCATGTCGATCGACAAGATCCCGACCCTCGTGGCCAAGGCGCAGGGGACGCTGACGTTCCCGATCAAGCCGGTCGTCATCAAGGGCGTCGAGATCGCGGGAATCCTGTTCCTTCACCCCCTCCAGGTCCGCGACCTGAAGACGAACTTCACTCAGGGCGAGTGGGGCGACATCTTCCGTGCGGCTCTCCAGGGCGGCCAGATCACCGGCAACCCCATCTTCACCGGGGCCATCGGCATGATCGACAACGTGGTCATCCACCAGGACGCTCACGTTCCTTGGGGCGACACCTCCCAGAACACCATCATCGTGCCGAACGGCCCGGGCGCCTACACCACGGCTCCGGGACCGAACGCACTCGGCGCGGCTGCGGTGGGCACCACCAACGTGGCGCGAGGAATCTTCGTCGGAGCGCAGGCGGCAGCGCTGGCCTTCGGCGGGGAGGAGGGTCCGGACGGGAAGCCGCTCCGGGTCAAGTGGGTCGAGGAGCTCCTGGACGGCGCCAATCAGCTCCGCATCAGCGCAGGCATGATCTGGGGCGTCAAGAAGACCCGGTTCGCGTCGCAGGATATGGCGACCATCGTCCTGTCCACCTGGGCACAGGCGTAAGGAGAAGTCATGGCAACGACCTACTATGCAACGAACTACCAAGACCAGAATCAGGTATCCTCCGACGGGGGGAGCTTCGACCAGGAGTTCTCCTATTCGATGTCGGCGGCTTTCATCATCAACGACCTGATCTATCTCTGCAAAATCCCCGTCGGGTGCATCCTGCTCGAATGGAACCTGAACGTGCCGGCCCTGGACTCGAGCACCGGCTCGACGATCCAGATCGGAGACGGGACCACGGCAGACGCGTTCATGACCTCGACCGCCGCAGGGCAGTCGGGCGCGGGAAGCCGCTTCTACAGTCTCCTGAGCGGAGTTCTCGGCTACATCCCCAAGTCGTACACGGCGGTCAGCAACATCGTCGCCAAGGTCAATACCGCGCCCTCGGGCACGGCGACCACGACCGGGACCTGGAAGGGCTGGGCTCGGTTCAAGATGATCGGCGTCACGCCGACGGTGTAGGGCTGTGATACTCAAGAGAATTGGGATAGCCGTAGGGAAGGGGCCGAGCATGGACACCAAGACCCGGCAAACGAACTACGGCGGTCCAATCCAGTGGCCGGATGGCTACGGGAAAGAGACCAATCCTCCCGATGACAAGTACATCGACGAGGTGGTGAATCCGGCGGGAGGCCGTCCTTCCTTCGCGGAGGTTCTCGGCCTCACGTCGGCCACCGAGCAAGAGATCGAAGCAGAAAAAGCGGACCAGGCCTACATGGAACGGTCCCGACAATTCCGAATCACAGAAGCCGCGGCGACAGGCGCTCGAAACGCCCTGTTCGACGAGGAGGAGAACTGAAATGGCAAAGGTGAAGCAGCCCGGAATGGACGAGGGGCAGGCCCAGAAGGATCGGGGCGGCTTTCGTACCACCGTGGAGAATCTGACCGGCGGGACGACCGCCATGGTCGGCGACGGCACGGGGGCCGAGGTCGGCAACCAGTACGACACGGATCCTCTTGGCGAAGAACGTGACGACAACCTGACCTACGGGGAAGGGACGAACCCCAAGTGAGGACTCCGATGAAGAGAATCGTTCTCTCTCTGGCGCTGCTCGTGGCCCTCGCGGGCTTCGCGCGAGCAGAGGAATCGTGCGCCAACGTGGCCAACACGGCAACCACCGTGCTAGCGGCCTCGGCGAACAAGGGCAACGGCCTGCTCGTCCAAAACATCGGCGGCACGAATGCCGTGACCTGCTCGATCGGGGGAACTCCCGTTTCGCTGCAGCACGGGTTCTACCTGGCGGCGGTGGGCGGCAATCTGTCCATGGCGGTCTCGCCGGTCACTCAGGCGAGCGGCAGCGGACAGGCCCGGCTTCCTGCCGGTGCGGTGTCGTGCATCACGGCGAGCTCGACCAGTTACGTCTGCGCGACGAGTTGGTAGGGCCATGCACCGGAGGTTTTTGACCTTCGTTGCCTTGCTGGCGACCCTCGCCGGGGGCTACGTGTTCGCCCAGTCCGTCATCATCACCGACGGCAACGGCGGCAACAACACGACCTCCATGGGTGTTCGTCGTAGTCAGGTAGTCGACGACACGGTGAGCGGGGACGTGGTGGGGAAGAGGGGCGTGTTCGGGCTGACTCCAGCGCCCACGTTCACGCCTACGAGCACTCCCACCCCGACAGAAACCCCAACCCCAACACCCACACCCTAGGAGGAATCATGGAAATCATCGATCTGACGAAAGAGGCCGGAGACCTGGCGCCGATTGCGGCGACCTTGGCGCTGGCTGCATCGAATGTCGGCGTAGTGGGGCTGAAGGCCGACGCGGCTCTCGCCCTCGCAACGTCGAACTACCGCCACTTCCTGCGTCTCTTGCTCGACAAGGACGCGCAGGAGGCCAGGGCGCTCGCCGAGGAAGAGAAGAAGGCTGCTGCGGCTGCTGCGAAGCAGGCGGAAGAGGATGCCAAGGCCCAGGCGAAAGCCGAGGCGGAGGCCAAGAAAGAAGCCGAGGCGGAAGCCAGAGAAGCGGAAGCGGCATCCAGGCGAGAAGCCAAGGGCAAGAGCAAGGAGTAGTCGTGCCGAGCGTTTCACCTCGCCAAAGGAAGTTTTTCGGAGCTGCCCTGCGCCGCAAAAAGCAGGGCAGAGTCCTAGCCGCCGATCCGCAGATGTCGGAGAACGCGCTGGAGGACTTTGCGTCGAAGCCCCGGAAGATGGCTGGCTCCAATCCCATGCGCTACATCGGCGGGATGTGCCACCTGAACGACCACAAATGATGGACCGGAAGGACAGACTGGAGGGCCTGCTCTCTCAAGAGGAGAGTTCGTCCAACGTGTCCGACCCGGACCACGGGCGACGCACGGCCACCCTCGAGCGCGAGCTCGAAAGGGAAGATCCAGGGGAACTCTCGGCGTTCAAGGAAGATCAGCAGCGACGGAAAGCCAAGGGCAACCCGATGCGCTATCTCGGCACGATGAGGCACCTCAAATGAAGAAGCGATCCATGAAGATGTCCGAGAAGGAGAACAAGTCCCGCCAGCCCGGAGCGCACGGCGCGGGGCCGATGGCTCCCGGACAGATCAAGAAGGGCATCAAGCCCTCGCAGATCCGCTACGTGGGCGATATCAAGCTCTGCTGACGAGGTGGTGGGCGTGTGGCCAAGGAGATACTACTGCGAGGGTCCGCGAGGGGAGTAGGTTTTTCTCGGGCCGAACGTTCTCGATCCAGGATGCTTGAGGGCGTATTTCGCTCTCCTTTTCTCGCGTACGGCGTCACGGTTTCGTCGGTACCACTCCGACTTCCATTGCCTTTTCCTCTCGGGGGCGTCCACTTTTCTCTGGCGATCGTAGCAGGGCTGACACCGCCCGCGCTTCGGGCGCCATGTTGCCGTTCCGCATTCGGAGCAGATCGCGGCCTCGGTTCGCACGCGCTCCAATTCTGGGGCATGGTGGCGAAGGTGCTCAGCCCGAGAGAGCAATTCCAGGTTGCCGGGATCATTGTTCTGGCGATTATGGTCGCGATGGTGGACATGCTCGGAGGGGAGAAGATCCCTGCCGACAATCCCGCTCATGACTACACGATGCTCCAGCGCCCAGTAGGGCCTCGACAGGCTCACCTTGACGTACCGATAGCCGTTCCACACCTTCACGGCGCCCAGTGGGTAAACGATTCTTTGGTTAGCCATGGTGGGATCACTACGACACGACGGTACGTGTTGTCAAGCGAGGTGACTCATGGCTAACTATGGGAATTTGTTGGATGAAATATTAAAAAGGCTTAATAGATATGGGGATCCTGGAATCGCCGATGCGGCGGCTCGCTTTTCTTTGGATAGGGTGTATTTTTATTCCCAGGAATTCTTCTTCGCCGGCGAGAAGCAAGACACTTCCCTCGTCCTGATCCCCGGCCAGGCCAGCTACCCTCTCCCCGCTGGCACGCTCAACATCATCTTCGTTCGGCTGAACCTGAATGGCAACTGGATCCCCCTGGAGTGCAGGGACATCCGGGAGATGCTGCTCTGGGACACGTCGACCAACCCGCCGATCACGAGCCCGCCGAGTTACTACGCGATGCTCGGCAACAAGCTCCGGCTGTTCCCGCGACCTGACCAGAACTACCCGATCGAGCTCACCGTGGAGTCAGCGCCGCTGCCGCCCCGGTTGCTGACGGACTCTAACTTCTGGACGAACGAAGCCTTCACGCTGATCGTCGAGGCTACGTGCGCGGACATCTGCTCGCTGTTCACGAACGACCAGGCGAGGGCTCAGGCGCACGCCATGGCCACCGCCCGTGAGCTTTCTCAGCTCCGTGGGCAAACGAATCGAATCCTTGGGCCCCTGGTAATTCAGGGGTGGCTCTGATGGCTCGCGTAAGCTCTACCGAGAGGAGTCGCGTCCGTAGAGCCAGATATGACTCGCTTGGTCTCTGTGGCCGCTGCGGCGGCCCTCGTGGTGACGCCATTGGCAAAACCTGCGCTCCGTGTCTCGCGATCTATAAGCGAGATCGTCGGCGTAACGCTGATAGGCGTATAGCCGAGGGAAGGTGCCGGGAGTGCGGGGGGCAAAGAGATTCCGCGCTGGTCTACTGCGAGCGATGTAGGGGTCGCAGAAAAGAGCAGGCGAAGCGCCGAGAGGGATGGTGGGTCAATTATCGAGCGAAGCGTCACCAAGAGAGGTTCGACGCCGTTCTGAAGCACTACGGGTCTTCCTGTGCGTGCTGCGGAGAGGCTGACCCGCTATTCTTGACCGTCGACCATATTGACGGGGGCGGCCTTGCTCATAAACGCAAGGATGGGTACGGCAGCATCTATCACTGGCTCTTCAAGAACAAATTCCCCAAGGGCTTCCAGATCCTGTGCTTCAACTGCAACTGCGTAAAGAATCGAAGCAAGGTCTGTCCCCACCAGATGGTCGAGAACAAAAATGCCATTTGAGCGTCGAGGACTGATAGATTTCGCGCCAGATAAGGACCCGTTAACTAAAGGCGCGATTTTAGACGCGAACGGATGGTACCCGACCGAAATGGGCGCTCGTACGCTTCCTGGGCCCTCGGTGGCTACTGCACCCCTCCCGGCTCCCGCGCAGGGCGGCTTCGTGGCCCGCGTGAGCGCCGGGGTCATCGTCGTGGCGGGCACGTCCACGGATCTCTACATCCTCACCGGCGGCAACTGGGTGGCTCAGGGACTCACGGTGACGACGACCACCAACCGGTGGCGCTTCGCCTCCTACGGGAACGACATCATCGCCGTCAATGGAGTCGACCCTCCGTTCGTGTCGGCCAACGGGGCGCCGTTCGCGCCGCTCGGGGGAAGCCCGCCGATCTCGGACCTCGTGCAGGCATCGGACTACTCGCTGTTCCTGGACACAGCGGACAGTTTCACTTGGTGGAGCTCGCTCTCGGACACCATCTGGACGCCGGGAATCCCGACCCAGACCGTGACCGCCGACATCACCGCCACGCCGGGTGATCTGACGGCCATGGTGCAGCAGCGCTCGACGATGACGTTCTTCAAGCGCACGTCGATGTACGTGGCCTACTTCGAGGGGCCGCCGTTCTACTGGAACATCCGGAAGGTCTCCCAGCAGGTCGGGAGCGCATCGGCTGAGAACGTCATCAACGCCGGCGACATCCTCTACTTCATCGGCCCGGACGACTTCTACTCGTTCGATGGCTACAACCTGACCCGCATTCCAAACTCCCTGAAGGAATGGTTCTTCCGCGACGAGTACGACGTGGCCTACGACTACAACGTGGCCGCTCGTTTCGACGAGGCCCGGAACCTGATCTTCTGGCACTACCCGTCGAATGCAGCCGAGCCTCGAGGAACCCTCGATAGCTGGATCTGCCTGAACGTCCGCACTGGACGATGGCTCCCCGGCAAGACCACCATCCAGGTGCCTCTCCAGGGGAGAATCCCGGCGTCCACGGGGCTCACGTACGACCAGTTCGGGGCTATGTTTGCCACCTACGACGACATCCCGGACATCCCCTACGACTGGGTGGGGTTCGGCCCCTCCCCGCGCGACTACACCGGGGTGTTCCTGCCCGACAACGCGCTCTACGTCTATGGCACGGCGCCCCCCATTACGGAGCCCGGACCCTTCATCACGGGCTCGGACTTCGGCGACCGAAGGCTGCTCTATCAGGTGCGCCGGATGCGTCCGGGGTTCTCGCTCAATCCGGGACCGGGGAATTGCCAGG
>Ga0310810_10001897_pt1 | contig 22196 bp, 17 predicted proteins | sample NCmetagenome_FD_207641 | JGI IMG/M metagenome (GOLD analysis project Ga0310810, IMG submission 207641) | Soil microbial communities from experimental microcosm in Duke University, North Carolina, United States - NC | ecosystem: Engineered > Artificial ecosystem > Soil microcosm > Unclassified ... | reverse complement strand
ATCACGCGATTGGGCACGTTCGGGATCATATCTCTCGCAAGTTACCATGAAACAAGGGAATGAAGCGCCAAAAATCACGCAGATCACCAGCGAGCGCAACAGCGAAAAGCCCCCTAAATTCGCCAGCGCGTTGTCACGCACTGGCACATCCCCCATTTGTTGAACAATTGTCTTGATAAGATGTATTTTATCTACATCTTATCGGCCATGGTTTGTTTCCGGCGTCCTCGTCTTTTTTCCAGCGTATGATGCTTACCCGGTTTTCCGATTATGCCTTGCGTGTGTTGATGTTTGCGGCAGTTCAGGGCCCGAGGCCATTTTCGGTGGATGAGGTAGCCAGCAGGTACGGCCTCTCGAAGAACCATGTCGCGAAAGTAGTCAACCGTCTGGTGCAGACCGGCCATCTGAAAGCACGGCGCGGGCGACGAGGCGGTGTGTGGCTGGGCTGCGATCCTGGAAACGTGCGCTTGGGTCATTTGGTTCGCCTCACTGAGAATGACAGTCCCCTGGTTGAATGTTTCGCGGCGAAAACGAATCGTTGCCGGCTGACACCAGCTTGCCGCCTGAAAGGAGCTTTGGCCCAGGCGCTGGACGCGTTTTACAGCTCTTTAGATGAGCGAACGCTGGCCGACCTGGTCAGCAATCGAACAACATTGGAGCGTCTGCTGCAGGATGTATGACCAAGACAACCTGGCTGGCAGTGATTCTTCTGAGTCTGCTCGGTCCCCGAGCAACGGCTGACGAGGATCCATTCGAGCGGGCGCCGATTTCATATTCCAAGGCGACGCCGCAGGATGCCATCAGCGCCCTCAAGGCGAGGTTAGCTTCAGGTGACCTGCGATTGGAAGGCGACGAGCGACAAGTGGTGCGGATGTTGTTAAGGGCGCTCGGGATTCCGGAAGCCAGCCAGATGCTGGTGTTCTCGAAGACGAGCTTTCAAAAGGATAGGATCAGCCCGGCTCGCCCGAGAGCCGTGTATTTCTCCGACGAAATTTACCTGGGCTGGTGCCCGGGCGGTTTAGTCGAGATTGCCGCCATTGACCCGGTGCTGGGGCCGGTGTTTTACAGTTTTGATCCGCACTCCGACAAGTTAGGGAGCGCGTTCCAAAGGGATACCGACTGTTTGCGCTGCCACGGTGGCACGTTCGTGCGCGAGATACCCGGCCTACTCGCTCGCTCGGTGTTTACCGATACGTCTGGCCAGCCGCTGCTGTCGCTCGGCTCTGAACTCATTGATGCTACGACGCCGATCGAAAAGCGGTGGGGCGGCTGGTACGTTACCGCACTACGAGCCGGTCCAAGACACCGAGGTAATCTCATGTTGTCGGCTGAGCGCGACCCTGCTCCAGAAGCGCTGTCGGCGAAAGCGAATTTAAAGAGCCTTGATAAACTCGTTGATACCAGCCCTTATCTTGTTCCTTCGAGCGACATTACGGCCTTGTTGATTTTTGAGCACCAGGTATCGGTGCAGAACATTCTGACCAAAGCCAATCAGGAATGTTTGCGCATGATTACTTACCAAAAAGGATTGCAAAGAGAGCTTAAGGAAACAGTGACCGAGGAGCCGGCCTACGAGAGCGTGCGGCACGTGTTTGCAAATGCCTCGCAGGAGGTTCTGGATGCCCTGCTGTGCAAGGACGAAGCACCGTTGCCAGAAGGAGGGATTCAAGGAGTGGGCGGTTTTGCCCCCGTGTTCGAATCCGCGGGCAAAACTTCGTCAAGTGCTCGTTCCTTAAAGCAGCTCGACCTGCACCATCGGTTACTCAAAAAGCGGTGCAGCTACTTGATCCAATCCACCGGCTTTGAACGCCTCCAGCCGATTTTGCGCCGGCGGGTGCTTCAGCGTTTATGGCACGTGCTCACCGACCCGGCGCCCGAGCCACGCTACGATTATTTGGAACCAGCAGAACGCGAGAGCATTCACGCAATTCTCACTGCGAGCCTTCGCAATCTCCCAGTCAATTGGCACGCGACAAATTGAGAGCAACCCGCAGGGCACCATTAAAACGCTGAGCCATACCCCGCAGGAAACGAGGCGTATGCCAGAGTGGTTAGGGCTTTTCCCGTGCAGGAGTCGACCTTACACTGAGATCATGTGGCCTGCCTTATGGTGTGGTTTCATCCTTCTCTTTGGCGGCGAAGCGTTGGTGCTGGGGACGAAAAAGGTTCTCGTAGAGGCGGGCAATTTTAGAGAGATTTACGATCCGCAAGTTGGGGAGAAGGACCTATGGTGCATCAACGATCATACCTTCATTCGCGGTCCTGACGGGACTTGGCATGTCTTCGGGATCACACACATTCTCCCGGTCAATTTCGCTCGGGATCCGGGTAAAAACCTCCTTCACGCCACCGCCAAGACTCTCACCCAGAACCCCTGGCACAAAAAGCCTTTTGCCGTCACGGCGGATTGGGAGAAATATGGTGAATGGTTGTTCTGGGCGCCGCACGTCATTGAGCACAGCGGTCTTTACTACATGTTTGTCTGCGCTGGGAACAACCACGGTCATCAATACAAGATTCATTTGCTGACCTCACGCGACTTGTGGCATTGGGACCGCAGTCCGGCCAATCCCTTGCTGATTGATGGCTTTGACGCGCGCGATCCGAATGTTCTGGCTGAAGGAAAGGGTTGGATTTTGTATTATACCGCGACGTCCACACCCGCAGGCGGCAATCACATCGTCGCGGCGGTCACCAGCGAGGACTTGACACATTGGGCTAATCGGCAGGTCGTGTTTACCCACGCGCAGCGTGGCACGTTTGGCGGGCCGACAGAGTCTCCTTTTGTGGTGCGCCGGGGAAAGTCTTACTACCTGTTTGCCTGCGATGGTGGGACCATCAATGTGTATCTGAGCAGCGAACCTTCCCGATGGGACTCCACAAACCACGTCGGAACCATCTTTGCCCATGCCTCGGAGATCGTGCGTGACACGGACGGGAAGTGGTACATCAGCCATGCTGGCTGGGAGCACGGCGGACTGTCATTGGCGCCGCTGGTCTGGCATGATGGCCTGGACGAGGCTGAGAGTTCGTTAAAGTCAGGCGGTCGTTAGGGGTCAGAAATAGAAGGTTAGGGGCGCGCGGCGGCGGGAAGGCCAAGTGTATGATTATAAAGGCACTGGATCTAAATCGCAGATAGGCGTAGAAGTCACCCAATTCCATATGCCGGCGAAGCAGACAACAACGACAAAATCCTCGGAGCCCGAACAAGTGGAGGCTTACCTGAAGAACCTCAAGCACCCATTAGCGGAAGTGCTTGGCGCTTTGCGGAAGATGATTTTAAAGATCGACCCGGAAATCGGGGAGGAGATTAAGTGGAATGCACCAACATTCTTCTACACGGGCGAAATGAGACCATCCGATCCCAGGGAATACAAGAGGTACCTTGTGGTATTCAATCTCTTCAAAAAGGACTGCATCCGTCTCGTTTTCTGGCGTGGCGCAAAGGTCAATGATCAGTCGGGATTTCTAGAAGGTGACTATGCGGATGGAAGGCGACTGGCGATGTTTTACAGCCTGGATGATGTGAAGTCCAAGCAACCATCACTAGAAAAAGCCGTGAGACTGCAATTGAGGCACATGGACAAATAGCCCCACGGCACGGGTGTTTCATCCGATCACGGCCAGTTGAAGTGATCAGATGCACACACGAAGATGCTGGCTCGGCATACCAGTTATGCACAGTATGCACAGCCTTGCTGTTGACTCTCAGTAAGAGCTACTCTACACACAGGATTTGCTGGTGCGATGCGTCATCAGCATGAGGGACAAACGCTATGAAAATGCGAAGACGTAAATTCCTCAAACTCGCCGCGGCCTGCGCGGCGGGCAGCCAGGTCGCCGGCGTGGGTGCCTCAGATCTAACCTTCCGCGATACCGGACTAAGGCAAAAGCTGCGACCACGCTCGCTGGGCAAGACCGGGGTTGAAGTAAGCTCGCTGGCGCTGGGAGGCGTCATCGGCATGCAGTTGCCGCCTTCCGATTCGCACGATCCGGTCGCAATTGCTGAAACCGCACTGGACCTGGGCATTTCTTATTTCGACACGTCTCCGGACTACAACAACGGTCAATCGGAAACCAATTATGGCCAGGTTCTCGCGCGCCGTCGCAAGGAAGTGTTCCTGGCCACCAAGACTAATGACCGAACTTACGACGGAACGATGCGGAGCATCGAGCAGAGCCTTAAACGGCTGCGCACGGAGCGGGTAGATCTGCTCCAAATCCACGGCGTCTCCGCTGGGGAGGATTTGGATGCCTGGGGCAAGCCGCGCGGGGTGATAGCGGCGCTACACAAACTTCGGGATGAAAAAGTAATTCGCTTCATTGGCCTCACCGGTCATGAAAGTGCCGCGCGCCTTCAGCAGGCAATCGAAAGGTATGAGTTCGATACGCTCTTGACGACGCTCAACCCCGTTGCGCGCCGACAACCGTTCCGCGAGGACCTGCTCCCGATGGCTTGCGGCAAGCGAATGGGTATTATCGCGATGAAAGTCATGGGGGGTGGCAACGGTTGCCTGGTGACGGGAAACCCGCTGCAACAGGTCCTTCGCCCTTATCACGACCAGACCGCGCACCAGGTTAAGGCGCCTTCATTGCTCCGCTATACACTTGGTTTGCCTGTCTCGATAGCGGTAGTCGGGGTGGCAACGATCGAACAACTGAAGGCAAACATCGAAATCGTCCGATCGATGAACCCGATGACGCTTGCCGAGCGGCAGGAACTCGAGACCGCCATGGCGTGAGGCTTTGAAAAGGGAAACTCGGCGCCGCGCCGCTGGAGCGAAATACTGTGAAGCGATTGATCGGAGCATGGCTGGTTGTGTCAGGACTGATCATGAGGGGAGCTGTGCTTGCCCCACTGGTTCAGGTCGAAGAAGACGTCTACACCTACTCGAATGCCGATAATGGAGCCGGGCCGATGTGGTGTCATGGCTCAACTTGTCTGGTCCGCGCCGGCGAGCACCTCTTTGCGAGTGGCCTGGAGACCGTCCCGGATGTCAAACCGCTGAATAATTGTCGCTGGATATTGTATGAACGAGGGGGGCATGGATGGCAGCGGGTGTGCGTGGACGAAGGACGGACACGTGAGCCAGCGCCGATGGCGGTATTCCCAGATCGTCGCGTGTTCCTGTCGGTGAACCCAACGTTGGGCAAAGGTCCGGAACCGAATGGAGGTCCTGCACGGCCGGACGTGCTGGACTTCAAAATTGGCGGTGTTAGCGTGGCACCAATACCTCTGAATCCTGTTTGGCAGGACACTCCCCAATTCACCGAACATTCCTACCGCAGTTTTGCTGCCGATGGACCACGCAAAGAATTGATTCTGTTTCAGAACATTGGCTACACGCACGCGGAATGGACCTATCGCGATCCGGCCGGCAAGTGGAGGGCGCAAGGCCAGCTCAAGTGGCCGTGGGGTTCGGAATATGACAAGCCCGAGCCTATTCGCGTTTGTTACCCGAATGTGGCAATCCGCGATCGCGCGGTGTACTTCTGCGGAGTGAGCGATGTAGTCGAGCCCTACAAGGCCTGGCGTCAGTTCAAACGCCAGCTGACGGGCAGGGAATGGGACTACGATTTCCGGCGGCTCTTCTTCACCTGGACACCCGATATCACCCGGCAACCTTTTGCCGAGTGGGTGGAGATTGCCAGCCGCGACAAGACTTGCGGGTGGATTTCTCCCGGCGACCTCTACGTGGCCCCCGATGGCGATGTGCATTTGGTTTGGTCGGAACGCGCGCTCGATGACCGTTTGCGCTCGAAATTCTTTCCTGAGGCAAAACAAAGCCACACACTTAATTACGCCGTGGTTCAACGGGGCAAGGTGGTCCGGCGGCAAAAGCTGGAAGTGTCGACCGAAGACAAACCGGGAATTGTCGGCGCCGAAGCTCGGTTTCAGGTGACGCCCGAGAAACGATTGTTTGTTGTCTATTACGCTTCGGGGGCTGACCCTGCCGGTAAGCAGGTATCGGAGAACCGTGTCGTGGAGATCATGGACGACGGTTCAGTCGGTCCTCCGGTGCGTGTGCCGCTTCAGCGGCCGTTTACCAGTTTCTTTACCGCGACGGTTCGGGCCGGTTCACCGCCATCGCGCACGGTGGACATGTTGGGCCAACGAGCAGGAGCCAGCCAGACGATCAGCTACGCAGCCGTGCGGCTGTATTAAGGGGAGCGGACAACTTCAAAGCAATCGATGAAATCGCTTGACTCCATGCTGAATAGTCTTTCAGTGTTCAGTGGGTGAGAGCTTTTGCTAATCGCCGCCACATATTGATATCAACTCGCATCACCGTTCTATGAATCGCCGCTATGCTCGCCGAGAGTTTCTAAAGACTGCCACGTTGGCTTCCACCGCATCGCTGGTTTGGCAGCTCCAGTCAACGGAAGCTGAAGAACAGAAGCCAACCTCCGCGCGCGCGCGACTCCTGCCTGGCTGTTGCGCCTATTCCTACGGGTCGTACCTGGGAAAAGGGAAGATGACGATGGAAGATTTCATCGTCAAAGCCGCCCAGTTGGGCGTCTTAGGCGTGGACATCACGACCTATTGGTTGAAGTCGACCGAACCTTCGTACCTGGCGAGTCTTCGCACATTCGCCTACCGGCAAGGGATGCCGCTGTCCGGCCTGGCAATCGGTGCCGACCTTTGCCAGCCCGACGCTGCGAAGCGAGCGGAGGTTCTGGAAACAGTCCGCAAGTGGGTAGATGCGACCGAGCTGCTTGGCGCCGCGCATTTGCGAGTCTTTGGTGATAAATTGCCTCCGGGCGCCACTACCGAGCAGGGAATAGCGTGGGTAGCGGAAACGATGAAGCCGGCCTGCGAGTATGCGGCAAAGAAAGGCATTATCCTCGGATTGGAAAGTCACTCGGGACTGACCACGCGCGCCGCGAATATTATTGAGATACTCCGCCGCGTCGATTCGCCGTATGCCGGCTGCAACCTGGACATCAGCAATTTTCCAGAGAACCCGTACGACCAAATTGCCCTTTGTCTGCCCTACGCGACTCACACGCACATTCGCGATATGTACGGCGAGCCGAAGCAGCCGCTGGACTTGGACCGCATTTGGCAGATGTTCGCCAATAGCGGCTACAACGGCTATATGTCGGCTGAATATGAAGGTAAAGAGGATGCCATGATCGGCGTGCCCAAACTGTTAGAAAAAATCAAAGAGTTGTGCCGGAAATACTCTGCCGTATAGGCGGAAGACGCGTTGAAATGTTGCAACGTTAAAACGTTACAGCAGCACGAATGCGCAAAGAGGCAGTTTCACGAGTTGGCGTGCCGCAAAAACTGCCGGCATCGTTTCTGCCGATCGGTCAGCTGTATTTAATTCTTCTTTTGCACGGTCCGAAGGTCAACCTCGGCGGCGCGGCTGTACACGGGCAGTCGCGCTGAGAGGGCGTCAAATCCCATGAAAAAACCACCGGAGTTGGGTGACTTGCCGGTGCACTCGAAGCGCACGGTGTGGGTGCCGGTGGTGAGCTTGTGGACACCAAGTTTGTGTGAGGTCGGGGTGATGTCGGCATTATACAGATTAAGTTGGGCAACCTCTTTGCCGTCCAATTTTACTCGGTAGTTACCGTAATCCCAAGAATGGACCATTTTTGCCGAGAGTTGCGTCGTCTGTTCCTTATCGACGTTGAAGGTGACTTCCACCCAGGCCTGTGCATCGGTCGGTTTAAACCAGAGTTGCTTTCCGTCGGTAACTCCGCCGACCTCCTGGATCTCGACCGGACTATCTGAATGTTTGGCACTGGCGACTGCATCGTGGCCTTTGAGTAACACGGTCTCAGTGAATGGCAGGCGCTGTGGACCCGAAGGCAGGGCGGCCCAGGGCTTATGCGGCTCCGTCTGATACCACATTGCAACACTCGACATTAAATCGTCACGTTCGATAAACCCGTCGAACTTTCCATCGGGAAAAACTTGCGAGCCTTTGTGCTCGATTTCGACTCGCAGCGACTTGCGGAACACAACCGGATCGGGAATGTGAAAACGATACGCAGTGCCGCGGTCGCCGGTTCCAAAGCCTTCCCACAACGGCGTACCGTAAAATGGACCCGCTTGTTCTCGGAACCCCCAGCCGTCGCAGAAATAATCTTCGGTCCCGGTGCCGCGCAGGCTGGGCTCTTTTTCGCCATCGATGAAAAAGAAATCGTCACCTTCGCCATACCAGCCGGGCGAAACCATATAGACACTTTGAATCGTGCCGACGTAATGGCCCCGGCCTTCGATATCTGCAATCAGGTAATTCTGTCCCATGACGCACGGATGTTCCTGGCGGTACATTGCGTGAAAGTAAGCGCTGTCGTCCGGTAACGAGGGATGCTTTTGCCAGTCGATATAATAATAAAACGCATCGCAGCGTTTATCGCTTTCGTTGGTGACCGTGAGCCGTGCTTTTTTCCGGAAAGGCATCGGCCAATAACAATTGCGGCCACGACCATCTGAACTGACCCGGATGGGCAGCGAAGTGAAGGGCTTGTCAACGCCATGACCGATGCCGAAGAAATCACCGACCGGGCATTCGACGCTCGGATGTTCTTCATCATCCCAATACATGCGTAGCGTAAGCAGGCGCGAATAGAACGGAGCATTGTGCGCGATCGTGAACCAAATGTGGACGATTTGACCCGGACCTTCGAGCGTCGCGAGCGTGAGCGTGCCACCTGGATCAATCGGGCGGGCGTCGCCATTGCCATTCTTCCAATCGGAGTCGGAGGAAGACGTCCGCATGGTCTGGAAATCCTTCAGCTTCTCGAGAGTGGCCAGAGGGTTGCCTGGATTCAGCTGGGCAAACGCAACGATCGAGAGGAAAGACAGAGTTGCCGTCCATTGTAGAAGACGACGTAAGGAGACTCTGATCAAATTGAAGCCGGAGACAAGCGGAAGGATTAGAGTCTCCTTACGTCGACTGCTACAATCGTAAAGATGAGTTTCCTGAGGTTGGCGGTTACAAGCGTGATGGGTGGTTCTCATGGGCGGATTTTATGCGCCCGCAAGCTGATGACCAGTCCGATCTGTGTTGGCGTGCTGTAACCTGAAATTAGCAAATGAGCGGACTGAAATGTCGAAAACCGAAGCTGATCTAGTCGTTGTAACGCCGACTATCAGTCGGCTGTTTCGCCGGTTGCCAACCGGCGCTACAGCCGATTTTCAATCGACGCTACTCACAGACGTAAACTCGTACCGCCCGCTCTGGACCTCGAAGGCTGCGCGTCCGTTCTCGAACCGCAGGAATTTTACTCCGGTGGCCTGCGCGGCGGGTTTTCCGCTCTCGCTTAGACCGGCAGCGTCACGAGCGGGAAGAATCACTGTCGCGGTGGTGTTGGCTGGTACTGATACCTTCAGGTAGAATGTCGCTCCCTCTTTTCGCCAACTGCTGGCGATCGGGCCGTGTATTGAATCATATTCGGCTTTGGCCCAGATCACTCCACCACCCGGCCGTGGCCAAACCACGAAATGCTTCCATCCCGCTTGAGCGTCGTCCGGGTTTAGACCGGCGACATTTCGCCAGATCCACTCTCCGACCGCGCCAAACGCCCAGTGATTAAATGAGTTCATCCCGGCATCCTGGAACCCACGGCCCCTGACGTAACCATCCCACCGTTCCCAGATCGTGGTGGCGCCGTTATCGATCATGTACAACCACGAAGGGAAAGTGCGATTGGTGACTAGCTGCCAGGCAAGCTCCTGGTAGCCATATCGGGTTAACTCCAGCAATGCTCGGTGTGTCGTTTGAATGCCGGTGGAGAGATGGTCGCCATAGCGGTGAATTCCCTTCACGAGGTGCTGTGCGGCGGCAGTGCGGAGATCCATCGGCAGCAGATCGAAATTCAATGCCAGCGCATATCCCCCCTGAGTATCACCCTCAAGCCGTCCGTCCGGTCGTACGAACCGGGCGTTGAAAGCCGTCTTAATTTGCGTGAACAATTCGTGGTACCTTTTCGCTTCATCCGCCCGGTGAAGTACGTCGGCCATTTTGGCGACCAAATCGGTCGAGTGCGCAAAGAATGCCGTGGCAAAAAGATCTTTGGGAACAGAGGCGCCATTGGTCGGCCACCCGGCCTGTTTAACCCAATCGCCATTGAGCCAGTCATTGTAATCATTGTTCCGGCCACGTTCCCAGATCAAGTTAGGATTGAGACGATGAATATAATCGACCCAACGACATGCCGATCCGAAACTGGCTGCCAGTAATTCCGTATCGCCGTAATTCTGATACGCCCGCCAGGGGACGATTACGCCGGCATCGCCCCAGGCCGGAACGCCGGAGAACTGAGCGTTGGGGTCGGCAGGATGCGGTGCGAAGTCGGGGAATCGGCCATCATCGGCCTGATCATCTCGGATATCTTGTGTCCACTTGGAAAAGAATGCTGCAAGATCCATGTTGAAAACGGCCGTTTGCGCGAACGCTTGAATGTCCCCCATCCAGCCGAAGCGTTCATCCCGTTGCGGGCAATCGTTCGGTGAGCTCATCAGGTTGGCGCGCTCGGTCCAAAGCACATTTCTCATGAGCTGATTGATAGACGGATCGGAGCACTCAAAGCGGCCGACCGGTGGCGCGGCGGAATGAAATACGCGTCCGAGAGCCGAATTGGTCAATGGGGGCCCACCCAGGCCGGTCACTTCCACGTAGCGGAAACCGTGATACGTGAAATGCGGTTCAAGAGAGAACTCGCCATCCGCCGCCGGCAGGTAACGATCCACTTGCGGTGCGCCCCGTAAATTTGCCGTATAAAGCGTCCCGTCGTCGTTGAGCATCTCCCCATGCCGCAAGGTGATGGCTTTTTCTTTTGTTGCCTGTCCGCGAAAACGACACCAGCCCACCATATTCTGGCCGAAATCCAGTACGTAGGCACCCGGTTTCGGCTCGGTGATTTTCAGACAACGCAGTTCCTGCTCGATTTCGATCGGCTCGTTTCGTTGCCAAACGAGCTGCCGGGAATCCACCGGCAAACTCCTGACATTGCGCCAGCCACTGTCGTTAAACCCAGGCATGTCCCAGCCGGACTGTTCATGCGCTGCATCGTATATCTCTCCATCGTAAATACCGGCAGAGCGGATTGGTCCGTCGGTTGTGCTCTTCCATGAACCATCCGAGCTCACGGTCTGACCCGTGCCATCAGTAAACTCCAGCTCCAGCTGGAGAAAAAATTGCGGGAAGGTTCCGTACGCAAAACGCCCAACAACCATCAGCCGGCCGGCATACCAACCTTCACCAAGCAGCGCACCGACGGCGTTCTCGCCAGGGCGCAGGAGTCGCGTGACATCATAGACCTGATACTGCATGCGTTTTCGGTAACTGGTCCATTCCGGTGCCAATAATTGCTCACCGACCCGTTGGCTATTGAGGTGGAGTTCGTAAAGACCGAGAGCTGTCACGTAAGCAGTCGCTTGGCGGAGAGATTTGGATACAGTGAATTGCTTGCGCAACAGGGTTGCGGGCAGGGCTCCCGCGACGCCGCCTGGTGGGACCGTCTGCACAACGCCATCCGTGAGGTTGGCTTTAGCCCACGGGCCAGTTTCTATCGAATCGAGGACCTGGACCGGCGCATTTCGTGCGAGATTTGTTCCCTCGTGCAGCACCTCCATCTCCGCCAATGCGAAACCGAAATCCGTATCGTCGCGGCGCGGTAAAATGGTAACCAGAAGGCGTACGAACCGGCCTTGCGCTGCTGGAAATCGGTAGATGGGAGCATTCGTTCCCGGGTTCGGTTCGTCGCTCGCTGTTCGATCCACCAGAACTTGTGAATCTGAAAAGTCTTGTTGCTGTGCCACTTCAATTTTGAACCTTCGTGGAAAGAGAAAACCGGCCGTGTCGGGCTGCCAGTCGTAGGGACGCGCTGGAAACAGGCGCACACTGTCAAAGTTTTGCGGTCCGCCCAAGTCCAGTGTTACCCATTTTGCGGAATCAGGATGGTTGGCTAATTCAGTGTGATAGCCGTTGAGCGGGGCCTTGGCGGCGGTGTTTCCAAATAATGCGGTGTCCGCGATCCAGGCCGCTTGCCAATCCGAACGATTTAGCAAACCCATTGACCAATGCGCAGGACTACTCCAGGAGGTCGCAAGTCGATCTTTATCCCAAACGCGGATTTTCCACCAGGCGAGCTGCCGTGAGCTCAACGGCTTACCCTCGTAAAAAACCTGGGACGTTTGGTCCGAGAGAACCTTCCCGGAATCCCACAAGTCCCCTTCGTCGCGCGCCAGTGCCTCAGGCGAGGAAGCCACCAGGATATGAAACACGGACTGCTTTTGGCCCCGCTCATCGGAGGCTACAATCCAACTCAGTCTCGGGTGCATCACATCGAGGCCAGTCGGGTTGACTCGGTTCTCACAGCGAAGCCGCGCCACCTCGAGAGCCTCGTTGGGTTGCGCGACAATCGAAACGCGATTTGGAGACGTTAAGAGCAGCGCCAGGGTCAAGCCGAGGGGCGGGGCATTCAAAATGGGCCTTGACGTTTTCACACAATTAACTTATCTTTCGGATTAGATTCCCAGGTCCGTCTGTCCGCAAGCAGAGCCGTAACTCAACTGTTCTCCGTTTATGAAAGACAAACCCGACCCGATGATGGACAAATCTTCCCTTGGTATTACCCGGCCGGCTTGGCGGCCGAATGGCTTCACCCTGATCGAACTATTAGTGGTGATTGCCATTATTGCCATACTGGCGGCGATGTTAATGCCCGCGATCGCGAAAGCAAAACTGAAGGCGCAAGGCATTCAATGTTTGAATAACACCAAACAATTGACGTTGTCATGGCGACTTTACACCGACGATAACTCCGACCGACTGCTCACCTGCGAAGATAACATTCGCGATAGTAATGGTGTGTTGCGGCCAAACTGGTTTAGTGGCTGGCTGACGTTCACTTCCGACGCCGTCAATTGGGACATCGATCACGACATGACTAAAAGCCCGATCTGGGTTTATACCGGCAAGAACAAAGACGTCTATAAATGCCCGGCCGATCGTGCGATGGTGTCGGTCAGCGGAATCAAGCGTCCGCGCGTCCGCAGCAACTCGATGAGCCAGGTCTTCAGCGCAGGTACCTGGTTGGGTCCCAAGTGGCGCCTTTACAATAAGTTGTCCAACATCGTATTGCCGACCAAGACCTTTGTTTTTGTCGATGAACATCCCGATAGCATCAATGATGGTGCCTTTGCCACCACTTGCAACGGCAACCAACCGACTGATCCGCCCAGCGCGGCTTACTATATCGACATGCCGGCCAGTTATCATAACGGCGCTTGCGGGTTCTCTTTCGCGGATGGCCATTCCGACGTCCATAAATGGATCGGTTCAAAAATTGGCAAGGCGCCGGTAACCTACACAGGGACGTTGCCTTTGGATCAACCAGCGGGCAATTCCTGGATGGATACGCACTGGATGGCCGAAAATACTACTGTTCCAAACTGACCTGTTACTTCCGCGCCTCAGGCGTCACGGTCAGTTTCACCCGCTGGCCATCGCGAAGCACGACAACCTCGACCGGTTTGCCGATTTTCACCGCATCGAGCGCATACGTGTAATCATAAATGTTTTTGATTTGTTGCCCGCCGAATTCGACGATCACATCGCCACCTTTTAGCCCCGCTTTCTCGGCAGGACCGCCCCCGCGTACACCGCTGAGTTTTACCCCCTCGACCTCAGTGGTATAATCGGGAATTGTCCCTAAGTATGCGCGGAGTTGCTCGCGGCCCGCGGTGTCGCGGTCGCCGTGAGTCACTTTCATATAGTCGGGGCGCTCCGGCGCGGTGAGGAGGTCGGTAATGAGAGCGCGAGCGAACCGGGCGATGCGTTCCATGCCGTCGTAATTTATTTTCTCCGCGGTGTCCGTGGGGCGATGGTAATCCTCGTGACTGCCGGTGAAAAAATGGATCACGGGAATTCCCTTGGGATAAAATGCGGTTACATCGGTCGGTAAATAGGGGTCATCCTGCAAGACTACATTAAAGCCTGCGGCGACGTTCCGTTTCTCAATCAACTTGCGCCACACCGACGACGAACCAACGCCCTGCAAATACAGTTTGTTATCCGCGAGGCGGCCTACCATATCGAAGTTCACGTAAGCAATCATGTTCGATAGATTGACCGGAGGGTGGTCGACAAAATGCGACGAGCCGATAACCCCGAGTTCCTCGCCCGACCAAAGGGCGAAGATGAGCCCGCGTTTGAAGCTTTCCGGGTGCCGGGCGTATTCCCCCGCAAAGGTACGAGCTAATTCCAACACGACGGAAGTGCCTGAGGCATTATCATCGGCGCCATTGTGAATTTTGCCTTCCTCGCCGGAACGCTCGAGCGAGTGGGAATCGCCGCGGCCGAGGTGGTCATAATGGGCTCCCACAACCACGTATTCCGGGTTCGCACGACCATCGCTTGGTGGGAGCATCGCCACTACATTGTTGTCGCTCGCTTTAACGTGTTGGACCGCGGTCGAGATTTTGATGGCAACGTTTGTTAGCCAGAAGCCGCTTCCCGGCTGCGACTCATGGGGCGAACTGTGCCCATTAGGCGTGTGAGGATTTTCGGTGTCCAAAGCGGTTTGAAGCGTTTTCAGATCCTTGCCCGCTGCCCGTAGGATTGCGTCAGCTACGTTGTCGCTGATACTTGCCGCAATGATACCCGAACCCGACAGACTCGTATCAAAGGTGAGCGGTACCAACTGGCCCGCGTTGGGCGAATTGGGCCCCGTGACGACAAGGAGCGCTTTAGCCCCGCGCTGCCGCGCCATCATGGCTTTGTAGCGAAGTCCAGCGTACACATTCAGTTCCTGTCGCCTTTTGGCGGGCACGTCCTCCGGCACATATCGCAGCGCCAGCACTATTTTGTTGCTCACTTCGAGACCGGCATACGAGTCGTAGCCGCTTTCCGCGCTTTCTGGCACGGAGAGACCATACCCGGCAAACACGACCTCGCCTTGAAAGGTGTCGTTTGCAGTGAAAGAAAGCGGTCTGAAGTCCTTTTCCGGTTCGAATGCGTTCGTGGATTGTCCGTGGACATTTACAACGAGCTGGTTTTGATTCGTTAAGACTTTGACTCCGGCTGTGAACTCAAACGGCTCCCGAAAATCATTATCGGCCCCGACCGGCTCAAGGCCTGTCTGTTGCAGTTGCTCGACCAGAAACGTGGCCGCCTTCTGCGCGCCCGGTTCGCCTGTCCGGCGGCCTTCCAACGCGTTCGAAGCGAGGAATTCCACGTCTTGCTTCAAGGAGCTGGCACTGATGGCCTCGGGCGGAGAGGTCAGTGCCGTCTTTGTTAGTGAAAGCGTAGTATCAGCAGGTGATACGCCCATGGTGGACGCCTGCCGCAACGGAGCGGCGTCGAGCGCTTTGAGGGCGGCCTGGTGGTTCCAGTTCGCCAGGAATAATTGAGATCTATGGTCGCTGGTGCGGCCGGAGGTCCAGCAAAGCTTCTGGCCGTCGGGCGAGAAAACCGGCAAGCCGTCAAAGCCATCGGTGAAGGTCACTCGAACGGGTTGGCGACCGCCCTCGGCATCGACAATAAACAGTTCGAAATTGTCGAACCCGAGCTTGTTGGCGGTGAAAACAAGATATGAACCCGATGGATGAAAATAGGGAGCCCAGGCCATGCAGCCGAAATCCGTCAGTTGCCGCATGTCCGTTCCATCTAATTTCATGGTGAAAACGTTGGCAATGACCCCGCTTTCATCGAATCGGCGCCAAATAATGCGCCCACCGTCTGGCGAGAAGAAGGGGCCGCCATCATAACCGGGGGTATGCGTAAGGCGACGTACGTTCGCCCCGTCGGCATTCATCAGATACAGTTCGCAGAAATAGGATTTGTCTTTTTCGAACCGTTTCTGGTCCGCGTCGGAAAGTTTTTCGGTATAGGCGTGACGGTTGGAGGAGAAGACAACGAGCTTGCCATCGGGCGAGTAGCTCGCCTCGGCATCGTAGCCTTTTGCATCCGTCAGTCGCTTGAGCTGTGATCCGTCACGGTGTGCGGACCAGATCTCCATCTGGTCGTCGTAGTCCCAGGCATAACGCCGCTGTTGACCCGAGGCGCGAAATTCCAGCTCGGCTCGCATTTTAGCCCGTGCTTCTGGATCCTGGTGTGAGGACGAGAACAACACTTCGTCGGTTCCAGGTCTGAAAAAGGCGCACGTGGTTTTGCCGACACCTGGAGAAACGCGATGCGTATCGCCCGTTTCCAAATCGAGCAGATAAATTTGGTAGAACGGATTGTCAGGGTCACGTTCGCTCTGAAATATCAGCGATTTGCCGTCGGGGGAGAAGTACCCTTCTCCACTTCGTTTTCCTTCAAAGGTCAGCTGCCGGACGCCAGTAAGAAATTGAGATTCCTGATCCGCCGCGCAAATGGAATTGGGAGTCAAAAACCATGCGGCCAACGCCAGCTGGATGAACGCGCAACGCAATCGGCGGAAGACTATGGATATGAGGTTAATCATTACTCGTGCCGCCGGAGTCGAATTTTCGTTACCCTCGCGCATGCAAACGGACGATAGCTCTTTGAATGTTGACAATTTCGGCTCCGCCACATATTAGCACCGAAAGTGTAAGGAGTGCCGGCGTCTAACCCAACATGAAAAACCGGTGCTTTGACTTTCAGTGGGACTCGGCTAGCCTTGCCGCGTGCTCCGACGTTTGCCCAAAGCCGCAATGGTTATCGCGCTGGCTTGTTCTATCGGGTTGCATTGGGCGTTTTTCCAATCGCTTGCCTGGGTCGGTATGGTGGTCAGTTACTCGCAGGAAGCCAGCTTCACCGAAGCCCTGGTAAAGACTTTTGATGGCAGTCACCCCTGTGCGCTGTGCAAAGAAATTGCCGAAGGGAAGCAATCGGAAAAGAAATCCGATCTTCCGCTTCAATGGAAGAAGTTTGAGTTTTCATATGCGCGGACGGTTTTCCTCTTCACACCGTTAACCCACTTTTGGAACATGTTGAGCACAGAAATGTTTGGCGCCTTGAGGCCAAACCCGCCGCCGGTCCCTCCTCCTAAATTCCAATTTTCCTGAGGTTTCAATTCGAGTCAGTTGCGGTGTGCTGAAGCCATTCCCACCGGCCTTGGCTGTGGCTGCAGCTGTGGAGTCTCGCACTTCCTTGTAGGCATATGGTGTTGAAGAAAGTTATGACAGTGAAAACGTTCATTTTTGTCTCGGTGATAAGTCTGGCAGCCGTGGGGCCAGTCTTCTCGTGCGATTTGTGCGCGATTTACGCTGCCGCGCAGGCTCAGGGCCAAAATGGCAAGGGCTTTTTCGGCGGCATCGCCGAACAATTTACTCATTTCGGAACCCTGCAACAGGAGGGACATGAGATCCCTAACGAAGGCCAGTATATCGACGGTTCGATGACGCAGGTATTCGCCGGTTACAATTTCAACAACCGAATCGGGGTTCAGCTCAATGTACCGCTCATTTACCGCGCTTACGGCTCGGATGTGATGCACGACAGCACTTCTGGCATAGGCGATCTGTCACTGATTGGTACCTTTATCGCCTATGAGAAACTTACCGAGCGATTCAACCTCACTTGGACTGTGTTGGGAGGAGTCAAATTCCCGACCGGCGATTCCGCGCTATTGAATACACCGGATTCCGACTTGCCCGAAGGCATCGGTGGGCACGACCTCGCCTTGGGCTCGGGATCCTACGACGGCCTCGTTGGGACGGGTGTGTTCGGGCGCTGGAAACGGTTTCTCTTCACTGCGAATCTGCAATACGGCATTCGCACTGAAGGGGATTTTCAACACCAATATGCCAACGACCTTGTGTGGGTAGGCGGCCCCGGAGCCTACCTCGCGCTTAACCACCAATTCACCCTCTCATTGCAGGCGATCGTTTCCGGCGAAACCAAGGGCAAGGATACTTTTGTTGGCGTGCCAGATGAAGATTCGGCCGAAACTCTTGTCTACCTTGGTCCGCAGTTTAACTTCACCTGGGGCAGCCAACTCAGCGCACAGCTCGGCTTGGATTTGCCGGTGAGCCGGGACAATTCCGGAATACAGGTTGTGCCAGATTATCGGGTCCGCGCCGCCGTGAACTGGCGCTTCTAACAGAACGGGCACGATTAAAAGTGCATGCGAATGCGCTTTTGCTCCCCGTTGCTTCATCTCATTAACACCTCCATTTATGGAGGTGTACCAGGTCCTGGGTGGATCGAACCCTTTCAAAGGGTTTGTCGCCACCGCCCACTTTTAATCCCACCCTAACAGAACGGTTTGGCGGCATGTGTGTTGCCCGGAATCGACATCGGTGGCAGTATCGGAACAATTAAGCCCACATGTTGCGCTATTTTCCGTTTGAGGAACAGTTCGACCCGGGGATGGGGATGCGCGTCCTTAGAACGCATGAACCCTTGTGCGACCTGGAGCTGAGCAGGTATCAGCTGGAAACTTCGCTCAAGCAAAGTCTGCTCGCGGAGGCGCATTCCTATTATTTCCACGGGGGCAGCGCGACCATCACTGCACAATGGGACGTGCTCGAGTTGGTAATTAAGGATCTCGTGCAGAATTATTCGAACCACTTTCAATTGCAGCGCGAAGGGGATCAGTGGCATTGGCACAACGCCATTCTGGGTCAATCTGCCGCCTTTCAGTTCGGCGATGCCCATACGTTGCCCCTTGAGCCGCTCGACTGGATCGGCCGGCAGGTACAGGAGGACCTCGTGCTATTGAGCGCCGACGCCAGCGCGACTTTTATCGGCGGGCAACTGTGTTTCGCCAATGGTTGGGCAATCAGTGACCGACTAGGCAAGCCATTCCTCGAAGTTCACCAGCATACTCCGCGCACCACGATGCCTTCGGTCGATATGGGGGCGCGCTTTCTCGAGGCGTTGAAACCAGGACGCTCCTTTTGGCGCATGAGCTGGAATTTTAAGCTTTCCGATCAAATGGATATGACCACGAAGCATAAGCCCGCTTACAAGGCGGACTTTGCGCGACGTGCACCCCAATTGACCGATAAGGAGGTCGGAGACGCCGTTTTCATCCGCATCGAGCGGCAGACCTTCACACGCCTGCCTCGTTCACAAACTCTATTGTTCGGTATTCACACCTACAATAGTTCCGTTGCACAGGAAGCTGCCGACCCGGCCCGCGCGCGCGCTATTCTCGGTGTCCTCCGAGGTGCCCCTCGCGACGTTAAAGATTACAAGGCTATTACACCGATTGAAGCTCCCCTGGTGAATTTTCTCGAAGCCCGCGCGGCTAGCGGCTGATCCACGCGCTTCCCGGTGCCTGCTCATCAGCGTGGAGGATGGGCAGTAACAGGTGCGACGGGTGCTCGCGGTCGTGATAGATAGTTCGCCTGGCGGACACCAATTCCCATCTGCGTCGGAATCACGGGTGGTATTGGGATTACGATCAAGCTTGTTTGTCAAGCAATTCGCTCCTAGTATCGGTTCATGAGGAAGCACGTGAACGTTGCTCTGACTGGTATCCTCAGTTTGGTCACGAAGGTAATCGGCTGGCAAATAGGGACAACACGGCCATGAAGCCGTAAACATTTCATCATCCGTTTATGGCGTTTCGCATTCAAGACAGCGTGGTGCGAGGGGAGATTGACAACCGCACGAAAGGAATTGTTCGTGGGAAGATTTGGATCGAGGGTTGGGAGGAGCCGTTAACACTGGAACTGCAGGGTAACGCCTGGCCGGATTTGGCCGGTTGTCTGCTCAAATTCACCAATCCTCAGAAACGCATTCCGCACCCGCGCCTGGATGGACTTCGCTCCCTCCAGCGTGGCACTATCGGTGACCTCACCGCGTCGCGAAAGGTGCGCGTGTTCGACGTCCCTTTGGAGGCGGCGTTGGCGATGATTCGCCGTAAGGAGAAGCCGCCGGAGCACATGGCCAACTGCCTCTATCTTGAATGGTTTAGCGAGGCGAATGGGAGAGTCGTGATCGAAAGCGCGGATTATGAACTGACAATTTCGCCGCCCGAATGGCGCATGACACCGGCGGATGAGGAGGCACGCGCGACTCAGGTCGCTGCAGGTATGCAGGGTTTTATGAACCAGCTCGACACGGCCATCGAGCAGCATCAACGCGGCCAAAAAGACCCGGAGGAGGACTGGGACGAGCACGATTACGAGAAGCTTTTGAAAGAATGCGACGCGCGGACAGATAAATATGCGGAGCTGCTGGATAAGTACGGCGATTCCGACGAAGCGAAGGCGAAGATTGCCAAAGAGATGGGTTGGGACCGCGAGAGAGACGAAGACGAAGATAGCGAACGGATGTTGATTGAAGAGACTAACGCGATTTGCGAACTCTCCCCCGACGAATCGTCACCGGAACCGGACCCGAAACGCGAAGGCATTGACTGGATTCGCGACCAATACGGTGATATTTGCCACCCGTTGCAGCACCGTTGCTCTGAAAGTGCCCTCAAGTTCTGGAGACAGACTGACGAACTGGGTCTCGAAAAATTCGAAGACACCGACCTGGAACAATTCCTCTCCGAGTTTCAGATTACCGGAGCCAAGCTGGCGGGAGCGTTAAACGGCACTGCCGAGGGTGCAGCGTTTTCTGACCCGTCGTTCACGGTCGCTTTGCTGAAGCGAGCACTGGATCATTTACATAAATCACAAGCCGGCCTGGAGGCCGTCGCGCCGAGGAAACTTTTCCCGGACTCAATGATTGCAGAAGCGCGCAAGGAGTTGTTCGAAGTCCGGGAAGGCATTCTGAGGTTGATGGACCAATATCGTGGACGCGGCTAAAGGCCAGCGGCTGTTCAACCAACTGTTAGCGCATGAAATCAGGAACGATCCCAATTAAAACTGCGGCACCTGGCCGCAACAACCCTCAAACAACTGCGTATGAATATTGGCGCGAACGCACTCGAAACCGGCCGTGGTCTAACTCGTCGGGATTTTCTTCACACCGCTGCTAAAGCCGGCACCCTGGCCCTAGCCATCAGCTCTTTCCCCTTTATTTCGCGCGGGCGAGTCCTCGGCGCCAATGATAGGATCGGGGTCGGGTTCATTGGCGTAGGCGGGCGCGGTTCCAGCCACATTGCTACGGTGCAGCGCCTGGCCAGGGAGGGCGAGAACGTGCATATCGTCGCGGTGAATGACGTTTTTAGCTATCGCCTGCATGAGGCTGCCAAGCCAACCGGGGCTAAAGCTTATACGCACCACCGGGAATTGTTGGCGGACCCTAACATCGACGTCGTATGCATCGCCACGCCCGATCGCCTTCACGTGCCGCAGGCTATCGACTCTGTGCGCGCCGGCAAAGACGTTTATTGTGAGAAGCCGATGGGTCATTGGACGCAATTCGAGCTGTCGAAACAGTTTTACGACGAAACGCTCCAGACCAAACGCGTGGTGCAAGTCGGCAACCAGGGCAACTCCAGCCCCGCCTGGCAAAAGGTCCGCGATCTAATACGGCAGGGCGCGATTGGTCGCGTTCGATTGGTCAACGTCGGTTTTTTCCGTCGTGGCGACTGGGGCGAGCGGATGCCCATTGTTGACCCGGAAGCAAAGCCCGGACCGGATTTGGATTGGGAGGCCTTCCTGGGCGACGCGCCAAAGGTGCCGTTCACGGTCGATCGCTTCTTCAGCTGGCGCAAATATCTGGATTATGCCGGGGGCCCCTGCACCGATCTGTTCCCGCATGTTTTTACGCCGTTTGTCAGCAGCATCGGCTTGAGGTTTCCAACTCGTGCGGTGGCTTCAGGCGGCATTTTTAAGTACACGACCTACGACCGCGAAGTGCCGGACACGTTTAATATGTGCCTTGATTATCCCGAGAAACTCTCGGTAGTGGTGGTCTGCACTCTGGCGAATGATTATGTGACCGAGCCGGCGATTCACGGGGATGAGGGCACGTTGACGCTGCAGAATCCCGGCGAGTGGAACCTGGGCTTCGACAGTGTTACTGTCATACCGAATAAGGGTGAACGGCGCGTCCTGCCTGCCGGCAAACTGGATCCCACCCCCGCGCATTGGAAAAATTTCCTTCATTGTGTCCGCACGCGGGAGAAACCGGTGAGCGACGTGGAATTTGGGCTTCACGTGCAGGCCGCCTTAAACATGGCGTTGCTGGCTTTCCTCAAGGAGAAGGTCGCGCGCTTTGATCCGATGCGGAAACAAATTGTTCTTTAGAAGGAGCCGCTCATGAATAATCCTCGTTCCCGCAACATTGGAGGCAACGTCGGGCTTAGGGTACGCCGGCGACAAACAATCGTGCTGATAGGCTGTATGGTTTTTA
>Ga0310810_10001895_pt1 | contig 22222 bp, 18 predicted proteins | sample NCmetagenome_FD_207641 | JGI IMG/M metagenome (GOLD analysis project Ga0310810, IMG submission 207641) | Soil microbial communities from experimental microcosm in Duke University, North Carolina, United States - NC | ecosystem: Engineered > Artificial ecosystem > Soil microcosm > Unclassified ... | reverse complement strand
TTCGTCTCCGCCTACAAAGCTTCCACCGGCGAGCGTGTGTGGCGTTTCTGGACCATTCCCGCGCCGGGCGAGCCGCTGTCGGAGACCTGGGTAGGCAAGGCGCTGGAGCATGGATGCACTTCCGCTTGGCTCACCGGCACCTACGACTCGGAAACCGACCAGCTCTTCTGGACCACCGGCAATCCGTGTCCCGACTACAATGGCGACGAGCGCAAAGGCGACAACCTGTATTCCGATTCCGTGCTGGCGCTCGATCCCGCGACCGGAAAGCTGCGCTGGTATTTCCAGTACACCCCGCACGATCTGCATGACTGGGATTCCGCGCAGACCGCAATGCTGGTGGACGCCGAATTCCAGGGCAAGCCACGCAAACTGCTGCTGCACGCCAATCGCAATGGCTACTTCTACGTTCTCGACCGGACTAATGGCGAGTTCCTGCGGGCCACGCCCTTCGTCGAAAAAGTGACCTGGGCCAAAGGATTCGACGCCAAGGGGCGTCCCACCGTCAATCCGGAGACGGACCCCACGCCGCCGGGCGCCAAAGCCTGCCCGTCGGTCGAAGGGGCGACGAATTGGTTCTCGAACGCATACAATCCCGCGACCGGCCTGTTCTATTTAATGGCGCTCGAAAAATGCAACATCTATACCAAAGCGGACGCCGTGTGGTCGGCGGGCGAATCCTATTATGGCGGCGACGCGCGCGATGTCCCCGGCGAAACGGGCCAGAAATTCCTGCGCGCCATCAATCTCGAAACCGGCAAGATCGCCTGGGAGATTCCACAGACCGGCCGCGCGCAATCTTGGGGCGGCGTGCTCTCGACCGCGGGCGGTGTCGTATTTTTCTGCGAGGACAGCGGCGCGTTCGCCGCCGCCGACGCGAAATCCGGCAAACTGCTCTGGCACTTCCAAACCAGCGAGAACTGGAAAGCCTCGCCCATGACCTTCATGGCCGGCGGCAAGCAATACGTAGCCGTCGCCGCGGGAGCGAATGTGCTGGCGTTTGCGTTACCGTGACGAGAGCGGTCGGTTTGACTGCGCAGAACATCCTTTCCACGACTCGCGAAAAAAACAGTCAAGTGGAATAGACTGAAGAAAGGTGAGGTGGGCTCATGCGGTTCAGGAGGCTTTTCGTAGTTGCATTGGTTCTTGTCGGTGCGGCTTCTGCGCAGACCACAGAAGACGGGTTGAGATCAGAAATCAAGACCGTTCGTTATGTCCCCCTTGCAGAGCAAGCGCGAATTCAAGGGGATGTTCATCTTAGCGTCAAGTCTGGCGTGGTCACCCTTCTCTCTGGACACCCGCTACTCGCTCCAACCGCCGTCGAGAGCGCGAAAGCATTCGGATCGATTCAGGGCAAAACGGACTTTGACATGACATATCATTTTGTCCTTGTCGATGCTGCCACGGACGTGCCGGTCACTGTCCCTAGAGGTAATGCGTTCGAAAGAGCCGTGTTGCGGGTGTTGGGGCTCAAGACTGTAAAAGTGGTTTATCGATGTCAAGAAGGCGCTCCTCCGGCGAATGATCTCAAGATTGCTGGTGCGGTCATAGAAATCTGGATTTTTGGGAGAGCTCGTTGTCTTCAGCCCGCGTTGACACTCGTGGCAAAACGTTGACATGTAGCTCGTCATGAACCGATGGCGTCGTAACAAATTCCCCACCCGCGGACTTTAACGGGTGGGGAATCTTGACCTTCTCTTTGTTAGTGAATCATTGATGCTGTGCGTGCTCGGTTTCTTGTTCTTGTTCGTTCTCGTGCCCGTGGTCATGCACAGCCACGTTCATGCGCATCCAGGGGTGCACACAGCATTGCCAGTGAGTGACTCCCGACGGTAGCTGGCTCGTTCCTGCGATGGGCCCGAGTTCTGTCTCTCCCGCCTCCACAAACTGATTGGTATCTGTCTCCGATTGCGCGACGAGCGATCCGTCCGAAAGCGTCTGGGCGCACTCGGGAGCTGGTTTAGGATTGCCCGTTATGGGATTGAGCGGAGCGAAGAACCCTCCGCCGAACTTCTCGACTTTGGTGAACGTGTGGACTTCACCGCCAATGTTTTGCAGGGAAATGCGGTCTCCGGGCTTCAGTTCCAGCTGGACGAGCTTCAAGGTGTCTGCGGTTGTGTTCAACAAAGGATTGAAACGCCAGCCACCTGCGATTCCGTCAAGCTGTAACTCGTTGAAGAAGTCCAGGAAATTAGTCTGCCCGTGATGGCCAGGCAGACAAGTTCCCGGTTTCACCGCGGCATCGAAACTTGCCGGGTCGCACGCATCCCAGATTCGAACCGTCTTGGTTTGCGGTGCAGTCCCTTTGTCTGAATCTTGCCCAGGGTTGGATTGTGCAATACCCGGCAAAGGACAGATCAGCAGGGTTGCACCGATGCATATGGCGAGCCACTTCATTCTGCTTTTTGTTGACTCATGCAAATTGCGTTCGTTCATTACTTCTCTCCTTGGAAAAGGCGCCGGCGCCTCCTCAGTCAAGAGACGCGAGACTTTGATGGCAAAAGTGGCATGCGGCGTTGAAAAGTTGCAAGTGTTGCTTCACCGGGAGGCCCTGATCCAGATCCCGGCTCGACGTCGATCAGTACTTGCCTGCTCCCCTAACCGCAACACCGGTACTCGCCTGCCGGCCGGCTTGACAAACTCGCCCCTCGCGGCCAACCATAAACCTGTTGCAACCGTTTGCGGCGAGCGCCATCTAAGAAAGCCGGCAGGATGCCATGTTTCGGGCCATTCGAGAGCAAATCGATACCATTTTCCGGGAAGACCCGGCGGCTAAAAGTGTTCTCGAGATCTTCCTCTGTTACCCCGGTTTTCATGCGATTCTGCTGCACCGGCTGGCGCACAGACTTTATGACGCCCGCGTTCCGCTAGTCCCGCGCGTCGTTTCGCAGATCTCACGGTTTCTCACGGGTATCGAAATCCATCCGGGCGCGACTATCGGCAGGCGCTTTTTCATCGATCACGGCTCGGGCGTCGTGATCGGCGAAACGACCGAGATCGGCGATGACTGCCTGATCTATCAGGGCGTGACGCTCGGCGGAACGGGTAACGAAAAAGGGAAGCGCCACCCGACGCTGGGCAATCGCGTGGTGGTGGGCACGGGCGCCAAAGTGCTAGGCAGCATCCGGATTGGCGACGACGTCAAAATCGGCGCGGGCTCCGTGGTGGTGCATCCAGTGCCCGATGGCGCAACGGTCGTGGGCATTCCCGGCCGTGTGGTGCGCACGCGCCGCGAGGCGGGCGGCCTGCTTGAACACGGCAATCTGCCCGATCCCGAGGGCCAGGCCATCGATGAACTGAAACAGCGCGTGGCCGAGCTCGAAACACAGCTCCGCCTGCTCGCCGAGCGTCTGGAACTGGAAGCCTCGCGCAAGCCGTGAGGCTATTGGTGCAAACCTCAAGACCATGATGCCGCGTGGCGTCCTTTGGCTCATCTCGGTCGCGGGACTCTTGTCCGCTGAAAATTTCACCTACTGGATTCAACCCTGTTCCGCCGAGATTTCGCGCGAGAGCACCTGTGATGCGCGCGATCCGGAACTGGCCGAGTGGGCGCTCACGGCCTGGCAGAAAACGGCGCTGCCGGACCTGACCTTCGCGGCGGCCGCGGAAGGGCGCGCGCGTATCCGAGTCTTTTGGGCGTCCAGCCGCATGCGGCTTTACGGCGAAACGCACCCCATCATGGTGGATGGCAAGCGCGGCGCGGCGATTTACGTGAATCCCGACGTGACGCAGTTGGGCGATGAGATCGATGCCGCCACATCGAGCGACCGCCTGCTGCGCGACGCTATCGTCTATCTCACCTGTCTGCACGAAAGCGGGCACGCCCTCGGCCTGGCGCACACCGGCAGGTTCGAAGACATTATGTACAGCTTCGGTTACGGTGGCGACATTGTGGAGTACTTCGAACGCTACCGGCGCAAGATTGCCGCGCGCGCGGAGATTCGGGAGCACTCCGGCATTTCGGATAGAGACCGCGAGCGGCTCTTGGAGCTTTACAGAAAACGCCAGTGAGGGTGCGTTACGATGAAGATTGTCGCAACCACTGCCCCGTCTGCGCACGAATCTGGATTTCATGCCCTCGCCGGTGGCCGACCGGCCCGGCCTGCTGATTCGCGATCCCTACCGTTACTCCGATATGACCTTGATCGTGCCGCCGGTGCTCGTGCGGTGCCTCCAGTGTTTCGACGGCGAGCAGACCGATCTCGACGTGAAGGCGCTGCTGGCGAAGCTCACGGGTGAGCTGGAGGTCAGCGATCTGGCGGCGCATCTCATCGATACGCTGAGCACGAGCGGCTTTCTGGAAAATGAAGCTTTCGAGCGCGTGAAGCACGCGCGGGAGCGTGAATTCGCGGCGGCCCCCAAACGCGATCCGTCGCACGCCGGATCTGCTTATCCGGAAGAGCTGGCCCCGCTGCGGTCCACCATGGATCGTTACATGGGCGGGCAGCCGGGGGCCGCTCAGTCCGACGGCCTCGTGGGCATCGCTGCGCCGCACGTGAGTCCGGAGGGCGGCTGGCAGTCCTATCGCGCGGCGTACGGCATGATGGCGCCGCAATATAAGGACCGGACGTTCGTTGTGCTTGGTACATCGCACTATGGAGAGCCCGAGCGCTTTGGACTGACGCGCAAAACGTTTGTCACGCCGCTGGGTGAAAGCGCGGTGGATACGGCGCTGGTCGACTGGCTGGAGCAGAAGGCCGCGCCGGCCATTCGCATGGAAGACTATTGCCACGTGGTCGAGCACTCCATCGAATTTCAAGTACTGTTCTTGCAGCACATCTACGGTCCGGACATCCGCATTCTGCCGGTGCTCTGCGGCCCATACGCGCGCAGCCTCTATGCGGGCGGCAAGCCCGAAGCAGACGAAAATGTGCGCCGCTTTCTGGACGCGCTGGGCGAACTGGCGGCGCGCGATGCCGGTCGCTTGTTCTGGGTGCTGGGCATCGACATGGCGCATATGGGCCGGCGCTACGGCGATCCGTACACGGCGCGCGCTGATGAGGGCGCCATGCTCGAGACCACGGCGCGCGACCGCGGCCGCATCGATCGCGTCTCGGCCGGCGATGCCGAAGGCTTCTGGAACCTGGTCCAGGAAAACCACGACGATCTGAAATGGTGCGGTTCGTCTCCCCTTTATACGTTCCTCAAAGCCGTGCCGCAGGCGCGCGGGCAGCTGCTGCGCTATGAGCAGTGGAATATCGATGAGCAGAGCGTGGTGAGCTTCGGAGGGATGGCGTTTATGCAGGCGTGAGGCGTCGGCCGAGCGAACTCCACCGGCATTCTTGTTCGTACCCCGCACGGAACGCGCTGGTATTGTGCCTTCCGCATCAACTTCTGTCTGTGATTGCGCACCCGCTTCCCCGCGGGGCATACTGAACTATGCCCACTTTGCCGAACAAGCCCCCGGTGTGTGTGCATGGTCTCCGCAAGGCGTATAGCGACGTCGTTGCGGTGGACGGCCTCGATCTCGAAGTGCGCGCGGGCGAGTGTTTCGGGCTCCTCGGACCGAACGGGGCAGGCAAGACCACCACCATCGAGATCTGTGAAGGGCTGCTGGCGCCCGACGCCGGCACTGTCGAGTTGCTCGGCATGCGCTGGGAAACGGACGGGCCCGAGCTGCGCCAGCGCCTGGGCGTGCAGCTTCAAGAAACGCAGCTTTCGGAAAAACTCACCGTCGACGAAACGGTTCGTCTCTTCCGCAGCTTCTACCGCCGCGGCCCGACCGTGACAGAAGTCATTGCTATGGTGCAGCTCGAAGAGAAGCGCGGTTCACGCGTGGGCGGGCTTTCAGGCGGCCAGAAACAGCGGCTGGCCATGGCCTGCGCGTTGGTGGGCGATCCCGACCTTCTTTTCCTCGATGAGCCAACCACCGGGCTCGATCCCCAGGCGCGCCGCCAGCTCTGGGAACTCATCGAGCGCTTCAAGACCGAGGGCCGCACCATTATTCTGACCACGCATTATATGGACGAGGCCGAACGGCTCAGCGACCGCGTGGCCATTATGGATCACGGCAAAGTCATCGCGCTTGGTTCGCCGCGCGAGCTGATCGCTTCCATCGGGGCGGAGCATATGGTGGCGTTCGCGATGGATGGCGGCGCTGCGCCTCTCAATCTGGCGTCGCTCGAAAATCTGGATGGGGTGAGCGTGGCGCGTTGCGAAAACGGCGGCTATGAGTTGCAAGTCCGCGAGCTGCACCGCGCGGTGGCGGCGCTATTTGAGGAAACGGCGCGCCGCGGCATCGTGGTCACCGATTTGCGCACGCATTCCGCCACGCTCGAAGATGTTTTCGTATCGCTTACCGGGAGGCATCTGCGCGATGAGTGAAGGGTCTGTCTTAGCGCAACAGATGCGTCCCGCGGCGGAGCCCCGCCCGCTTGCCGACCATGCGCTGGTGCAACTCACGCTGGTGCGCTTCCGCGAGTTCTGGCGCGAGCCGGAAGCCGTATTCTGGGTGTTCGTCTTCCCCATTCTGCTGGCTACCGGCCTCGGGATTGCGTTCCGCAACCGTCCGGCGGATGTGGTCAAGATTGGCGCCGTAGGGCCGCAGATCGCGGCCGCGCTGCGCACCGAAAAATCGCTGGCCGTTGACGTTCTCGACCTCGCCGCCGGGGAGCAAGCCTTGCGCGCCGGCCGCATTATCCTGCTGGCTACGCCGGCAGCGGGCGGCGGTGTGACGTATCACTTCGACGACACCAACCCCGAAGCTCGTAATGCGAGAATGCTGATCGACCGTACGGTGCAGCATGCCGCCGGCGCGCGCGATGTGGTCCCGGTGACGGATGCTCTGGTGCGTGAGCCGGGATCGCGCTACATCGACTTCCTCGTGCCTGGACTGCTGGGCATGAACCTCATGGGCAGCGGCATCTGGGGTCTGGGCTTCGCCATCGTCGATGCGCGCCGGAAAAAACTGCTCAAGCGCCTGATCGCCTCGCCCATGCCGCGCAGCCAGTATCTGCTCTCATTTTTGCTGTCGCGCCTCACGTTCCTCTACATCGAAGTAGCGGCTCTGGTGGTTTTCGGCCAACTAGTGTTCGGGGTCCCCGTGCGTGGCCCCCTTTGGGAGCTGGCGCTACTTTGCCTGATCTCATCGCTCTCCTTTAGCGCCCTAGGGCTGCTGATCGCGTCTCGCGTGCGCACCATTGAAGGCGCTTCCGGGCTGATGAATCTTGTCATGCTGCCCATGTGGATCTTCTCCGGCGTATTTTTCTCGGCGGACCGTTTTCCAGCGATGTTCCAGCCCTTCGTGCGCGCGCTGCCGCTCACCGCGGTCATTGACGCCTTGCGCGCTCAAATGTTGCAAGGCGTAGGCCTGTCGCAACTGGGCCCGCAACTGGCGGTCATCGGCGGCTGGCTGATCGTCTGCTTCTTCACCGCGCTGAAGCTGTTTCGCTGGCGGTGAACGCGCGAAGCCGCAGTTTCCGCGGAGTAGAATGTCAGAACGCGTCCTATCGCGGGCGCGCGGAGCGAAGCAACGTGCAGCATTTTTCCTGGGACAACGTACGGACCGAAATCATGAACCCGAAGCTTTCACGAAAAGTCATTTCCGGAGAGCGGGCCATGGTGGCGCAGGTGTTCATCGCCAAGGACGGCGTGGTGCCTACGCACCATCATGAGAGCGAGCAGCTTACTTACATTCTGGAGGGCGCGCTCAAGTTCGAACTGGAGGGGCGTGAGATCGTGGTCCGCAAAGGCGAAGTGCTATTAATCCCTTCCAACGTACCGCATCGTGCGGTGGCCCTTGAAGACACGATCGATCTAGACATCTTCAGCCCCATCCGCATCGATTGGCTGACGGGCCGGGATCATTACCTGCGGAAGGGAGAGTGATGGACCTCGGGTTGAAGGATCGCGTCGCACTGGTCGCGGCATCCAGCCAGGGGATGGGCAAGGCAGTGGCCATGGCGCTGGCGCGGGAAGGGGCGAAGCTGGCGATCTGCGCGCGCACGGCGTCTGCGATCGCGGCCGCGGCCGACGAGATCCGTGCGGCAACCGGAGCCGAGGTTCTGGCCCGATCCACGGATGTCACCGATCATGACGCCGTCCGCCTGCTCGTCGCCGAAACGCTGGAGCGGTTCGGGCGCATTGATATCTGCGTGACCAATGCCGGCGGGCCGCCGTCCAAGACGTTTGCCGAGACGACGGTGGAAGACTGGGCGTCCGCCGTGAATCTGAACCTCATGAGCACGGTTTACTTTGCCCGCGAAGTGCTGCCCCTGATGCAGAAGCGGCGCTGGGGCCGGTTCCTGACCATCACTTCGGTTTCGGTAAAGCAACCGATCGACGGCCTGGTTCTATCCAACTCCGTGCGGTCCGCCGTCAGCGGCCTGGTGAAGAGCCTCTCGAACGAATACGGCCCGTACAACGTGTTGGTGAACAACATCTGCCCGGGGTACACGCGCACTGAGCGGCTGACCGGCCTTTCCACTCAACTGGCACAAAGTGGCGGCGTGACGATCGAGCAGATCCAACAGCGCTGGACCAGTCAGATTCCTTTGGGGCGTCTCGGAGAGGTGGAAGAATTCGCCGGCGTAGTGGCGTTTTTGGCCTCGGAGCGCGCTGGCTATATCACGGGCGTCTCCATAGCAGTGGACGGCGGCTGGGTAAAGGGCACTTACTAACCTGTTCTTAGTTGACTTGACAAAGATCGGCATTTATCGGATAACAGCCCGAGGAGGATTCACACCGTGAAACGAGCTTTTCAATGGATGCAGTTGGTGTGTCTGGGCGGATGCTTACTTATTCCTTGTACCGCATTCGCCGATGACGAAGGTGATGGCCGCAGCGGATGCAAGAATGTACCGAGTTTTTCTGCGGTGCAAAGCGCTTTGACTGCGGTAGTGACGGCTGGCGGAAATAGCGGGCTTGGCTTCAACATGTGGGCCACGGTGGTCAACCGCGACGGCGTGGTCTGCCTGGTGACGTTTTCGGGCGCGGATCGTGGCGCCCAGTGGCCAGGAAGCCGGGCGATTTCGGCGCAAAAAGCCAACACTGCAAATGCATTCAGTCTGCCTGGCTTCGCGCTATCCACTGCCAATCTTTTTTCCGCGGTGCAGCCTGGCGGCAGCCTGTACGGATTGCAACACAGTAATCCGGTCGACACCGGTGTGGCGTATGGCGGTAACTCCAAGAATTACGGCCAATCGAATGATCCCATGGTGGGACATAAAATCGGGGGCGTAAACGTCTTCGGGGGCGGACTGGCTCTTTACGCCAAGGACGGCACACTTGTCGGCGCCATTGGTTTGAGTGGCGACACTTCCTGCACCGATCACATCATCGCGTGGAAGGTCCGTCATGCGCTGAACTTTGACGACGTTCCGGCCGGCGTGGCACCGGGCGCTACCAACGGTACCGATAACATCATTTTCGACATCGCTCCCGACGCTCATGCCCATCCGGTGAGTGCCGGCGGTTTTGGCCACCCTGCGTGCTCCGCTGGCGCCGCCACGATTGGCACCGCCCTGCCGACGAATTTTCCGGTAGGTCCGGCGCAGTAATAATCTCGACCTTGCGGTTCATACAAACCCGGCCGGCGAGACTAACTTGCTGGCCGGCACAGGGATGAATCAATCGCAGCATCTATGATCTGGCAGCAGGATGCCCTTTTCGCCCTTCGTGTACTTATAGCCGGTGTGCTCGGCGGCCTAGTCGGCTGGCAACGCGAGCATATGGGTATCGAAGCGGGCGTGCGCACCTTTGCCGCCGTGTCGTTGGGAGCATGCTGCTTTGGATTGGTTTCGCAGATCTCTACCGGCGATACGCGTATCTCGGCTCAGGTGGTTACAGGGATCGGCTTTCTCGGTGCTGGCGTGATTGTTCGCGGACGCGGCCATGTGCACGGCCTGACGACGGCGGCTGCGCTCTGGGCTACCGCGTCCGTCGGCCTGGCAGTGGCGTACGATAGGCTGCTGATGGGCGTGCTGGTGGCCGCGATTCTGTTCGTTCTCCTGGCCATCCCGCTGAAAAAATGGGAGCGCGAGAAGAAGTTGATCGAACCCGAACGATGATCACGCACACTGATGCATCGGCGACTCACATTGAGGATCCCGCCGACTCAGCGGTCGCGGTGTGGCGATGGTCCACCAAACCAGCCAGCCGTTTTACCTCTTGATCCAGGGCGTCCATCCTCTCATACAGCACGCGCAGTTGTGCATCACCGTCACCCTTCGGTTCCGCGCCATTGCTGAGTAACCGTTGCACGGCATCGCGAGCAATGTCGGAGAGACTTCTAGCTCCAACTGTTATGCAAATGTGTTTCAAGCCTTCGTACTCTTCCTCGGAGAGACGGAAGCTGACCATTCGACTCCTGCGTTTGAGCACGTTCATTCGTTAATTACCCGGCTCCTCATGAGCTAACACACAGTCGACAACTTAACTGTTCGGTGAAGTAAGTTATGATGCGCGAGCTTAATACAAATGTCAACAGAAGCTTGACACTACTTTTGTAACGGTAATTTCATCAGGCGTATCGGGCTCGTTCTTCTGTCGGCGCCCGCGTACACACGCCGCAAGCCCCAGTCTGCTCGCTCGCCACACCTTCTGTGGCATAATCACCGCAGCACATGGCACGGTATGAGTTGCCCCGCCCGCGCAAGCGCACGCGCACGCTGCGGATTACGCTGTTCGTTGTCATATTGCTGGCGTTACTCGGCGCGCGCACCATCGCCTCGACCGTCATCGATTATCAGTGGTGGAAAGAGCTCGGGCAGGTGGACACCTGGCTGAGCCTCTATCTTTACGCCATCGGCCCGCACGCAGCCGCCACCGCCCTAGCATTCGCGGCGCTTTGGATGGCACATGCACGTGCCCTGAGATTCGCTGGAACCAGCCTCGGCGAGCACACAACTTACGGCAGGCTTTCCGCGCTCGCGCTGCTGGCCATTGCCTTCGTAGTCTCCGCCGCGTCGCTCGATACCTGGGTCGTAGTTCGCTACGCCGGCAGCCGTCATCTCCCGGCAGCCGCTACTGGCTGGCAGGACCCCGTCTTCGGCCGCACGCTTGCCTTTTATTTATTCGATCTTCCGTTCTATTCGGACCTGCGACAGTATGTGCTGGCGGTCACCGTGGTCTGCATCCTGGTTTACTGGATCGCGGCGCGCATCTGGCAATTACGTTATCGCATCTCCGAGTTGCGCGAGATGCGCGAAATCGATCCGCGGATTTTCCGGCTGGAGGGCGGGCTCGAGTCCAAGTTTCTGCGCGGCGCCCTTGTTGTCGGGCTTTTGGCTCTGACTTTTCGATTCTTCCTCGGCCGCTATGAGATGGTCCTGAACCAGCACAATTTTCTGGTGGGAGCGGACTATGTGGATAACTATATCGGTCTGCCCCTGCAGTGGGTGATGATTGTCGCCTGTCTTCTGGCGGCGGCGTTCGTGTGGTTGGGACGCTGGATGTTCGCCGCGGCAATGGCTCTCGCGCTCGTGATCCGAGTGGTTGTGCCTGGTCTTATCTCTACGCTTTACGTCCGGCCCAATGAAATTTCGCTTGAGCGTCCGTATATCGAAACGCACATCCATGCCACCCGCAGCGCTTTCGGGATTGAAAAGCACGCCAGCGAAATCGAGTTCAAAGTCGACCCCAAGGCCGCTATCGATCCGAGTCGTCATCGCAACCTGCTCGAGAACGTGCGCCTCTGGGACTGGCGCCCGTTCCACGACACCGTGTCACAAACGCAGGCTCTTCGCCCTTACTATGTCTTCCCGGAAACCGACGTGGACCGCTACACGATCGGTGGAAATTACCGCCAGGTGCTACTCTCACCGCGCGAACTCGATATTCGCCAGGTCGCCGAGGCCCACACCAGCTGGATCAACTCGCATTTCATTTATACGCATGGCTACGGCGTTGTACTCGCCGAGGTCAGCAAGATACGCCCCGACGGTCTACCTGTATTTTTGATTCAAAACATGCCTCCGGAAGTCACGGCACCAGGTCTGAAACTGGTCCGGCCCGAAGTCTATTACGGCGAGATTGTACACGAGCCCGTATTTGTCGGTACCCGGCAGCCGGAGTTTAACTACCCATCCGGGGCGGACAATGTACACTCGGCGTACTCCGGCAAGGGCGGTTTTCCCATCGCTTCTTTTCCCATGCGGACTGCCGCGGCCGTGCAGCAAGGCGATTTCAACATCCTCCTGACGAAGTATTTTTCCGACGAGAGCAGAATGCTGATCCACCGTAACGTACGCGAGCGGCTCCAGAATCTCGCGGGTTTCCTCGAATGGGATACCGATCCTTATTTAGTGATCGCCGCCGATGGCCGGCTCGTGTGGATGATCGACGGCTACACGGTTTCCAATGCTCACCCCTATTCGCGCACCGTGGATATTCCTGAAATCGGACCTGCGAATTACATGCGTAACGCGGTGAAAGCCACGATAGACGCGTACGATGGTACGACCACACTATATATCTTCGCGCCCGGCGATCCCATCATCCAGGCGTATCGCAATCTGTTTCCCGCTCTGTTTCGTCCAGCTTCTGAAATGCCCGCGGATCTTCGCGCGCACGCCCGTTATCCGGAAATCTTGTTCCGCGCCCAGGCCGAAATCTATCGCACTTATCACATGCTGGATCCACAGGCTTTCTACAACAAAGAAGATGTTTGGGATATTGCCCGGTACGCCGGTGGGCAAAGTGGACAACGCGAACCAATGGCCCCGACTTATGTGGTAGCTTCGCTTCCCTCTCAGGACCAGCCCGAGTTCATGTTACTCCTGCCCTTCACGCCGCGTACAAAGGACAATCTGATTGGTTTGATGGTGGGCCGCTGTGATGGCGATAACTTAGGCGACTTAGTCGTGCTCCAACTATCCAAGCAACAGCTTATTTTTGGCCCAATGCAGATCGATGCCCAGATCAACCAGGACCAGACGATATCCAAGGATCTGACCCTTTGGAACCAGCAGGGCTCACAAGTACTACGCGCCCAGGCGCTGGTGCTGCCCGTTAATGACACCTTCCTGTACGTCGAGCCGATTTATATCCAGGCCACGCAGGCGCGAATGCCGCAGTTGAAGAAGGTTGTGCTTGTCGTAGGCGAACGCCTGATCTATGCGGATACGTATGACCAAGCTCTTGCGGAACTGAGCGGCGGCGTGCGCCAGGCTACGGAAGTGGCACAAAAAGGAACGAGCGCGCCGGCATCAACCGCGACAACCACCACGCCAGCCGCCGGCGACCGGCGCGTCGAGAGTATTCGAAATCACTTGCAGCGCTACAAACAATTAGCCGGGCAGGGCCGCTGGGCCGAAGCAGGCAAGGAACTGGACGCGATCGAGGCCGAGGTAAAGTAAGTACGACTAACGCCCCGTCTTTCCTAGCGAACGGATCGACACTTCCTTGAAAAATACGACGTCATGCCCGCCGTGGTTCTGCAATCCGAACCAACCTTCGAGCGGTCTCGGTCCGCGGAGCGGTTCGAAATCGAATTTCTGCGGTGGCACGGGCTGGCCTTCGGTATAGTCGGTAACCTTTGCGCCGTTCAGCACCACGATAGTGCGCGGCCCGTCGAGCGTAATCTCCATCGTGTTCCACTCGGGACCAGGTTTGCCCGGCTTAGCCAGCGGTTTGGTTAACGAGTAGAGTGTCCCGGTGACGTGATAATCGTCCTCATTGGACTTCTCCGGCTCGTTGTCGATCTGCACCTCGTAACCATAGTGAACCGGCATCCACGGCTCGCGCGGTTCCACCGGGATGCGAACGTACACGCCTGAATTGTCGTTGTGATCGCGCATCTTGTATACAACGCGCAGCACGCAGTTGCCGATCTTGCCGCCCTTCCAATAAAGCAGGCCCATTCCGCTGTGCGTCTCGATCAGCCCGCCTTCCACGCTCATCGATCCTTTCCCGACGTGCTGCCACGCTGCAAGATCCTTGCCATTGAATAGCGGCTTCCATTCATCCGCAGGCGCGGCCGTGGCGAAACAGGCCATGCCCAACACCATCATTTGCTGTTTGTACATAGATTCATCATCATGACACGCGACAATACGCAATGGTGGCGGCGGAGCGATTCGAACGCTCGACCTACGGATTATGAGACCGTCGCTCTAACCAACTGAGCTACGCCGCCTCTCCTGAGGGATGCTGCACCTACGAGTTTACCAAAGGGCGTCCGGCCCTGAAACCGAAAACAGCCGTAAAACAGCCGCGCTCGCGCTGTGGCATGATGGCCTTTCATCCATGTCTTTCAACCGCCGTAAATTTCTACTGGGTAGCTTGGCCGCTCCCGCGTTCGCCCGCAAGGAGCGCCCTGGGGCTCGCCCGAACATTGTCTTGATTGTCGCCGACGGCCTGGGTTCCTGGATGCTTGGCTGCGCCGGCAATCGCGAGATCCGGACACCCAACATCGATCAGCTGGCACAATCCGGAGCGCGCTTCCCGAATCATCTGATATGCACGCCTGCGGACTCGCCCAGCCTGGCCACGCTGTTCACCGGCCGCGTGCCGCGCCAGCACGGCATTCAGGATTTCCTCACCCCGGAGCCTATTGAGAATCCGCCGCAGGGTCAAGCCGCGCCGCCGCCTTCGTTTCGCAACGAAGTGATGCTGTCCGACGTGCTCTCTGGCGCCGGTTACGAATGCGGCTATGTGGGCAACTGGCACCTCGGTGATGAACGAACGCCGCAGCACGGCTTCCGCTTCTGGTACACGCTCAGTGCCGCCGCTTATCACGACCCGGTAATGAACTGGAACGGGCAAGCCGTCTCCGAGCACGGCTATCTCACCGATCTGCTCAGCGCGAAAGCCGGCGTGTTTCTGGATCAACAGACTCCCGCCAAGCCGTTTTTTCTGACCGTCAGCTATCTCAATCCGCATCCTCCATACGAGGGGCATCCGCCGCGTTATACCGACCGGTATGCCAAGGTCGACTTCGTCACCACCGGCTGGGAACCTTCAGCCGCGAATGCCCTGCGCGGCAAGGACTATTTGCGCGACACCGTGGGTTACTCCCGCAAAGCCGCTGCCGCCATCACAGCGCTCGACGACCAGATCCCGCTCATCCTCGCGAAACTGCAGCAGCGCGGGCTGCGTGAGAACACCATCGTTGTTTTCACCAGCGCCGATGGCTACCTTCTGGGCCGTCACGGGCTCTGGACCGGCGGTCTCGCCTCGAACCCCATCAACATGTATGAGGAAGTGATGCAGACGCCCATGATCTGGCACTGGCTGGGTCACATTCCGGCGCAAAGCGTGCGCAACGAACTGGTCAGCGTTTACGATTTCGTGCCCACCGTCTGCGATCTCCTGGAGGTCCCGCCGCCCGCCGGACGTAATCTCTGCGGACGCAGCTATTCGCTCTTCCTCGAAGGCAAGCCCTTGCCCAAGAAAACGCGCTGGCGTACCTTAGTGTTTGGCCAGTATCACAAGACGGAGATGGCGCGCGACGGCCGCTTCAAGCTGGTGTTGCGCAACAACGGAACCGGGCCCAATGAATTCTACGATCTCGCCGCCGATCCGCGTGAGAAGACGAATCAAAACGAGAACGAAAAGTTTCTGCTCGAGCGCGCCCAGATGACGCGGGACATCGAGGCTTGGCGCAAGAGCACGTCAACGTAAAGTCGCCCGCTGATCCATACCGTGACCGCAAGGCAGCGGACAAGGAGTAGCCATGCAACGCCGAACGTTCCTCCGCGCAGCCACAGGGCTCGCCGCGCTCAAGGCGGATTCCATCAACCGCGCGCGCGCCGCAGCATCTTCCATCAACGACCGCACCGCGGAGCAGGCCGCGCGCGATGAAGATTTCTGGCGCGAGATCCAGCAGGCTTTCACCGTCGACCGCAACATTATCAACCTGAACAATGGCGGCGTCTGCCCGTCGCCCAAGGTCGTGCAGGACGCCATGCGCCGCCAGCTCGAATTCAGCAACATGGCCCCGGCCTACACTATGTGGACCGTGCTCGAGCCCGAAATCGAGAGCGTGCGCGCGCGCCTGGCCGCCAGCTTCGGCTGCGATCCCGAAGAAATGGCCATCACCCGCAATGCTTCCGAAGCGCTCGAAATCGCGCAGCTCGGCATGGATCTCAAACCCAGCGATGAAGTGCTGACCACCGATCAGGACTATCCGCGCATGATCACCACGTGGCAGCAGCGCGAGCGCCGCGACGGCATCAAGCTCAGGATGATCTCGTTCCCCACGCCGCCCCCTTCGATGGACGATCTCTATCAGCGCTTCGAGCGCGCCATCACGCCGCGCACGCGCGTCATCCATTTCTGCCACATCACCAACCTCACCGGCCAGATTTTCCCGGTGAAGAAAATCTGCCAGATGGCGCGCAGCCGCGGGATCGAGGCCATCGTCGATGGCGCCCACGCCTACGCGCAGTTTCCCTTCAAGCACGAAGATCTCGATTGCGACTACTACGGCACCAGCCTGCACAAATGGCTGCTGGCGCCGCACGGCACGGGCTTTCTCTATGTGCGTAAATCGAAGATCGAGAAGCTGTGGCCCATGATGGCCGCGCCCGCTTCGATGAACGCCAACATCCGTAAGTTTGAAGAAATCGGCACGCACGCCGCCGCCAACCACAACGCTATCGCCGAGGCCCTCACGTTTCACGAATCTATCGGCGCCGATCGCAAAGCCGCGCGCCTGCGTTATCTCCGCAGCCTGTGGAGCGATCGCCTGACGCGCTTCCCGAACGTGACTATCCGCACCAGCCCCGACCCCGAGCAAAGCTGCGGCGTGGTGCTGGTTTCGGTCGAAGGCAAGAAGGCCCCCGCGCTCGCCGACGAACTCTGGAAGCAACACCGCATTCTCGTCGTGGCCATCGTCCACAAAGATTTCGAGGGTCTGCGCGTCACGCCCAACATCTACACCACCCCGGGCGAAATCGATATCTTCGCCAGCGCCGTGGAGAAACTGATCAAAGCGTAAGAGAGCTGCGGCAGGCTACGAAACCCGTGATAAATAACAGCCATGCACAGATCAGCAAGTTACATCAATCGCAACAGGCGAATCTGGACGCGAATCCTGCCGGGCCACTTGTTAGGCGCACTGCTCCTGACAACCGTCGCCGCAGCTTGGCGCAATCACCAAAGCCGCCGGAGCCGCCTCCCCAGCCGAGTTCGACGCCAAAAATTACCGGACGAAGCCTGACATTGTCGCGGCTCTACAGAAGTCCATCGCCGATTGCGCCGCGACGCTCAAGGCGGATCCCATGGCCGACGGGAAATCCATCGAGCCGTGGATTGGCGTGATGCAGCATTCCTCTGAGCACTATGGCCTACTCGTCGCCTACTATCGCGCCAACGGATTAGTCCCGCCCGCGTCGCGCCCCAAGAGCAAATAAACGAGACGGGCGGAAGCGCCCGCGTCAACTCTTCCACCGCACCCCCACTCCCAGTTTCTTCTTTGCCCACTCCAGACTGCGCTCCAGATCCGTCCGCTGCTGCTCTTTGAGGGCCGCCGCGATCTCCGGCGGCTGCTTGCCGGGCCCGCCAATCACCATCGGCCCCATGTAGGGATGCCCGCTCTTGGCCAGTTCCACGAATCGCACGAACTCCCATGCCGGCGTGTGCGGAAACACTTTCCAGAAATCGTCTTCCAGATACGGCAATACCGTCGGCGGCCGGCCCGTGATAATTTCGAGCTGCATCGAGGCTTTCGGACAGACCTTCTTATAGACTTCTACGAACTTGTGGAAATTCACCGATCCATCGCCCAGGGCCACCCATTGGGCCGCCGCGCCGCGCGGATGCTCGAACACCGCCGAATCGCGAATATGCGTCGTCACCACGTATGGCCCCAGCGTTTCGAGCGCGACCAGAGGGTCTTCCACCACCCACATCGGATTCCCGCTGTCCAGACAGGAGCCCACGAAGTCTTTCCCGGCGGCTTCGATCAGCGCCTTCACCTCGCGCGCCTGCATGTCGCCTGAGTGGTTCTCCACCGCGATGCGGATGCCGAGGTCGACCGCCTGTGAGCGCACCGAGCGCAGCGCCTGGATCGTCGCCTCCATGCAGCGCTCCAGATTTGGCCGGTCCGCGTTGGCACCCATATAGCAGCGCATGGAATGCGCGCCCACGGCTTTCGCCACGCGCAGCCCCTTGAGCAGATAATCCGCCGGGCTGCCTTCTTTGGGATTCCAGCCTGACGAAACCGGACAGATGCAGCCGATCCCCGCATCGATCGCAACTCCGGCGCGCTCCGCGTGGTCCTTCACCTTCGCCAGGTGCGCCGTCTCCAGGCTCTCGTAATCGCTCAGCCCGGAAAGCTGAATTGTGTCCAGCTTCAGGCTCGCCGCGTAATCGATCAGTTGGATATCTGTCCAGCGCCAGTCGCGGATCGAGTAACTGTCGAACCCCAGCCGGATGCCTTCGCCCACTGCGTTTGCCGCGCTCAACTTTTCCACCTCACGCCCGCGCCGAGCACTTTCTTGGCGTATTCCAAGCTGCGCTCCAGATCCGCGCGCTGCTGTTGCTTGAATGCGGCCGCCACCGCCGGCGTCTGCTGCCCCCACCCGGCAATCACCATCGGACCCATATAAGGATGGCCGCTTTTCGCCAGCCTCAGAAACCGCGCGAATTCCCACGCCGGCGTTTTGGGGAACACTTTCCAGAACTCCGGCTCCAGGTACGGCAGAATATCCGGCGGAATCCCTGTAATGATTTCGAGCTGCATCGAGGCCTTCGGGCACAGCTTCTGATACTGCTCGACGAAGCGCCGGAAGTCGACTGACCCGTCGCCAAGCGCCACCCACTGCACCGCCGCGCCGCGCGGATGCTCGAACACGGACGAATCGCGGATATGCGTCGTGACCACGTACGGCCCCAATATTTCGAGCGCCAGCAGCGGATCCTCGATCGCCCACAAGGGATTGCCGCTATCCAGACACGAGCCCACGAAATCCTTGCCGGCCGCTTCGATCAGCATCTTGGTTTCGCGCGCCTGCATGTCGCCCGCGTGGTTCTCGACGGCAATGCGGACGCCCGAATCGAGCGCCTCCGCGCGCACCGATTGCAGCGCCTTCACGGTTCGATCCATGCAGCGCTCCAGATTCGGCCGGTCGTCGCGCGCCCCCATGTTGCAGCGCATGGCGCGCGCGCCCACGGCTTTCGCCACGCTCAGGCCCGTGCGCAGGTACGCTGTCGGATTGCCGCTCTTCTGCTCCCAGCTTTTCGAGATGTCGCAGATGCAGCCGATCCCCGCGTCGATCGCGATGCCCACGCGCTCGGCGTGCTCCTTCACCTTCGCCAGGTGCGCCGCGTCAAGGCTTTCGTAATCGTCCAGGCTTGAAAGCTGGATTGTGTCGAGCTTCAGGCTGGCGGCGTAATCCAGAAGCTGGATGTCTTTCCAGTGAAAATCGCGGATTGAAAAAGTGTCGAAACCCAGCCGGATGCCGTCCCCCGGCGCAGTCGCCGCCGCGGCCAGGGCGGCCCCCGATGTCGCTTGCAGAAACGTGCGGCGGAGCATGTGTACTCTTGTATCACGACGCGAGCCGGGGTGTATCCTTATGCCCGGCCTTGCCGCGCTACACTCCCGCGAGCTTCACGCCCACGGCCTTGGCGGCTTTTTTTAGTTCGGTGTCCAAGCTTGCGAGCGGCAGGCCTTCGCGTATGGCCAACTCCAGGTAAGCGGCATCGTAGGTCGACAGGCTTTGCTCACGCGCGAGCGAGAGAATGGCTCAACATCGACGGCCCTCTTCGAATCAGCTTGCGTATGTTGAGGCCGCCAAGCCGGTTGCGTTTCCGGAATTTCCGGATCTGTTCCACCAGCTCTCTCGGGTCGTGGGCATGAGGCTTGGCTGGTATCAACACGGCAACCGGAACGCCGCGCCGTGTGATCTGAATACTCTCGCCCTTGGAAACTCGCTCCAAAAGAGCAGGAAGATGGGTCTTGGCGTCGAAGGAACTGACCGAATTCACTGGCGTCCTCGTTTCAACTAGTATCTCAACTAGTTGCTGTCAAGTGAGCCGGGAGCTGCCAAACTGACGGATACACACCGCTCGGAACGTTGGCGCTCTCCGCCGGTTCTCCGTTCGGACGTTGAGAAACCCATTTCCTGCGCTAAAATAGAAAGTGGATTCCCTCCCCAAGAGATCAGCCGTATGATCGACGCCACTCTAGCCAAAATTTTCGGCACGAAAACCGAGCGCGAAGTCAAAGCGCTGCGCCCGACCATTGCGGCCATCGGGGAGCTGGAACCAGGGTTGAAGCAGCTCTCCGACATTGATCTCGCCGCCAAAACTATCGAGTTCCGGGAACGGGTGGCTCAGGGCGCCACCATCGACGACCTCCTGATTGAGGCCTTCGCCGTGGTGCGCGAAGCCGGGCGCCGCTTCCTCAACATGCGGCACTTCGACGTCCAGTTGATCGGCGGCATTGTGCTGCATCGCGGAAAAATCGCCGAAATGCGCACCGGTGAAGGAAAGACGCTGGTCGCTACCCTGCCCGTTTATTTGAATGCGCTGGAGGGCAAGGGCGTCCACGTGGTCACGGTCAACGACTACCTGGCGCATCGCGACGCCGAGTGGATGGGCCGCATCTACAAAGGCCTGGGCATGTCGGTCGGCGTCATCGTGCACGATCTGGATGACGAGGAACGCAAAGACGCCTATAACTGCGATATTACGTACGGCACCAATAACGAGTACGGCTTCGATTACCTGCGCGACAACATGAAGTTTCGCATCGAGGATTGCGTGCAGCGCGAGCACAACTTCGCCATCGTCGACGAAGTGGACTCGATCCTGGTCGACGAAGCTCGCACCCCGCTGATCATTTCCGGCCCCAGCGAGGAATCCACCGACAAGTATTACAAGGTGAACCGCATCATCCCCAAACTCGTGCGCGGGGAGGAGATTGAGGGCAAGGAGCCCGGAGAAAAATACACCACCGGCGATTACACCATAGACGAAAAGCATCGCGCCGTCGGCCTGACCGAGGAAGGCTACGACAAGGTCGCCAAGCTGCTCAATGTGCCCAACATTTACGACATGGCCAACATCGAGTGGAAGCACCACGTCGAGCAGGCGCTCAAAGCGCACACGCTCTTCCACCGCGATAAGGATTACGTGGTGAAGGAAGGGCAGGTGATCATCGTCGACGAGTTCACCGGCCGCCTCATGCCCGGCCGCCGCTGGTCCGACGGTTTGCACCAGGCTGTCGAGGCCAAGGAAAACGTCAAAATCGAGCGCGAGAACCAGACGCTCGCTACCATCACTTTCCAGAACTATTTCCGCATGTACAAAAAGCTGGCCGGCATGACTGGTACAGCGGAAACCGAAGCGGCTGAGTTCCAGAAGATCTACAACCTCGACGTGACCGTGATCCCTACCAATCGGCCGATGATCCGCATTGAAAACTCCGATGTCGTCTACCGAACGGAAGAGGAGAAATTCCGCAACGCCGCCAAAGAGATCAAAGCGCTGCAGGAAAAAGGCCAGCCCGTGCTCGTGGGCACCATCTCGGTTTCCAAGTCCGAGCGGCTGGCAGGTCTGCTCAAGCGTATGGGCGTCCAGCACGAAGTCTTGAACGCCAAGCACCATGAGCGCGAGGCTCTCATCGTGGCGCAGGCCGGCCGCAAAGGCGCGGTCACCGTCTCCACCAACATGGCCGGCCGCGGAACGGATATCTTACTTGGCGGAAACCCCGAGTTCATGGCCAAGGAATCGCTGCGCAAGCAGGGCAAGGATCCCGATCAGTTGCAGATCAGCGCCGTCGGCACTGCGGAGCGCATAGAATGGGACGCCACGCTTCTGAAATACAAGCAGGAGACCGACGCGGAGCACGATGAAGTGGTCGCGCTCGGCGGCCTGCACATTCTGGGGACAGAGCGGCACGAGTCCCGCCGTATCGATAATCAGCTCCGCGGACGCGCCGGCCGCCAGGGCGATCCCGGCAGTTCGCGCTTCTATCTCTCGTTGCAGGACGATCTGCTGCGTATCTTTGGCGGCGAGCGCATGCAGAACCTCATGCTGCGCCTGGGCATGGAAGAAGACGTGCCCATCGAGTCGCGCCTCATCACCAAACGCATCGCCGCCGCCCAGAAAGCCGTCGAAGTCCAGAACTTCGAGGCCCGCAAGCACCTCATCGAGTACGACGACGTCATGAACAAGCAGCGCAAGGCCGTCTACGGCCTGCGTCGCTCCCTGCTCGAAGGCATGGATCAAAAAGAGCACGTGATGGAGATGGTGCGCGGCGCGCTCGCCACCTTCATCGACATCCGTTGCTCCACCGGTAACCATCCGGACACCTGGGATCTGAGCGGCTTGCGGC
>Ga0310810_10001893_pt1 | contig 22223 bp, 20 predicted proteins | sample NCmetagenome_FD_207641 | JGI IMG/M metagenome (GOLD analysis project Ga0310810, IMG submission 207641) | Soil microbial communities from experimental microcosm in Duke University, North Carolina, United States - NC | ecosystem: Engineered > Artificial ecosystem > Soil microcosm > Unclassified ... | reverse complement strand
CATGTTGACGGGGTGCAACGGCAAAGAAGCCGTCGTAGCCGTCCAGACCCGCCGTCCGTACGGACTGAACAATTCGACTTTTGCTCGTTACCTTATCGATCAATACCCATGATCACGTACCTCACCGGCGACGCGACAGATCCCCAGCTCGAAGGAACCAAGATCATCGCCCACGTCTGCAACGACATCGGCGGTTGGGGCAGGGGATTCGTGTTGTCATTGTCACAGCGCTGGCCTGCTGCAGAAAAGAGCTACCGCAGCTGGTACCAGATGAACGGCGTCATGGGCCGTTCTGAGTTGACACCCTTCCGTTTGGGTCGAATGAAATTGGTCCGCGTCGCCAATGAGGTGTTCGTGGCCAACATGATCGCTCAACACGGCATCATGCCCGAAGCTGGCGTGCAGCCCATCCGCTACAGTGCGCTGGAAGACTGCCTCGCAGAGCTGAGGCTACACGCCAAGGACCTCAAGGCCAGCGTCCACATGCCGCGCATCGGCTGTGGCCTCGCCGGCGGTCGTTGGTCTGAGATCGAACCCATCATCGAACGACAGTTGTCCGACGTGCCCGTGCATGTTTATGACTTTCAAACGGGTGACGCCAGGACCATTCCCTGGACTCCATGAGCACGTTCATTCGCGAGGCGTACCTTCACATCGGTGAAGGCACTGGCGGCCCAGGTCGTCCGTGGAAGCCCGCGCTCGTCAATGGCTCAAAGGTTGAACCCCAGCGCAACAACTGGTCGTGCGGACCCATGGCCCTACGCTACTGCCTGCTGGCATACGGGCTCGATGTCGACGCTCGTCGCATCGCGCGGCTCGCGGGCTCGACCCGAGCTGGCACCAACGAGAGCCAGATGTCATGGGCGGCAGTGTGGCTCAAGTCGTCATTCAAGAATCACACCCGGAAGTCGCCGGACGCCATCAAGCGCCTCATCCTCGACAACCTGAAACGGGGGCGGCCGCTCATTGCCTGCGTGGAACAGTGGGCTCACTGGATTGCAGTACTGCACCACACTCGTCGAGGTTACCTCGTCTTCGATTCTTCACGCCCCGGACCGGTCATCCGGCTCAGGTCATGGAAGTGGCTTGAGCGCCAGCTGCGCTATACCAAGACCGAGGAGCGGCCCCTCTATGCAGTCGCCACCGTCGGTCGGCCTGTACAAGGCCGACGCAAGTGATTACTTACAGACCATGAGCACCCAACGCATGATCGTGTTCTGAATGCAAGGCGCCCTCTAAGGCGCGTGGACCTCCTCCACTGGACGTTGCCGAGTCAATCGTTCGAACGTTTCCAGTGTCAGAGTAAGAGGTTCATCATGTCATATCACATCGGTTTGCAGGTTCTCAGGGCGAAGGTTCGTGGTTTTCAGGCCACGGGCACCACGATTTCGGCGCGCATCAGTAAGGCCCAGCGCGAGCGGAAGAACAGGCTGTGGGATGCCAAGCGTAGCTTGGGCAATCACGCACGTCTTCATTTGATTGCATATGGGCTGCTGCGCGGTGTACCGTACGAGAAGATCGAACGATGCGCACCGCAAAACAAGCCCGACCCGCAAAGGGTCCTCGACATCATGTTGGCTCACGCCGACTGGCAACAGAAGCGCGGCCTCGACCTCGAAAAGGTGAAGGTACTGCTGACGCCGAGCTCGTCCGAGGCATCCTCGCAGCCAACCAGCGACTCGCCAGCAACCCCGTCCCAAGAACAGACTCCTCAGTCTACCTTGGGAAAGGCCGTCGGGACCGTCCGAAGGCTGCTCGAAAAAAGGGCGTGAGGCGGACCATGGCAACCATCAAGATGGGCGACAAGCTCTTCCTGGTGACCCGTCGGGACATCGCCCCGGGCTACCAGGCCGTCCAGTCGTGCCATGCCATCAGGCAGTTCACTGCCGAACATCCGGATCGTGATGCTGAGTGGTTCAAGTCTTCGAACTACCTTGCGCTGCTCAGCGTCGCGAATGAGACGGAGCTGATGCGCTTGTTGGTTGCCGCTGCGGACGCCGGGCTTCGTTGCTCGGCCTTCCGCGAACCCGACGTGGGAGGCGCCATCACCGCCATCGCCATCGAGCCTCATCCCAAGGCCGCGGAGCTGTGCAGGGGATTGCCCCTTGCATTGAAGGAGCTAGCATAACATGCACGTCTTTGGACTCACGGGCGGAATTGCGTCGGGCAAGAGCACCGTCAGCCGCCTGTGGGCCCACTCCGGCCTGCCTGTTGTCGACGCCGACAAGATTTCACGCCTGGTCGTCGAGCCCAATACTCCTGGTCACACCGCTGTCATCGAAGCCTTTGGCATGGGCGTCTGTCAGGCCAACGGCGAGCTCGATCGCAAGGTCCTGGGTCGCATCGTCTTTGCCGATGCAGAGCAACGTAAGGTCCTCAATGCCATCGTCCACCCGCGCATTGCGTTGATGACACAATCGATCCTTGACGAGTATCGGGCTCGTGGTGATCAGCTGGTCTGTTACGACGCACCCCTTCTCTTCGAGAACAAGTTGGAAGACAACTTTCGGCCCGTTGTCGTCGTCACCTGTCCTCCCGAGGTTCAACTGGGGCGCATCATGGAACGCGACAAGTTGACCAGGGACGAAGCCATGGCTCGCATCATGGCGCAGATGCCGACCTCCCGCAAAGCATCAGCCGCAGACATCGTCATTCGCAATGATGACGACCTGCCAACCCTCGTTTCCAGGGCCCGTTGGGCATTGGAGGAAGTACGTAAGAGAACGGTCCCGTAGCTCAGCGGCAGAGCGTCCGGATTTCAACCCGTGAGGTCGTGGGTTCAACTCCCACCGGGATCACCAAGCTTCCATAGCCTAGAGGCCAGGCAGCCCGATTTCAACCGGAGCTAACGCGGGTTCGAATCCTGCTGGAAGCGCTCATGAAGATCTACACGTGTGAAGGTTGTGGCAAGCACGTCGAGGACGACGAGTTCGTGGGTCCGCTGGAATACGGTGAAGAGCCCAAGGTCATCCTCGCCGACTATCCGAACATGGACCCAGGCACTGCCGACTTCATTCGCAGGCTCAGCGCAGATCGTGGTGAAGTTACTGAACCGGTGAAGAAGTATCACCGCACCTTCGTCTGGACGAGGGGCTACGGTTGTGCGTGTTGTGGGGGTCACAAGCCTACGTTGTGCGGGCCGCTTCACGAGGAAACTCAAGAAGAGTACTACGTACGAATGGCCTCTAACGGGTGAACTGCGCAGTTTGAAGGAAGTACGATGGGTCGGTGGCACCACCCAACTTCCTTGACTTGCCCACCGGCAAGCCTCACGTTTCCTTCTCCGAGATTCGAGATTGGAAGGAATGCTCCTTCAGGCACAAGCTGAAATACGTCCTGAAGATCGATCTCGGTAAACCCGGTCCCCTCCTCGACTTCGGTACCGCGGTCCACGCCGCGTGTCAGAAGTTCTTGGAGACTCGCGTCATGGACGCGACCGTCGCTACTGACATGCTGACGAAGATCTGGGAGAAGAACAAGGGCCTCGAGGGGTTCGAACCCAAGGTCCTCCCGCAGTTCATCAAGGAAGCTACTGAAATTCTCGCCGATGTTCCGGCATGGATGGATGAGACTTTTCCCGACTGGGAATACATCGACGCGGAACACGCCTTGTATGAAGCCATTGAAGGTCAGCCACACGCCTTCAAAGGGTTCATCGACGGCATCATCCGTTGCACTGGCGCCCGAGGCAAGAAGGTCATCTGGTTGATCGACTGGAAGACTACATCGTGGGGTTGGTCGGCGCAGAAGAAGTCAGACGACCTCGTCAGGGCCCAATTGGTGCTCTACAAGAACTTTTGGTCGGTCAAGACAGGTACCGACCCCAAGGACGTCAGGTGCGGTTTCGTCCTCCTGAAGCGTTCTGCAAAGCCCGGCAAGCACTGTGAACTGATCACCACCTCAGTAGGAGAGGTGACCACGGGTCGGTCGCTCAAGGTCATCAACAACATGGTGTCTAGCGTCAAGCGTGGAATTGCACTGAAGGATCGCTCGTCATGCACCTTCTGTGACTACCGCAACACTCCTCACTGCACGTGAGAGGAGATCAGGTTACATCCCGAGTCGTCAGGATACGATAGAGCGAGATATCCACATGGCAGAGAAAAAGAAGGTCTTGATGTTGTGCGATCACCCGCTGTCGACCAGCGGCGTGGGCACGCAGGCCAGATGGTTGATCAATGGACTGTTGGCGACGGGGAAGTATACGTTCCGCGTCTTCGGCGGGGCGGTCAAACACGACAACTACGAAACGATCGTCGTCAACCCAGACTTCGTCATCAAACCGACGAACGGGTTCGGTGACAGGAACATGCTGCGCCAAGTCCTGGCCCAAGAGAAGCCGGACGTACTGTTGCTGTTCACCGACCCCAGGTTCTTCATCTGGGTCTGGGAAATGGAAGACGAGGTCCACCAAGTCTGTCCCATCGCCTACAACCACCTCTGGGACAATCCTCCTTGGCCGGAGTTCAATCGGGTCCTCTACGAATCAACGGACCTCATCAATTGCATCAACTGGCCCACCTACTCGATGATCCACGAGCGGTTTCCGGAGAAGACCAACTACATCCCCCACGCGGTGCCCAAGAACGTCTTCTTCCCGTTGCCTGAAGCGGAACGCCTCAGGTTGAAGCAGAACATTCTGGGTAAGGACAGGATGGACCACTACACCATCTGCTTCGTCAGTCGCAACGCCCGCCGCAAGATGCCCAGTGACATCATCGTCTCCTTCAAGCAATTCTTGACTGAACTGGAGGCGAAGCACGGTCACCGCAAAGCAACGCTGGTGATGCACACCGATCCAATGGACCCGGAGGGACCTAACCTCCACCACGTCCTCGACATGCTGCACCTTCATGAAAACGTCGTCTTTTCGAAGGACCGCATCGGCTTTCCCGAGATGAACGCGCTCTACAACATCGTCGACACTGTCGTCAACCGATCGTGCAACGAAGGCTTCGGTCTCGGCACCCTGGAAGCGATGATGTCAGGCAAGCCCATCATCGCCCTCAAGACAGGTGGCCTGACGCGCCAGGTCGAAGACATGGAGACGGGTGAGCAGTACGGCATCGCATTGGACCCAGAGGTCAGGTCCCTCGTCGGCAATCAGATGGTTCCTTACATCTATGAGGACTTCGTCTCACATGAGACGCTTGCCAAGGCGTTCATGACGATGTATGAGTGGGGACCTGAAAAGCGAGCCGAGGTCGGCAAGCGGGCGCTGGCTCACGCGCTCAAGGACTACGACGTGGAGAGGTTGATCGCCGACTGGGATCGAACCTTGACTGAACTGCTTTCGAAGCAATCGACCGCACGTCGCTGGGAGAAGATCGAACTATGAAAACCGTCATCCTCCGAGGACCCGTCCTCACTCAGTCCGGGTATGGCGTTCACAGTCGTCAGGTTGCGCGTTGGTTGCTGCAGCGCCCGGACGTCGATGTCAAGTTCATGGCGATGCCCTGGGGTGACACTCCGTGGTTCCTCAACGGCGACGCATGTGACGGGTTGATCGGCGAGATCATGAAGCGGACGGTGCAGCCCAACGCCAAAGCTGACGTCTCCTTCCAGTTGCAACTACCCAATGAATGGGACCCAAAGATCGCCCTCAAAAACGTGGGCATCACCGCCTCGGTTGAGACCGACAAGTGCAATCCGCAATGGATCGAGGCATGCAATGCAATGTCCAGCGTCATCGTCCCCTCGCTGCACGCCAAGGCGTCGTTGACCAACACGGGGAACGTCACTCGACCTCTCATCGTCGTGCCGGAGTCGTACTGTGATGCGATTCGCTCACCTGAATTGCCGACGCTGCCTGAGTTTTCGACCTCCTTCAACTTCTTGGTCTTCGGTCAAATCACAGGCAACAACCCCCACAATGACCGGAAGAACACCTTCTTCACGCTGAAGTGGTTGTGTGAGGTGTTCAAGAACAATCCTGACGTGGGCATCGTCATCAAGACCAACGCTGGCCGCAACTCTCGCATCGATCGCAACATGGTCAAGGGCATGTTGGGTAGCTTGCTGAAGGAAGTTCGCAAGGGCCCGTATCCCAAGGTTCACCTGTTGCACGGCGACATGTCGGAACCCGAAGTTGCAGCGCTGTATCGCCATCCTCAGGTGAAGGCGCTCGTCGCCTTGACTCGAGGCGAAGGTTACGGCCTGCCCATCCTGGAAGCTGCGGCCAGCGGCCTGCCCATCATTGCGACGGGTTGGTCGGGTCACATGGACTTCCTCAAACATGGCAAGTTCATCAGCATCTACTACCAACTCAACGAGGTACACCCATCCCGAATCGACAACAAAATCTTCATGAAAGGCACTCGGTGGGCTGATCCGTCGGAGGAGGACTTCAAGAAACGAGTCCTCAAGTTCCACGGCAGTCACACCATTCCGAAGCAGTGGGCGACGGAGCTACAACAGAAGGTACTAGAACTCTACAGCCTCGAGAAAATCTGTGAGGCATACAACGCGGCTACGCGAGAGGTCCTATGATTACATGGGTCCTCGGTGCGCTAGCGTTGATTTTCTTGGTCCTATTCGCCATCAGCGCACGACGCAACCTCCAGCTCATTGACAAGCTCGATGAAGTAGGAGATCAGGTCGACGAATCGCTGGAGGTGTTGAACGAGTGTTACGGCCGCATCGCAAGAACGGCCGACACTCCGGTAATGTCAGATGAACCTCTCATCAGGGAACTGATGAATGACATCCGACTTGCTCGCGACGCCGTGCTGCTCGTTGCTAACAAGCTCGTCTCCTTCGATCAGGAAGAAGACGACAGCAAGGAGTAGAATGGCAATTCGTAGAAAGACCAAGAAGGCAGCGCCAGTCGCCGCGCCCGGGCCCGCACCCGGCACGACAACAGAGGCCGCGCCGCCTGAACTGACGCCCGAAGAGAAAGAAAAGGCGCGTCAGATGCGGATGTACTTCAACGCCAATACGCAGGCCGCCATTGTCGCCTACCAGAAGGCGGCCGGACCTGAGCCGGAAAAGAAGAAGGAGCGCGACCGTCTCTATGTCAAAGAGATCATGCCTGCCTTCGAGAAGCTGGTGGAGAACCTCATCAACATCCACAAGTTCACCAGCCTCCACGACACCTACGACGACCTGAAGAATGACTGCGTCAACTTCCTGTTCGAGACGATCGGAAAGTTCGACTCGACCCGAGGCACCAACGCCTTCTCATACTTCAACGTCGTCGCCAAGAACTGGCTCATCATCCGAACCAAGCAGAAGACCCAACGCATCCGGCGCAGCGTCAGCCTGGACGACCCGGATGCTCTGTCAATCAATGAACACAGGATCGTGGAGGATCACTGCACGATTCCTGCCCAGGACGTCATCCTAGAGAACGAATCCACGGCTGCGGGAATCGTCAAGCTCCTATATGAGATCCGAGGTAAGGTGAAGACCGAGAACGAGCTCGCTTGTATCAACTCGATCATCACCATCTTCGAGAACATCGACGACATCGACCTGCTCAACAAATCAGCCATCCTCCTGTACATGAGGGAGCTTTCGGGCCTCAGCCCGAAGCAGCTGACGACGACGATGCAGACGGTGAAGAAGCACTATAGGAGACTGAAAATTGACCCAAAGTTCCGCCTCTTCTAAGCTGGCCGAGGTCACCGATCGAGGTGTCGAGGAGAAGATCCGTGACTTCAGCGGCCTTCTCGACCAGATCGAGTCGTTGACCGACAAGAAGAAACAGCTCTGGAAGGAGATCTACGAAAACGCCATCTCGGACCGGCAGAACGCCTACGTGATGTTCTCCGAGCTCGTCAAGATCGTTAAGGACAAGAGCACCGAGCACGCGATCCACGGCAAGACCATCGCTACCTACATCGAGCGCATGAGCCGTGCCAACGACCAGCTCATCAAGCTCGCGGACCTCATTGCTTCAGCCGAACGCACCAGCGAGAACATTGACCCTGAAGAGATGTTCAAGCGCATCAATGAGAAGTGAGTCATGACGTCGCCCTACGATAGGAACAAGCTGACGGGCGACATCGCGCAAGGCGATGCGGAATACGTCCTCGGTGCCAAGAGCAAGTCAGGCCAGCACATTGGCGGCACTGGTGCGCCCGTCTTCGTCCGCATCGTGGTGCTTGAGGTCATTTCTGACCCGTCGATCATTGACGACGCCAAGCTAGCGGTGTGGGAACACGACTGGCAGGTTGCCAACCCGGAGTACCTCGCCGCCGCGCCGCGCAACTCCATCATCGGCCGCCGCGTCATGGGTAACGGAGCCAGCGCCTCCGAGAAGGTGATGGTGTTTTTTCCCTTCTTCCCGCCCCATATCTCTCTGCCTTCCAAGCCGGGCGAACACCTCTGGGCCCTATTCGAGAACCCGGATGCTAAGGTCAATGACATCGGCTACTGGATCTGCCGCATCGTTGACCCAAACTTCGTAGAAGACGTCAACTACACACACTCCAATCGTCAGTTTGACAAGTCATTCAAACCCGGCACCAAGGTCAAGGCCGAAGGCCAAGAAGACCCCAAGTACGAGTTTCCCAACGGCGCCGTCGATGAAAAAGATGGCGACCGCTACGTTGTCGGCGACACGGTGACTGCCATCCCGCCCGGCGAAGTGTTCGACATCGAGAAGCTCTATGAGCAGGTGTTGAAGGACACTGATGGCGGCAAGATGATGAAGTACGAGTCGGTGCCGCGCTATCGCAAGCGGCCCGGCGACGTGGCGTTCGAAGGCACGAACAACACGCTCATCGTCCTTGGCACCGACCGCGTCGGACCCGTCGCTGACTACGATGACGACCCCGACAAAGGCAAGATTCCCAAGGCGCACAAGGACGACGTAGCCGACGAAATTGGAACGGGTGCCATCGACATCGTCGCTGGTCGAGGCCAGACCAAGGACACTGGTGGCACTCCCGTCGAGAACAAGATCGGCAAGAAGGAGCTCGGCAAATCGCGGAAAGAGCTGGCGGAGAAGGAGGGCGACCCCGACTTCAAGACCGACAGGTCTCGCATCCTCGTCGCGATGAAGACGACGCCTGACAAGAACTTCAAGATCGACAAGGCGGTCGCAAAGCACGCGTCAAAGACTCCCATCAAGGATGCGTCCCCGGGCGGCGGCGCCATCGTCATCAAGTCCGACAAGCTTCGCTTGATCGCCCGCCAGGACGTCGTCATCTTGGTGACCGGCGCCAAGGACAGTGACAAGGACTCGAACGGCAACATCAAGGACCCAGACGTTGACCCCGACAAGTGTGCGTCGGTCATCATCCGAGCCAACGGTGACATCATCTTCACACCTTCCAAAGCGGGTGTCGTCAAGCTGGGCGGCGACGATGCCGACAAGGCGGTGTTGTGTACCAAGGTCAACAACCAGGGAGCCGGCGGTACCGTAACCGCTTCACCCATCGTTGACACCATGGCCGGCGCGCAGGGTGGCGCCGACGGCCTCAATGGCACCTTCGCCACCAAGGTCTTGATGAAGTAACATGGGCAACCCATACGGCAAAATCCTGACAGGCGCAGGCCTGATTCAAGGTGGCAAACTGACGAAGGCCGCCAAGGACAAGTACGTCGATGAGGTGTTGGGCCTGCTGGTGACGGGCAACGCTGACGGCAAAGGCGGTTCACCATCGACCAAGATCTTCAATTCACTGTTCCCGCTGCCTCCCATTCCTGGACCCGTCATCCCAAACGTGACAACGTTGCAGGCTGAGCCCGTCTTCTGGTTCGGTCCTGATCCTATCGCTGCGCTGATGGCGACCCAGCTCAAGGATCCGAAGAACAACCCGTTCTGGCACAAGATCTGGCCCGACCTGATCTACGAGAAGACTGCTGTGGCGCTGGACGCCAACGGGTCGACTCCTCTGTTTCCCATCATGGACTTCTCGGCGGTCTTTGACATCGACCTGCCGTTCCCCATCACCATTCCAGACCTGGCACTCAAGCTCAACATCATGCCGCCACCCAAGCTGTTGTTGAAGCTGGCTGACCTTGGCATCGAGCTGAAGATTCCGGTGCCTCCCATCCCACCGATTCCGCCTGACTTTGGCTTCCCCGACTTCAGCCTGCCTGGCATTCCGTACCCAGGTCTGCCGTCGCTCGCGCTGCCTGACCTCGCGCTCGGCCTCATCAAGTTGCCGTTCGACCTCATCCTCAAGCTCGTCGCACCGCCTGACCTGGGACTGGTCCTGGACCTGCCGGGACTGCCCCTGAAAATCTTGGAGCTCGCTTTCAAGATCGTTCTTGACTTGTTGGGTCTCCTCATTGTACCCAAGATCTTCGTTGCATCATTGTTGATCTACGTCAAGAATGTGGTCGCAATGGTCTGCACCGACCTCGTCGGCATGCTCGTGGGTGCAGGCGGCAGCTTGACCAAGCTCATCGCCAAGCTGACCGGTTTGATCTGAGCCTACTTACCGTCGATGGGCTCCTTCACTTTCAAGAGCGTAGGCAAGACACAGGAGCAGAAGAAGGTCGAGGCTCTCGTCCAATCTGCGACGCCTGTGGGGATCAAGACCCCACTACGCCTTGGGACATCAGAGGGTTTGCTCGGCATGACTTTCAACCTCGCCGATCAGATCCACGACAACCTGCGCAACTTGCTCTTGACGAACTGGGGTGAGAGGTTGGGCTTCTATGACTTCGGCGCCAACCTGCGTCCACTGACGACAGAGTTCGTGTCGCAGGACGACTTTGACTCAAAGGCCATCGACCGCATCAAGGCGGCGGTAGGTCGCTGGATGCCCTTCGTCGACCTCGAAGATTTTACGTCTGTCGTCGACAGGACCGAAAATAAGAACACGGGCATCATCCGCATCACTATCACCTACAACATCCCCGCGCTCAACGTCAAGCTGAAGAAGCTGCAGGTTAGCCTGTACGTGCTATGAACCGGGTCCGTACTTAAGGCGAACGAGACATGGCAATCAACCGCGACGACCTCAAAGCAGTCAGGCAGCGAAAGTTCCTCGCCAGGGACTTCGACTCGTTGCGCGCGCTCCTCCTCGAGTACGCTAGGCTGTACTACCCGGACAGGATCCGCGACTTCTCGGAATCGAGCCTCGGTGGTCTGTTCCTTGACTTCGCCGCGTACGTAGGCGACAACCTATCGTTCTACCTCGACCACCAGTACGGTGAACTCAGTCCTGAGACTGCGGTTGAAAATGCAAACATCGAGCGCCAACTGCGCTCGGCAGGTGTCCCCATCGTGGGCTCGGCACCGGCCATCGTGCCCGTGACCATCTACATCCAGGTGCCCGCGGAACGGGTGTCCAACGTCATGAGCCCGTCTCCTTCGGCGATCCCGACGGTCCAGGCCGGCAGCGTCTTTGGAGCCGACAACGGCGTTGAGTTCATCCTCCTCGAGGACGTCAACTTCAGCCGCAAGCGCTCCGACGGCAGGTACGTTGCTGACGTCAAGGTGGGTGAAAAGGCAACCAACGGCACCGCCAAGACGTTCTTCATGGCTGCTAGCGGTCTCTGTATCTCGGGCAAGGAAGTCACCGAGACGGTCAACGTGGGCAAGAACTTCGTCCCCTTCCGTAAGATCACGTTGACAAACTCCAACGTGTCCGAGATCGTGTCGATCAATGATGGCCTGGGCAACATCTACTACCAGGTCAGCGCTCTGGCTCACGACGTCGTCTACCGCAACGTGCTGAACACCGCCAAGGACAACGACCTGGTCAAGGATGCCATCAAGGTCATCCCGGCACCCTTTCGCTACGTCGCTAACGCCGACTTGGCAAGCCGTAAGATGACGCTGACATTCGGCGGCGGCAACGCTGACACACTAGAGGATGACGTCATCCCCGACCCGTCGGACTTCGCCATCGCCTTCCCGTACTCCAAGACGTTTTCCCGAATTCCCGTCAATCCGCAGCAGTTGCTGCAGACCAAGACCCTGGGCGTCGCTGCAGCTGACACCACGTTGACGATCACCTACCGTTACGGTGGTGGCCTCAATCACAACGTCCCCGCTGACAACATCAAGTCAGTCAAGCTGCTGAAGATCTTCTTCCCAAGCAGCCCGACCAACGCTGTCGCAGCGCAGGTCAAGGGTAGCCTTGAGGTGTCCAACAAGATTCAGGCGGCCGGCGGCGAAGATGCTCCGACGTCCGACGACTTGAAGGCGCTGGTACCGTCGATCCGCAACTCTCAGGAGCGCATCGTTTCACGTGAGGACCTCTTGGCCCGCGTCTACACGATGCCCTCAAACTTCGGTCGGTGCTTCCGAGCCGCCATCAGGTCGAACCCCAACAACCCACTGGCGACGCAGCTGTTCATCATCTCACGTAACAGCGAGTCCAAGTTGATCGTCTCACCGGACACGTTGAAGCAGAACCTGAGGCAGTACCTCAACCCGTACCGCATGATCTCGGACGCGGTCGACGTGTTGGACGCTCGCGTCGTCAATTTGACCTTCTCGTTCGACGTGGTCATCGACCCCGCGTTGAACCGGAACATCGTCCTCCAGAACGCCCTGACGAAGTTGGTCACCTTCTTCAACATCAAGAACTTCCACATCGACCAACCCATCGTCCTGTCGGACGTCGTCAACAACATCTTCTCTACGCCGGGCATCATGTCGATCACGCAGACGCGGTTCGACTCAGTTGTCGGCAAGTCGAACAACCGTCAGTACAGCAACGTCACTTTTGACGTCCATTCAAACACCCGGCGAGGCATCCTAGTGCCACCGCCTGGAGGCATCTTCGAGGTGCGCTACCCAGAGTTCGACATCGTCGGAAAGGCGTCGATCTGACATGTACAAGGTCCTACGCGTTGACAAGGATGCCTACATCACCGATCGGGTCATTAAGACCGTTCGAGCGTACACGTCCAACGTGGGTGACGCCGGATCGCTGGACCTGTTCAAGCTCTACGGCATCACCTCGTCGGGCAGCAATCCCAATGTCGAGCTGAGCCGGTTGTTGGTCCACTTCGACCTGCAGCCTCTCCGCGACCTGGTCACCGCCGGTCGCCTCGACCCGGGACACCCAAGCTTCAACTGCACGTTGAAGCTGTTCGACGTCTACGGTGGACAGCCCACCCCTCGTAATTTCACCGTCGCCGTGCACCCTCTCTCCAGGTCATTCGACGAGGGCCTCGGACGTGACGTGGTATACTACGCTGACCATGATGTCTGTAATTTTCTGACGGGGTCGAGGGCCCAAGGGCCGTGGTTGTTGTCAGGTTGTGCCGAAGGCGGAGGTCTGCCGGGCACCGTTGACTACGTCACTGCATCGACGAATGTTGCAGGTGGAGCGTCACTGAAGTCATCGCAGCTCTTCGCAACTGGTGAGGAAGACCTTGAAGTCGACGTAACGTTGGCGGTTTCGGCCACGTTGGCGGGTCTGCTGCCCGACGAAGGCTTCCGGATCGCCTATGATGCGACCCACGAGAACGACAATCGGACCTACTTCGTCAAGCGGTTCGCGTCCCACACCGCATACAACGAGGCCAAGCACCCAAGGCTCATCGTCAAGTACGACGATTCGATTCAGGACGACACCCTCGACCTCAACCTCGACTCGCCCAGCACGCTGTTCCTGTACAACTACGCTCGCCACGCGCCGGCCAACTTGACGTCAGGATCAGCGTTGACCCCTATCACGGGTCCTGATTGCCTGATCCTGAAGCTAGTGACTGAGGTGTCGGGTGGAACTTACGCGCTGATCTTCACGGGCTCCCAACACCGCAGCGGCATCAACTTCGTCAAGGGCGTCTATTCAGCGTCGTTCACACTGCCGTCGACTGACCCAGTCTTCAACGCCAAACTGGCACAATCATCATCGATCAAGCTGACACCCGTCTGGGGATCACTGGATGGCACGGTGACCTACGTGACAGGCTCAGCCATCCGAGCATATCCCGCGCTCAGGGGTGGTGCCTCTCTCGACCCACAGCGGTTCGTTGTCAGCCTCATCGGCCTGCGCGACACTCACCTCCGCACCGAGGACACGGTGCTGCGAATTCACATCTTCGACCACACTTCACCGATGGTCATCGTGGGCAAGGTGCCAGTCGAAATGCCGGGCATCGTCGTCCGAGACGTCCACTACCAGGTCCGAGACCTGTCGACCAACGAAGTCGAGATTCCGTTCGACACGGTGAAAAACTCCACTCGAGCGTCCAGTGATGCACAAGGCATGTACTTCAGGCTCGACATGTCCAACTTGACGCCGGATCGACTGTACGTCATCGACGTTCTCATTGAGACCGGCAACAACCAACAGGTGTACCAGGCTGCGTCGCCAGCGTTCAGGGTGTCCTGATCTATCGTAAAATCGATAGGTAGACCTGAGCACTCATGGCGACGAAGAAGCCCTCACCTTACGTCCCGTCATTCCTGAAGGCGGCGCTGTCTGGCAGCCGACCGCTGCAGCTGACGTTCAGTCAGGTGTCGGACACGAACATCCTGAGCACGTCGTCATTCATCTACGATGCTCCTGACGCACCGCTAAAGTCAACGCAGCAGCTCAACGTCGACTGGTCTAAGTTCGAGAACCACACCTTCTTCAACAGCGCCGAAGCCAAGGTCAACCTGGCCTTCGAACAGGTCATCAACGGCTTTCCGTTCGACGGCACCCGCAATGAGGTCGAGTCGTTCTTTGAGAAGATGACGGGCTATGACCGGTGGGTCTTCGACCAGTTCCCCAAGTTTCACGGCCAACTTCACTTCTCAGGCAGCCAAGTCGGTGAAACAGCGCTGACCGCCGGCACCTACGTCGTCACCAAGGACACTGCCGGCGCACTGTTCCCCGAGCTGTCAAAGACGGCACACGGTGGTTCAGTCCTCAACCCCAAGGGTACCTCACTCAGCGTTGAGCTGGAGCTGTACCTGCCGGCCACGGCCACGTTGGGCACGCAAGTCGTCTTTCAGAAGATGTCCGGCAGCACTCAAGGCTTTTCCTTGTACCTGCTGCCAACTTCCAGCCTGACGCAGGTTGAGGCACGCTTCAGCGTGGTCTCAGGAAACTTCTCGATGACGGTGCCTTGCATCCTCGACAAGGGACGCTTCAATCACATCTGCACCACGTGGAACCGCGAGACGGGAGTCCACTACCTGGAGTTCTTCAAGGCCTCTGAGTCCAACGCCGTCTCGCGTTCACGCTATGTCATTGGTGACCTGGACATCGATGGCTCCGAGTTCATCATCGGCAGTGGCACCGCAATCACAGTCGACGGTGCAACCGTCACACCGCTGCAGACGTTGTCAGGAACCATTGATGAATTCCGTCTGTTTCACGAGGCGCGGTCAGCATCTCAACAGGAAGCATACGCTCCCAAGGCCATTTTCACCACTGATTCGTTGAAGCTGTACTACAAGTTCAATGAGCCCCCGACGCAATTGACGCTGAGCCCGACGGACACGACCAATGCCATCGTCATCGACAGCTCGGGCAACTCACTGCACTCTCTGATCAGCAATTACTTCCAGTTCGTCGATGTGGCGACCAATGGTACCATCACCGGCTCAAAACTGCGGCAGGACGCATCCGAAGACCCGACAAGCCAAGTCATCTTCGAGAAGGAAGAGAGCTGCCCAGTTCTGTTCCCGGCTCACCCCGACGTCCTCGCCCTCAACACCGAACTGTTGAGCAGCGCGTCCGAATACGACAAGGCAAATCCCAACCTGATCACTCGCCTGATCCCTCAGCACTACCTGCTAGAAGGTGGCGCTTACGAAGGCTTTGGTGAGCCTGAAGGCGAAACGGGCGCGCCCTACGCGGGCGACGGCATCCCCGGTCAAGGCAAGATGGGCAGCATCCAACTGATGTTGTCGCTGCTCTACATCTGGGCACGCTTCTTCGATGAGATGAAGCTTTACGTTGACGCATTCAGCTTGATGCGAACGGTCGATTATGACCGCAACATCAGCATGCCCAACAACTTCTTGCGAGACCTGATCACGCAGTACGGTTTCCACCTGCCTCCGCTGTTCAACGATGCGACACTAGAGCAGTACCTGCGCGCTGAGAACATCGATCCAGAGATCAGCTCATCTGAGACTCCGTTGAAGTTCGTCCAGCATGAGCTGATGCGCCGGGTGCTCATCAACCTGCCTGATGTCATCAAGTCAAAGGGCACCCAACACAGCATCAAGGCCTTCCTCCGAGCCATCGGCATCGATCCTGAGAACAGTGTTCGCATTCGTGAGTATGGTGGTCCGACTGAACGCGTCCTGACCTACAGCCGCGAATCCAAGCGCGAGGTCGGCACCATGGTCGAGTTCATCAGCTCGTCCCTGGCAGTGTCGCCATACCTGTCAGCATCCCGTGTCGAAGTTGGTTTCCCATACCCAGCGGGAACCTTCGTCCAGAAAGAGACGTACCATCCACACGGCATCAGCAACAACCCCAACGACGGCCTGCTGACGTCGGGTTCCTGGACGGTTGAGACCATCGTTCGCTACCCCAAGACGTCGATCAAGGCTATGACCTCAGCGACGCAGAGCCTCGCCCGCCTGTGCACCACGGGCTCGGCCGGCACCGAGCTGATCGCCAACCTGTTGGCAGTGTCATCGTCAGTGTCTCCCAAATTGATGCTCTACGCTCGTCCAGGCACGGGCACCTCGTCGCCGACCCTGGTGATGCAGATGGAGGTACCTGACTACGCCATCTTTGACGGTGAACACTGGAACGTGTCGTTCGGTTGTGAACGCAACGACTCCATCGGTTCACAGGTGTCGTCGTCGTACTTCCTCAGGATCGGCAACCAGCAGCAGGGCGAAATCTCGTATCTGAAGATGTCATCATCGTTCTTCCTGGAAGCGACGGGTTCCGCTGTCAACGTCCTCCGACAGATGACGGGCTCGGCAAATGCCTCGGGCACCTTCGTCGCCGTGGGCATGAATCAATCTCTGTTGTCAGGCACTGGAGGTACCTTCACACACCTGAACAATATTCTGGCCGCCGATCAGGAGGCACGAGTGACGGACTTCCAGGGTTGGATGTCGAACCTCAGGTTCTGGTCCAAGGCCTTGTCGGAAGACGAGTGGAAGGAACACATTCGCAACTACCGGTCGCTCGGCGTCGAAGACCCGTTGACGAACTACAACTTCACCACGACCAACTCGGGTTCATTCGAACGCGTCCGCATGGATTCGATGTCCAAGCAAGAGACCCGCCGCGCCAACGCTACCGCAAGCCTCGGTCCCCTGGGCAGCATCACCTTCTTGGACTTCAGCCTCAACGGCAATCACATGACGGGTTCTGGGTTCCCACAGGACAAGGACTGCGTGCGGGGCGAGCTGTTCGAGCTCACCTACCTGTCTCCCTACTTTGACGAAGCGTCAACCAATGAGAAGATCAGGATCCGCAGCTTCTTGAACCAGGATCTGGTCGACGCAACGCCGTGGGCGGGCGTGGCTCCGATCTACGAAATCGTCAAGAGCGAGCAGCCGACAGATGACATCAGATTCTCCGTTGAATTCTCGCTGGTCGATGCCTTGAACCGCGACATCGTCACCCTATTTGCAACGATGGATGCCATCGACAACGCCTTGGGCGCGCCGGAGCTCGTTTATTCACCAGACTATCCCGACCTCGATCGCCTGCGCGAGATCTACTTCAACCGCATCCGCGAGAAGCTCAACTTCAAGGCCTTCTTTGAGTTCTTCCGGTGGTTCGACACCTCAATCGGTACCTTCATCGATCAACTGATTCCAAGGAAGACGCGCTTCAAAGGTACTGACTTCGTCATTGAATCACACATGCTTGAACGTCACAAGCTAGAATACCTTTCGAGCGAGATGTACCTCGGAGAGGCCGACCGACACAGGATCCGTGACGTCCTGCTGTTGCAACAGCTCGCTGGCACGATCAGGAAGTACTGATGACGACCCCTAGCTTTTTCAGTTCACAGCAGCACGACACGTCCTTCTTCGACGAAGGTCCCAAGGTCGCTGTCATCGTCCCGTCGGGGTCGTTCAGCAACACCAGCAGCATTGACACGTCGGAGATTGACGGTTACCGTCAAGGCGTCGAACTGACGCACCAGAAGCACTTTGACGCCGGCACTGTCAAGATTTGGGCCGGTGAACCCGGTCACATTCTGCGCCGCAACCGTTACGGCATGGACAAGAACTTCAGGAATGACCCGAGGTTCGAGGAACTCGACTACTTCAAGCCCGTCGACTTCTTGAAGGCACAGGACCTTGACTCACCCCTGAATTTCAACATCATCACGTTCCCGATCATCACCAGCGACAATGATCAGATCGAGAACTACACCTTTGATGGCATCATCGAGCCTTTCACCATTCGAGCCCGGGCGTCGTTCTTCAGCATCGACGTGCCGTTCGAAGCTCACGAGGTCAAGGCATCGATGATGAATGGAAACACCGACTCGACTTGGTCGTCGGACCAAATCCTGACGGTGCACCGCTACGACCTGAAGGAACAGATCGGCTTCCTGGATCAGTATGCCGACGCCGTTCCCTTCCCAAACGAAGAGGACAATGAGAGCTTGTCGGTCCTCGCGCACACCGTCGCTGTTGTTGGTTTCTTCCGTCACGACAAGCCGCCGCTGTCCCCTTTTGAAGACACACGCTTCGTGAGGAACACACAGCAAAAGTCGGTGTACGATAGCGATTTGTCGACGGCACTGAGCCTGATGACAGGGTCAACCGACAACTACGTCAGCAATGCGATCCGAAAGCGCTCTGCCATCTGTGGGTGGGATTACGATACCAATGTGGAGGTAGGTACTGACTCTCTAGCGTTCGGAGGCCAGGTCTACTAAGATGCCGACACCCAAGTCCCTGAGAGCAGCTCCGCCCCGGCGGTTTGAGAACTACATCCTGACGCGCGTCACTGCGCCAGGTACTGACCTGACGCCCATCCCGGACAGGCTGTTCGAACCAGTCGAAAGCTCAACTGTCACCAGCGACTACGCTGACGATCCGATCAGCAACCTGCAGAACATTGGCTTCGACTTCAACCTCGATGGCATTGTCTACAAGCGCTACATCTGTTCGACCAACGGTTGGATGGCACTGGCTGGACCATCAGAAACGAATCCATCGACCATTCAGTCTACGTTGATCGCCTCGGCCACCTGGGCCAATGAAGGCATCCGTGAGACCAATTCTTCGCAGAACGTACTGCTGGCTCCGTGGTTCGACGACCTTCGCAACACGACTCAGAACCTCGCTAACGTCGTCGGCAGTTCTGACAAACGCCGCCGCATCGGTGAAGGTCTAGAGACCCCTCCGATCACCTATCGTCCCATTGACTTCGGAGTTCGAACGTACTTCGATCCCCGCGGTCCACGCGGCCGCCGGCGCATCATTCGTTGGACGTCGATCTCTGACTATGCCAACGGTAGCACCGTCATCAAGTTTGAGGTCGTCTTCAACGAGAACGGCGTTATTGAATACCGATACACGCCGCGCAAGAACATCACGTTGTCGCCCACCAAGTGGGGCACCGGTGCCGACGACTTCATCGAGGACGCAACCATCGGCATCTTCATGCCGGGTACATTGCGCTTCCGCGACTTTGCTCTGGGCCTGGGCCGCAGCGAACGCCGCCAGCAGTACATCTACGGCGGTGCCGTCTATGACCCGAATTTCTTCGACACCGGCTTTGACAACTTTGCCGGACAGACCTACTCGCGGCCCTACGTCTGGCGCCTAGTGCCAGGCATCCACTGGCCCGGTCTGGACACCGCTGGCGCAGCGTTCATCTTCTCGCCGCCCGTCAACCGCCGCAAGGTGCTGCCGAGGCTGGCGATCCACGACTTTGACAATCGCCTGTCAATGCCCACCGTCGCGCGCACTGGCGACACCCGTCGCGGTAACAATCAGGTCATCTTTGACGACCGCCGTTCCGCACCCTTCACCGCTGTCACTGTCGTCAGCGGCGTCGCCGTCTCAGGCAGCGTCGTCAACTATCCCACCACACTGCAGCGTTTCTTTGGTGACTCTGAACCATCGTGCGTCGACAGGCAAAACCTGTTTGCGGGCGACTTCCTGATCACGGCCAGCGTCGTCAAGTCGGCGATCGATCCATTCATTGGTTCAGCAAACGACGGCCTCACCACGCCGTTCTTTGAGTCCAGCCGCTACGAAATTCGTGCTGACGGAACGACGACGTCGTTCGAGAGCGGGTCCAGCATTTCACAGCTGGGTGATGGCCTATCACAGCACATCAAGTCCAAGACGCAGATCAAGCTATCACTGCCGATCAGCTACCAGACAACGATGTTCGGCGTTTCGTCGAGCATGTACTACTACAATCGTCGAATTCAGGCCTGGCAGGTGCCAGGCAACTCAACGAGCCCGTCGAACGGTTCAAATCAGCAGAGCCGTAGTGACATCACCACGTTGACCGCCGACAGCCAGAACCGCCGCATCCTGGAGGACGCGAAGGGATTCGGTCCCATCGGCAACGCCGTCATGTCAGGAAGCCACACCCGTACGGGTCCTGGCGACCAGTCTGACGCTAGCATTGGCGCGCCCTTCAGTACGGCCAACGTCACCGACGCTGTCAGCAAGTTCTACGCAAAGTCAGTTCAGGCCAACTCTGACTACCGTGCCACCGGTGATGAGATCTTCCAACTGCCCATCAGTCATCCCTTCTTGATTGAGAAGGCGGTCATCGAGATTCCCATCATGTTGGGCCCGGGCTGGTTCAACGACAAGACGACATGCTTCGTGCCACTAGAGGCATCACCCGGTGCCTTCGACTTCGCCGGCCCAGGCATGACGGTGGCACTCTACAATCAGACCGTCTTTGGTGGCAACTCACGCCGCGACCTCATTCTGACCGGAACCATCACCCACCAGCAGGACAACTATGCTGAATTGGTGGTGTCGAACTTCCCCAGCATTGACACCACGTACCAGATCAGGCCGCGTGGCTTCCCGGCCTTCGGAGCAGCCCCCAGTGTCGTCGTCGCTCCCACGACTGTCAATGGCACTTCCCAGTTCACGGGTTCAGTAGCCGTCAAGTGCGAAGCACAGGTGTCGAACGGCGTCATCGTCCGCCTCGAGTTTGCGATGACGGGTGCCACTGCCAACAATCGATCGGGCGTGCTTGACGTGTTCAACACGCCCGAGATCGCGTTGGGCAACCAGGTCACCACCAATTACGCGCAGAGCTCCTACATCGCCTACGTCAACAACTTCGGTCGCGGCGCCACTGGCTTTGACCCATCGGGTCGTTCAGCCTTTGGCAAGGAATTCGCAACGTCGCAGCTGATCAACGTCAAAGGCAAGATTCCCAACCCGTTCTACCTGTCGCAGTCCAACGGTGGTCTCACCTTCAACAACCTGACGACGTTGCCAGGTCAATACCTGCCCGCTGTCACCGGTGGGACCAACTACAAGTTCGAAGCAGCGGTACCCCTCGAAAACTACTTGCCGGCGCCGTACTTGGTGACGCCGAACGACACCCTGGTGTTGGCAATCTCCAAGATGAGGCCGTTCTTCTACGGCACACTGGCGACGACGCCGTTCACCTCGGGCAACATTGTCCACGACGTCAACCTCATCACCGGCACCATCAACATCACGCTGTACGGCAGCCTACTGCGCGAGGGCAAGGAGTTTCACGACACCCTCAACCAGCCATTGGCATCGAACGCCGTCCACGAGATCGTCGCGGGCAATGAGCCCATCATCGACCAGTTCGAGGCCGATTATCGCGACCTCTACGTGTCAGGCACCTACGACAACGTCGTCGCCGGCAACATGATCAGCAAGATCGTGCGTCCCGACGGCCGCATCATCTTCGTCACCGGCAGCGTCGTCGGTTCGCCTGTTGCGACCTCAATCCTCAGCCGTGGCACCCGTGGCAAGATCTACGGCAACAACAACGCACGTGATGCCGGCATTCCGGGCACCACAGACATCGACTTCACTACGTCGAAGGCCTTCCGACAGCAACCGTACAGCGAAAAGGCTGGTACCGTCCGCGTAGCTCAACACATCGACAACACGGAGCGTTTCTGGGACTCGCTGATGCCCGCAGTCAACCAGTGCTTCTTGGCCGACGGCGCAGGCATCTTCCTGCTGCGTCGCCAGGGTGACTCAGCGTCAGCGTGGTACGGCAACTACATCGGCGATGCTCAGAAGGTTGACCAGCGCATCGGCTTCCTCTGGTTCGACTACCAGGCCCCTGTCTGGTTCCCAACGTGGGGTGCGCTGCTCGACGGCGTGTGGACCTGGTCATTCCCGTTTGAGCCTCGCTATTCGACGATCCCGCGCCAGCAGTTCATCGAGCGGTCGTTCCTCG
>Ga0310810_10001892_pt1 | contig 22229 bp, 16 predicted proteins | sample NCmetagenome_FD_207641 | JGI IMG/M metagenome (GOLD analysis project Ga0310810, IMG submission 207641) | Soil microbial communities from experimental microcosm in Duke University, North Carolina, United States - NC | ecosystem: Engineered > Artificial ecosystem > Soil microcosm > Unclassified ... | reverse complement strand
TCGTTCAGCAGCAGGGCGGGAACGGCAACCAGCGTGAAACAATCGTCCGGAATTCCGCCCGTAAAATCCAGCTTGGGAATGATCTTCGCCGGGAGCAGCGCGGTGGTCAGATAATTCACGATCTGAACCGCGGCCTGCGACGCCGGCAGCAGCAGTACCACAACCGACAGCAGCATCAGGCGCAAGGAGGTCGAAGGCCCAATTCGCGGTAGAAGAACGGCCAGCACGATGATTAGAGTAAGAAGCTCGATACTGGGAAGGTAGAACTCGTCAGGATGCTGACGCAGGAACAACCTCACACGTTGCGCAAAAGGAGCTCGTAAATGGATCCGCTTCCGTAATGCAACCGCCCCTTCCGCGATTATGTAAAAACCAATGTGAGACCGGCGCTGTGCAATGCGACGGTCCGAATATGGCTGCCGTTCCGCTTCGCGAGCCAGTGCCAGCGCGGCCGCAGCAACTTCCATCTCGGTGCAGTCAGAGTGTTCCGCGAGCCGGGCGATCTCCTGGCGGTACAAGTCCCGACTTTCGGGATCCATTCTGGAGTAGGCCCCCGAAGGATCGTCGCGCAGCACACGATCGAAGAGTAGAAGCGGATTCAACACATCCCGCCATGAAGTTTGCGAGACGTCCCGCAGGCTGCGCAACACTATTCCCGTGCCCTGCAGCGAAGCCCCGGCGATGGCCCGCGATCCTCGAATGGAAGCCTGCTCCACCAATACCAGCTTCATTGCTGGCACCAAGGCTCCGAGTTCGGCCAGGTTCAAAATGGTAGTCTGCTGAAAGCCTTCAACATACGCGGTGAATGCCTGCTCTGAGAATTGGTAGTCGACCGCGGTTAGAAAACCCTCGGCCAAGGCAAGCGCCCTGGGCACCACGTCAAAGCTGCGATTGCGGGAGTGCGGCAACCTCTTGATGCCATCGAGTTCACTGGAAGCGCTCTCCAGTTCCGAATGCAGCAGACGCCCATTGTCTTGCAGCCACCGGATGTCATCGAACCATTCAGTTTCGGGAACATTGCGAGTCCTTCGGAGGAGTTTCCGAATCTGCGGCTTGAGGGCATGGGAACGATCATAGAAGACATCCGAGGACCAGGTTCCGGGTGTCCATGCCAATCCTCGCGCCAGTTCCGCGGCATGAGTGCGGAGCCGCTCAAGATCCGGAGCCGATTCCGGTGCCGGCACGGGATCGCGTTCGGCTTCTGTCGTTACCAGCTCGAGATGCGTATTCTGGGGCATATTGAAATCACTGTTAGCGGTAGCTGGCGGCTTGCAGCTCAAACATTTCAGCGTACCGGCCGCCGATGCGAGTTAGCTCGTCATGTGTGCCTTCTTCGGCTATATCTCCGGCTTCGAGCACTACGATGCGGTCTGCCATGCGCACGGTTGAGAATCTATGAGAGATAAATAGTGCCATTTTCGCCGCCGTTAGCTCGGCAAAGCGCTGAAATACCTCAAACTCGCTGCGCGCGTCGAGGGCCGCCGTCGGTTCATCCAGAATAAGAACTTGTGCCTCACGTAAATACGCGCGCGCCAGCGCAATTTTCTGCCATTCGCCGCCCGAGAGATCCACTCCACCCTCAAAGCGGCGGCCGAGCATCTGCTCGTACTGTTGAGGAAGTCGGGCAATCACCTGATCTGCAAGGCTCTTGCGCGCGGCGTCTTTGAGGCGAGCTAAGTCGTGAAGTTCCTGAACTTGTCCCACCGCGATATTTTCGCGCGCCGTCATCTCGTACCGCATAAAGTCCTGAAAAATCACGCCAATCTCGGCATACAAAGAGTCCAGGCTGTATTCGCGCAGATCAACTCCGTCCAGCAGTACCTGGCCTTCGCTGGGATCATACAAGCGGGTGATCAACTTGACGATCGTAGTCTTGCCTTGACCGTTCTCCCCGATCAACGCCACCCGCTCTCCCGGGCGAAGGTGGAAATTTAGGTTGTTCAGAACCAGTCGCGAGCTTCCCGGGTAGCGGAAGGAAACGTTCTTGAATTCAAATCCCCGCTTTACGGGACGAGGGGCGGCAAGCGCGTTCGGCTTGGATTGGATTGCGGGACCCATCTCAAAGAAAGCCAGCAGGTCAGTCAAGAATAGTGCTTGATCGGCGATACTCGACAGGGTGGAAAATACTTGCTGAATGTTGCTGCTGGCCTGCTGAATGGCCCCGGTCAGAAAAACCAGCGTTCCGACACTGATCTTGCCTGAAACAGTACGCCAGATCACATAAACGTAGGCCGCATAGTAGCCCATCGTACCGACCATCGATAGCAGCGACCCGGCAATTAAACGCCGTTTAGCCAGCCTGACATCCTCGGCGTAAATCTGGTTCCACAAACCCGTGAAACGTTCAACCAGGAACTCCTTCAAGCCGAACAGCTTGAGTTCCTTCGCTGCTTCCTTGCTGCCGCCGAGCACGCGTAAGTAGTCAAGCTGGCGCCGGACCGGAGTCTGTCGAAAGTTCTTGGCATACCCGAGAAAGGCGAAGTGACTCTCGCCCAGGAAAGCGGGAATGACTCCGGCGATCAGCAGCAGCATCAGCCAGGGTGAATAGATGACGATGGAGACCGACATCGTGACAGCGGTGATGATCTGCTGCACGAGCCGCCCGATGGATTGAATCATCCCCAGCCGGTCCGTGGCCTGCACCCGAGCCCGTTCCAGGCGGTCGTAAAAAACCGGATCTTCGTATGCGATCAGATCCAGTTCCACGGCATGTTTCATCACCCGGATGCTTACGTGCCGCGTGTACTTGTCAGCCAGAAGAGCATCAAGGTAATCGACGATTCGCGATAGAACACTGCTCAACAGCGCCAAAGCGAATTCTGCCGCAACCAGCCACCAGAATGTGCGCGATAGCGGTTCGTGAGTAGAGACCGTATGCACCACCCGGTCAATGATCAGCTTCGTAATCCAAAGCAGGGCGATAGGAAGTAGGGACGTAAAGAGCCGGAATACAAGACCAAGGGTTACAACCGTCGGGCCTGATTCCCACACGATCTTTAAGACAGGAGGAACGTTCCGGAGCGCGACTAACCGCTCCTGCCAACTGCTCCAGAATCCATCCCGATCCGTCATTCCGTTATCAGCCCTGAGCACCGGCGCTTAATTCAGTGACGAGAAAACGCAAATTCAGTTTTAGAAAAATCGAACCCACGAGAGATGCCGAAAAAAGGCCTAAGGTTTGACGCGACAAATACTTATGGAAGCGGCGGGGCCTTTCTGAATCGCCCAAACCAGGCTTAGACCGCGGCGGACTCTAAGGGCTTTGCCTTAACAGTTACTTTACCTTAGAAATCGGCTCTTGCGCACAACTGCTTATCGCCTCGCGGACCAAACCGGCAAAATTTCCGGGATTTCAGGGACAATTTCCGGAAAGTCAATGCGATCCCGTGAAAATCTCGATCAGGACCAGACCTTGCGCTGGCACTGAGATCGATAGTTCGGAATTGAGTAATTCGCGCGTCTCGGGGGCCGGCAGGGCGGCGGATTTGCGCAGTTCAATCAGTTGCGCCTGAGTCGGATATCTCGGAGACCCCATTTTTGTGTAGGTTGGACGCGGATCGCCATGATCGTGGTCAACTCTCGAGATCAGGGCCCGCGCTCCCGATGGCAGATGCTGGAAATGAAAGCTGAAAGACTTCGCCGGGCCCTTCTCCTGGCCCACGCCGGTCAGGTTCCATGCTGCCAGAACAACTTCGTCTCCACTTCGCGTGACCAGAACGGAATCCGACTTCATGGGGATCCGCGTGTTTCCGAGTTGATGCAATAGGGAAAACGCAGCATAGGCGGGCTTGGGAATGCCGCCGGCGGCATTCAGGCCGAACCCTCCGTAGAAAGGCTCTTTTACCACTCCCTGCTCTTCGAAGACATCGGAAAAGGTCCAGTACGACATCTCGTTCACCAGCCCGTCGCACTGGCGAATTGTGTCTGCGAGCCACGGGCCCATGTAGGTGGAATCGGTCACTTCAGGCTCGTTTTTGTAGCTGGCGTTGAACTCGCTCCAGATCAGAGGAAGATTGGGCAAAGCAGACGCCTTGATCTGGTCATGAACCTTGCCAACCGCGTGACAGACCATCTTGTTACGCGGGATGTCTTCTGTAGTGCCGAAAACGTCTTGGGCTCGATCGTTCCCGTAAACGTGGCTGGAAGCGAAGTCCACGGGGATGTGATTGTCGGCGCAATGCCGAATGAAGGCATCCACCCAGGCAGCTTGCGCCGTGGCCGGTCCGCCGACGCGCAGGCGGGGGCTGACGTTCTTAATGTCGCGCGCCGTGTGGTCGTAAAGCTCCCAATAGGTCGCCTGATTCGGAACGCCGGCCCAGAAATCTATGTTGGGCTCGTTCCAGACCTCGAAATACCAGTTGGCCACCTCGCCCAGGCCATAGCGCTCGACCAAATGACGGGTGAACTGGTCCACCAGGCCGTCCCACTTTGCCCAGTCCTTCGGTGGGGACACATTGGGGTGATACCAGAAGGCTTGCAGCGCCGGGCGCGCGGCCAGCTTGTACGGCATGAAACTCAGCTCAACAAACGGCCGCACGCCGTTCTTGAGCAGTCCGTCATAGGCCTGATCGACGTAAGAGAAGTTGTAAGCAGGCTTTCCCTGGGCGTCCTCGTCATAAACGCCCATGTCGTCGAGAAAAATGGCATGAAACCGGATGTACTCGACGCCCGTTGCCTGCTTCACCGCTCGTAAATCGTCCCGGTAATCAGAACGCAGCGAGAGGTTGGCTCGTCCTGAGCCGAACATGTGTTCCCAGAAGTGTGGGAAGGGGTGCGCCGGCGCCGTCAGGTCAATAACAATGTTTTCTGGAATCGGCGCGGCCTGGCCCATACCAGCGGGGCCCGCGAGACATACAAGGCTCATGAAAACTGTGAGTAGTATCTGGCGAGCATTCATCAATACCTTCCTTCCCAAGGTGCAGAACCTCGTCCTGAATCTGAAGGCCGCTGTCATTTTAATATCCGGAGCGAATCAATGTTCTGACTCGCCCATCGAAATCGTGAGAGTTGGTATGATGGAATGTTTAGCGCTCAGCGTGGGGGAATTCAGACGTGACGCAAATCCAGACGAATGGTCTCGAAGTCCTCGAGACTCGGGAGTGGATAGATTCGCTTGATTATGTCCTGACGAAAGGCGGTCCCGATCAGGCCGGCAGGCTGCTGCAACAACTCGCATTGCACGCCCGTCGCTCTGCCGGCGTTAACCTGCCATTCACCGCGACGACGCCTTACCAGAACACAATCCCCTCCAGCCAGCAGCCCCCCTTTCCCGGAAGCCAGGAGATGGAGCGGCGGATTAAAAGTCTGGTGCGCTGGAATGCATTGGCCATGGTGGTGCGCGCCAACAAGCTGCAGGAAGGCATCGGCGGACACATTTCGACATACGCTTCCGCTGCGACTCTCTACGAGGTAGCGTTCAATCATTTCCTGCGGGCGCGAAATGAATCCGGCGACCGGGACACCGTATATTTCCAGGGTCATGCCGCGCCGGGTGTCTATGGCCGGGCTTTTCTGGAAGGCCGTATCCCGCGGCAAAAGCTCGAGAACTTCCGGCGGGAATTGAAGCCCGGCGGGGGACTATCGTCTTATCCCCACCCTTGGTTGATGCAGGACTTCTGGGAGTTTCCCACTGTCTCAATGGGGCTTGGTCCCATCCAGGCGATCTACCAGGCCCGCTTTATCAAGTATCTCGAAAACCGGGGTCTTAAAGAATCACACGGCGGAAAGGTATGGGCTTTCCTGGGCGACGGCGAAATGGATGAGCCGGAGTCTCTAGGCTCTATCACATTGGCCTCGCGAGAGCGTCTCGACAATTTGATTTTCGTGGTGAATTGCAATCTGCAGAGACTCGATGGTCCGGTTCGAGGCAACGGCAAAATTATTCAGGAGCTGGAAGCGATTTTCCGCGGCGCTGGCTGGAACGTCATCAAGGTCATCTGGGGCGGCGATTGGGACCGGCTGATTCAGAACGATCGCGACGGCGTGCTGGTGCGTCGCTTGGGCGAGATCACTGACGGCCAGTATCAAAAATACTTCGTCGAAAGTGGCGCCTACTTCCGGCAAAACCTGTTTGGCAGTGACCCGCGATTGCTGAAGATGGTCGAGCACTTGTCTGACGAGCAGCTGGCGCGCATGCGTCTTGGCGGCCACGATCCAATCAAAGTGCACGCCGCCTACAAAGCGGCCGTCGAACACACCGGTTCACCAACTATCATTCTCGCCAAAACCATCAAGGGATACGGACTGGGCGAGGCTGGCGAAGGCAAAAACATTACGCACCAGCAGAAAAAATTGAACGATGAAGAACTGCAGATGTTCCGCTCGCGTTTTGGAATCCCCATCGCCGACGAGGAACTGCATGAGGCTCCGTTTTATCGCCCCTCGGACGACAGCGCCGAAATCCGCTACATGCAGGAGCGCCGGCAGCAGCTGGGGGGCTATCTGCCGGAGCGGAAAGTCCGCGCCGCCCCGATCCAACCGGTTTCAGAAACTCACTTTGCAGAGTTCTACAAGGGAACGGAAGGGCGCGAAGTTTCGACCACGATGGTCTTCGTTCGACTTCTCGCTAAGCTCCTGCGTGATCCCGAGGTTGGCAAGCTGATCGTTCCCATTATTCCGGACGAGGCGCGCACCTTCGGCATGGAGGCGCTCTTCCGCCAAGTCGGCATCTATTCCAGCGTCGGCCAGCTCTACCAGCCGGTGGATATGGATACCCTGCTTTACTACAAGGAAGCAAAAAACGGCCAGATTCTGGAAGAAGGAATCACCGAAGCCGGCTCGATGTGCTCCTTCATCGCAGCCGGCACCGCCTATGCCACTCACGGCATCAACACCATCCCGTTCTTCATTTATTACTCGATGTTCGGATTCCAGCGCATCGGTGACCTGATCTGGGCGGCGGCCGATATGCGCACTCGCGGATTCCTGGTTGGCGGTACCGCCGGACGTACCACCCTGGCGGGTGAGGGGTTGCAGCATCAGGACGGCCACAGCCACGTCCTCGCATTGAGCGTCCCTAATCTGATGGCCTATGACCCAGCTTTCGCCTATGAGATCGCGGTCATCATTCAGGACGGCATCAAGCGCATGTACGTGGATGGCGAGCCCATTTTCTACTACCTCACGGTCACCAATGAACCTCTTCCCATGCCGGGTATGCCGGATGGAGAAGACGTGCGGGACGGCATCCTGAAAGGCATGTACCGCTTCCAAAAGTCGCACAAGGAATCCAAACTTCACGCCCAGCTGTTCGGAAGCGGCACCATCATGTTCGAGGTTCTCAAAGCGCAGCAGGTTCTCGAAGAGCAATATGGAGTCGCCGCCGACGTCTGGAGCGTGACCAGCTACAAGGAGCTTTACCGAAACGCCAACGACTGTGATCGCTGGAATCTGCTGCATCCCGGGCAGAAACCCAGAGTGCCATATGTGACCGAGTGCCTGAAGAACGCGTCCGGAGTATTCGTGGCCGCGTCGGATTACATGAAGGTTCTGCCAGAAAGCATTTCGCAGTGGGTGCCGGGCAAGCTGGTTTCACTGGGTACTGACGGATTCGGCCGCAGTGAAAACCGCGCCTCGTTGCGCGATTTCTTCGAAGTGGATGCCAGTCACATTGTGGTGGCCACGTTAAGTGCACTACAGCGGGAAGGCCAGCTGAATGCCGATCTCGTGGAAAAGGCCATCAAAGACCTTGGAATCGATGCCGACCGGCCGAGTCCGGCCAGCAGATAGGAAAGGGACGGAGTGACGGAGTTCAAGCTACCCGAACTTGGGGAAAATATCGAACAGGGCGATCTCGTGCGCCTTATGATCGCACCCGGCACCACGGTCAATGAAGGCCAGGCGGTCATCGAGCTTGAGACCGACAAGGCAGTCGTCGAAGTGCCATCGTCGGTTGCCGGTGTGGTGAAAGAGATTCGGGTCAAGGAAGGCGAGAAGCTGAAAGTCGGTCAAGTCATCTTCACTGTGGAAGATGGCGCCCGCACCAGGGAATCGAAACCTGCGGAATCGGTCCCCTCCGAGTCCACCAAGAAAGAGGCAGAGTCCACGAAGAAAATGGACGTGCCCGCTGCACCGCCGTCTCCAACTCAGAGCGCCAGTCGAATGCCTGCCGAGCCGGCGTTGGGTTCTCAGCCGTCCACCCCCTCCGGCGCAACCGAATTTTGTTTGCCTGAACTCGGCGAAAACATCGAACAGGGTGACCTCGTACGGCTCATGGTCTCGCCCGGTGCCAAGGTCTCTGAGGGGCAGCCCGTGATGGAGCTGGAAACCGAAAAAGCGGTGGTCGAAGTTCCTTCATCGGTAACTGGCGTTGTGAAAGAAATCAAGGTCAAGGAAGGTGACAAGCTCAAGGTGGGACAGGTCATCTTCACCCTGGCCGGCGCAGCTCCGAGTACCCCGGCAGGCAAGCCGCGACCAGTCGAACACGTGTCCGGCCAGCACGGTGCGCGCCTCGCGTTTCAAGCTGCAATTCAAGCCGAAGGAAAGACCGAAGAACAGGCTCTGCCCCCGGATCAGCCTTTTGCTCCGCCACCGGTTTTCACCATGCCCGCGCAATTGGGGAAGGTGGCGGGCACCGAACATCGTCCCCCGATTCCAGCCGCCCCCATGGTCAGACGCCTGGCCCGAGAGCTTGGTGTAGACATCTACGACGTGAAGGGAAGCGGGCCCGGCGGCCGAATCAGCGAGGATGACGTCAAAGCCCATACCAAGCAGCTCTTGCTCGCTGTGGTCAGCGCCGCTCAAGTCCCTCGCACTCTCGAGCCCAAGCTGCCCGATTTCACCAAGTGGGGCAAGGTTGAACGGGTTTCCATGCGCGGGGTTCGCCGCAAGACGGCAGAGCATCTGCGCGAGGCCTGGAATACGGTTCCGCACGTTACCCAGCAGGATCGTGCCGATATCACCGAGCTCGAGCAGTTGCGCGCGCGCTTTGCTCCCAAGGTGGAAGAGGCCGGCGGCAAGATGACGGTCACGGCGATCGCACTCAAGATTGCTGGCGCCGCCCTGAAGATTTTTCACCAGTTCAATGCCAGCATTGACATGGAACGCGAGGAGATCGTTTACAAGCAGTACGTCAATATCGGTGTTGCGGTTGACACCGAGCGCGGTCTGCTCGTCCCGGTCATCCGCGACGTTGATAAGAAGAACATCGTCGAACTGGCCGCGGAAATGTCTCAGTTATCCAAGAAGGCGCGCGAGAAGAAATTGACACCGGAAGAGATGGAAGGCGGGACCTTCACCATCACGAACCTGGGCGGAATCGGCGGTACAGGCTTCAGCCCCATCGTGAATCATCCCGAGGTGGCGATTCTAGGCTTGTCTCGTTCCCGCATGGAGCCAGAATGGATCAACGGAAAGTTCGAACCGCGGCTTATCCTTCCGCTCTCGCTTTCTTATGACCACCGTCTCATTGATGGTGCGGACGCCGCGCGATTCCTGCGCTGGATGGCCGAAGCATTCGAGCAACCGTTCCTGTTGTCCGTCCAAGGTTGAACATTTTTCTAAGCAGTCCAACATAAGGCAAGAAAGAAAACTTATATGGCTGATACATCGAGTTTGCGTGTGGCGGTAGTTGGCGGGGGCCCGGGAGGTTATGCTGCGGCGTTCCTGGCGGCCGACCTCGGCATGAAGGTTACTCTCATTGACCCGGAGACCAATCCCGGTGGCGTCTGCCTCTATCGCGGCTGCATTCCCTCCAAAGCTTTGCTGCATGTGGCCAAGCTGATCGAAGAATCCCACCAGGCAAGGAACTGGGGCATTGAGTTTTCCGATCCCAAGATCGATGTCGCCCGCCTGCGTTCGTGGAAAGAGGGCGTCATTAAAAAGCTTACCGGCGGTCTCGGTCAATTGTCGAAACAACGATCGGTGCAATACGTGCAAGGCCGCGCCGCTTTCGAGAATTCGAATACCTTGCGGGTCACGAAATCGAAGGGTGGTGACGAAGCCCTTGCTTTTGACCGGATTGTTATCGCAACTGGCTCCCGCCCTGCTGTTATTCCAAGCCTGAAGCTGGACTCGGCGCGCATGATGGACTCGACGTCTGCGCTCGATCTCCAGGACATTCCCAAAACGCTGCTCGTCGTCGGCGGCGGATACATCGGGCTGGAGCTGGGTTCGGTCTATGCTGCCCTGGGATCTCGCGTTACGGTTGTCGAGATGACAGATGGCTTACTGCCCGGCGCCGATCGCGATCTCGTTCTCCCACTGCATAAGCGCCTGGAAAAAATGTTTGAGGGAATTCTACTGAACACGACGGTAGCGTCGCTGAAAGAAGAAAAGAACGGCATTCGCGCAACTTTCGAAGGGCAGAATGTTAAAGAACGTGAAAAAGTGTTCGACAAGGTCCTGGTTTCCGTGGGCAGAAAACCGAACTCCGAAATCGCCGGTCTGGACAAGACTCGCGTGAAGCTTGGTCCCAAGGGTTTCATCCAGGTAAACCAGCAGCTTCAGACGGATGACCCGGCAATTTTTGCTATTGGCGATGTAGTGGGAGAGCCTATGCTGGCCCACAAGGCCACGCATGAAGGCCGCACCGCTGTCGAGGTCATCGCTGGACACAAATACAGGTTCGAGCCGAATGCAATTCCTGCCGTGGTGTTTACCGACCCGGAAGTGGCTTGGGCTGGACTGACGGAAAACCAGGCCAAGGCGCAGGGCCGCGAAATCAAAGTTGCCAAGTTTCCTTGGGCGGCCTCCGGTCGTGCTCTAACCCTTGATCGCCAGGATGGTATGACGAAACTGCTTATCGATCCCGCCACGGAGCGAGTACTCGGTGTCGGTATTGTTGGTCCGGGAGCAGGGGAACTGATTGCCGAGGGCACACTCGCCATCGAGATGGCGGCCCTGGCCGGCGATTTGGAGTTGACCATACACCCGCACCCAACATTATCGGAAACTGTTATGAATGCGGCCGAAGTCTTCTACGGGACGAGTACCGACATCTATCGCCCCAAGAAATAGGGGCTGGTAGAACTAGAGTTAAAGTACCTCTCACATAATCGCGGGATCTCGCATTCGAAGTGCGTGCTCTCATTGCCGATCTTGACCAACAGCTGGTCTCATTCTCTCATCCAAGCTGCGCCATGACGCCGAAGACTTCGGAATCACCTTCTGAGCTTCACAAGACGCGCTTACTGACTTTGATGGTTGTTGTCACCAATGTCATCGGCAATGTCATGCTGAGCCATGGCATGCAGCAGGTTGGGAGGATCGTCTCGGCTTCTCCAGCAGATTATCTGCGGGCCTTCGCTGACCCTTGGACTGTAGCCGGCGTTTGTATTCTCGTGGTCTGGATGATCACGGATCTGGCGCTGCTTAGTGCTGCTGACTTGAGCTTTGTACTTCCGGTAACGGCGAGCGCGTACATCCTGATCGCACTGGCCGGGCACTTTCTGCTTCACGACCGGATTTCCTGGGTTCGATGGATGGGTATCGCGACCATCACGGCGGGAGTGATCCTGGCCGAGAAAACTCCAACCCGTACCACCAATGCCGCTGCCGGGAGCGTTCCATGAAGTGGGTTCTGGTAGCCATTGTGGCTGTGTGCAACACGTTCGCCGACGTGCTGAATACAGCCGGTATGAAGCGGCAGGGAGAAGTTGAGAACCTTAATCCCCGCACCCTGGTGAAGATGCTTGGCCGAATTTTCCGCAATCCCCTGGTGCTGGCCGGGTTAGGTATCCTCGCGATCTCGTTCTTTGCGCTCCTCTCGCTGTTGTCCATAGCCAGCGTAAGTTTCGCGGTACCTGCCACCGCGATTGCTTATCTGCTGGAAACCTTGCTCGCCAAATATGTCTTGAAAGAGGACGTCGAGTTCCGCCGCTGGGCAGCTGCGGTCTTGGTAGCGGGGGGAGTGGCCCTGCTGCAGTGGTAGCACCGCTACACAGGACGGCTACGTCTCACTTGTAAACGTCATGACCACCTCTCGCGTCCTGGGACCATCCAGTTCCACCAGCACGATCCGTTGCCAGGTCCCCAGCAGGAGAATCCCTTTCTCCGCAGGCAAACTTAATGATGTCCCGATTAGAGCTGAGAGGATATGGTCTGGGACATGTTGCGGGTTGTGAGGGTGGCGATAACGAAGCTTTGGAATCATTGCCTCGAATGCGTCAAGCATGTCCAGGTCAGTTCCGGGATCCAGATCGGCGGTGGTCAGTGCGGCTGTCGTGTGCAGAATGCACAGGTGACATATTCCCGTGGGCTTGGCGAAGCTCTCCGTTAAGAAAATTTGTACTTTGTCAGTGAGATCAATGACCTCACGTTTATTGCGTGACTTAAATTGCAAGCGCTGCATTGCTCACGCCGCTTGTTCCGGCGCGTCGGGATCTTGCGGCACTCTGATTATCCGAAGCTGACTCTGCTGGTATCCACCGGCACTCTGAACCGCTTCTTCCCGAGTGGCTCCCACACCTACGACGCGCCTTTCCTGATCTGAGATAGCCGCCCAGCTGCCCGGAGGCAGATTGGCGATCAATTCGTCGTTGATCGACCGTGCGCTTGGTCGAGTGGAACCGTGATCGCTGGCTGGATCTGGTATGGAAGACGGCGGATCGCTGGTAGGGAAGGAGTCGGCCAGTGTTTTGTCCAGGTTCTTTTCGCGAACTTCGTGGTGCCGCGTTGTTGGCCGCTCCTCAGGATCACGCTGGCTGCCGAGGTGTTCCGGGTCATGCGGCGTGATTTGCGGCGTACCGCTTTCGCTGGGTTTCATTGCAAAAATCTCCTCTGGATATGCGGGACCTTCGACGGGGAGCCCCTTTCATCGGCGAACGTCGACCCGCTTCTGCCTGCTATCGCAAGCTTCTCTTGACGAGCTAGCGATCAGCCATCCGGTCATTTACGTAGTTTCTTCCCTCCGTAGGGGTAGTCAGAAATCACCACCCCGGTTTCACCCCGTTCTTCGCATTCTGTTCATCAAGCCACTTCTTCAGCGGAGCAAAGTACTCGAGGATGGCGCTGGCGTCCATCTCGCGCTCGCCCGTCAGCGCACTGAGCTCTTCCGGCCACGGCTGATGGCGGCCCATGGCCAGCATCTTGTTCAGGCGTTCGCCCGCAGCCTTGTTGTTGTAAATCGAGCAGCGGTGCAACGGGCCCTGATGGTGAATACTTCGGCAGAGGCCGCGATGAAACTGGAACTGCAGAATGTCTGCCAGGAAATATCGCACGTAAGGGGTATTGCCCGGCACGTGGAACTTGGCGCCCGGGTCGAAATCGTTCTCGGTGCGCGGCATCGGAGGGGACACGCCTTGGTACTTTTGCCGCAGCTCCCACCACGCCTTGTTGTAATCCTCAGGTCTGATCTTGCCGGAGAAGACACCCCATCGCCATTGATCGATCAGCAATCCGAACGGCAGGAACGCAACTTTCTCCAGAGCCCGGTGCATGAGGGTGGGGAGGTCCGCCGCCTGGACTGACGATCCGGTAAGCAGATTGATCTGCTCCAGGTATTCCGGCGTGATCGACAGCGCGATGGTGTCGCCGATAGCTTCGTGGAAGCCGTCATTGGCGCTGTCTCTGAACAAAAACGGCTGCTCGCGGTACGCGCGATCGTAGAATAGGTGGCCCAGTTCGTGATGCACAGTTCGAAAGTCTTCGTCCACGATCTGTATACACATCTTCAGCCTGAGGTCCTGCTGGTCATCAATGTCCCATGCACTCGCGTGGCACACCACGTCCCGGTCGGCAGGCTTGCGAAAAAGAGAGCGCTCCCAGAAGGTTTCCGGCAAGGCTTCAAAACCCAGCGATTTGAAGAAATTCTCGCCGTAATGCACCATCTGCAGATCGTCTAACTTTTTTCCTTGCAGGATTGGAGTGAGGTCCAGTACCTGCCCGGGCACATCCAGCAAGTCATAAATATTCGTCCAGTCTTGTGCCCAGATGTTGCCCAGCAGGTGCGCGGGAATGGGTCCGTTCGGAGAAACCAGCTGCGGACCATACTTCTTCACCAATTGCGAACGCACGTAAGCGTGCAGCGAAAGATAAAGCGGACGAACCTGCTGCCACAGCCGATCGACTTCCCCGCTGAATTGCTCCGGACTCATGTCATAGCCAGAACGCCACATCGCTCCCGCGTCGGCGAATCCCATTTCCTTGGCGCCTTTGTTGGCAAGTTCCGCAAAACGAACATACTTGGCACGCATAGGGGGAGAGATTTTGTGCCAACCGGCCCACAGATCGAGGAGCACTTCCGGATCCTTGGTGGTAGCCATCGCGCGTTCCATTTCGCTCTGCCCAAGGCACTTTCCAGCAAATGGGCCGGACTTCGGACAGTACTTACTCTTTCCGTAAGTGCCGTCCAGCCAGGCTCCTAGTTGGGCCAGTTCAGCTCGCTGCTTTGGATCTCCCGGGGCCGGGGCGGCGACCAATAACCGCAACAGCTTCAGCTTGCGCGCCTGTTCCGCGGTCATCTTCTGCCCTTCAAACTGTTTGGCCTCCGCGGCTAACTCTGAGATTGCCGCCAGCAGGTTCTCGTTTGCCCCCGCGGAAATCGCCTCGGTATCGTCAGTTATGTACGTCTCTTGGACCCAGCCCGCCTGGTTGGATTTCACCGTAAGATCGTCGAGGCGAGCTTCGGCTTCGGTGAGAAACTTCTGCAAGTCAGCAGGCTGCTTGTTGGTTGTGGAATCTTGCGCGCTAGCAATAAGACAAGCAAAGAATGCAATTAAGAGGTACTGAAACCCAACACGCATGTCAAAACCTCCGCGCGTCATTCTAAATGACGACCCGGAACTGCGCTGTGACGTGCGGCGGAAGGCTAAGGCTCTATGTGAAGCGGGGGTAATCGGGCGGCAGGCTGTGGCGGGCCTCGTAATTCGCGATTGCCTTCTCGTGTTGTAGAGTTAGACCGATATCGTCCAGTCCTTCCAGCAGGCAATGGCGCACGAAGTCGTCGATGGTGAAATTTGCGGTGAAGCCGTGGGAATCTGTAACAATCTTACTTTCGAGATCAACCGTTGCTTCATAGTGATCCCACTTCTCGGCGCGGCGAAGTAACTCGCGTACTTGCTCCTCCTGCAACACAATCGGTAGAAAGCCGTTCTTGAGCGAGTTATTGGCAAAGATATCGGCAAATGCCGGCGCGATAACAGCGCGGAAACCAAAATCGGCGAGCGCCCAAACTGCGTGCTCCCGCGACGAGCCGCATCCGAAGTTCTTCCCGGCAACCAGAATGCTGGCGCGATGATAGCGGGACTGGTTTAGAACAAACCTGGGGTCTTGCTCTCCCGAAGCGGTGCGGCGCCAGTCATAGAATAAAAACTCGCCGAACCCCGTTCGTTCTACCCGCTTGAGGAACTGCTTCGGGATAATCTGGTCTGTATCCACATTGGCGCGGTCCAGAGGAGCGACCAACCCGGTATGTACGCGAAATGGTTGCATCAATGCCTCAGTGAAAATTCCATTTGCGGATATCCGTGAAGTGACCTGCGATAGCCGCCGCTGCCGCCATCATCGGGCTCACCAGGTGGGTGCGCCCGCCGCGCCCCTGTCGCCCCTCAAAGTTGCGGTTGCTGGTGGAGGCGCAACGCTCGCCGGGTTGCAGGATGTCAGGATTCATGCCAAGGCACATGGAGCATCCTGATTCCCGCCATTCGAACCCCGCTTCGGCGAAAACCTTGTCCAGGCCCTCTTGTTCGGCCGCGCGCTTGACGGACTGTGAACCGGGCACCACCAGAGCCTTCACCCGGGGATTAACCTTGTAGCCCCGTGCTACGCGCGCCGCCGCACGTAAATCTTCCAGGCGGGAATTCGTACACGATCCGATGAAGACGCGGTCGACGTCAATGTTTTCCACCCGAGTCCCGGGTTGCAGCGCCATGTATTCCAACATGCGCTCAGCCGCCTTGCGCTCGGAGTCAGTCTTGAAAACGCTCAACCGCGGCACCGAACCGGTTACCGGTACTACCATTCCGGGATTCGTGCCCCAGGTCACAAAGGGTGAAAGCGCCGGCGCATTGATCCTGACCACCTTGTCAAATTCAGCCCCAGGATCGGACGGAAGAGTACGCCAGTACGCAACCGCGTTTTCCCATTCCTTGCCCTGAGGAGCGAACTTGCGTCCCTTTACGTACGCAAAAGTAATTTCATCGGGAGCCACCATCCCCGCGCGAGCGCCAGCCTCAATACTCATGTTGCACAACGTCATCCGGCCTTCCACGGATAGGTCGCGTACCGCTTCGCCGGCATACTCGATGACAAACCCCGTGGCGCCGTCAGTTCCAATCTGCCCGATGATTCCGAGAGCCAGGTCCTTTGCGCTGACGCCTTCCGGGAGGGCGCCCTGGATCTCAATCAACATAGTTCTCGCCTTCTTCTGTGGCAGGCATTGCGTGGCTAAAACGTGCTCCACTTCGGATGTCCCAATTCCGAATGCCAACGATCCGAAGGCGCCGTGAGTGCTGGTATGGCTGTCTCCGCAAACAATGGTCATGCCTGGCTGAGTCAGCCCCAACTCCGGTCCGATGACATGAACAATGCCTTGCTCCGGCGAGTTCATGTCGAACAGCGGTATCCCAAATTCCTCACAATTCTGCTGCAATGCCTTAATCTGCCTGGCAGCAATCGGATCGGCTATTGGCAAGCCTCGGGGCGTGGTTGGAATATTGTGATCAACCGTCGCAACCGTGCGCCTGGGCTGCCGCACCCGGCGACGATTCGCCCGCAGACCGTCGAAAGCCTGCGGAGACGTAACTTCATGAACCAGGTGCAGATCGATATACAGGAGCGGTTGCTGGCCGCTGGGTTCGCATACCAGGTGCGCATCCCACAATTTTTCAAATAAGGTTCGTTTTCCAGACATCAAAGTCAGGTATTAAAAGTGATGTAGTCCTAGTTTAACAACTTCTCGCGCCACACGGCACAGGGCCGCCACTCTATCGCTTAGTGGCTAATTTCGCCAGCAGCGACAGATACTGTAGGGCGATTTTTACGCCGGCCTTACTTTTGCCCGCGTGCCTTGTCCCGAAGGTGAATGGTAGTTCCTTGACCCTCTTGATATTCCCCCGCACCAGGATCTCCAAAAGGATTTTGAAGCCTTGCGGCTGCAGGTGGATGTCCTTGATGCACTCCCGGCGAACCAGAAAAAATCCTGACATAGGATCATGAACGCGGATTCCCGGCCTCTGGAGAGGAAAGCTCATCCAGATGGCGGCCCGTGAGATCAGATGGCGAAACACATTCCAGTTGGACCGCTGCCTTGCAAGCGCGTATCGGCTTGCGATGGCAATATCGGCGTCCGCTAAAATCGCATTCCATAAATCGGGCAGCATTTCCGGCGGATGCTGCAGGTCCGCGTCCATCACTCCCAGAATGTCGGCATCTGTCTGGTGCCAGCCTTCGATGACCGCGCCCGCTAGTCCGCGGCTGCTGGTCCTTGTAAGCAAGCGAATGCGATGGTTGCGAGCGGCCAGATCGGTGACCGCGGCAGCCGTTCCGTCACTGCTATCGTCATCGACTACAATCACTTCATACTCAATATTCAGCGGAGCCAGGCTGTCGGTCACACGAAGCAACAAAGGCATGAGATTGCCTGCCTCGTACAAGGTAGGAATTATTAATCCGAGCTTGGGAGTGCCGCGCAGACTATCGTGTGCTCGGTGGCCCTGCTCGGGCATGTTCGTCATAGAAACTTGGATCGACGGTCGCGGTGAAGCGCGATTCTAAAGGTTCGCGCATTGAAAAACTACCCATCATGGAAAGAACTCGTCTCGCTTGCCGCTCTCGCAATCGCAGCAATCATTGTCCATGGCTATCATCCCGGTGTGGAAGATGCTGAGATTTATCTGCCTGGCATCCTCAAGGCGCTGAATCCTTCACTTTACCCCGAGAACCAGGCGTTCTTTTCGTCGCATGCCCGGATGACTCTCTTTCCGGATCTCATTGCGGCGTCTGTGAAACTATTGCACCTGCCATTGGCGTGGACATTATTGCTCTGGCACTGGTTCTCGATATTTCTTCTGCTTCTTGCTTGTTGGCACCTGGGTCGCCTGTGCTTTTCTGGAAGCTTGGCCCGGTGGGGTGGGATTGCTATGCTGGCATCCCTTTTAACCCTTCCGGTCGCCGGAACCGCGCTCTACATCATGGATGAGTATTTGACGACGCGATCGTTATCTACTCCCGCTGTTCTATTCATCGTCATCAACGCTGCCGAGCGTAAGTTTGGACGCGCGATCCTGTGGGCAGTATTAACGGCCGCTATCCATCCGCTGATGGTAGTGTTTGGAGCCGCTTACGCCACCTTATTGATTCTCGTAAGCAGCCAGCGGCTCTCACCGGTGCGCCAGGCTGAAGTTATGGCAGCGGCGCTGTTTCCTTTCGGATTGTTTCCTCCCGTCACTCGTGAGTACTGGGCGGCTCTCAACAGCCGGCCCTATTTCTTCCTTCTGCGCTGGCGCTGGTACGAATGGATTGGCATCTTCGCGCCACTGATCTTGTTCTGGATATTCAGTGCCGTGGCAAAGAAGTCCTACAACCGTACGCTGCAGCGAATGTGTTCCGCCTCAATAATTTTTGGACTGCTTTTCTTTGCGGTCGCCCTTGTCATCACGGTTCCAGTACGCCTGGCAAACCTAGTGGAATTGCAGCCCATGCGAAGCCTCCATCTGCTCTATATTCTATTGCTGGTTTTCGCAGGCGGCCTTCTGGCAGACTTTGTGCTTCGCCGAAGCGTGTGGAGGTGGGCCGTATTCTTTCTGCCCTTATGTGGCTTGATGGCGTCCGTTCAGAGGCAAACATTTCCGGCGACTAACCACCTCGAATTGCCCGGTGTGGCTCCCCGCAACGAATGGGTTCGCGCCTTTCGCTGGGTCCAGGAAAGTACTCCGACGGATGCATACTTCGCCCTGCATCCTGATCACATGGCGGACGTTGGCGAGGACCAGCATGGGTTTCGAGCCATCGCCGAGAGATCTCGACTGGCCGACAATGTTAAGGACGCGGGTGCGGTGACCATGTTCCCAGCTCTGGCGCAAACCTGGCAAACTCAGGTGGCTGCGCAGGCGAACTGGGACCGATTTGACGCGTCAGATTTCAGAAGCCTGAAGAAACGATTCGGCGTTGACTGGGTCGTGATTCGCAAGCCGGATATTTCGGGTCTGGTCTGTCCTTATCAGAGTGAAACTCTGCTGGTCTGCAAAATTGAGTAAAGGATTGAGATCCAGAAAGTGTCCGACCCGGTGCCTGGCTCCAAATTGCGCCTCAAATCGAAGCCGCGTAGCATCTAACTAGGATGTCAATCGCAACCGCGACTCCAGACAAACCGAAATTGGTGCTCGGCGAAATCTTCAGTTTTGCCTATGACACCTTCTGCAGTAACAAAGTTCGGTTCCTGCTTACGTCTCTGGGCATGATGATTGGCACCGCCTCGCTGATCCTGGTTGTTACGATCGGCATGACCGGCAAGGAATACGTTCTTAACCAAATCCAGGCCATCGGCGCGAACATGATCTACGTCGAATATGAAGGCGGCGCAGATCGGATTACCGCCAGTACCCCCGATCCTTTGACCATCTCGGACTTGCACTCGGTTCGGGAACAAGTACCCGGGATCGTCAGCGCCTCGCCCGTCGTGCCCTTGGATGATCACGTTTCCGTCGGGGGCAGAGAACGTGACATTCGACTACTCGGCGTCTATCCCGAATACCGATGGGTGCGGAATCTGGTCGTGGTGACGGGGCGCTTCTTTGATGAGCAAGATTCGATGGCTCGCAATAAGGCGGGCGTCATTACGACGAAGCTTGCGGAAGACCTCTACGGTTCGCCGGATGCGGCTGTAGGTCACGTGTTGAAGTTCAGCGGCTTACCATTCACCATAATCGGTACTTTCAAAGAAGGGGTGGAAACCTTCGGGCAATCCGAAGTTCAGAGCAACACCATGATCATCCCTTACACGGTCAGCCGGTTTTTTACCAACACGCCCAGCGTGAAACTCGCCTACTTTTCGGTTTCCGATCCTTCCATTGTCGCGCTGGCGACCGAACAGATAAGGCGTGTCATCCAGTCTCGGCATCGGCCGGAGTCTGTTTACAGCGTACAAAACCTCACTCAGTTGCTGATGGTTGCGACTCGCACTGCAAACGCGTTGACGATGGTTCTCCTGGCCATTTCGCTGGTGGTGCTGCTGGTCAGCGGGATTGGCATCATGAACATCATGCTGGCTACCGTGAGTGCGCGAATAAGAGAAATTGGCATTCGCAAAGCCATCGGTGCTACCAACCGTGAGATTCAATTCCAGTTTCTCTCGGAGGCCATTCTGATTTCGCTGTTCGGAGGACTGGTCGGCATTGTCATCGGGCTGGCGTTACCATTCTCCATCCGCTTCTTGACGGATTACCGCCTGCCGATTTCGGGCCTTTCGGCGATTGTCGCGCTCGTGGTTTCCTCCGCCGTGGGCATTCTGTTCGGAACGGTGCCGGCCTCGCGCGCAGCACAATTGGACCCGGTGGAGAGCTTGCGCCACGAGTGAGCTTTAGAGGATCTTCTTTCCGAATGCGGAGGCAGCCAGTTCCACTGCCAGGTCAGCCGTGCGGTTGCGTTCGTCAATCACTGGATTTACTTCAACGATTTCGAAACTAAGCATCCCGCCGTGGTCCGAGATGATTTCCATTGCCAGGTGTGCTTCGCGATAAGTGGCGCCTCCGCGCACTGGCGTGCCTACGCCGGGTGCATCCTCGGGATCGACCCAATCCATGTCGAGGGAAACGTGGTAGCCGGCCGTTCCGCGGCTTGCCATCTTTAAAGCTTCTTCCATCACTGCTCGCATTCCGCGCTCGTCAATATCGCGCATCGTGAAAACCTCGACCCCGGCTCTTCGAATGTTTTCTTTCTCGATGGCGTCTATATCGCGTACTCCCACCAGCACGCAGTTCTCGGGGTTTACCTTGGGATGAAAGTTGAAGATGTTGCTCAGTTCGGGCGGGCCTAATCCCATGATGGCGGCGAGAGGCATGCCGTGCACGTTGCCGCTGGGAGACGAATTCGGGGTATTGATGTCGCTGTGGGCGTCAATCCAGATGAGCCCAACCTTTTGCTTTTGACGACGATAAAATTCCGCGATCCCGGCGACAGTTCCGGCTGCAACCGAGTGGTCTCCTCCCAGCACAATCGGCACCTTTCCCGCTTCGAGCGTTTTCAGCACAAGGTCCGCATGCTTGCTGCAGGTGACGGTGATCTCCTTCAAGTATTTCGCGTGAGCGTCGCCCTCTTTCTTTTGCTCGGGGATTGCCACGGCTACATTGCCCGCGTCCTCGACCTTGTGCCCGATCGCCTCCAGCCGCGCCTCGAGGCCGGCTACACGGACCGCCGACGGACCCATGTCCACGCCGCGTCGAGACTGGCCCAGATCGAGAGGTACGCCTATGACTCGAATTTTCCGGGAAACTGGATTTTTGAGAGGGACTGACGTCGTGCTTTCCATGTTGATGACAAATCAATTAGTCAGGCGAACAGCGGGAGGCGCTACAGCCGCATACTCCAAGTCTACCCGTTTCGCCTCACAACTAGCTCCTTTTACCCGCCCGGTGCTCGGCGGTAAAAATATTACGGATACAGCCGGTGCAGCATTCTCGGAAACGGGATAGTTTCACGAACGTGCTCCAGCCCGCAAATCCAGGCCACCGCCCTCTCGATTCCCATCCCGAAGCCGGCATGTGGCACGCTGCCGAACTTTCGCAAGTCCAGATACCACTTGAACGCCGATTCCGGCAGCCCGTGTTCATGAATGCGCTGCAGCAGCAAATCGTACGAGGACATGCGCTGCGACCCCCCGATGATTTCCCCGTATCCCTCCGGCGCCAGCACGTCTACGCACAGCGCCAGTTCCGCCCGCTGCGGATCCGGCTCCATATAGAACGCTTTTACCGATGCGGGATAACGATGAATCATGACCGGTCTTTCGAATTTCGATGAAAGATAAGTTTCATCCGGCGAGCCCAGATCCCCGCCCCACTCAAAGCGGTTCTCCAGTTCCCCCTTCGAGTGTCCTTCCTGCAGCATCCTGGTTGCTTCGTCGTACGAGATGCGCGGAAACGGAGCCTCGATCTTCTCCAGCTTCGCGATGTCCCGGCCGATCGTCTGCAAGTCGGAGCGCCGCCGCTCAAGACATCGCTGCACCAGGAAACTGAGAAGGCCTTCCGCTAATCCCATGATGTCGTCGAGGGTCGCATAAGCCACTTCCGGCTCAACCATCCAAAACTCGGTCAGGTGGCGGCGGGTTTTTGATTTTTCAGCTCGGAAAGTTGGGC
>Ga0310810_10001890_pt1 | contig 22233 bp, 22 predicted proteins | sample NCmetagenome_FD_207641 | JGI IMG/M metagenome (GOLD analysis project Ga0310810, IMG submission 207641) | Soil microbial communities from experimental microcosm in Duke University, North Carolina, United States - NC | ecosystem: Engineered > Artificial ecosystem > Soil microcosm > Unclassified ... | reverse complement strand
TTGCCCTCGATGGCCTTGATCACCACTTCCGTGATGCCTTCGGCGTTCATCTCGGGCTTTAGATCGTAAGTCGCGACCTTGGGAGAAGCGACCATCTCCCGCTCCTCGCCGGGATAGGGCTTCTCGTTGCCGCCGTTGAAAAAGTACGTCACGTGCGCATATTTCTCGGTCTCGGCCACGCGCAGGTTTTTCCAGTGCTCGGCCGCCATGACATTGGCCAGGATGTTATTAGGATGCTCCCGCGTCAACACGAACGGAACCGGAAGCCCCTTGTCATACTGCGTCATGGTCGTGAAATGCAGCTTCAGGTTCGACTCGGTCAACGCCTGAGTCATCTCACGGCCACGATCGGCGCGATAGTTGAAAAACACACACGCGTCTTCTTCACGTATCAGCCCCACGGGCTCATTGCGGGCGTCCACAATCGTGATGGGCTCGATGAATTCGTCGGTGACGCCATGCTCGTACGAGCGCTTTGCGGCAGCAACCGGATCGGCGGCTTTCTCACCCAGGCCGCTGACCATCGCGCCCTTGGCGCGCTCAATCCGCTCCCAGCGCTTGTCGCGATCCATCGCGTAATAGCGCCCGACCACCGTGGCGATGCGTCCCACACCGATACGGCGGATTTCGCGCTGGAGCGCTTCGAGAAACCCCGCGCCGCTTTCCGGCGGCGTGTCGCGGCCGTCCATAAAGCAGTGAATCGCCACGTCGGCGACGCTTTCACGCTTGGCCATCTCGAGCAGCGCATAGAGGTGGGTGTTCATGGAATGCACACCGCCATCGCTCAGCAGGCCCATTAAGTGTAGACGGCGCCCGCGCGCATGGTGCATCGCCGCGAGAAGCGTCGGGTCGCGGAAGAAGTCGCCCGACAGGATCATCAGATCCAGGCGCGTAACATCCATATGGATGACGCGGCCCGCGCCGATGTTCAGATGCCCCACCTCGCTGTTACCCATCTGCCCGTCGGGCAGACCGACAGACGGTCCGGAGGTTTGGACCAGCGTGTTGGGATAGTCGCGCAGCAGCGCGTCGTAGTTGGGCTTGCGCGCGGCCGCGATCGCGTTGCCTTCGGTTGCAGGTGAGTAGCCCCAGCCATCCAGAATGGTCAGGACTAAAGGTTTTCCGCCGCTCATTGGCGGAAGGCCTTGCGTCCCGCGTAGCGCGCGGCCGAGCCGAGATCTTCTTCAATGCGCAAAAGCTGGTTGTATTTGGCGATGCGGTCGGTTCGGCTGGCCGAACCTGTCTTGATCTGGCCTGCGCCCGTGGCTACCGCCAAGTCCGCGATAAACGCGTCCTCAGTTTCGCCGGACCGGTGCGAGACCATCGCGGTATAGCCCGCGTCGGCGGCCATTTTCATGGCTTCCAGAGTTTCCGTGAGCGTCCCAATCTGATTGACTTTGACCAGGATGGAATTGGCCACACCGCGGTCGATGCCCATTTGCAGACGCTCCGAGTTGGTGACGAACAGGTCGTCCCCGACCAGCTGGATCTTTTTCCCGAGCATGTCGGTAATCATCTTCCAGCCATCCCAATCGTCTTCGGCCATGCCGTCTTCGATGGAAACGATGGGATACTGGCGAACCCAATTGGCATAGAACTCGGCCATCTGCTGGGAGGTTCGCTCACTCTTGTCGGATTTCTTGAAGACGTATTTCTTCTTGTCCTTATCGTAGAACTCGCTGGCGGCGGGATCGAGCGCGATGCCGATCTGGTCACCCGGCACATACCCGGCCAGCGTAATCGCCTCAAGCACCACTTCCAGGGCCTCTTCATTGGACTTGAGATTGGGAGCGAAACCGCCCTCGTCGCCAACCGAGGTGGAATAGCCGCGCTTCTTCAGTACGCCCTTAAGCGTATGGAATACCTCGGCGCCCCAGCGCAAGGCTTCCGAGAATCGATCAGCGCCGTAGGGCGCAATCATAAATTCCTGAGGATCAACGCTGTTGTCCGCGTGTGCCCCGCCGTTCAGGATGTTCATCATCGGCACCGGCAGCAGGCAGGCATTCACTCCACCCAGGTAGCGATAGAGCGGCGTCTGCTGGGATATAGCCGACGCGCGCGCCACCGCCATCGAAACGGCCAGGATTGCGTTGGCGCCCAGCCGCGCCTTATTGGGCGTGCCATCGAGAGAAAGCATCAGGCGATCGATCTGCGCTTGCCGTTCGGCGTCGGCGCCTAGAAGCGCGGGAGCGATGTGCTGGGCGATATTCTTAACGGCTTTATGGGTCCCTTTGCCCAGATAGCGGGATTTGTCGCCGTCTCGCAGTTCGACCGCTTCGTGCTCGCCTGTCGACGCACCGGAGGGAACCGCGGCGCGTCCCATACTGCCATCGGCAAGGTGGACATCGGCCTCTACTGTCGGGTTGCCGCGAGAATCGAGAATCTCGCGGCCGATGATCTTAGTAATTTCCATGGAGAGTTTCAGGTTAGCAAGAGAAGGCCACTCTATGGCTATGGTGGGGGCTATGGTGGGGCCGGCGCGGGTTACCATAGCGCATAGGACGTATGCGCAAAGCTTACCTGGCATTTGCCGCGATCACCGCGTTCGCCGCCGATTCAGCCTACCAGCGGGAAATCGCTCAATGGCGCGCGCAGCGCGAGGCCAAGCTCAAGGCGGATGACGGATGGCTGACCGTGGTTGGGCTGCACTGGCTGCACGAAGGCGTGAATACGGTCGGCTCCGATCCGAAGGCGGACGCGCCGTTACCTGCGTCGCTGCCGGCGCGCATCGGGACCATCACGCTCACCAAGGGCAAGGCTCACTTTAAACCGGTCGGCGGTGTCCAACTCAAGGACACCGGGATTCGTCTTAAGGAGATGGACCTGAAGACCGACGTTACGCCGGACTATGACCGTTTGGCTCTCGGACGCGTGAAGTTCTTCGTGATTGAACGCGAGGACCGCTTTGCGGTGCGCGTCAAGGATAACGATAGCGAAGCGCGCAAGAAGTTCACGGGGCTGCGCTGGTATCCGGTGGATCCCGCATGGAAGATTAAGGCGACGTTCGTACCCTCTCCTCACGAGGTCACCTTTGACACCGAGGTCGGCGTGAAAGAGAAAGACCAATCGCCGGGATACGTAACCTTCACCCGCGGCGGCCAGGAGTACAAGATGGAGCCCGTGACGGAGGAGGATCATCTTTGGTTCGTGTTTCGCGACCAGACCAGCGGGAAAACCACCTACGCCGCGTCGCGCTTCCTCTACGTGCCCATGCCCAAGGACGGCTTCGTTGAGATCGATTTCAATAAGGCCGAGAATCCGCCGTGCGTGTTCACCGACTACGCGACGTGCCCTCTTCCGCCGCCGCAGAACCGCCTGCAACTGGCGGTGACTGCGGGCGAGCAGATGTACCGGCGTCCGCAATAGAACATGCGGCTGAGTGCGGTGCAGCGTTACTGGGATCGTCAGGCGCACACCGATCCCATGTGGGCGATCCTCACCGATCCGGGCAAAGCCGGGGGACGCTGGGATCGAGACGCGTTCTTCGCCACCGGGACCCACGAAATCGAGATCGTCATGGATCGCGCGCAGGCCTGGGGAGCGCCGGTGTCGCGCCGTACCGCGCTCGACTTCGGATGCGGGATCGGCCGCTTGACTCAGGCGCTGGCCGGGCATTTCGACCATGTCTACGGCGTCGATATTTCAGCGAAGATGATCGAGCTGGCGCGAGAGCACAATCGGAAAGGCGGCCGCTGCGAGTACCTGTGCAATCCGGCCAGCGATCTGCGTGATTTCGCCGCCGGCTCCATCGACATGATCTACTCCTGGATCACGCTGCAGCACATGCGGCCGCGTTATGCGCGGCGCTATATCCACGAGTTCCTGCGCGTGCTCGCGCCTGGAGGGCTGCTCGTGTTCCAGTACCCCAGCAAGCCGATTTCTTTGCGAGTCCGCCTGGCGCGATGGACCGCTCGCTGGTCCACGTCGAAGCCCATGTACATGAACGGCCTGAATCGCGAAGAAGTGGTCGCGTTACTGGCGTGCGGCGGCAGGATCCTCGAGATCCAGCAGGATGACGACGCCATCCCGGGATACCACAGTCTGTGCTATGCGGTCACGCGCGATTAACAGGCTGCCTTCATTGACACACTAGCCTTGCGTCCCGGACAATAGAAGTGCCTATCTAAGTTTTCCAATACGTGCGGATATGGCGGAATTGGCAGACGCGCATGGTTCAGGTCCATGTTCTCGCAAGGGAGTGGAGGTTCAAGTCCTCTTATCCGCACCAAACTCTGGGGTTAGCAGATAGACAAACCGCCCTCTCGTTTAGAGTCCCGGCGAAAACGATTCCGGTCAAGGATCGTTGCAGCACCATCAGTTGTCCGTAGGTTTCGCCTCCACGTGGTCGATTACGAGCACCGGCAACGGGCGCTTCTCCCGCACCAGCTTCAGCCCGAGTTGCCCCTCCAGCGCATCGAAAAGCGAGATCGCGCCGTTCGGATCCGAGGCCACCGCTGGCGAGGATGCCCCTGCCGGCGCCGGCACGGCATCCCCGCCTCGCACTCCTCCACCGGCGCCGTTCTGCAGTTGACCTGGGTTACTGAAGCTCAGCGAAAAGTCCCATCGGCCTTCCAGCCCCGTGGCGTCGAGCACCGGACTTTGAAGATACCCGTTTGCCACACTCATCAGGCGGTTCGCAAACTCAGTCATCGTGATGTTCTGGCACAACAGCAATCTTCCCAGGATGGGATTGGTAAGGCGCGGGTCCTTCGCATCCAGTGCGACACCCTCCCGGCAACCCGTGCGCTTCGAGGGATCTGCCTTTTTCATTTTCGGTTTGTCCGTCACCAGCTTGTAAGCGGGCAAAGGCCGTTCGTCCATGTGCACGGCCAGTTTGAAACGTTCGGCGAGCAGCGACCGCAGCATCACCCAGACCGTATCGATGTCCTGCGCGGCGCCGTTCGGCCCCGTGACTCCCGGCGTCGAGGACGTGATCTCCGGCGCTTTCGCGACGATATCGTAACGGTCGCTCTCCATTGACTTCGGAGCTCCGACAATCATGTCATCCGTGAGAGCAAGGTTATCCGTATTCCTCCAGATCTGCTGCACCAGGAACTTCAGGGTTGCGCCCCTGATATTAATGCGGCCACCTGGCTGAAGCTGCAATCTGAGACCAGGAGTATCGGGAGCGCTCGGTTTGATATCGGCGACCTCAAACTCCGTCGGGCCCGGCGGAAGCCCTTTTTCCACTCCCGGAGGATTCCCGGCCGGCTTCTCGTTCGCGCTGTCCACCACAATGACGGGCACCGGAACGGTTGCAGGGGTCAGCTTCAGCCCGAGTTGCTTGTCCATGGCGTCGAAGAAAGTGATGACGTCGGATGAGGCCTGCGCCGGTCCCAAATTGGGAGTGTACTTGAAGGTAAAATTCCAGGCGCCTTTCAATTCCGTCCGATCCACGACGGGGTTTCTCCCCAGATACTGTTGCGCTCCCGGAAGATTGCGCATCCCTCCCACGAACTCCGCCATGGTCATGTTGCGGCAGGTGGAGACAATCGTGGGCAACTGCGGACCGTCGCCCGGAGTTCCGCCCTGCACGGGAGCGCCACGGCCCTGAATACTGAACTTGCATCCGGTCTCGCCCGACCCGTCTGCCTCTTTGAGCCCCTGTTTCTTTTCCGCGGTCAGCACATGGCCCAGAGAGGGCCTCGTTTCATAGTGCAATACGAGCTGGAAGCGATCCGCCAGCAGCGACTGAAGCATCAGTTTCACCGTTTCCGGAGTGGCATTGGGCGGACCTTTCGCGACTACATCGAAAAAGTCGTTTTCGAGCCAATTGGGGCCGCCCAGCACTTTGTCATTGTCGATGCCGTAGGCCGTGCAGATGAGACCGACCATCGAAGCGACCCGCAACTCGTACCGGCCAGCGCGATAAATCGGACCGCGGATGGACTGCAGTGTGGTGTTCCGAGTGGCATGCACATCCGCGATTTCAAATCTTGGCGGGGGGGCCGTCCCAACGGTCTGGCTGAACACCGCGCCCGCCATAAGGGCGGCGATACCGATACAGGCAAACATTCGCATCATGACCGCATTCCTTCCTTGCTGGGACCGCGCCGGACGTCCGGAGTGGTGACTTACGCTTCCACTTCGTCTCAGATTACCCAGTCGTATTTTATAACGAGTCGCGCGCTAGATCAGACGGGTGCTCGGCGGACCGATGTGAATATGGGCGGCAGTCGCCTTGCCCGGGACCATGCTCCTAAAGACATAGTACGGAATGTGCCTCGCCTCCAGGAAGTGACGCAGCCATTTCCCTTCCGTCGTGTCCGGATACAGCGCTACATCCACGCGATTCCGATGATCGAAGTGCATGGCGCGATGGACCGCGGTCTCGCCCTCGGCGCTTACAGGCAGCGGTTCATGAAACTGCTGTTCAAATGCGCTCTGAACGCGGAGGTAATCCGCTGTCGTGAACTTGCCGTCGCCATCGAAGCGTTCCATGACAGGAGGGGCAGCGTTTGCGACCGGCGCAGGCAGCGGCTCGAATACCTGTTGTTCAGCCAGCGCCATTTCGGCGACCTTGTCGACGAGCTTTTTGCGCGACAGCGTGATGTCATAGGTCGACTCCGCCCAGGCCAGCTCCTCCGTGGGCGCCTCCAGACTCTTGGCCGGGGCGAGGCCCGCGTCCACTAACGTGCGTGCTTGTTCCAAATGCGACTTGGTGCGATCCAACTGCCGCCGCGCGGCCTGCTCCAATTGCGTGGCTCGTTCCTCGGTCAACTCATCGAGCGACACCGGGCTGCTGAGCAATTCGGCATCACGCGCGGCCGCGAACGGGGTGTCGGCCTGGCCGACGCGGGCGCGCGGAGCCACCGGAACAGCATCAGGCGCGGGGGCTTGTCCGAAGAGGAAGACGCTCCCTGCAAGCAGCAGGGCAAACGGCGAACGCATCTAACCCTAGGATACGTGATACTGATGAATTATGCGGCACCTATGGAAACTGTGGTTCGCGGTGATTCTTCTGATTGCGAGCATTCTGGCACAGCCGCCCATCGGCGTGCCCGTGCCGCCGCTGGGAAACGGGCCGTTTATCCTGGACACCGCCGAGCAGCACAAGATCCGCGTGACGGTGCTTACCAAGGGCCTATCGCACCCCTGGAGCCTGGCATTTCTTCCCGACGGAAGCATGCTGGTGACGGAACGCCCCGGACGGCTCCGGGTGATCCGCGATGCGATGCGCGATGCCAGACTCGACCCGCGGCCGATCACCGGCGTGCCGGCCGTACTCACCATTGGCAACTCGGGGCTGATGGATGTGGCGTTACATCCCAAGTTCGCAGAGAACAAGCTGGTCTATTTTACGTACAACAAGCCGGGCAGCCCGTCAGGTCACAACAAACAGGTCGCCACGGTGCTCGCTCGGGCTCGGCTCGACAACGGCGCGCTGACGGATGTCCGGGACATCTTCGTTGCGGATTGGCTGCCGGAAGACGCGAACGGATATAATTCGCGGATCGTTTTTGGACGGGACGGCATGATTTATGTGTCGAACGGCGCATCGAACAGCGACGCCGCCCAGGATCCCAAGAGCCATCGCGGAAAGATCATGCGGCTGCGCGACGACGGCACCGTGCCCCCCGATAATCCCTTCGCCGGCCGCGCCGGATACAAGCCGGAGATCTACACCATGGGGCATCGCAACACCTTGGGGCTCATCGTCCATCCTGTGACAGGCGCGCTATGGCAGAACGAAAACGGCCCGAATGGCGGCGACGAAATCAATGTCATCCTGCCGGGGCGGAACTACGGTTGGCCGGTGGCGAGCTATGGCCGGACCTATGAAGGACCCCGGGTCTCGGACGTTCCATGGCGCGAGGGGATCGAGCAGCCGCTGGTGTTCTGGGTGCCTTCGATCGCGGTGGCCGGCATGGCCGTGTACACGGGTGATAAGTTCCCGGCATGGAAGAACAATGTCTTCGTCGGCAGCATGCGAATGGGTGAAATCCCCGGGACCGGGCATCTGGAGCGGGTCGTGTTCAATGACAAGACCGAAGAGCTTCGCCGCGAAAGCATGCTCACCGAACTCCACCGGCGCATCCGCGACGTTCGCCAGGGCCCCGACGGGCTGCTGTATCTCCTGACGGATGAAGATGATGGCGCGGTTCTCCGGATCGAACCCTTTAAGTAGATCCCGCCTTAGACAAACCTTAGAATCTGCCCTTTTTTTCGCGATATAACCAGGGTGGGACCCGTGTCTACCATAGGAACGCCCTCGGGGGCGGTGGTCAGCAATTTCCTTAAGCGGCTCCCTGCCTTTTCGCCCATCGCCGTGCGTTTGATGGCCCTGGTGGCCGACGAAAACGTTTCGTTTAAAGAAGTTGCCAGACTGATCTCGCTCGACCCGATCCTCTCCGGCGAGACCCTGCGCATGGCGAATTCTGGACTTTATGGGCGGCGGCAGCAGGTCCAGTCGGTGTTGCATGCCATCGCCATGGTGGGCCTCCATCGGCTGTCGCGCATGGTGGTGACCGCCGCGCTTTGGCGGGGGATGCCCCACCGTACCTCTCCGTTTGTAAAAGCCTGGTGGCGGCATAGCGTGGCGACCGCGATCATCGCGGAGCAGACCGCGGTGCTGCCGATCGACTATGCGTACACGGCCGGCCTGCTGCATGGGGTGGGACAACTGGCGCTGTTCGAGCAGGGCAAGCAGGATTACGTCCGGGTGGTCAACGATTCTGTTTTGGGCGATCTGGATTTGCAGGAAAGCGAACGCGTGGCGTATGGAACGGATCATGCCGAGCTGGCGGGCCTGATCCTAGAAGCCTGGGGTTTGCCCGAAGAGGTACAGGACGCGGCTGCGCTGCATCACTGGCCGAACGCGGGCAGCCAACTCGCGGACGCGGTCCGGATGGGATGCGTGGTGGCGGAGCACATCGGTTTCGGCGCGTGCGGATGCCACCGGCAGCTGGCGCAGGAGGATTTCTCCCCAGCCGTTGCCGAAGTGATCGGGAACAAGCCACAGCTGGAGGCGTTCGAGACGGAAGTCAACGGCATCGAGTGCTCGTTGATGTAAGTCCCGTCCACCTGTTGTAGATTGGGGGGTGGCATGCGCTTCCTCCCTCTTCTGCTCGTGTCCCTGGCGGTTAGCGCCACTGCTTTCGCGCAGGGTGCCCCAGTCCTGGAGCTGACCGACTTCTCCGGAGTTTGGGCCGAGCGCGTGCACGAAGACAACTACGAGCGATCCGGCGGACCGCCCCTGGGCGATTATCAGGGAATTCCGCTCAACGACGCCGGCCGCAGAAAAGCCGACAGCCACGACCACTCGGAATGGAGCCTGCCGGAGTTCCAGTGCCGCCCGCATTCGGCTCCCTACCAGTGGCGCGCGCTGGGCAGCGTCCGGTTCTGGAACGAAGTCGATCCGATCGGGCGGGAATTGCGGGCCATCCACGTCGAATATCTGCGTTCGCTGGACCGTGTGATCTACATGGACGGCCGCCCGCATCCGCCCGAGTACGCTCCCTACAGCTGGTCAGGATTCTCCACTGGCAGATGGGAAGGCAATACGCTAGTGGTCGATACCGATCACATCAAGAGCAGCTACTTGCGCCGCAACGGCGCGAGCTTTAGCGATAAAGCCACCATGCGGGAATACATCGACCGGCACGGCGAGTATCTGGTCATCACGATGATCCTGACGGATCCGGTGTGGCTGGAGGAACCGTTCATCCAGACCACCAACTACGCGCTCGATACGCATACCGCTCTGACCTACTATCCCTGCACGGTGAGCGAGGAAAATATTTCGACCGCCGTGCCGCATTTTCTGCCGGGAACGACGGAGCATTTGAAGGACGCCGCCGGATGGATTCCGCCCGCAGCCGCGCGGGGCGGCGCCGAGACGACTTATCCGGATTACCGGCAGAGACTGAAAGCGGCGAAGCAATGAGGCACATCGCAATTGTTCTCTTGCTCGCCATGAGCCTGTTCGGGCAGCCGAAGGCTTCCGACAACGACATCCATGTACTGCCGGTGCAGGGCAACATTTACATGCTGGTGGGCGCGGGTGGAAACATCGCCGCATCCATCGGGCCGGATGGAATCCTGCTGGTGGACGCGGGGAGCAGCCAGATGAGTGGCAAGATTCTCGCGACCGTTCTGCAGCTGGTAACCGCGGTGGCCGCCTCGCCCGGCCCCAACCGATGCGTGGGGCTGCACTGTCCCGGCAGCCCGTACCGCTGGTCGAGCCCTTCGTTGAATGCCCTGATCGCATCTCCCGCTCCGCCGAAGCCGATCCGCTACATCATCAACACGAGCCTGGATCCGGACCACACCGGCGGCAACGAAGCGCTTTCCGCGCTGCCGGCCGATTCGAAGATCCTCGGCGTGACGTTTCCGCCGGTGGGGGTCGCGCCTACCGCGACGGTGATCGCGCACGAAAATGTCCTGGGCCGGATGAGCGCGGAGACCAATAAGAAACCGGCGGTTCCTTCGGGATGGTGGCCCACCGACACGTATCGCGGCAGCTCCTACAAGCTCAGCGAGTTTTTTAACGGCGAAGGCGTGCAGCTCTTTCACCTCCCCGCCGCGCACACGGATGGCGATAGCCTGGTGTTCTTTCGGTACTCGGACGTGATCGCGGCCGGCGATATTCTCTCGACCATGAGTTATCCGGTAATCGATGTGAACAAGGGCGGCTCGATTCAAGGAATCCTGGATGGGTTGAATCACATCCTGGACCTGGCGATTCCCGAGTTCCGCTCGCAGGGCGGGACGCTGATCATCCCCGGCCACGGGCGGCTGTGCGACACCGGAGATGTAGCGAACTACCGCAACATGGTCGCGATCATCAGGGATCGCGTCGCGGATTCGATCAAGAGAGGGATGACATTGCAGCAGGTCAAGGCTTCCCAGCCGACGTTTGAGTACGACGGCCTGTACGGCGCGGTGACAGGACCGTGGACCACTGATATGTTTGTCGAGGCCGTGTATAGAAGTCTGAAGGGAGCTCAATGACACGCAAGATACTGCGGGGGCTGGCTGGAATTCTCTTGTCGAGCGTGGCTGGCTACGCGCACCACTCCCTGGGCGCCACCTACGAACAGGACCAGGAGATCAAGCTCGAAGGCAAGATCGCCCAGCTGCTGCTACGGAATCCGCATTCCTACCTGCAGGTGGACGTTCCGGACAAGGACGGGAACATGCAGCGCTGGTCCCTGGAGTGGCGCAGCACGGGCCAGCTCGGACAGGCGGGCATCAAGCGCGACACCTTGAAAGCCGGGGACGAGGTGGTCGTCACCGCCAATCCGTCGCGCACGAAGGGCGATCATCGCGGCGCGCTGAAAACCCTGCATCGTACCTCCGACGGTTTCGGATGGGGCACTAAGCCGGGCGAGACGATCGAGTAAATGAGAGGGGTTTCGATCGGACTGCTTGCGCTGCTGCTCGGCCCAGGGGCGTACCCCCAAGGTCGGGGTGCCGGTCGAGGTGGCGCCGTTCCTACTCCTCGAGCCGCTGCCGCGATCGATATGACGGGCTACTGGGTGTCGGTGGTAACCGAGGATTGGATGTTCCGCATGGTGACGCCGCCCAAGGGCCAGTACTTGGGCGTTCCGCTGAACGCTGCAGCTCGCCGCGTGGCGGATGCCTGGGATCCGGCAAAAGATGAAGCGGCCGGGGAACGGTGCAAATCGTATGGGGTGGCTGCGATCATGCGCGTCCCTGGCAGGCTGCACATCACCTGGGAGAACGACACGACACTGAAGATGGAGACGGAAGCGGGCACGCAGACGCGGCTGCTCCATTTCAGCGGCGAGCCTCCCGAGAACACCGAGCCATCGTTGCAGGGCTATTCCGTCGCGGAGTGGGAACAAGCAGCGGTGGGGCGAGGTGAAGCTCGTAAGGGTGATCTGAAAGTAGTCACCACAAAAATGCGGCCCGGATATCTTCGCAAGAACGGAGTGCCCTACAGCGAGAATGCGATCGTTACGGAATGGTTTGACCGCCATACCGCCCCGAACGGAGATATCTGGCTGGTGGTCAGCACCGAAGTAAAAGATCCGCGGTATCTGACCGTGCCGTTCATCACCAGCACGCATTTCAAGAAGCTATCCGAAAACGCGCCGTGGAAGCCGGAAGCCTGCAGCTCGCGCTGAGCTATTCCGGCGGCCCCTCTAGTTCCTTCCAGTGACGCTCCAGCGCGATCCGCACCAGCTGGGAGCGCGTGCGCACACCTGTTTTTGAAAACAGCTGCTGGAGAACGGCCTTCACCAGTGGCTCGGAAACGCCCAGCTTGAAGGCGATCTCCTTGTTGGTCTGGCCGGCGAAAACCGCGCGGAGCACCTGACGCTCGCGTGCGGTGAAGGGAGCAGGCTGATCCGCTTCCGGCGTGCCCGGGGTTTCCGGAAAAGGCAGCGGCACCGAAACCCCGCTCTGGCCAGTGATTGCGCGGATGCGCTCGATTAAGACCTCGGGGCGTTCCTGTTTGAGAATGATTCCCGCACATCCGCGTTCCACCAATCGTCCCGCTTCGAGCCGGCTGACCCCCGCCGTCACCACCAGGATTTTTCCCTTGAAACCTGCGTCGCGAGCCAGGGGAAGGAATGCCCCGCCCTGCTGTAAGCCGAGGTCGATGTCCAGCAGGACCACATCCACGGCAACATTTCTCAGCACCGTAATGCCTTCGTCGACCGTGGCGCACTCGCCCACGATCTCGAAATCGCCCTCGCGTCCCAGCAGGCGCGCGATGGCTTCGCGGAACAGAGAGTGATCGTCAATGAGAAGAATTCGGGTCAAGGTTTCGGCCTTCATTGATTGACCGGCACGCCGGGAAGCTCCACGATGAAGGAGCACTCGCCGGACTGCTGGGTCTGATGCAACTCCCCGCCAAAGGTGCGAATAATCGCTCGCGATACGAACAGGCCCAAGCCGGTGGAGGACGCGCCCGGCTGGAAGGGCTGAAACAGCCGATCCGCCGCGGCGATGCCGGGGCCATTATCGGACACTCGTATTACGACCGTCCCCTCCAGCGCATACGCGGTCATGCGGAACCGCGCCTCCGGCCGTCCACGTAAGGCGCTGATACTGTTCTTAGCCAGATTGAGGAATACTTGCAGGAGACCCGAGCGGTCGACACGAACTCCTGGCAAGCCTTGTTGAATCTCCCACTCCCCCAGGATTCCGGCCTCTTCCAAGCCGGGCGCGACGATGGCCCGCAATTCCTCGAGCAACTCGCCCACATTCACGCCTTCCAGAACTTCTTCCCGAGAGTCGGAGAGCTCGGTGGAGGATAGTTTCAACGCGCTCTCGACCACCGTTCCCAGAGCGCGGAAGTCCGCGTTCTCATTCAATCCGGGCGTCTTGGTCAGGTTATGATGCAGCACGGAGGCAGCGGCCGCCAGATTCCTCAGCTCATGCGAAACGGCGCCGGCGACGATGCGCGAGTTGCTCAGCAGCTGCTTGAGGCCGCCCTCCTCGCGATCGCGCACCTGTTCGGTCACGTCCAGCAAAATCACGGCCAGGCACGGGCCCGAAGCGGCACTGTAGGCGGACACCCAGGCTTGGCCAAAGAAAGTCTCGCCATTGCGGCGGTGGCCGCTGGCCTCGACCATGGTTCTTGTTAGACGCGCGGCTTGGGGCGATTCCTGGAGCCGCGCAAGCAAGGGAATGTAGCGATCCACCGGTTCGCCTTCGGGCGAACCTTCCGTAAACCCGAGCATCCGGCAGGCTGCATTGTTGGCCCGGGCGATGCGGCTGCGGGAATCGACAGTCAAAACTCCCGCCGGACTGGTTTCAACCAAAGCACGGGCTTCCTGTTCGGCATCCGAACGCAGGCGCAGTTCCTGTTCGCTCTTGCGAAGCAGCACGATGGACATGCGCCGGTTGCGAACCAGCTCCCCGGCAAACAGCGCGCCGCCGGTAAAGGCCACAACCGTCAAAGCCAGGCGCTGGGGAACGGCTCCGGCGAAATTGTAGGGACCGAATTGCTCCCGGGCCAAGGCGGCGGCGATTGCTGTGAGAAAAGTTGCCCATCTGGGGAGGTAGGCGGAAGCCACGATCAGAGGCAGAAGATAAAAGCCGCCCAGCGGGACCCCCGGCCCCAAATACGCTTCCAGAAACACCAGGCCTACGATACTGAGTCCGCACCCCGAGAGCACCACGGCAAGCTTCCATCCTGAAAGCGGGTCTGTAACTCGGATCGCCATGGTTGCGTTCTTGATGATAGCCCGCTAGCCCTGGTTTGCCAAGACGGGCATAAAGCAAAAGTACTGATTCAGAACGGCATGCGGGCGCAGGGAGGGAAATAGCCGAAAGATAGGTTGTAGCGGACGCGGGCCTATGGAATACTCAAGCTGCGACGTTCAAGAATTCGCCTGGAGGCAACCCAGGCAGCGGGCCGTCATTAGTCTGCGGGTCAAAGTACCTCCGAACTTTGGCTGGCAGGTAGGGTTTCCCTTTTGAACGTCGCACAGTACTTTCCTCCTAGTTAAGGCGGGATCCTCCGGATCCCGCCTTTTAAATTCCAAAGCCAACTCAAGAATTACCGGGAGTACGCGGACAGAACTTTGCCATCCTCGATGCGAATCACCGTCACGTCGCGGCCACTTCTTCTCGCATAGACCAGCGTTTCCAGCACCCGGCCGTCATCGGAAGTGGTCGTCGTAGCCAGAGACGGCTGGCCGAACCGCTCCGAGATATTTTCGCGCTCCGCTCCCACCGCGATTTCCTTCGCTGATGGGAACTGTTTCGGCGCGGGGGGGGCTACGACCACTTCGGCCACTGGTTCGACCAGCAAAGGCTGAGAGGGCGGCGCAGCTTCGGCTGACGGGGCAGCCGGAGCCTTCTTCACGACCTTGGCTGTCTGCGTTTTCAGTGGCTTGGCCGGAACGGCTTCCTTGGCGGTGTCGGCTCCGGGTTGGGCATCACCGGCGGGTGGAACAGCTGCGGGTTGCGAACTGAAGAACGGGACCGAATTCCCATTCGCCACCCAGATTCCAATTCCGCCCACGATCAGGACGGCCAACAAGACCAGAACAACAGCTTCTTTCATACATCCTCCGAGGTGCAACCGAGCACCGGCCTTTACGATCTACCGGAACAACTTGTTGTAAGAGATTCTACAACATTCGGGGGGCAGCGGAGGTACTGCCTTTAGCGGGCCGTGGTACTGGAACATTCGGTGGACAGCCCGCCGAGATCCACGGACGTTGTATACTCGCTGAAGACCGTGAGGCCGGGATCATACTCCAAGTGACGCGGCCGGGGGTCTATCCAGAAATCAGGAGAAGACAGAATGAGCGAAGTTCTCAGTGGAGCTGAGTTTAAGAAGCAATTGCGGGCCGGAAAGCCGAAATTGGGGCTATTTGTGAACTCACACAGCCCGACCGTTGCCGAACAACTGGCGCACAGCGGCTACGATTGGCTGCTGGTCGATACACAGCACGGACCCATGGGGCACGAGACCCTCTCCGCGATGCTCGCGGGTATCTCCTCGGGTGGAGCGAAGTCCCTGGTGCGGGTATCGGGTTATGCGGATCGCGCCGGCATCCAACAGACGCTCGACATGGGAGCCGACGGCGTACTCATTCCGTATATCAACACCGCGGACGAAGCTCGGCAAGCTGTGAGCTGCTGCCGCTATCCGACTGCCGGGACTCGATCCGTCTACTTTCCGCAGCGCAGTATGAACAAAGCCGGACTGCTGGGCTACGCCGGCGCGGCCAATGACAATACCATCGTCGCGCTGCAAGTGGAAACAGATGACTGCATCAAGAACATGGATGAGATCGCGGCCGTGCCGGGCGTCGACATTCTCTTTTTGGGCCAAAACGATTTGTGCATGTCCATGGGCTTGTTCGAGAAGTATAAGTTCCCCGACATGTACACCTCGCCCGAGCTGGCCGCGGCAACCGATAAGCTCCGCGCCGCCGCCAAGAAGAACAATGTGATTCTCGGGCTGTTCCTGTTCGGCACCGCACGTGTGGGCGAGTTCCTGGACAAAGGGTTCCCCTTCATCAGCCTGGGCAACGACCTGCACCATATCCTGACCCAGAGCACCGCTTACGTGAAGGACGTGGAGGCTGTTTCCAAGGAAAAGGGTGCAGTCTGGAGCCGGCGGGCTACCGCCTTGATGTAGACCAGGACAGATCTAAACAGGAAACCTGCTCAAACATGCAACTTGTCGAAGCAATGTCCCGTATAGGGGTGGAGTCTGCCTTCGAGGTCCTGGTCAAGGCCAGGGCCCTCGAGAAGCAGGGTAAGAGCATCATCCACCTGGAAATTGGCGAGCCCGATTTCCCTACCCCGAAGCATGTCGTCGAAGCCGGAAAACGCGCCTTGGACGAAGGCTGGACCAAGTACGGTCCCACGCAGGGGCTGCCTGAGCTGCGCGAGTCCATCGCTGCATATATTTCGCGCACGCGAAACATCAAGGTGGGTCCGCAGCACGTGTGCGTCGTGCCGGGCGGGAAACCGATCATGTACTTCGCGATCGTCGCGCTGCTCGAAGCGGGCGATGAGGCGATTTACCCGAATCCGGGTTTTCCGATCTACGAATCGATGATCAAGTTCCAGGGGGCTAAGGCGGTGCCCATTCCCCTGGAGGAAAGCCGCGGATTCTCTTTCGATCTGGACCTGCTCGAACGCAGCCTGACAAAGAAGACCAAGCTGGTGGTGCTCAATTCGCCGGCGAATCCGACCGGCGGGATCATGCCCGCTGAGGACGTTAAACGATTGGCGGATATCCTGCGCAATCGGGACGTGATGATTCTAAGCGACGAGATCTACTCGCGGATCTGCTACACCGGCGAGCCGGTTTCGATCGCCAGTTTCCCGGGGATGCTGGAGAAGACCATCATTCTCGACGGCTTCTCGAAGACCTATTCCATGACCGGATGGCGCCTGGGTTACGGTGTCATGCCGGAATGGTTGGCCGATGCAGTGGTCAAGCTGATGGTCAACTCCAACTCCTGCACGGCGAGCTTCACCCAGCGCGCGGGCATCGCCGCTCTGGACGGCCCACAAGACGACGTCGACAAAATGGTGGCGGAGTTCCGGCGGCGGCGCGATGCGATCGTGAAAGGGTTGAATGAGATTCCGGGGATCCGCTGCTCGGAGCCGGCGGGCGCTTTCTACGCTTTTCCAAACGTAACCGGAACCGGGTTGCCTTCCAAGCAGCTAGCCGATATGCTCCTCAATGACGCTGGAGTCGCATGCCTGGATGGCGGCTGCTTCGGTTCGCACGGGGATGGCTATCTACGATTCAGTTATGCAAATTCTCTCGAGAACATCCAAGAGGCTCTTTCGAGGATCCGGAAGATCTCGACTCGCTGGGCTTAGTCTGGTCTTTCTGGCGGTGGGCGCTTCGGCGCAAGATCCGGGCATTCCGCGCATGCCGGACGGCAAGCCAAGTTTCGAGGGTTTCTGGGACCTGCCTTATACCCCGAACATGGCCGCCAAGGACGGCGAAGCTGCAATCCCCTACACCGCGGCCGGACGAGCCGCATTCAAGAATCACGACGCCAAGGATGATCCCACGTCATTCTGCTGGTATCCTGGCGTGCCGCGCATCATGCAATCGCCCTATCCGATGCAGATGGTTCAGAGCAAGGAATACGTCACCATGCTGTTCGAGTACATGCGGCTGTGGCGGAATATTCCCACCGACGGCCGTAAGCATCCCGAAAATCTTCCGGAATCATTCATGGGGGATTCGGTCGGCAAATGGGACGGAGACACGTTCGTCATCGACACCATCGGGTTGAACGACCGCACCTGGCTCGACACCGCCGGCCATCAGCACACCGCCGAGATGCACGTGATCGAACGTATGCGGCGGACTCCCACGACCATCGTGCTGGAGTATCTCGTGGACGATCCCAAAATGTACTCCCAGCCTTGGAAACAGGAACGTATTCTACGGCCGCACCCGGTGACCCGCGGCCTGCCCGAGCTCATCGAGTACGTCTGTACGGAAAACAATCAGGATGTCCGGCACCTGGTTACCACCAAACCTGCTGCGGATCGGTAAGCGCCTCCAGACGCCGATAGCTGCCTCTAAAATATGCCAGGGGTTCGCCTCCAGGAGCGTCCCCATGAACCGCGTCTCCCACGACGATGGTGTGATCGCCGCCGGCATGGACCGCGTCCACGGTGCACTCGATGAACGCGATGGCTCCTTCGATCACGGGGGACCCGGTCTTCTCGACGCGGTGAGCCAATGCCGCGAATCGATCCTCGCCGCGGCGGGCGAATGCAGTCGCCAGATTCTCCTGATCCTGGCGCAGGTAGTTGATGCAAAAATGGCCGCTGGCGACGATCGCGGTCAGGGTTCGGGCTCGATTGTCCACGCAAATCAGGAACCGGGGCGGGTCGAGTGAGAGCGAGGTTACGGCGTTCATGGTCATTCCGACCGGCACGCCGTTGGGATCCAAGGTCGTAACTACGGAAACCCCGGTGAGCCAGTGGCCCGCAAGCCTGCGAAATATCTCGGGCTGCATAAGGATTCGATCAGTCTAACAGACTGGATTTTGTCCCAATTGAGCCTGCGACTTAGAGGCTGGGGACCGCATCTAAAAGGGTGAATTGATACAATCTGGATAGTCCCTTTCATGCCACTAGCCTTCCCCAAGCCCAGCACGGCCATCAGGCCTGCCTCGTCTCTGCTTGAGCAGATCGGGAATACGCCTCTGCTACGGCTGGCCAAGCTGGACGCGGAGTTTCCGGGCGTCGAAATCTACGCCAAAGCTGAGTTCTTCAACCCGGGGGGATCGGTCAAGGATCGTGCCGGGTTGAATATGATCCTGGACGGCGAGCGCACGGGCCGCCTTACGAAAGACCGGATTCTGCTCGATGCGACCAGCGGGAACACGGGCATCGCGTATGCCATGATCTCGGCGATCAAGGGCTATCGGGTGAAACTGTGCCTGCCTGAAAACGCCTCGCATGAGCGCAAGCAAATCATGAAGAATTACGGCGCGGAGATGGTCTTCTCCGATCCGGGAGAGGGCTCGGATGGAGCCATCCGGTTGTGCAAACAAATCTACGAAGCCGATCCGGACGTCTATTTCTATCCGGACCAGTACAACAATCCGGCCAACTGGAAAGCGCATTTCGAGGGCACCGCGGTCGAGATCATGGAGCAGACCAAGGGCGCAATCACGCACTTCGTCGCCTGCATGGGCACCAGCGGAACGTTCATGGGGAATACGCGGCGGTTTAAGCGCGATATGCCGCATGTCCAGTGCATCTCGGCGCAGCCTTCCTCGGGATTCCACGGCCTGGAAGGACTGAAGCACATGCCGACGAACATCGTGCCGGGTATTTACGACGCGACGCTCGCCGACGACAACCTGTGGATCGAAACCGAGGATGCCTACAAGATGACCCGCTGGCTGGGCCGCAATGAAGGACTGCTGGCGGGTATGAGCTCGGGCGCGAATCTGCATGCGGCGCGCCAGGTCGCCAAGAAGCTGGCAAGTGAAGGCCGCGGCGGCGTGATCGTCACTGTAATCGCCGACGGCGCGACCAAGTATCTGAGCGAACCATTTTGGAATGATTAAAGTCGAATCTCAGGCCTGGGCCGTCATGGTCGCCCACGCCGAAGCAAAATTTCCGAACGAATGCTGCGGGGCCATGATCGGCCGTATTGACGGCGACACAAAACAGGTCGTTTCCGCCGAGCCCATGGAGAACGCCTATGCCGGCGCACAGGGCGCTCGTTACGAACTGCGCCCCGAGGATTTGCTCGAAGCGGACAAACGGGCGCGGGCGGCGGGACTGGATCTGATTGGGATCTTCCATTCGCATCCGGACTGCGATGCGTACTTCTCCAAGACCGATCTGGAGAACTCCTGCCCGTGGTATTCGTTCGTCGTACTATCAATCAAGGGCGGCAAGTTCGACCATGCCAACAGCTTCCTGCCGAACGCTGAACAAACCGCCGCGGAGAAAGAAGATTTGATATGGCCAAAGTCCTGATCCCCACACCGCTGCGCCAATACTCGGAGAAACAAGACTCCGTGGAGCTCACTGGATCCACCGTGGGCGAAGTATTGAGCTCATTAACGACCAAGTTTCCGGACCTTCGTAAACAGCTTTTCAACGATGAAGGTAAACTGCGCAGCTTCGTCAACGTGTACTTGAATGACGAAGACATTCGCTACTTGAAAAAGGACGCGACGCCGGTCGCCGCAACCGATACGCTATCGATCGTCCCCAGTATTGCCGGAGGCTCCGCAGGGGTCGCGCCGCCACCGCTGGTTTCGCTTTCAAACGACGAGATCATGCGGTACTCGCGGCACCTGATCATGCCGGAGGTCGGCATGGAGGGGCAGCTTCGCCTGAAGAACGCCAGCGTGCTGCTGGTGGGTACGGGAGGCCTGGGCGCGCCGCTAGGCATGTATCTCGCGGCTGCCGGCGTGGGACGTATGGGCCTGGTCGATTTCGACGTCGTCGACTTCACCAATCTGCATCGCCAGATCATCCACGGAACCAAGGACGTTGGGCGCAAGAAGCTCGATTCGGCGGCCGATACGATTTCCGACATCAATCCCAATGTCAAGATCGAACGCTATGACACCATGCTTTCGAGCGAGAACGCGCTGGAGATCTGCAAGAATTACGACCTGATCATCGATGGCACGGACAATTTTCCCACGCGCTACCTGGTGAATGATGCCTGCGTTCTGCTGAAGAAGCCGAACGTGTACGGATCGATTTTTCGATTCGAGGGACAGGCGACCGTGTTCGCGTTTCCGGGCGGCCCCTGCTACCGGTGCCTCTATCCCGAGCCGCCACCTCCCGGCCTTGTCCCTAGCTGCGCCGAGGGCGGCGTGTTGGGGATTTTGCCGGGTATCATCGGCCTGATCCAGGCGACCGAAGCTGTCAAGTTGATCCTGGGCGTCGGCGAGACGCTGGTCGGTCGCCTGGTGTTATACGATGCGCTGGCGATGCGTTTCCGTGAGCTGAAACTGCGGCGGAATCCGGAATGCCCGGCGTGCGGCGATCATCCGACCATCACGAAGCTGATCGACTATCAGGAATTCTGCGGGATTCCGCACCACGAGCCACCTCCGGCGCCGGGTCTCAAGGAAGGCGAGATCGATCCGGTGGAAGTGAAGGAGATGATGGACCGCGGATCCACCTTCATGCTGTTGGACGTTCGCGAACCGCATGAATACCTGATCTGCAGCATTCCGACGTCGAAGCTGATCCCGCTGGGTGATCTGCCCAAACGGGTGAACGAGCTCGACACGGCAACGGAGATCGTCGCGCATTGCAAGAGCGGCGTTCGCAGTGCTAAAGCGGTCGACTTCCTGAAGCAGGCTGGCTTCAAGAAAGTCAAGAACATGAAGGGCGGCATCCTGGCGTGGAGCGATAAGGTGGACCCGAAGGTCCCGAAGTATTGAGCGCCGTGGGCAGGCGATATCACCTGCCCACGACAGACTTGTACGGACCCGGTTACTTACCCTTCACGCTTTCCACCATAATGGTGTCGCCGTTTTTCTTGCCTTTCACGGTGACGTGCACCTCCCGGTCATGATCTGCCTTGATGGCACCCCCATAGATGTCCGCCATGACCTTCGAACTGCCGGCGGCATCCAGCTTGTAGATCTTGTCGCCGTCGAGCACTGCGAAGTTCGTGGTGGCAGGCGTAGGTGCGCACTGCTTGTCGAGCTTATCCAGATCCAAGGGCTTCTTACCGCTGTTGTCGGCGGTTGAGAAGCGTTCGAGACACGAAGAATCAATCAGTTTGCCTGTCCACGTTTCGGCATAGCCAGCGACGCCAGCCATGCAGAACACGATTCCCAGCTTGGTAATGGTTTTCATCGGTTTCCCTCCCTTGAGTTTCAAGGCCTTCCGGCCCACCCATGGAGAGGCAATCAGGCTGCCAAATGGTTGGGAAAGAAGTCTCAAGGTAATCAGCAACTTGAGTTCCGCATCGGTCAGGAAAGCGGTATTTTTTGCGAAATCCGGGGCGGGAAATTGTGATGGGTGCGGTTACACAGCGGCCCCACTAGCCGGTAGTGCGCTCATTGTGTGTCCCTGGCCTATTCAGGCGACGAAAAATCATGAGCGTGGTAGTAACGAGAAAAAGTGTGAATCCAAGCAGGCTTAACCAAATGGGAAGTGTCACGTCAACACTGCTAGCCAAGTAAAACGCGGCTGTACCGTCCTCTGGGTTGCTGGGCGACGGGCTTGCTGGCGTCCGCTGCCAGAGCGACAACGCTGTCCATGCCACGCCGATCACAACGGCAGCCAGTCCCGCGATTCTGATGCGTTTGAGCGTCACAACGC
>Ga0310810_10001889_pt1 | contig 22235 bp, 20 predicted proteins | sample NCmetagenome_FD_207641 | JGI IMG/M metagenome (GOLD analysis project Ga0310810, IMG submission 207641) | Soil microbial communities from experimental microcosm in Duke University, North Carolina, United States - NC | ecosystem: Engineered > Artificial ecosystem > Soil microcosm > Unclassified ... | reverse complement strand
TCGACCAGGTTGATATACCTCGGGTCCTTCGACACGTCGGCGACCAGCAGCGGCTCCTTGTGCAGCGCCGCCCAACCGACGAGGCCTTCTCCCAGCTTGATGCTCTTCGCCGCGTTTTCCTCGCCGTATCTCACGGCCAGCTTCATCTCGAGCATCGTGGTCGCTTCGTTCAGAAGCAGGATGCCGAAGGTCCGGTAGTCGATGAGGCGCTTGGTGAGGCTCGCGATGCGCGTCAACAGGACGTCGAGATCGAGAATCGACGACATTTCCCGTCCGATCTCGGCGAGCGTCTCGAGCGTTTCGGTGTAGTGACGTTCGGAACGAAACAGACGCGCGTTCTCGATGGCGACCGCCACGTGCGCTGCGAATTGGCGCAGCAGCGCTTCGTCCCGGTCGGTGAAGGCGCCGCTGTGCTCGCTGAGCAGGTTGAGCGCCCCGATCACGCGTCCTTTCCGCCGCATCGGCACCGCGAGCTGCGACACCATGTTGCGCAGCGGACCCATGAAGCGCGGCTCCTTGCCGATATCGTTCACGAGGATCGGTCGCCCCTGTTCGACCGCGGCGCCCACCACACCCTGACCCACCTTCAACCGAAGGGTGCGCATCACGTCGTCGGGATAGCCGACGGCATACGCGATGTGCAGCTCCTGTCGTTCTTCGTCCAGCAGGTACACCGCGAACGCGCTGAAGCGTGTGATTTGCGCAATCAGCTGCGGGATCTTCGCGAGCAGATCCGCGAGATCGAGCACCGAGGTGACTTCACGCCCGAGTTCAAACAGCGTCGAGAGCAGCTCGGTATCAGTCGGAGGACGAGACGGCGCGGCCTGGGGTCGCAACGGTTGTTCGTTCATGCGGGGCCGGGTGATGAGACGCCAGATTATACTGAACGGTCCCCGATGGAATCGTTGTCGCTGCCGCTCGATTACAGCGCAATCGAGCGCATCATTCCGCACCGCTACCCGTTTCTGCTCGTCGATCGAATCATTGAGCTCGAACCGGACAAGCGGATTGTCGGTATCAAGAACGTCTCGCTCAACGAGCGGTACCTGTCGCGTCAGCCGGGGATGGAACCGGCGCTGCCGCCGACGATCCTCACGGAGGCTGTCGCGCAAGTCGGCGCCATCCTCATCCTGTCGAAGCCGGAGAACCGCGAAAAGCTGATCTTTTTCATGGGCATCGACCGCGTGCGCTACCGGCATCCCGTGCATGCGGGCGACGTGGTGGAAATCGAGGCGCGCGTGAAGCGCCTGCGCAGCCGCATGGGACAGCTTGAGGGGGTCGCACGGGTGAACGATCGAATCGTCGTCGATGGGACGATGACGTTCGCGCTGGGGCCGGTGCAGTCCTAGCTGTTACCGGTTGCCTTCGGCCCCCTGCCCTCCGACGTTCGCGGCTTTGAAAATGAGCATCGCTCCGCCAATTTTCGCCGCCCGGCTTGCCCACCTCAGAACGCGCGAGTCCGGCCGGTAATACCGCGCGGCGTCGAGCACTGCAGGGGCCACGACAATAGCGCCGATCAACGGCTCGTCGACACCGGCTGACACAGCCATCCCGCGGGTGTCACGCTCGGCCGGGCCATGCTGTACGAAGGCAGCACCCGCGTAGATCACCGAGGTCACCACGTTGAACGCGAGCAATCCCTTCAGCAGGGGTGCGTGTTCGTCGTGCAGGTGGGGGCGTCGGGACAGCAGCACCTCATTCCCAATTTCTTGTGCCCAGAACCCCGCCGAGGAAATGGTGAACTCTTTCACCGGCGTCACAGGCTCATGGGTAATGGCAAAGAAGGGGATGAAACCGGCCGAGACTTTCCGCACCCCCGGGTGCGCCCCGTACGCCTCATCCGCTATCACATGGGCCGACTCGTGGAGGCCGAGCCCAACCGCAGCCCCCGAAAAAAACCGGGCGACGTCGATAGTTTGAGCCGAAAGTGATGAAGCTCCCGCGCACAGTGCGACCACGACGGCGACCGGCAACCTCGCGGTACTCATGTTGCAGCCTACTCCAGCGAGGCACAGCAACTGCTGTGAGGAGGGTTTAGACGTGCTCGAGACCATTGCGATTATTCTGATCGTTCTCTGGTTGTTGGGAATGGTCAGCGGCTACACGCTCGGTAACTTTATTTGGGTTCTGCTGGTAATCGCGGTCGTACTGTTCCTGGTGCGGCTGGTCAGCGGTCGCCGCGTCGTTTGAGGCGGCCGTCGCTTGCAACCCAATCGGGCAATGTTCGGCGTGATTGGGCCGTAGCGCCAACGCTGCGGTCCGTCACGCCGTGGGCCCGTTTCCACTGCACGAGCGCCGAGCCGATTAGGACCATCGTGGACGCGAAAACAACGCGGGGGCCGAATGGTTCCCCCGCGGCCACGGCACCAAGCGCAATCGCGATCAACGGGTTCGCGTACGCGTAGAGAGCCACGGTCGCCGTCGGCAAGTGCCTCAGCGCGTATATATACGCCGAATACCCAACAATTGAGCCGAAGATCGTAAGGTAGATCTCCGCCAGCACCGTTCGAGGCGTCCACGCAACCTGACTCCATTCGCCGCGAACGCTCGCGATGCCCAACATCACGAGGCCTCCAAATAGCATCTGCATCGCGGATGCGGAGATCACGTTCTCTCCGCGTGCGTATCGCCGCGACACCGATGATCCTAGTGCCCAGCCGACACATGCGATTTGCAGGGCGAGAATACCTGCGAGGAACTGATGACCTGCCGCGCCGCCAACGGCGATATCGGGCCATACCAGCAGCAGGATGCCCGCAAAACCGACGGCCAGCCCAAGCACAAGCTGAATGGTTACCGGATCGCTGTCGCGAGCGAATGCCTCGATGCCGATCATCCAGAACGGAATGGTGGCGACGGTGACCGCTGCGATGCCACTGGGTACCCATTGTTCCGCCCAAATGACACCGCCATTGCCCACGCCAATGGTCAGCACGCCGGTCAACGCCAGCCCGCCCCATTGCGAAGGGCGAATGACCGGTTCTCCACGGCTCGCGAGCAGCGCCACCAGGAAGATCCCTGCGGCAGTGAAGCGCAGCCCACCCACGAGCGCCGGCGGAATCGTTTCGAGCGCAATCCGGATCCCGAGATACGTCGTTCCCCATAAGACGCACACGGCCAGCCACGCGAGGTAGGCACGACGATTGACGTGGGCTGGAGGCACCGACACGGAGACCAAAGAGGTTATCAGTCCGTTACTGCGGCGCGAACCCTGTGGGTTCGCGAAGCCGGCCAGGCTAGGCCGATGTTCGGACGTGCGTTGGCTCGGCACGTTCGAGCTGCGGCCCCTTGGACATCCGCACGCAGTTTCGCCCGTCCTGCTTGGCGTGATAGAGCGCCGCGTCGGCCCGCGCGATGACGGTGGTCGACGCGTCGTCGGCGGCAATCACTTCAGCGATTCCAAAGCTGGCGGTCACGACCAGCGTCTGGTCGTTGAAGCGGACGCGATGCTGCTCCAGATCCTTCCTCAGCATCTCTGCGACACGACGCGCGCCAGCCATCGGTGTATCCGGCAGCAGCACGAGGAATTCCTCGCCGCCATAGCGGCATTTGGTATCGCTGCTGCGCAACACCGCTTTCATCCGCTGCCCGACGTGCGCGAGCACTGCGTCTCCACAGAGATGTCCGAACCGGTCGTTGATCCTCTTGAAATGATCGATGTCGAACATGACGACCGAGCACGCTCCCCGAGCCCGCCGCGCCCGGCGCACCTCGGAATCGAGCACCTCCAGAGAGTGACGCCTGTTGAAGCAGCCGGTGAGCGCATCGCGGACGCTGTTCTCCTGCACTTCGCTGTACAGCTCCGCATTTTTTGCGGATGGGCCCAGCAGCGCGGCGGCCGCTGACAGCGCGGCCCGCTCGGCATCGGTGAGCGGCGGAATTGACGATACGCCGATGGCGCCGACGGGGTGCCCTCCGGCGACGAGCGGCATGCAGCAGACGTTCTCGTCAGCGCGATTCATCGGCACGTCGATGTCGCCCATCACTCGGGCGGCCTCGCGTTCGACAGCGGCGCGTTCGTTCGGATCGATCGGCATCAGTTCGATCCACTCGGCGCCACAACGCGTGATGGCCCACACTTTCCGACCCGACGCGATCGACGGCAGATGTTCGACCGTCGCCGCGCGGATGGAGCTGCCATCGAGCGACTGCGCCAGCGCCTTTCCGAACTGAACGAGGCGATCCATCTCGGTGACGCGCGTCTTCGCGGCGTTCGCCTCTCCACGCATCTCCTCGCGCTTGCGAAACAGATGGATGACAAACACGACCGTGAGGATGAAGAGTCCGGGTACGAGCTGCAGACCACGGCTGTGATCGATCTCACGCGCTCGATCGAGCAGCGTCCCCAGCTCATGGGATGACACGACCCATACGGCGATGGCGAGGCCGCCGAGCAGGAAGGCGTCGTTCCGTCCAAGAATCCGCATCCGTAACCGGAGTTGCCTGCCTTTCGTATCGGCTCGACGACCGTTTTCTTGTCTGCCGCTTCCATCGCGGCTTACCATGGTCCATCGCGAAAACGTCACGTTCCGTTGATGCGCAAACCCGTGCAGACGCGTTCGCGCGGCTGTTCGAGGCCGTGCGTGAAGGCGTGTTCATCGGTGCGCTTGCTCCGCCCGACGTGGATGCCGCGGACAGCACGCTTGCCGCAAATCCCCATCTGAAGCAGATCTTCGGCTACGCCGCCGACGCACCGGACGCGGACGTCGCGCCGTTTGCGGCCGAGCGATTCGTCGATGATGGGGCGCGAGATAGCCTTGTCTCGCAGCTTGCACGCACAGGCGGCATCACCGATCACCTCCTCCGGATGCGTCGGGTCACCGGTTCACCCGTATGGGTCGAGATCACCGCGCGCGCGCGGCCGGCGCGAAGCGGCGGCCTGCTGCGCGTGGAGGCGCTGGTGCGCGATGTCAGCGAGCGGAAACGGCTGGATGATCAGGCCAAGGACATCTACCAGCAGATCCTGCAGTCCGAAAAAATGGCGGCGCTCGGGCAGACGATTTCGGGCGTCGCGCATGAGCTGAACAACCCGCTCGCCACGATCCTGAGCTGGGCGGAACGGCTCTCGGAGAAGCCGCTCGATGACACTGCGAAAAGGGGCGTCTCCGTCATTCTCGGTGAAGCCGAGCGTGCCGCGCGGATCGTCCGGAATCTCCTGACCTTCGCGCGAAAACGACAGTCCACTCGCGCGATGATCGACGTCAACACACTCGTCACCGAAACTGTGGTGCTGCGCGGCTACGAGCGAATGCCGACCCTCAGCGTGACGACGGAGCTCGTACCAGGCCTGCCGAAAGTGTTCGCGGATGCCCATCAGATCCAGCAAGTACTCCTCAATTTGATAATCAACGCGGAGCAGTCAATGCTCGAGGCCCACGGCCGCGGGGCGCTCATCATTCGCACACGGCACGACGCCGAACGCGATGCGGCCGTCTTCGAAGTCGCCGACAACGGTCCGGGCGTTCCGCTCGAAGCGCAGACGCGGATCTTCGACCCGTTCTTCACGACAAAGGAAGTTGGCAAGGGCACCGGACTCGGCCTCACGGTGGCCTACGCAATCGTGCAGGAACACGGGGGCCGCATTCGGCTGAACACGACCCCGGGCGGCGGCGCCACGTTCCTGGTCGAACTGCCGCTCAGCAGTGTCGATTCGACATCGAAGCCGACGCGTCAGACCCTCCCGCCGATGGACGCGGTCCGTGGTGCATCTGTGTTGATTGTTGAAGACGAGCGCGCGCTGGCCGCGGCGGTGACCGAGGCGCTGATCGATGCGGGTCTGAATGTCCATCATGCAGGCGACGGCGAGGAAGCCCTCGCCTGCTTGAGAAACGGGAACTACGACGTCGTGATCTGCGATCTCAAAATGCCGCGCGTTGACGGCATCACGCTCTACCGGGCGATTGCTGCAGCGACCCCGGAACTCGCACGTCGTGTCATCTTCGTCACTGGCGACGTCGCCGGTACCGATGCCGAGCGCTTCTTGGAGGAGAGCGGCTGTCGCTGGCTGGCCAAGCCATTCAGGCTCTCGGAATTACTCCGCGCCGTCCGCGAGACACTCGCGTAGTCTGTCTTGACCGGCGCTGCCGACAACGGCACGACGACCGCGGGTACGCTGTCGAGCGTCGCCTTTGCCATCCGCGGCTTCTGCTGGAACTCAAGTATCGCAGTGCGCATCGCCTTCGCGGCTTCAGCCGCCGGCATCACACCGGCCAGCGCGTCGCGCAGTCGGCGAATCGCGCGTGCATGCAGCTGCGATACCCGAGACTCGTTGACGCCGATTTCGGCGCCGATCTGTTTCATCGTGGCTTCCTGGTAGTAATACAGCCCGATGACTTTCTGTTCGCGCGGCGGCAGCGACTCGATGGCGGCGCGAATACGCTCCTTGACTTCCGATTTCTCGTAGGCGGCGTCTGGCTGTTCGGGCTCGGACGGAATGAGCGCCGCGGGCAATGTCGACTCGTCGAGGTTTTCGCCGCTGGCCAGCGGAGATGTCGATTCGATGGCGTTGATGCGGACGATGGTCCGACCGAGGCGCTTTTCGTCCGAACCCATCTTCGCGGCAAGATCGGCCAGCGAGGGCTCGCACCCAAGTTCGCGGCGGAGCTGCTCGCGCGCGGCTTCAAGTTCACGCCGCTGCCGGCGAACCCCTCGAGGCCAGGCGTCTTTGCGCAGCGCGTCGATCATCGCGCCGCGGATGCGGCGCTCGGCGAAGGTCTCGAACTTGATGCCGCGCGATTCATCGAAGCGGTGCGCCGCGTCGATCAACCCAATCACACCGTCCTGGACCAGGTCCCCTATATCAATCGAGTGAGGCATCGTCGCGGCCACCCGGCGAGCCAGCTGCTCGACGAACGGGAGATGGGCCACAACACGGGGATTCTCTTTGCCTTGACGCAAACGCGAGCGCATGAAGATGACCTCCGGCGCCCGGCATAGGCAACGGGTATACCAAATGGCAGAGCCAGGAAGGGCCGGATGACAATTAGTGGCAGGGGCATCGCGCTAACACGCTGGAAATGTTGCGCCTTAGCGATATTTCTTGTGAATGGGCCGCGCCGATGCCTTTCGCGCAACCGTGTGCAAATCGTCAATTCGTCGGCGTTTTACGTCGTTGCTTTCGCCAACTAATTGACGACTTGAATTACAAAACTTGGGTGAAGTTCTTGATTAAAACAGGTTTGCGGGAAGTACGGGCGAAATGTTTCGTGACGGAACCTATGCCGCTGAACGTGCTTCGGAACGGCGCCTGATCTCTTTGGCCGTTCCCAGCGCGTCCAGAACGCTCTTGACCACCTGCTCCGCGCGGGCGCGATGGGTGATATCAGGCGCTTTGGCTTCAAGAAGTTCGGCATGCGCCAGCACGATGCCGAGCTGATTATTCAGCTGATGAAACAGCGACCGGAGCTGCGGATCGGTAGCGAGAATCTCCATGCCCGTGCGGCTCGCGCGGCGCTGTTACGCCGAATGCCCTGGCGTGACCGCGTGCGTCACGTGAGAACCGTTCCCGTTCGTGCTGGCTGGCCGGCTCGCGTCCCGCCACAGTGAGTCGGCGAAAATGCGAATCGATCCGCCCGCCGTCCGGATGTATTCCACTTTTCCAGCGGAAATCCAGTTATAGATCGTGCGGCGGCTGACGCCGACCGCTTCACAGGCCTTCATGATCGAAAGTGTCTGTCTATCCATAATTTTGGGGGTCAGGTGTCAAGCGTAGCGTTCGTCCAGCTACCCGGGCTCATGGGAATCAACTGCCCGCTACGTGCACCCAACTGCTCAACACCCTGTATCGGGCGAACCTCGAGAAACCGTTAGCGGTCGTAAACACCTGATTCGTAAGAGCTGATTCCGCCAAACTCCTCCCCGCGGCGCGGCGCCCGCGTCCGGTGTGTCAAAATGTTGGCGCCGTGCTTCATCTTCTCTTCGTAGACGACGAGCCTGCTCTACGGTCGCTGATGGCCGAACGTCTCGGCGAGCGCGGATTCGAGGTGGTCGAGGCCGACAGCGGCGAAAGGGCGATCCAGCTGCTCGAGCAGTTCGCCTTCGACGTGGTCATTACCGACCTTCGGATGCCTGGCATCGACGGCACCCGCGTTATCGAGACCGCGCTCGAGCGCTACCCCGGCATCGTCGGAATCGTCGTCACCGGCTACGGCACCATGAAGGACGCGGTCGACGCGATCAAGCGAGGAGCGTCGGACTTCATCGCCAAGCCATTTCAGTTCGACGAGCTGATGCACGTCCTGCAGAAGGCGATCGAGCAGCGGCGGCTGAAATCGGAGAACGCCTACCTTCGATCGCAGCTCGAAGAGCGGTATCAGTTCGCCGGCATTCTCGGGCGCAGTCGCGCCATGCGCGAACTGTTTCAGCTGCTCGAAACCGTGTCGCGATCGTCGAGCACGATTCTCATCACGGGAGAAACGGGGACGGGTAAGGAAGTCGTCGCGCGGGCGATTCATCACAGCAGTCCCAGGCGCGCGCATCGATTCGTGGCGCTCAACTGCAGCGCGATCCCGGAGACGCTGCTCGAGGCCGAACTGTTCGGTCACGTTCGTGGCGCCTTTACCGGCGCCGTCGGCACGCGACAGGGGCGCATCGAACAGGCGCACAAAGGAACGCTGTTTCTCGACGAAGTGGGCACGATGAGTACGGCGCTGCAAATGAAGCTGCTGCGCGCGCTTCAGGAGCGTGAGTTCGAGCGGGTCGGCGACAACCAGACGATCAAGGTCGACGTGCGCTTCATCGCCGCGACCAATTCCGACCTCGCGAAGATGGTGGCGGAAGGAACGTTCAGAGAAGACCTCTTTTATCGGCTCAACGTCATTCCCATTCAGCTGCCGCCGCTGCGGGAGCGTCGCGACGATATTCCGCTGCTGGTTACCCACTTTCTCGAAAAGTTTTCGGCCGGCACCGAGATGCGCGTTGCGCAGCCGGCCATCCGCGCGTTGATGGCCTATTCCTGGCCCGGCAACGTGCGGCAGCTCGAAAACGCGATCGAACGCGCCGTGGCGCTGAGCGCCGGACGCAATGAAATTGACATCACGGACCTGCCTCAGGAGATTCAGGCGTTGCCACAGACGGCGGCGATGCCGTTCGTCGATTTTCCTGAAGGCGGCCTCGACATGCCCGCCTATCTGACGTCGATCGAACGCGATCTGATCCGGCGGTCTCTCGAGCGTACCGGCGGGAATCGCAACAGGGCCGCGGAATTGCTCCGCATCAAACGAACGACGCTCGTGGAAAAGCTCAAGCGACTCGGCGAAGACTGAGAGGGGCTATGCCGCCTCGTTACGCATACTGGACGATTATCGCGGGCGGGCTTCCGACCGCATTTCGCGCTGCGGACCGCGAGGAGCTGCTGCCGACGTTCCAGCGCATCAAAGACAAGCACCCCGACGCGCAGATGAAGTATTTCGCGCGCGGGAAGCTCTGGGAATCCGCCGACGCGGCGCGCAGCGCGGAAACGCCGCGGATCGTACGTGACCGTGACTGGCGGCCCGGCGGTACCCATCGCGACCCGCGCCAGAAGTTCATCGACGCGAAGAAGGAACGCAACAGCACCATCCGCAAAGAGCGGTGGGCGCGCAAGAATGCGACGACGCAGCGACGCAAGCCGTGGATACGTGGTCAGGGAACGCAGGAGCCGCCCGCGCCGCCGCGACCTCGTGGCCCAAACCGCGAACCGAAACCCAGCGAGGATCCGAAACCAACGCCGCCGAGCGAGGAGCAACCGAAGACTCCGCCGCCAGGTCCGCCGGTGCGCGGACGCGGCGGGCGGCGTTATCAGCCTGGTGGCCGATTTCCGAAAAGGTCGCGTCGTTGATTGCGCATGTCGTCTTGTTTCGACTGCGGCCTGACGTGTCGCTCGAGGATCGACGTGCGCTGATCGATGTGTGGACCGCTGCGCTGAAGGACATGCCGATGATCCGACGGGCGCGCATCGGGCGCCGGTTGATGATTGGACGGTCGTACGAATCGCTGACGCGGCTGGATTTTCCGTTCGCGGCGATCCTTGAATTCGACGACGTGGAAGCGCTCCGCGCGTATCTCGATCACTCCGCGCATGATGTGTTGGCGACGCGGCTGTTCGCCGCAATCGCGGACACGCTTATTTACGACTTCGAAGTGACAGAAGATGCAGCGCGGCTGCTGGGAATGGTGTCGGACATCTGATCGGGCGCAACCGGGAACCAGACGCAGAATCGCGAGCCGCGGCCGGGCCAGCTGTCCACATGCAGCGCACCACGGTGGCCGCGCACGATACCCTGCACGGCTGCCAGGCCAAGGCCGTGACCCGAATGTTTCGTCGTGAAGAACGGATTGAAGATGCGCGCCAGGGTGTCCGCGTCGATCCCCGGACCGTTGTCGCGCACTTCCAGGTATGCGTAGGTTCCGGGACTCGCGTCGGCGCCAAATCGCATGTCCGCAAGCTTCCATTCAGACAATTGCTCGATTCCCGTCGCGACCGAGACCGCGCCGGTGTGCTCGTCGACCGCTTCGGCGGCATTGATGATCAGATTCATGGCGACCTGGCGAATCTGCGTCGGATCCGCGACGATGACGGCCGGCTGCCCGCGGTATTCGAGCGTGCAGTGACGCGCGGCCGACGCACGCAACAACTCGAGCATCTCGATGATCACCGCATCGACATCGATGCGTTCCATGGAACCGTGGCGTTCGCCGGCGTAGGCGAGCATCTTGGCCACCAGGTCCGCGGCACGCTGAGCGCCCAGAATAATGGCGCCGATGTGGCTTCCCATGCCGCTGGAGGGCGGAATCTGCAGCGCCAGCAGATCCGCGTTGCCAACGATGCCGGCCAGCAGATTGTTGAAATCGTGCGCGAGCCCGCTCGCCAGGATGCTGAGGCTCTCGCGTTTCTGCTGTTCCTGAACACGCGACTCGAGCGCGTCGCGCTCTGCCTGCGCGCGCATCTGCGCCGACACGTCCCGGAGCAGCATGACCCAGGCCGCGGAGCGGCCGCCGCGGGCGCGCACCGGCATGGTGCGCACGTCATAGTGCGCAAGATTCTGCCCCTCGGCCACGACCAGGGCGGACGAGGGCCTCGCCGACAACTCCAGCTTCGAGCCCCTCAAGATAGCGAAGGCCTCCGTCACCGACTGTCCCACCGGCTCCGCCGAGCGCGCAAGACGCCGGGCGGCGCTGTTCGCGTCGAGTACCCGGCCATGGGGATCCACGACGATGACCGCGTCGCTGAGGCTGTCGATCAGCACGTCGTGTGCGACAGGAATCAGATCGAACAGATAGGTGCGGTAGAGCGCCCATGTGAAGAGCACCCCGGACAACGCAAATGACAACGGCGTGGCGTCGAAGCGGCGAGGTGCGCCGGGGCCGAACAGATAGATGGCGTTGAACGCCCACGGAAACAGGCTGGCGGCCATCAGTGCGAGCAACTGGCCGCGGAAGAGCGTCGGCGAGCGCCGCGTCGCGCGCGCGAGCACGACGATGCCAGCCAGCATGAGCGAATAATTGATGCCGACGATGATCCAGAACACCACGCCATGGCGGTAGACCGCAGTTCCCGCCGACGCCAGTTCCACGGACGTCCAGATCAGATGGTGCCAATCGTTGGTGAACGCCAGCACGATCGTGGTGGCGGAGGCGATGGCAAGGGCGAGGCGAAGACGCCGATCGGCGGCCCATGTCGCGCCGACGTATTCAGATAGAAAGGCGAACCACAGCGTGGGTACGGCGGCAATCGCGACGTACTGCACCTTCGCCCAGAGGATCTTTTCCTCCAGCGCCGGGGTGAGTCCGTGAAACGCGCTCGTGATGCACCACAACGCGACTCCTGCCATCATGCCGACAAACGCGCCGGCGCCAGGTGCGGCCGCGCGTCGCTGGATCATCGCGGCCAGCCACAGGGCGAACGCGGCACTGATGAACAAGACCAGAGGGATGGTGGTCATGAAAGTCGACGAACGGCGCGCCTAACTCTAACGTTTTTCCTCACAACCCGACGGCAGCGCGGTAGCCCACCTTTCGTTATCGGTCGAGCCATTCCCGTCGCGTTACTCCATCAATTACCGCCCTCCGTGCCGAAGCGCCGCGGCTCTGCGACAATGGATTGACCCGCCCGGCGAGGTTGCCGGAGGCGGGCGTGTGTCTTGTACGCGGATGCCGATTACGACGTCTCTCACGCTGCGTGCGCTGCTCGGCCGGGCAGCCGCCGCGGCTTCCCTCGATAAGGCAACGCGAGTCGTTGCCGGTCTGACGCCGGCGGCCAAAGCCCTTGCCGCCGTTGCTGTCGCTCGCACCGCCACGCAGGCGACACTGCTGGTTGTCCCGACGGACAAGGACGTGGAGCAGATGACCAGCGATGCGCGCTTCTTTTATGCGGCGCTCGAAGGCGCGTCCGAAGCCGACGTCGACCGCGCGGTGCTTCCGCTCCCGTCGTTGCAGGTCGATCCCTACCGCGGCATGACGCCGCATTTCCGGGTGTCGGCCGCGCGCGCCCGCGCGCTGCATGCTGCCGCGACGGGAACGGCACGTTTGATCGTCGCCTCCGCCGCCGCACTGCTGCCCCGCGTCAGCGGGCCCGACCGCCTTCTGGCCGCGTCGCTGGAAATTCGGTCAGGCACGGAGATCGATCCGCAGAACCTTGCGGACCTCCTCGTCGACGCCGGCTTTGCGCGGGAAGATCCGGTCGAGGAGCACGGTTCGTTCGCCGTGCGCGGTGGCATCGTCGACATCTTCCCCGCGGGCGATGTCGAGCCTGTACGACTGGAGTTCGTCGGCGACATGGTCGAATCACTGCGACGATTCGATCCTTCCAGCCAGCGTTCCACGGCGCCGACCGATCAACTGCTAATCGTCCCGGTGCGCGAACGTTTTGACGAGGACAGCGACTCCGTCTCGTTGTTCGATTTCCTCTCGACGACACGTGGGCTTCGGGTCGTGGTCTCGGAGGAACAACAGGTCCGCGAGCAGGCGCAGAAAGTCCGCGACCAGCTCGAAGCCAGTTTTACCGACGCCGGCGCCCGCGGTCACGTCGCGTCGCTGCCTCCAACGCAGGCCTTCGTGACATGGGCCGATCTCGAACAACGCGTGGTCGCCGCTCGCCATCTCGAGGAGCTCGCGATCGATGAAGCCGGTCCTGATACCTCCACTGAACCTTCGACGCATGCCGAATCCCGAATCCCGAATCCCGGTATGAGTCACGTCCGCTGTCAACCGGCTCTTGAATTTCGCGGCCGTGTCACTGACTGGATTGCGGAGGTGCGCCAGGGACGTGAACGCGGCGACACGATTGTGTTCGTCGCGGAAAGCCAGGGGCGCGCCGAACGGACCATCGAGATTCTGCAGGACTACGACATCGTCGCGGTCCCTGTCGAGCGCGCGGAAGACGCCTACGCGGCATCGGTGCTCGTCGCCGTAGGCTCGCTGTCGCGCGGCTTCCGTCTCAGCGACGCCGCGCTGCAGCTGTACGCCGAAACCGATGTCTTCGAGGAAGAGCGGCACGCGCCAGAGAAGCGCCGCAATCTGGCGAAAACCTTCCTGTCGGATCTGCGCGATTTGAAGGTCGGCGACCTCGTCGTCCATGTCGATCACGGGATTGGCGAGTTCGTCGGCCTCAAGCAACTCGGCGTGCGTGGGAGCGCCGAGGGTGCGCACGAGTTCCTGGAGCTCCGTTATCACGGCGAGGACAAGTTGTTCGTCCCCGTGGAACGCCTCGACCTGATTCAGAAATACACGGGTGGGACGAGACCCGCGCTGGATCGTCTGGGCGGTACCACGTGGGAGAAGGCGAAGACGCGCGTCAAGAAAGCGATGCGCGACATGGCCGAGGAGCTGCTGAAGCTCTATGCGCAGCGCAAGGCCGTCCCCGGCTACGCCTTTTCAGCCGACAGCCACTGGCAGGAGGAATTCGAGGCCGCGTTTCCGTACGAGCTGACGCCCGATCAGGCCGCGGCGATCCGTGACATCAAGAAAGACATGGAAGCGTCGACGCCAATGGATCGGCTCCTGTGCGGCGACGTCGGATACGGCAAGACTGAAGTCGCCATGCGCGCGGCGTTCAAGGGCGTCATGGACGGCAAACAGGTCGCCGTCCTCGCGCCAACGACGGTCCTCGCGTTTCAGCATTTGAAAACGCTGCGCGATCGCTTCGCGGGTTTCCCCGTAACCATCGAGATGGTCAGCCGGTTTCGCACCCGGCAGGAAATCAAAGCCATCCTCGACGGCGTTGCCTCGGGCAAAGTCGACATCATCGTCGGCACACACCGCCTGCTGTCGAAGGACGTCGTGTTCAAGGACCTCGGCCTTCTTGTCGTCGACGAAGAGCAGCGGTTCGGTGTGGCGCACAAGGAACGTATCAAGCAGATGCGCAAGCGCATCGACGTGCTGACGATGACCGCGACACCGATTCCACGGACGTTGAACATGTCGCTGGTGGGCATTCGCGACATGTCGATCATCGAAACGCCGCCGAAAGATCGGCTTTCGATCCAGACCAACGTCGTCAAATTCGACGCGCCAGTCATCGAACGCGCCGTTCGAAACGAGCTTGCGCGGGGCGGCCAGATCTACTTCGTCCACAACCGCGTCGAATCGATCTTCTCAATCGGACACCTGTTGCAGCGTCTCGTTCCGGACGCGCGGGTGGTCATCGGGCACGGGCAGATGGGTGAGGACGAGCTCGAGCGGGCCATGCTCGGATTCGTCGAGCGCAAGTTCGACATCCTCCTCGCCACCACGATCGTCGAAAACGGCCTCGACATCCCCAACGCGAACACGATCATCATCAACCGTGCAGACCGTTATGGGCTTGCACAGCTGTATCAGCTGCGCGGACGCGTGGGGCGATCCGATCGACCGGCGTACGCGTATCTGCTCATTCCGCCGCAGGAGTCGCTGTCGCCCGTCGCGCGTAAACGGCTCGCCGCCATCAAGGAATTCAGCGACCTCGGAAGCGGATTTCGAGTGGCGGCGCTCGACCTGGAGATCCGCGGCGCGGGCAATCTCTTGGGCGGGGAGCAGAGTGGTCATATCGACGCGGTTGGCTTCGAAATGTACATGAAGCTCCTCGAAGAGACCGTTCGCGAATTGAAGGGCGAGGAGATCGAGGACGACGTCCGCGCAACGGTGAACCTCGGGATCGACCTGAAGATTGACGACGGCTACATCCCCGACATGAACCAGCGGCTGATGGTCTACCGCAAAGTTGCGGCGACACGAAGCGAAAGCGAACTGGAGGCCGCGCTCGACGAAATCGCCGATCGCTACGGGCCGCCAACGGACTCGGTCCTCAATCTGGCCGAGTACGGCCGCATTCGAATCATGGCGGATCGTCTGGGCGTCGACACGATCGACCGTGAAGGGCGTCTCGTCGTCATAAAGTTCAGGTCGCAGGCGAAGGTCGATCCGGTGAGACTGGTGAAAATCGTCCATGAGTGGCCCGGCGCGATGCTCGTGCCGCCCGCGTCGCTGAAAATCGATTTGGAAACCGCCCAATCACCCACCGGGCGCTCCGCAACGCCGCGCCATGCCGGCCATAAAGGGTCGGCCCACAGGAACAAGGAGACCTCCTGGTGGACGGCCCGGGCCACCACCGGCGCCGTAACTTCAGGGTTCACCAAGGAGGAGATCCTGCGAAAGCCGAAGCAGGACCCCCGCGCGGAGGGCGGCATGTTCGACCGGCTTGAAGAGCTGCTCGGCGCACTGGGTTAAAATGTTGGATTCCAAGGAATTGCAGATGATCAAGCACCTCGTCGTCGTTGCCGCGCTCGTGACGCTCGGCGTTTCCGTCTCGCTGCGGGCCGAAATTCTCGAGCAGGTCCTCGTGAAGGTGAACGGGGACATCGTTACCAAGAGCGATTTCGAGCGGATGCAGGTCGAGTTTCTCCGGCAGAAGCCCGAGCTTCAAAACGTGACCGCGGACAGTCCCGAACTGAAGAAGGCGGTTGCCGAAAGCACGCCGCAGCTGATTCTGAGCGCCGTCGACGAGCTGCTGCTCGTTCAGCGTGGTCGGGAACTGGGCTACGTGATGACCGACGACCAGTTCAAGGGCGTGCTCGACAACATCAAGAAAGACAACAACATCGATACCGACGAAAAGTTCCAGGAGGCGCTGAAGCAGGAGGGGATGACCCTCGCCGACCTGCGGCGGCAACTCGAGAAGAACATGCTCGAGACGCGCGTTCAGCAGAACGAGGTGCTTGCCAAAATCAGCGTCACTGAGGACGAAGCGCGCGCGTTCTACGACGCGCACAAGAACGAATTCACGACACCTTCCGAATTGATGCTCCGCGAAATCCTCATTACGGTCCCCACAAGCGATCGGGGCCTTAACGTTGCGCAGGATGACGCCGCGAAGGCGAAGGCGGAAGACGTCCGCCACCGGCTTCTCTCGGGCGAACCATTCGCGCGTCTGGCTGGCGAGGTGTCCGAGGCCGCGTCGAAGGCGAACGGCGGTCTCATCGGTCCAGTCAAGGTTGACGAGCTGGCGCCGGCCCTCCAGACGATGCTGGGGAAGATGAAGCCAGGGGATATCTCGGAGGTGATTCGCACGCAGCGCGGCTACCAGATTCTCACGCTGGAATCACGGACCGAGACGAAGGTGAAGACCTTCGACGAAGCGCGCCAGGATATCAGCGACCGGATTGCCGACGAGAAGCGGCGCGGCGAAACACAGAAGTACCTCGAGAAGCTGCGCGGCTCGGCGACTATCACCTGGCACAACGACGAGTTGAAGAAGGCGTACGAACAGGCTCTGGCCGATCGGCGGAAGCAGCTGGAAAGTGAACAGACTGCTCCCGCAAAAAGCTGAGCGGCGATGAACGATTCTTCGACTCAGCCTTCCACCACAGGGATGACGCCGGCTTCCGATCAGGAAGTGCGGTGGTACGCGCTGTGGACGCGCTCGCGCCACGAGCAGGTCGTGCGCGAGCAGCTCGAACAGAAGCGCGTCGAAGCCTTCCTACCGACCGTCACGCGCTGGAGCCGCTGGAAAGATCGAAAGAAGAAGATCGACTGGCCGCTGTTTCCGGGCTACTGCTTTGCGCGCTTCAATCCGCGTGAGCGATTGCCGATCCTGAAATGCAGCGGTGTGGTCAGCATCATCTCCTTCGAAGGGGAGCCCGCACCCATTCCCGAGCACGAAATCGACGGCATCCGCGCGCTGGTCGAAAGCGAGCTCGCCTATGACCCGTGTCCGATGATCCGAGAAGGCATGATGGTCGAGGTCGTACACGGTCCCCTCAAAGGCGTCATCGGTCGTCTGATTCGCAAGGGTTCGCATGCGCGGCTGGTGCTGTCGGTCGACCTTATCGGTCAGGCGGTGAGCGTCGAAGTGGACGCGGCGGACGTCCGCGCCTATTAAGCCCGCCGACTGCTGCGTTCTGTCATGAAAATCGGTTCAGTTCAGCTGGCATCTCCATTCGTCGTGGCGCCGATGGCCGGGATGACCGATTCCGCTTTCCGCCGTCTGGTCAAACGGCACGGTGGCTGCGGGCTGGTCGTTACGGAGATGGTTTCTTCCGAGGGCCTGGTGCGCGGAATCGACCGCACGCTTGAATACGCCGAGTACACGGAGGAGGAGCGTCCGGTCTCGATCCAGATCTTCGGCGGCGATCCGGAAAAAATGGCCGCCGCCGCCCAGGTCGTCGAAGGTCTCGGCGCCGACATTGTCGACGTGAACATGGGCTGCCCCGTACCCAAGATTGCGAAGCACAACGCCGGGTGCAGCCTGATGCGCGAGCCGGAGCATGCGGCCACCGTCATCAATGCGATGGCGAAGGCGGTGAAGATTCCAATCACGGTGAAGATGCGGGCGGGCTGGAACGATCGCTCCCGCAACGCTGCCGATCTTGCGCGGCGTGTGCAGGATGCCGGCGCCGCCGCGGTCACCATTCATGGGCGAACCGCCGAACAGTCCTACAGCGGATCGGCGGACTGGACGCTGGTCTCCGACGTGGCGCGTGATCTTGCGATTCCGGTGCTCGGCAGCGGCGACTGCATCGAACCGAGTCACGTCGTCGAGCGACTTGGCGGCGGCGTCAGCGGCGTGCTCGTTGGCCGCGGTGTGCTGCGGAATCCGTGGATTTTGGCGCAGGCAGCAGACCTGGCCGCCGGACGTACGCCGCGCGAGGTAACACTCCGTGAGCGCGGTCAGTTTCTGCTGGAGTACATCGACCTGCTGCTGCGCGAAGGCGTCGACGAGTCCGCGGGCTTTCGACACGTGGCGGACATTCGGCCGCGCGAAGCCAAAGGGCGCGAACGCTGGGTCATCAACAAGCTGCGCGCGTTGTGCGCGTGGTACTCGAGAGGAATCGACCGAAGCTCTCAACTTCGGGTCCGCGTCAACAGCGCGACGAGCATTCGGGAACTGCGTGACATCGTCGATGAATTCTTCGTGCAGCCCGAATCTCCGGCGAGCCGCTCGGTAGTCGGGCCGACGCAGAGTGTTGCGACTGGATCGGCCGTCGCACCCGAACGTTAGACAGTTTTTCGAGCTCGGCGAAGAAGCTCGGTCGTCGAATAACCTTCCGACAGCGGCATCCGGACGACGCGTCCACCCCTGGCTTCGACCGTTTCGCGGCCAACGATGTTATCGGGCCCCCAGTCGGCGCCCTTGACGAGAACGTCGGGCTGGACATGCCCGATGATCTCGGCCGGCGTGTCCTCGTCAAAGATCGCGACCGCATCCACACACTCGAGCGCGAGCAGGATTTCCGCGCGCTCGTGTTCCGGCGTAATCGGCCGTTCCGGACCTTTGTTGGCGCGTACCGAACGATCGGAATTCAGGCCGATGATCAGCACGTCGCCAAGATCGCGCGCATCCTGCAGATATCGGACGTGACCAGGATGCAGCAGATCGAACACGCCGTTGGTGAAGACGACGGTCCCGCCCCGGTCGTGAACGGACTGCGCAAAGCGCGCAGCAACATCGACCGAGTACGCGTGATCGGGGCTCGTGCTCACAGACCGGTGATGCGGATCCCGCCGGAAAACGACCAGCGGTGTGGGGGCCGGAAGATGCCGACGTCCTTCCGTGGTGATTTCACGCGGAACGTATAGAGAAGCCGATGGTAGTCATACGGGACGCCGTTCTGCCGGTGGACGGCGACGTCGAGTTTGTACGTGCCCTCCACAAGATTGAGTGAATCAACAGTCAGGATCACCAGCCCCTCACCCGACAAGTCGTTGGCCGAAGCACCCTCGATGTGCGTGTTCGTGCCGTAACAGCAGATGCCATCGGCGTTGAAGATGCCGATGCCGAAGGCAAAATCGTTGACGCGCTGATGCGCCCGCACATGCAGGCGGATATCCACACGCTCGCCTGACTGGAACAAATGCGCCGGTTGGCCGCTCGCGCCAATCATTTCGACGCCGGTGATTTCGACTTCGCGCGAACCCCATCGCCCTTCCGCTGCCTTGAACATGTCCGCCGGCTCCATTCCGGAATCGGGGATCGGGGATCGGGGATCCGCTTGGGATTCGGGATGTGGAATTTGGGTTCTGGGATTTGCTTCGGCGAGCTCCAGATTTTCGGCTCGCGCGACATCCATCAGATATGCGTCGATGACACGCTTCGGATCCCCCTGCGCCCGAACCGCTCCCCCGTCCAGCCACAGCGCCTCGTCACAGAAGCGGGTGACCAGATCCAGCGAATGCGTGACGAGCAGAATCGTGCGGCCGCGGCGGCGGAACTCGGCGAACTTGTCGAGACACTTGTGCGTGAACGCCTCATCACCAACCGCCAGGACTTCGTCAACGAGCAGCACGTCCGGATCGACGTTGATGGCGACGGCGAACCCGAGCCGCATGTACATACCCGAGGAGTAAGTCTTCACGGGCGCGTCGATGAATTCATCGAGCTCGGCGAAGCGCACAATGTCGTCGAAGCGATCGGCGACTTCGCGGCGACTGAGTCCGAGCATCAGGCCATTGATGTACACGTTCTCGCGGCCGGAGATCTCGGGATGAAAACCGGCGCCGAGCTCGATGAGCGCCGAGACCCGCCCGTACACGCGAACCGCTCCCGTCGTCGGTTTGCCGATCCCGGCGATCAGCTTGAGCATCGTGCTCTTGCCGGAACCGTTCCTCCCGACGATGCCGAACGTCTTCCCTTTGCCGACGTCGAACGACACGCCTTTCAGCGCCTCCAGCACGGCGTCAGGGCGCAGGTCTTTCAGCACACTTCCCGAGAGCAGCGCGCTTTTCAAGGTCGCGAAGTGCTTCCGCCGGCTGTAGCGGCGATAGACCTTGTGGACGTCGCGTACCTGGATGGCGACGTCCGCGCGTTCCTCCCGCCTGCCGGCGCTCGAATCGCTCCTGTTCACACTTCCTCCGGAAGCGTGTCTCTGAGCCGGTCGAACACGAAGTATCCGAACAGGAAAATCAGGACCGACGCGATCGCCACGGCGAACAGTCGTGTCACCTGCGAGAAGGGGCCGGGACGGAACAACACTTCCTGATAGGCGATCGCCAGCTGCGTAAACGGATTCAGGTTCAGCAGGCGACGCACACGTTCGGGCGCCTGCGTGAATGGGTAGATGATCGGTGTCGCAAAGAACCAGAGCGTCAGGAGATTGGCGAGCAGATCCCTGAGGTCGCGGAAGTGCACCGTGAGCGCGGATACGAGGAGAGCCAGGCCGACTGTCAGCACCAGCTGAACGCAGACGATGAGCGGAAACCACAGCAGATCGCTCGGCCAGACCGGCACACGGTAATAGATCATGAACAACGCGAGAATCGGGAGACCGAAGCAGAAGTGTACGAGGCCAGCAAGAACGACCACGATGGGCAGCACCTCCGCCGGAAACAACACTTTCTTAATTAGATTGCCACCCGAGATCAGCACGTTGGCCGACTCGAGCAGCGACGAGGAAAACCAGGTCCAGGGAAGGATGCCGCAGAAGAGAAACAGCGCGAACGGCTCGAGCTCGGGCGGGTGCGCGCCCGGAAGCACGACGGTGAACACGAACGAATAGATCAGGAGCAGCAGCAGGGGGTTGATGAACGACCAGACGACTCCCAGCCACGAGCCGCGATACCGCGCCTTCAGTTCACGCGCGACGAGGCTCGAGATCAGCGCCCGATAGCGAAAAAGCTGTTGGAGATTGGCGAGCAGATCACCAATAAGGTATCAAGTTCAGACCCGCGTCCGCGCGCGAGAGGCCACCTGCAGGCGCAGCAGCGATTTCATCAGCGCAATTCGGGCGCGTTCGATGTCGAAGTCGACGGCTGTCAGGTGCGGCTGCGCCTGGGCAAGACGCTGCTCAGCCCGCTGCTTGGCGCGTTCGGCACGCTGCACGTCGATCTCCTGGGCGCGCTCCCCTACCTGCGCGAGCACGGTGACGCGGTCGGGCAGCACTTCGACAAAGCCGAACGCGATGGCGAGGTAGTGTTTCTCCTGCGCTTTCCGGTACCAGAGCTCGCCGATCTTCAACGTCGAGAGCAGCGGCGTATGGCCCGGCAGCACGCCGAATTCCCCCTGGCTGCCCGGCACGACGACCTCGTCAACCTCCTCGCGCAGCAACGCGCGATCGGGCGTCACAATCTCCAGCGTCAACTTCGTCGGCAGCGCCATGTTATGCAGCGGCTTTCATGCCGCGAGCTTTCTCGACCGCTTCTTCAATCGTGCCGACCATGTAGAACGCCTGCTCCGGGAGTTCGTCGTGCTTGCCTTCGACGACCTCCTTGAACCCTCGTACCGTGTCGGCGATCTGCACGTACTTGCCTTCGAAGCCCGTGAACTGCTGGGCGACGAAGAACGGCTGCGACAGGAAGCGCTGAATTTTGCGCGCGCGCGAGACCGTCAGTTTGTCGTCTTCCGACAGCTCGTCGATGCCAAGAATGGCGATGATGTCCTGCAGGTCCTTGTATCGCTGAAGGATCTGCTTCACCGAACGCGCGACGGTGTAGTGCTCGTCACCAAGAATGCGCGGGTCGAGAATACGCGAGGTCGAGGCGAGCGGATCGACTGCCGGGTAGATGCCGAGCTCGGCGATCTGCCGTGACAGATTCGTCGTTGCGTCGAGATGTGCGAAGGTGGTCGCCGGAGCCGGATCGGTGTAGTCGTCGGCGGGAACGTAGATCGCCTGGACCGACGTGATCGATCCCTTCTTCGTCGAGGTGATGCGCTCCTGCAGCTCGCCCATTTCCGTGAGCAGCGTCGGCTGATAGCCGACGGCGGACGGCATGCGGCCGAGCAGCGCCGACACCTCCGAGCCCGCCTGGGTGAATCGGAAGATGTTGTCGATGAAGAGGAGCACGTCCTT
>Ga0310810_10001886_pt1 | contig 22249 bp, 20 predicted proteins | sample NCmetagenome_FD_207641 | JGI IMG/M metagenome (GOLD analysis project Ga0310810, IMG submission 207641) | Soil microbial communities from experimental microcosm in Duke University, North Carolina, United States - NC | ecosystem: Engineered > Artificial ecosystem > Soil microcosm > Unclassified ... | reverse complement strand
GTCGGCGATGGACGGCTATCTCTACTGGGTGTTCTGGCGCGTCGAGGGCGCCGGCTACGATGTGTCGCGCTTCCCCTACTTCACCGCCCACGCGCGGGCGATGGAGCAGCGGCCCGCGGTGCAGCGCTCGCTCGCTCGCGAGGAAGCGGCGCAGGCGCAACTCGAAGCGGAAGGGCTCGCTTTCGTGCCGCCGACAATCGGCTAGATCGGCTCGGCCAGCAACGCGTTCATCTCGGCGCCGGCCCTGGCGTTGTCGACCAGCGGTCCCTCGCCGAGCTGGCCGCGGCAGATCTCGAGCGACTTCTCCACCACATAGCGGCAGCGCTCGAAGCGGCGGTGGCGATAGGCGGTAAAGGCGGATTCCGGCTCGTCGTGGCGCGCCAGCTCCTCGGCCAGCACGACCGCGTCCTCGATCGCCATGCCGCCGCCCTGGCCAAGGTGCGGCGTGGTGGCGTGGATTGCGTCGCCGACAAGCGCGATGCGGCCCTTGTGCCAGGGGCCATCGAGGAAGATCGCCTCGAGCGGCCGATAGACCACTCGCGCATCGTCGGTGATCTGCTCGGCGATGGCGCGGATGGCAGGGGCGCAGGCGGCCAGTCGCTGGCGCATCAGCGCCGCCAAGCCTTGCGCCGGGTACTGCGGATTGTCCGGCTCGGGCGTGGTCGCGTAGAGGTAGATTTCGGCCTCGCTCATCGGCACGAGGCCGACACCGGTCGGCCCGTTGTAGACGTGGAGCGCATCGAAATCGGCCGGACGCGGCAGGTTGTAGCGCCACACCGCCTGGCCGACGAACCGGGGACGCGGCGCATCGGGAAACAAGAGGCGGCGGGTCTGCGAGTAGATGCCGTCGGCGCCGATCGCGAGGGCGAAGCTTTCCTCGCTGGCGTCGGACAAGCGCGTGTGGACCTCGCTGCCCGTGTCTTCGAGCCATACGGCTATCGTGCTGCGACGGATTTCGGCACCCGCCGCCGTGGCCGCGTCGGCCAGCACCTGCAGCAGCGCGCGCCGCGGAATGCCCATCGCCGCGGGGTAGCCCTCGATCAGCGAGCGCGAGGGGGTGCGGTCGACGAGCGTCCCATCGGGCGCGTGGATTTCGACCGCATCGTAGGCAAAGCCCGCGCGCACGTAGGCTCGATCGAGGTCGAGGCCGGCGAGCGCGCGCACGACGTTCGCCTGCTGGCTGATGCCGACTCCCTCGACACCGCCGCCGTCGCTGCGCTCGACCACCGTGACCGCAAAGCCCTTCCGGGCGAGCGCCGTCGCCGCGGTGAGCCCGCCGATGCCTCCGCCGATGACGAGGATACGCCTGCCGGTCATGCCGGCTGGGCTTGCCCGGCGGGCGCGCCGGGCGCGCGACGGAACGCGGCGACGAGGAAGGCGGTTGCCAAGAGCGGCGAGGCGATCATCGCCGACAGGGCCTGGCGCAAGCCCTCGGCGCCGAGTTGCGGCGCCAGGGCGTCGCTGAGCGCGCCGACGATCAACGGCCCGAGCGCGCCGCCGACGAGGCCCGAAGCGGCCAGCATGACCGTCGAGACGAGCGCCCGGTCGCCGGCGCCGGCTCGCGTTACCGCGTAGTTGATGCACGGCACGAAGGCGCAGCTGAGGAGGAAGTTCATCCCCGCGGCGCAAAGCATCGTCGCGAGCAGCGTGGGCGCGAAGATAAAGCCCGCCATGAACGGCGCCGCCAGCGGCAGCGCGACGAGCGGCAGCCGCAGCATCGCCGACATGGAACCGTGCTTTCGCACCAGCCGGTCGGCGATGGCGCCCGATACCAGGGTCCCGGCCAGGCCGCCGATCCCCACCGCCGGTCCGATGACGATGCCGACCTCGCGCAAGGGGACGCCGTGCGAGCGCTGCAGGAAGGCGGGCCCCCAGGCGCCGAGCACGGCCCCCATCATGGCCGAGATTCCGAAGCCGAGCGCCAACGGCACGAAACCCGGTATCGCCAGCACGCGCCGCAGGCCGGCGGCCATCCCGGCGAGCCAATGCCGCGCATCGTCGGCCGGATCGGGCCGCTCCTCGCGGGCTGGCTCGCGCACCGTCAGCAGAACGACGATCGCGAGCACCACACCGGCGATGCCGCAGACGATGAACATCGGCCGCCATCCCAGCCAGGCGGCCACCACACCGGCGAGGATCGTCCCGCCGACGATGCCAACGAAGCTGCTCGACTGGAACACGCCGATCGCCGTGCCGCGGACCTGCGGACGGAAGAGGTCGGGAATGAGCGACATGACCGCCGGGAACGCCGTCGCCTCGCCGATGCCGACCGCGAGGCGCGCCGCCGCGAGTTCGGGGAAATTGCGGGCGAGCCCCGTGGCGGCGGTCCCGATCGACCACCCGGCGATGCCTATCGTCAGGATGCGGACACGATGGCCGCGGTCGACCAGCCGGGCGATGAACAACCCGGCGATGAGGTTGAACAGCACGAACAGCAACCCGTTGGCGAGCGCCATCTGCGTGTCCGACAGCGCGAGGTCGTGCCGCACCGGCTCGGTGACGACGCCGAGCAGCATGCGGTCGCCGACGTTGAGGACGTTGGCGAGGAACAGCAGCAACAGCGTCCAGCCGGCGATAAGGGGCGAAACCTTTGGGCGCGCGGCTGTCACGGCATTATGTCCTTGCCTTCGAGGACCTTCGCCAGCTCGCTATCGAACTCGGCGTCCATCAGCACGAAGACCATTTTCGCCGGGAGCTCCGAGCGGTTTTCCCACGCGTGATCGGTGCCGCGCTGGACGACGACGTCACCGGCGCGGAGCAGCACCTCGCTGTCGCTGAGGATCAGTGCGATCTCTCCTGCAAGGACGATGCCGTAGTCGATGGTTTTCGTACGATGCATTGGGCTGCGCTTGCCCCCGGCGCTTGCCGGGAGAAATTCGATGACGCGGATCAGGTTGCCGGCGCCCGAGCCGAGGGCAATGCGCAAGCCTCCGGATGTCGGCTCGCCGGCGGGAGACAGGCCGAGAACCGCGGGCGCGGAGTCCATCGACCAGACTTCGTCGAATTTGGCGCCGGGCAGCGAGCGGGTGTGCGGCACCGGCCCATCGCAAACGACGACGGACCGCCCATTGGCCGTATGCCCGGTGACGATGCGGCGGGTCGCGCTCACCTCAGCCTGCGTTGCCCGCTCGCGTCGCCGCCGCCCGAGGATTCGACCAGCACGGCCGGGCCGAATTCGCGCAGCGGCAGATCGGCCAGTGCATTCACGATCAGGTACTGCGTGGGCATCTGCTCCCACGTCGGGCGGCGGAAGTGGAACTCGCCGGTGCCGCCCTGCACTAAGCGTACGTGCGGAGCAGGCCCGTCGGGTGCCGTCACGGTGAAGATATCGACCTCCGCCTCGCCCCATGCCCCGGTGCGCGGGACGTACTTGTGGAACATCATGTCCGGCGCAGGGGCAGGGGCCTCAGTGAGCTCGAAATCGCCGGCGGTCAGTTCGAGGAAGGTGAAGCCGTCCCACGAGGCGTGGGCCCGCCAGCGGCCGTTCTCGACCACCGGTGCGGGAATGTCGGCGAAAATCTTGGGCCAGCCGAGCTCGTCCCGCCCGGTCAGGATCGGCTCGGCCATGCTCTCCCACAGCACGGGCACGAACGCGCCGGTGACGTCTTCCTCGCCGCGCCAGCGGGCGGGGATTCGGACCATCGCGATGTTGTAGCCGCGGCCCGCCAGCCAACCGATATCGGTCAGCACGAGCAGGACCAGCTCGATCCGGGCCGGGGCTTCCACGGTGAATCCCGGCGGCATAAGGCGAGCGAGCGCATGGGCATCGGTCGATGCCGACAGCGTCAGCGTCAATGCGTTCTTCTCGTATCGGCGGTGGCGCTGGGATTCCGGAAGGTTGCGCGGGCCGGGCGCCGGGCCGAACGACACCGGCATGCGGTACATCGGGGCCAAGCCTTCGCTCACCCCACCCGTTCCAGCCCAAGCAGGCCGGCTGCGTTGAGGCCGAGGATCTTCGCCTTGTCATCTTCCGACAATCGCTCGTGGAAGCCGATCGGGTCGGGCTCCGACATGTCGAACGGATAGTCGGTGCCGAGGCACAGCTTGTCGGCGCCGTGGGTGCGCACGAGGCTGTCGAGCTCGTCCTCGTCGAACACCAGCGTGTCGAGCCACAGGTTGCGCAAGTAGCTGGAGGGCTCGTGCTGGCAGTGCTCGGAGCAATCGCCCCGGGCGCGCCAGCCGTGGTCCATGCGGCCCCAGTAGCCAGGGAGGTACCCGCCGCCATGGGCGACGCAGATCCTGAGGCCCGGGTAGGCGTCGAGAACCCCTCCGAAGATCAGGTGCCCGATGGCGAGGGTGGATTCGAGCGGGTTACCGATCAAGTTGTTGAAGTAGTACTCGCTCAGCCGCTTGCCTTCGGTGAAGCCGAGCGGGTGGATGAAGATCAGCACGCCGAGCTCTTCCGCCGCCGCCCAGAACGGGCGCATCGTTTCGGCATGGAAATCGGTACCGTTGACGTTGGAGCTGATCTCGATGCCGCGCAGGTCGAGCTCCTTCACGCAGCGGCGCATTTCCTCGATCGCCAGGCGCGTGTCCTGCAGCGGCACGGTGCCCATGCCCACCAGCCGGTCGGGGTGCTGCGCGACCGCCGCCGCCATGCCGTCGTTGACCGCGCGCGCCGCCTCGCGGCCGGTTTCGGCGTCGGTAAAGTAGAAGTATTGCCCGGGGCTCGGCGATATTGCCTGCACGTCGATGCCGAGGCGATCCATGTCGGCAAGCCGCGTGTCGAGCGTGTTCAGCGTGCGGCCGATGGCGGCAAACTGCGCGCGGTTGACCTCGGTCGTCTTCGCGCTGGTGAAGTCGTTGATGCCCGGCGGCGGGCCGGGATACTTCGCCTGGACGATGGCGTCGGCCGCGGGGATGCCGAGGTGGCAGTGGATGTCGACGACGAGGTGCTTGCCGCGCGCGTGGACCGGGATCGGCCTGCGTTCGCCGCAGGTCGTCACCTCGCCCGTCATGCCGCGACCCTCGCCGGCATGATCGTGCCGCTACACGGCCCGAAACCGATCGGCACGTAGCCGTCGGCCTGAGCCCGGCCGCGCAACGTCAGAGTGTCGCCATCCTCGAGCATCACGCGCCTGGTGCCGTCGGGCAGCACTAGCGGCTCTTGGCCGAGCCGCGTGATCTCGACCAGGCACGCGCGTGCCTCGTCGGCCGCGCCCGACACGGTGCCGGTCGCGATCAGGTCGCCGCTCTCGAGCGGCGCGCCGCCGGACGCCTGATGCGCGACCATCTGCGCCAGCGTCCAGAACAGCTCGGCAAGGTTGGTGCGCACGATCGTGTGGGGGCCGGAGCCGGTGTCGAGCTCGGCCGTCAGCTCGATGTCGAGGCCGCCGGCCTCGCGGTCGAACGGATCGTTCAAGTAGCCGGGCACATCGGGCTGTTCAGCCGTTCGCCCGCGTGCCGCGACGCGAAACGGCGCAAGCGCTTCCATCGTCACCACCCACGGCGAGATCGTCGTCAGGAAGCTCTTGCCGAGGTGCGGGCCGAGCAGCATCTCGTAGAACTGGATGCCGCGGGCCGACCAGTCATTGACGAGGCAGCAGCCGAACAGCAACGCGTCGGCGCGCGCCATGTCGACCGTCTCGCCGAGCGCGTTGACCGGCCCGCCGAGCCAGGCGCCGAACTCCAGTTCGAAGTCGAGCATCGGTTCCGGCGCTACCGTCATCTCGTTCGCGCCGCGCGGCACCACCTGGCCCACCGGGCGGATCACCGGCGTGCCGCTTACCGCCACCGAGCTGGCGCGGCCGTTGTAGGCGACGGGCAGCGTCGCCCAGGCCGGATTCGGGGCGCGGCCGCCGTTCGCCGCCATGCGCTGGATATGGTCGGCCGAGGTACAGAAGTCGGTGAACGCGGTCGGCTTGGCCGGCATCAGCAGCTCGACCTGGGCCATTGGCACGAGCGCTTTTTCCGCCGCGTCGCGGTCACCATCGCCGCCCACGCGGTAAAGCTCCGACAAGGCCGCGCGCAAGGCAGAGACGGCGGCGCGCGGCTCAGCGAACAGCGGAAGCAGGCTTGCCCCTCGCGCTGCTTGCGCTGCCGCCCCCGCGATCTGACCGGACGCCAGCAGCGCCGACAGGTCGATGATGCTGTCGCCCAAGGCTACTCCGCCACGCGCGCCCATGCCGTCGTCGAAGACGCCGAACGGCAGGTTCTGGATGGGAAAGTCGGTGTCCGGCGCGTTCGCGCTCGCGAGCCAACTGCGCCGGTTGGGATCGTGCGTGGCGTTCAACTCAACGGACATGGCCGCACCCGTGGCGCTCAAGGTGTTCCTTGCGGTACTTGTTCATCTCGGCGAACAGCATCGGCGGCGGCGCGTGCGGGATATCCGGGTCCCATTGCTTGTAGAGCGAATAGACGTTGGCGACGACGCGCTCGGGGTCGGTCCAGTGGGAATATTCGTTGATCGGGATGTCGCGCGCCGCCTCGCGCCAGTCCATGCCGGCCTCGAAACGCCCGCGCGCCTCGTCGCGCAAGTGCTCGAAATAGCCCTTCAGGTTCCTGACGCACCTGATGTCGCTAATCGGGCCGTGGCCCGGCACGACGACCTCCGGCTCGAGCGCGATGATGACATCGCACGCAGCGATCCAGTTCGAGAACGGCCCCGCCCACACGACCGGATGGCCTTCGTTGAACACGAGATCGCCGGTGAAGACGGTGCGGTCCTCCTTCACCCACGCGATGGTGTCGGATTCAGTGTGCGCCGGGCCGAGGTCGGTCAGCTCGACGGTCTTGTCGCCGACGGTAAGCGTCATCGCCTTGTCGAACGTGGTCGTCGGCAGCGTCAGCGCGTCGACGCCGCTGAAATCGAAGTAGCGCCCCATCGTCTCAAACAGGAATTCGCCCGCTTCGCCCATCGCCTGCCAGTTGGCCGAAAGGTTTGCCAGCGCCTGCGGATTGAAACCTTCCATCTCAGAGCAGGTCTTGGCCGTCGCGATGATCTCTGCGCCTTCCACCAAGCCGTTGCCGAAGAAGTGATCGGGGTTCGCATGCGTGTTCATCAGCCGGTCGATCTTTGCGCCTCCCGGCACTTGCGCGAACGCCGTCAACATGTCGCGCGTCAGCGGCACGCTCATCAGCGTATCGATCAGCAGCGTTGCGCCTCGCGAGCTGACGAGGCCCGCGTTCGACCAGCCCCAGGTCCCATCCGGCTGGACGTAACCGTAAACGCCGTTGCCAATGTCGTGAACGCCTTGCCGGAAAGGCCAGTTGGCCATGCAGTTTTCTCCCTCGATCGAACCCTACAGGCATAATTCCTTCCGGCAAGAATATTTTACCGCAACGGCGGTTGTCGAACAGCGCCGTTCCGCGTAGCACACCGGCCGATGGCAACGGGGCGAAAGAGGAGCGCGAGGCGCGGCAAGGGGCGGCCGACCGCCAGCGAGACGGGTGTCGGCCGCGAGGCGCTGATCACGGCCGCCCGCGCGCTCCTGCAGGAGCTGCCCCCGGCGCAGGTGACCAGCACCGCCATCGCGAGGCGCGCCAACGCCGATCCGGCGCTCGTGCGGTACTATTTCGGCAACCGCGAGAACCTGCTGTTCGAAGTCGCCAAGCAGATCGGCGCCGAGGCCAACCGGCCGCCGCCCGACGAAGGCGATCCGCTCGAGCTTTTGGCCGACATGATCCACAACACGTTCCGCTTCACGCGCTCGGCCAAGCACATGCAGCGGCTGATGATCGAGGAGCTTGATTCAGCTACTTCGGCCGAGGTGCGCGAGAAGATGCGCGAGTGGAACCGCCAGCCGCTGTCGAACTACGCCAAGCTGCAGGAGCTCGACGACGAAGGCAAGCTGAGGACGTTCGACCCGCTGTTCATGCACCTCGCAGTGGTGGGGATCAGCGACTTCTTCGCCAGCGGCGCGCCTCTCGTCGAGCTGCTGGTGCCGGCGGGGACCGACATGGCGGAGCTCGGACGGCAATACGAGGCATTCGTGACCCGCCTTTTGACCGACGGTGTGCGCAAGCGCTAGCTAGGCTTCGGCGACGCAGCGGTTGCGCTGGGTGCCGAGGCCGGTGATCATCCCTTCCATCACGTCACCCGGCTTAAGGAAGACGCCGAACGCGGATCCGTTGCCATAAGGCGAGCCGGTGCAGATCAAGTCGCCGGGCTCGAGCACCACGCGGTCGGACAGGTATTCGATCTGTCGCTCGATCGATGCCATCATGTCGGACGTGCTCTCATCCTGGTAGGTCTTGCCGTTGACTTTGAGCGTGATGGTGAGGCCGTAGGGATCGGTGATCTGCTCCTTCGGCACCACCATCGGGCCGAACGGCAGAAACGTCGGGAAGCACTTGCCCGAAAGCCAGTCGGCGCCGATGGCCGAGCCGTCGCGACGGAAGATGTGCTCGCGCGCTGTGACATCGTTCACCACCGCGAATCCCGCCACGTAGTCCATTGCCTCGGCGGCGCTTACATGGTGCGCGCGCTTGCCGATCACGACGCCGAGCTCGAGCTCCCAGTCGGGCTTCTCGACGTTCCTCGGCAGCACCACGTCGTCCAGCGGCCCGACGACGCACGAAGGCAGCTTGAGGAACACGAACGGCAGCGCCTTCGCCCGCTTGTCCATCATTTCCTCAACCTGGCGCTTGCGCTCCTCCGGCGAGAGGTTCTCGTGCTCGGCGGTGCGCATCGACGGATCGCCCATGATCAGGCCGACGACGTGTTTCTTATAGTTGGCGCCGGTGCAGAACACCTGCCCGGGACGATAGGGCGCGCGGACGTCGGCATCGCTGAAGCTCGCGGCGGTTTCGAAGACCCCGTCGTCAGCCGCCCACGCGGTGAGCCGGCCGGCGACCGCCGGCCAGTCGGTGAGCAGCGCGTGAAGGTCGCGCGTCTCGCCCCAGTGGCCGAGTGGCACATAGCTGTCGCCGCGCACCAGGACGGCCTGCGGTCCGCCGTCCATCGCCACCGTCGCCAGTCCGTAAGTCATCGCGATCCCGTTCAGTAGGCTTGCTGGAGCTTGTGCATCGTGTCGCCGAGCATTGCGTTCGCATCCCGCTGGTCGCCGCCGGCCATCTCGATTTCGCCGATGCGCACTGAGTTCTCGACGACCATGCGCGCGCGCTCGAAGCGGCGATCGGTGAACGCCGCCAGCGCATCGCCGATGGCGTCGTGCCGGGCGAGCTCCTCGGCAAGGACGAGCCCGTCCTCGACCGCCATGCCGGCGCCCGAGGCCATGTGCGGCGTGGTCGCATGCACGGCGTCGCCGATCATCACGACCCGGCCCTTGTGCCACGGCGGCGGCAGCATGACCCATTCGAGCGGGCGGTAGTTGACCAGGGATTCCTCGCCAAGGTTCTCGCGGATCGTGGCGACGTAGCCGCCGTAGGGTCGCAACAGGGCGGCGACGTGCGGCAATTGCTCCCCGGGCTCGTACCACGGGTTTTCCGGCACGTGCTCGAGGATGAAGGCGTACATTTTGTCGCGCGAGACCGGATTGAAGCCGAGCTTGACCGGCCCGCCGAGCCACATCTCCGCGCGGTCGACTTCCGCCGGCCGGTCGGCGACGATGCGCCAGCAGCCTTGGCCGGTGAACTTCGGCATCGGCGCATCGGGGAACAAAGCCTGGCGCGTCTTCGAGAAGATGCCGTCGGCGCCGACGACGAGGTCGAACCGTTCGTCGCGGCCGTCGGGGAAGGCGACCTCCACGCCGTCCGCCACCTGGATGAGGTTGGTGACCTCGGCCCCGAGCGTCACGCGAACGCCGCTTGCGCGGACCCGGTTGGACATGATCTCGTGCAGCACCGGGCGCATGATGCCGCCGCTGCGCGCCACCGGCGGCGCGTCGGCGGCGGGCGGCGGCGTTTCCATGATCACGCTGCCGTCGACCGAGCGCAGCCGCATGCCGGCGCCGACGAAGCCGTTCTCGCGCACCTCGTCGAGAATGCCGAGGTCGTCGAACGCCCTGAGCGAGAGACCGGTGACGCTGATCCCGGCGCCGTAGGCCCGCCAGTGCGGATCGGCATCGGCCAGCTCGACTTCGACGCCGCGGCGCGCCAGCGCCAGCGCCGCGCTCATCCCGCCGACGCCGCCGCCGATCACCAGCGCCTTGCCGATCATCGCGCCCCTCCCGCCGCCGCGCTCAGGCCGGAACCTGCCACAGGCCCTTGTCGGGCGTCATTTCCGCGTGCGGGACGTTGCCGGTGATGATCCTGCCCGTGCCCCACTGGTCGATTGTGTTCGGACCGGGCTCGTAGGTCGTGGGGACCCAGCTCGCCTCGTCGACGTGCTCGAGGTCCGAGGTGTATTCGACCGCGTTGCCGTTGGGTGTGAGGAAATAGCAGAAGGTGTTGTCGCCGGCGGTGTGGCGCCCGGGCCCCCAGCTCAATGTGACGCCGTTCTCGTGCATACGCGCAAGGCCGCGCATCAGTTCGTCGACCGAGGCGACGTCGAAGGCGACATGGTTCAGCGCCGGCGGCCCCGGCAGGATCGCCACCCGGTGGTGCGCGGAATTGCAGCGCAGGAACACCATGAAGTCGCCGATCCAGTCCGACAGCCGGAAGCCAAGCGCGTCTTGATAGAACGCGGCGAGACCCTTGTGGTCGGGGGAATGGAACACGACGTGGCTCAGGCCGACAGGGATGGCCTCGCCCTTGCCGAGCGTGCGCTGCTGGCGCCTGGTGCTGTCACAAACCACCTCGATGGCGCGCCCGTCCGGATCGAAGAAGCGGAAGGCATAGCCGCCCGCCGGCCCCTCGGCCGGCCCCGGCGCGGCAATGACCTTGGCCCCGGCCGCCTTCACCTGCTCGAACAAAGCGTCGACATCGGCCCGCGAATCCGCCGAGAAGCCGATGAGGTCGGTCTTCTTCTCGGCGTCCTCGCGCAAGCGGATGACGAACGGGTGCGCCGTGCCTTCGGCCGCGAGGTAGACCTTGCCGTCCGCCTCGCCGACATCGACGAGCCCCCACGTCCTGGCGAAGAACGTCCGCTCGGCGGCGAGATCCGGCACCGCCAGGCCGACGTATTGAAGGTCACTTACTCTTGCGGACATGCCTGACTGCTCCGTTCGTCGATGGGGAATTGCGGCTAGAACTTGCCGCCGATGCGGACGCCATAGGTCCGCGGCTCCTCGACGGCGCTCACGACGAGGTTCGCGGTCGTAATGTTGCCGCCGAGCTGCCGCCGGCTGTTGAAGATGTTGCGCATATAGACACTCGCGAACAGCCGGTCATCATTCTTGCTCAGCGTGATCGATGCGTCGGTGACGAAATTCGCCTTCGACTTCAGATAGGGCAGGTAGTCCGCGGTCGAGTAGCTCGAGCTGCGATAGCGGGTATCGGCCTGCAGCACGATCTTGAACGCATCAAGCGGGATCGTCTGCTCGCCGTTGAGGATGAACGACCAGCGCGGCGAGTTGAACGCCGGCTTGCCCGAACAGTCGATCTGGAAGAGCGAGAGCGGCACGCCGTTGACCGTCTGGGTCGCGGGGGCAAAGGCGCAAGCGGTGTTGGGCGGCAGCCCCTGGTTCGGCACGAAGTAGGTGAAGCTGTCGTACTTGCCGTGCAGGTATTGGACCGAGGCGGACAGCAAGGTGGTCGGCGTTGCCCTGAGGTCGACGTCGAGGTCGATGCCCTTGATCGTGCTGTCGCCGATGTTGCGCGTCAGGAACACCGTCGTCGGCGGGTTGCCGAGGTCATAGCCGAACTGGCTGAACTGTTGGTTCCTGTACTTCCATACGAACGCCTCGATGTTGACTTGCAGCGTGTTGCCAAGGAAGCGATTCTTGCTGCCGAGGGTGTAGGCGTCGATCGTCTCGGGCTTGTAGGATTCGACCCCGCGCGCGAACGAGAAGCCGCCGCCGTGATAGCCGGTCTCGAAGCTCGCGTAGAACATGTTGCGCGGCGTGATGTCGTACTGCGCGGCGAGGCGGTAGGTGAACTTGTCGTTCTTCAGGCCGGAATTGATCACGATCGGAGAGAACAGGACGAAGGGCGCGGTCTGCGATCCGCCCGCCTGCGGCGGCAGGACGAACAGCGGGACCGGCGTGATGGGAATGCCGCGCGTGAGATAGAAATTTCTGAACTCCTGCTCGGTCTCCAGCACCGGGATGAACGGCAGGGTGGGGCAGAAATCCTGCGGCGGCGCGGGATTGCCGCAGAACAGAATATAGACGTTGGACGTACCGTCGAACCGCTTCTTGTCCGACGTGTAGCGGCCGCCGGCCGTCAGGCTCAGCTTGTCGGTAGCATGCCACGTGATCTTGCCGAACCCGGCCCAAGATTTCGTGCCGGTCGTGAAGTCCTGGTAAGGTGTCAGCGTGTGCTGGTCGTAACGCGCGGTGGCGGCGATATCCTCGTCGAAGTAAATGCCGCCGATCAGGTAATCGACGGCGGTGCCGATATCACCCGCCCAGCGCGCCTCGAGGCTGGTCTGCTTGTCCTTTTCTGCGGAGAACGCGCCGCGGAACACGCCGTTGAACTGATAGGCGATATTCGCTTCGCGATAGGCTGGCTGGATGGTGAGAGTGCCGATATCGGTCTTGTAATTGAGCTCTGCCGTGACGCCCCAGTAGTCGTCGTCGTTGAAGGGGATGCCGTCGACGACCTCGCCGGCCCGGCCGACCTGCGCGACGAAGCGCGAGGCGAGGAGCGCCTGCGAGGCAGGATCGAACACACCCTGCTTGGGAGAAAATCCTGTCGGCGTGAACTGGTAACCGGCGAAGCCATTTTGGCCGAAGATCGGATCGACTTTCCCGAGGTAGAAGCCGCTGAGGCTGCTTCCGCCCTGGTGCGAAAAGTCCACTCCGAGCCGCAGGTTGAGGTTGTCGGTCGGCTCGGCGTAGATCTGGGCGCGGCCGGCGTATTCCCGCTGCTTGCCGGTGCCGTCGTTCTGGAACCCGTCGCGATTTGACAAAGATCCCGCGACGCGAACCGCCGCCTTGTCGCCGAGCGGAAGATTGATCGCCGCCTCGCCGGTCAGCCAGTCGTAATTGCCATATCCGGCCGAGAATTCGACCGAAGTGTCGTTCAATTTCGGCCGGTTGGGGATGACGTTGATCGCGCCGCCCGTGGCGTTGCGGCCGTACAACGTGCCTTGCGGGCCTTTCAGGATCTCGACCCGCTGCAGGTCGTAGAAGACGCCCGAGGTCGAGCTCGGCCGGCCGATGTAGACGCCGTCGTAGTTGAAGGCGATCGCCGGGTCCGAGTAGGCGTTGACGGTCGCGTTGCCGACGCCGCGCACGAAGAAAACGGTGGTCGGGCCGCCGGTGCTGCCGGTTGCGGAGAGCGCATTGGTGGTGCGCGAAAGGTCCTCCGCGCGAATGACGTTCTGGCGCACGAGTTCTTCCGGCGAGATCACGTCGAGCGCGACCGGCGCGCGCTGGCTGCTTTCCGTCACGCGCTGGGCGGTGACAACGATTTCGCCCAAACCGTTCTCCTCGTCGGGATTGGCCGTCGGCACGGCGGCTCCGCTCGGCGAATTCGCCGCCGGGGTGCTTTGCGGCACCGGCGCCTGTCCTTGCGCCTGCGGCTGGTCCACCGGCGCACCGTTGTCCTGCGCCGCCGCGGGCTGGAACGACAGGCCTGCGACGATGGCGGCCGCGGACACACCCCATGAAAGCCGAGCGTTCATGATTCCCTCTCCCTGTGAACACGCGCTATATTCCCGGTGGTAGGAATTTTTATTCCTGTGCGCAAGAATTTTGATGCGGCTGAAGTCCGTCCGCGCTTGCGCAGGTCCCGCGCTTGGGTGATAAATTCCGCCACGCAGGAATTCGGGAGGGGCGTGCCAGTGGAGGCGAGACCGTATCGTCGCATTGCCTGCGAGGAGTGGTTTCTGTCCCCCGGCGTCCTGGCGGCGAACGCCAAGGCCAGCACGGCAAGCCTTCCGCTCATCACCGCCGACGGCCCGGCGGCGTTCCTGGCCCGGCCGCTCGTCGATCTCGGCGACGAGCGCATTGCCGCGATGGACGCGGACGGCATCGACATGCAGCTGCTGCTGCTGGGCTCGCCGGGCGTGCAGGTGTTCGACGCCGCCAGCGCGTGCAGCCTCGCCAGCGAGGCGAACGACTACGCCTCGCAGGCATGCGAGCGTTATCCTGCTCGCTTCGCCGCGCTCGCGGCCCTCGCGCCGCAGGACCCCGCCGCCGCCGTGCGCGAGCTCGAGCGGGCGCTCGGACTGCCCGGCATGAAGGGCGCGATGATCAACAGCCACACCTTCGGCGAGTATCTCGACGGCGAGAAACACCTTCAGCTGTTCGAAGCACTGCAAGCGCTCGACGTGCCGCTGTACATCCATCCGCGCGAGCCGGCCGGAGCGATGAGTGCGATCATGACCGGGCCCGTCGTCGGCGGCGCCGCATGGGCCTACGGCGTCGAGGTCGGCACGCATGTCCTGCGACTGATCCAGTGCGGCTTGTTCGACAGGTTCCCGAAGCTGCGCCTGGTGATCGGCCACATGGGCGAGGCGCTGCCATTCTGGCTGCCGCGGATCGACAACCGCTACCTCGCGCTCGGCGTGCGCGGCGGCAGGCCGCCGCTCGAACGGCTTCCCAGCGACTACTTGAAGGAGAATTTCTGGGTGACCACCAGCGGGATGAACTATGGGCCGCAGCTCCAGATGACCTTCGAGGTCCTTGGCGCCGATCGCGTGCTCTACGCGACCGATTACCCGTTCGAGAACCAGGCGCAAGCCGTCGGCCTCGTCGAGGCGATGCCGCTCTCGGAGCGGCAGAAGAAGGCCCTGTTCGAGGACAACGCGGTGAGGGTCTTTAGCCTATGACCTGCTCGAGAAGAACCGTGCTCGGCGGCATGGCGGCGAGCCTGGCGATCGGCCCAAGCTTGCGCGCCGCATCGCCCGCCCCCTTCGCCACCACCGCCATCGACATCCACCACCACTTCCTGCCGCCGTTCTACAAGCCGCTGGCGAAAGGGTGGATGGACAAGTTCGCCACCGGCGTTTCCGCGGTGATGGCGTGGACCCCCGAGGCGTCCTTGGCCGCCATGGACGAGGCCCGCGTCAGCCGCGCGGTCCTCTCGATCTCCTCACCCGGCGTCCATTTCGGCAACGATGGGCAAGCCCGCGACCTGGCGCGCGATTGCAACGCCTATGCGGCTTCGCTCGGCACCCGCCATCCCGGCCGCTTCGCCTTCTTCGCCGCGCTGCCGATGCCCGACGTCGAGGGCGCGATCCGCGAGGCCGAGCACTCGCTGGCGCTCGACGGCGCGCGCGGCGTCGCGCTGCTCAGCAACTATGGCGGGCACTATCTCGGGGAGGCTTCGTTTCGCCCGCTGTTCGAGTGGCTCAATCGCCGCGGCGCGGTCGTCTATGTCCATCCGACCGATGCTCCCTGCTGTGCCGGCCTCGTCCCGCAGGTGGCGACGCCGCTGATCGAGTTCCCGGTCGACACCGCCCGCACCATCGCCAGCCTGCTGTGGTCCGGCACACTGAGCGCGTTTCCGAACCTCCGCTTCATCTTCTCGCACGGGGGCGGGGCCATGCCGATGGTCATGGAGCGCGTGGTGGCGATGGGCTTCGTCGACCGCTCGCTCATGGCCAAGGTCCCGGAAGGGGCCGCGGTTGCGCTCGCCAGGCTCTATGTCGATACCGCCAGCGTCACCGGAGCGAGCGCCATGGCCGCGCTGACGAAATGGCTGCCCGAGGGTCACATCCTCTACGGCACCGACTTTCCGTGGGGCGGCGTCGCCAGCTCGCGCGCCGCCCTCGCGCGCCTCTCCCTGCCGCCCGATCGATTGGCGGCGATCGAAAGCGGCAACGCCCTCGCCCTGCTGGGCGCCTGAATCGGGGACGCTTGCCGAGCGGATCAATAATTCCTACAAGCAAGAATATTTTGGGAGGGACCATCATGCGCCGACTGCTGTTCACCGTTGCCGTGGCTTCTCTCGCCGGGCCTGTCCTGACAATGCCCGCCACGGCTCTCGCGCAGGACGCGAGCGCGCCCAAGCCGGCGCATTATTCGGTCGACAAGACGCTGGTCGAGACGCTTCTCGCCGATCCGGCCGCCGTCGAGATTCTGAAGCGCCTGATTCCGACCGTCTACGCCAACGATCAGTTCCAGACCTCCGGCCGTTCGCTGACGCTGAAGGATATCCAGCAATACGAACCCGAAGCGCTGAGTGACGAGAACCTGGCGAAGATCCAGGCCGAGTTCGACAAGATCCCGGCCAAGGACTAAAGATCAACCGTTCGTCGAATTTGCCGCCGCCGGGCCGGCCGATCGGGTTCGTTGGTCGGCGGCAGCCACCGGTCACAGCACTTCAAACAGCCCGGCCGCGCCCATGCCGCCCCCGACGCGAGGCGGCCTACAACAACCGATCGACCCAGGTGCCGACCGGCCGCAGGATCACCGTCAAGGCCGGGCCAGCCGGCGGACGGGTTCCTGGCCCTTCCTGTCCCTCCTTGGCCTTTCTAGTCCCATCAGCACCGTTCCCATTTTCCGGCGCGGCGAAGATTCTGGGCCCGCCTCGATCGACCATCGTCGATCGGCGGGAGCTTCGCGATGACGCCCACCAGACTGCTCATCGGCCAGATCCTCGTGGTCTTCGCGATCGTCCTCGCAGGCCTGTGGGCCGCAACCCAGTGGGCAGCAGCGCAACTCGCCTACCAGCCTGAACTGGGCGCCCCCTGGCTGCTGGTCGGCGGCGTGCCGGTCTATCGGCCGTGGGCAATCTTCCCTTGGTGGTTCCATTTCGACGCCTATGCGCCGCGTGTGTTCGCCCGTGCCGGGGCGCTCGCCGGCGCGAGCGGCTTTCTCGGCTGCGCGGCGGCGATCGCCGGCTCGCTGTGGCGCGCGCGGCAGCGCCGGTTCGTGACCACCTACGGCTCGGCGCGCTGGGCAACCTCGCGCGAGGTCGCGCGCGCCGGCCTGCTGAACGACGACGGCGTGATGCTCGGACGCCTCGACGGGCATTACCTGCGCCACGATGGTCCCGAACACGTCATGGCGTTCGCGCCGACGCGTTCGGGCAAGGGCGTCGGCCTGGTCGTGCCGACGCTGCTGGCCTGGACCGGTTCGGCTGTCATTCACGACATCAAGGGTGAGAACTGGCAGCTGACCGCCGGCTGGCGCTCGCGTTTCTCGCACTGCCTCCTGTTCAACCCGACCGACCCGCACTCGGCCAGGTACAATCCCCTGCTCGAGGTCCGCCGGGGGCCGAGCGAAGTGCGCGACGTCCAGAACATCGCCGATATCCTCGTCGATCCCGAAGGTGCGCTCGAGCGGCGCAACCATTGGGAAAAGACCAGCCATTCGCTGCTCGTCGGGGTGATCCTTCACGTCCTCTACGCCGAAGAGGAGAAGACGCTGGCACGGGTCGCAACCTTCCTGTCCGACCCTGAGCGCTCGTTCGTCGCGACGCTGCGGCGGATGATGAGCACCAACCATCTCGGCACACACGAGCGGCCGAAGGTTCATCCGGTGGTGGCCTCGGCGGCGCGCGAGCTGCTCAACAAGAGCGAGAACGAGCGCTCGGGCGTGCTGTCGACGGCGATGAGCTTCCTCGGCCTCTATCGCGATCCCACGGTCGCCGAGGTGACCTCATCCTGCGACTGGCGCATCGTCGACCTCGTCGAAGCCGAGCATCCGGTCTCGCTCTATCTCGTCGTGCCGCCGTCGGACATCAGCCGCACCAAGCCGCTCGTGCGCCTGATCCTCAACCAGATCGCCCGCCGCCTCACCGAAAGCCTCGATGCAGCGGCGCAGGGCGCCCGCCGGCATCGGTTGCTGATGATGCTCGACGAGTTTCCTGCGCTTGGCCGGCTCGACTTCTTTGAGACCAGCCTCGCCTTCATGGCCGCCTACGGCATCCGTGCCTTCCTCATCGCCCAGTCGCTCAACCAGATCGAGAAGGTCTACGGCGAGCACAACTCGATTCTCGACAACTGTCACGTGCGCGTCGCCTTCGCCACCAACGACGAGCGCACCGCCCGGCGCATCTCCGATGCGCTCGGCACCGCGACCGAGCTGCGGTCGATGCGCAATTACGCCGGCCATCGCCTGGCGCCGTGGCTCGCGCACGTCATGGTCAGCCGCCAGGAGACGGCCCGCGCGCTGCTGACGCCCGGCGAGGTCATGCAGCTTCCTGCCGAGGAAGAACTGGTGCTCGCCGCTGGCGCGCCGCCGGTGCGGGCGAACAAGCTCAAGTATTATGCCGATCGCAACTTCGCGAGGCGCGTAACGGCGCCTCCGGCGTTGGCGCCCGGCCGCTATGCGGACCGGCCGCCCTCGCAACCGCACGACTGGACGGATGCGGTGCGCAGCAGCGCCGTCCGGTTCGCCGGCGATGAGGAACCTTTCGACTGGGCGGACGAGGGCGGCCTCCAGCAGCAACGCTCTCCCGGGTTGCCGGACCTGGTCGAGCCAAAGCCGCAGGATCTCGAGCCGGCATTGGTCGAGCTCGAGACGGACGATGATCCTGCGGCCGACCAGCAGGTGATGGATCACGCGCGTGGTCTTGGCGACGTCGCCCGCGGTTACGGCCTCAACGAGTCCGACCACGACCTGGTGCCGGGGTTCTGAGCGATGAAGGACAGGGAACGCATCCGCATCGACCGTGATATCAGCGACGCGCTGACCGCGCTCGCCGCCGGCGAGAAGGGTTACAAGTCGCGGCTGGTCAACGATGGGCTGCGCGAGTGGCTGGCGCACCGGGGCAACAGGGAAGTCGACGACCTCCTGCGCCTGCGGCTCGACCGCATGACCCGCGAGATTGCCCGCGCGCGTCGCGACATCGAAGTGCTGCTCGAAAGTCTGTCGCTGTTCGTGCGCTACCAATTGATGGTCACCGCGCCGCTGCCCGAGGCCGACGCCGCCGCGGCTGCGGTCGGGCGCGCGCGGTTCGAAAAGTTCGTCGCCCAGGTCGGCCGTCAGCTTGCGACGAACCGGCGCACGCTTGGACCCGCTGACGAGCCGGAGCCCGAGTCGTGAGCGGCGTCGTGCGCGAGGCCGGCGCCGAGGCTCGCAAGCGGGCGATGCTGCGGACCGCGATGGGGCCGACGATCGCCGCGGCGCTGGCCGATCCCCTGGTCATCGAGATCATGGTCAATCCCGACGGCGCGCTGCGGCTCGATCGGCTCGGCGAGGGACGCCTCGATACCGGCGTACGCTACGAGCCGGCGCAGATCGAACGCATCGTCCGTCTCGTCGCCAGCCACGCGCGGACCGAGGTGCACGCCTCGGCGCCGATCGTCTCGGCCGAGCTTCCGCCGCTCGGCGAAGGCGCCGGCGAACGCTTCGAAGGCGTTCTGCCGCCGGTCAGCCTCGCCCCCTGCTTCTCGATCCGTAAACCCGCGGCGCGGGTCTACACGCTCAGCGATTACGTCAGCGACGGCATCATGCCGCCGGAAAGCGCGCGGCTGCTCGCCGAAGCCGTGGCCGCCCGGTGCAACATCCTCATCGCCGGCGGCACCAGCTCGGGCAAGACCACGCTTGCCAACGCGCTGCTCGCGGAATTGGGCGAGCTCGACGAGCGTGTCATCCTCATCGAGGACACCCGCGAACTGCAGTCACCGGCGCCCGACACGGTCGCGCTGCGGACGCGCGCCGGCGCGGTCACCATGGCCGACCTCGTGCGCTCGACCCTTCGCCTCAGGCCCGACCGAATCATCGTCGGCGAAACCCGCGGCTGCGAGGCGCTCGACATGCTCAAGGCCTGGAACACCGGCCATCCCGGAGGGATCGCCACCGTCCACGCCAACAGCGCGGCCGCCGCGCTCTTCCGCCTCGAGCAGCTCGTCGAGGAAGCCGTCGTCTCGGTCCCGCGCCGCCTCATCGCCGAGGCGATCGACCTCGTCGTGTTCATCGCCGGCCGCGGCAGGAGCCGCCGGGTCGAAACGCTCGCAAGGGTCATCGGGCTTGCTCCCGATGGCGAATACGCCCTCGTCGACATCACTCCCCCTCGCGATCCCTCAAGCAAAGGAGACTGACCAATGCGCCGCATCAGCGCCCGGCTGCGCCCGAGCCCTCGCCTCATCCGCCTGGTCGCCGGCCTCGCGCTGGCGCTGCCGGGCCGGGCCTGGGCGAGCGGCTCGGGGATGCCCTGGGAGCAGCCGCTCGAGCAGGTCCTCGAATCGGTCCAGGGACCCGTCGCAAAGATCGTCGCGGTGATCATCATCATCACCACCGGCCTGACACTGGCGTTCGGCGAGACCGCCGGCGGCTTTCGCCGGCTCATCCAGATCATCTTCGGGCTCTCCATCGCCTTTGCCGCGTCGAGCTTTTTTCTCTCGTTCTTCAGCTTCGGCGGCGGAGCGCTCGTCGGATGAGCGCGGGCGGTCCCATCGACGGCTTCGAAGTGCCGCTCCACACCAGCCTTGCTTCGCCGATCCTGCTCGCCGGCGCGCCGCGGGGTCTCGCCATCGCCAACGGCACGCTGGCGGCCGCCCTCGGCCTCGGGCTGCAGCAATGGCTCGTCGGCATCGCCGTGTGGGCGGTCGGGCACAGCCTTGCCGTGGTCGCCGCGCGGCGAGACCCGGATTTCGCGCCCGTGGTGCTGCGACACCTGCGCCAGAAAGGCTACTGGGCATGCTAGCGCTGCACGAATACCGCCAGCGCGCCGACCGCCTTGCCGATCACCTGCCATGGGCGGCGCTGGTCGCGCCCGGCGTGGTGCTCAACAAGGACGGCAGCTTCCAGCGCAGCTTCGCCTTCCGCGGCCCCGATCTCGAAAGCGCAACCGAGGCCGAGCTCGTCGCCGCCTCGGCGCGGGCGAACAACGTGCTCAAGCGCTTCGGCTCGGCCTGGGCGCTGTTCTTCGAGGCGGTGCGCCGCGAGGCGCTCGCCTATCCCGAAAGCCGCTTCCCGGATCCCGCATCGTGGCTGGTAGAGGAGGAACGGCGCGCCGCCTTCGAGGCCCAGGGGCAGCATTTCGAGAGCCGCTATTACGGCACTTTCGTCTGGTTGCCGCCGGCCGACAGCAGCGACGTGGCCGGAAGGGCTCTGGTCGATCGGCCCGATGCGCGCGAAGGGCGCGACTGGCGCGCCGCGCTCGCGACTTTCGTCACCGGGACCGACCGCGCGCTCGACCTCCTGTCCGGTCTCATGCCCGAGGTGCGCGCGCTCGACGACGGCGAGACGCTGACTTACCTCCACGCCTGCATCTCGGTCCGGGCGGGGCGGGTCACTGCTTCCGAAACGCCGATCTATCTCGACGCGATCCTCGCCGACACGCCGTTCACCGGCGGGCTCGAGCCGCGGCTCGGCGATGCGCACTTGCGCACCATCAGCGTGCTCGGTTTCCCCCATGCGAGCCGGCCCGCGCTGCTCGATGCGCTCAATTCGGCGGCTTTCGGCTATCGCTGGTCGACCCGCTTCATCGCCCTCGACAAGGCGGACGCCACCAGGGCCCTCACGCGTCTTCGCCGGCAATGGTTCAACAAGCGCAAGTCGGTCGCCGCGCTCCTGCGCGAGGTGCTCTACAACCAGCCGGCGCAACTCCTCGACAGCGACGCCGACAACAAGGTCCTCGACGCGGACCTCGCGCTGCAGGAACTGGGAGGCGACCATGTCGCCTTCGGCTACCTGACGACGACGATCACGGTGGCCGATGCCGATCCCTCGGAGGCCGAGCGCAAGATTCGCAGCGTGGAGCGGATCGTCGGCGGTCTCGGCTTCACCTTCGTTCGCGAGAGCGTGAACGCGGTCGAAGCCTGGTTGTCCTCGCTCCCCGGCCATGTCTACGCCAACGTCCGGCAGCCGCTCGTCCATACGCTCAATCTCGCTCATCTGCTGCCGCTATCGGCGGTCTGGGCCGGGCCGGCGGGCAACCGCCATCTCGGCGGACCGCCTCTGCTCTACGCGCAGACCTCGGGCTCGACGCCGTTCCGCCTGTCGACCCATGTCGGCGACGTCGGCCACATGCTCGTCGTCGGGCCGACCGGAGCGGGCAAGTCGGTGCTGCTGGCGCTGATCGCGCTGCAATTCCGCCGCTATCAGGGCGCGCAGCTCTACATCTTCGACAAGGGCTTCTCCGCGCGTGCCGCGGTGCTGGCGATGGGTGGCGCGCATCATGCGCTCGGCCTCGGCGCGGACGCCGGCCAAGCGCTGGCCTTCCAGCCCTTGCGCGGGATCGACGATCCCGCCGAACGCAGCTGGGCCGCGGAATGGATCGCCGCGCTGCTGGCGCACGAGCGCGTCCCGGTGACGCCCGAGGTCAAGGACAGCGTCTGGTCGGCGCTGGCCAGCCTCGCCTCGGCACCGCCCGAAGAACGCACGCTCACCGGAATGGCGCTGGTCCTGCAATCGAGCGCGCTGCGCGCGGCGCTCGCCGCCTACACGCTCGACGGGCCGTACGG
>Ga0310810_10001885_pt1 | contig 22254 bp, 23 predicted proteins | sample NCmetagenome_FD_207641 | JGI IMG/M metagenome (GOLD analysis project Ga0310810, IMG submission 207641) | Soil microbial communities from experimental microcosm in Duke University, North Carolina, United States - NC | ecosystem: Engineered > Artificial ecosystem > Soil microcosm > Unclassified ... | reverse complement strand
TGGCCCTGTGGCACGAGCGTGACATCAGCCACAGCTCGGTCGAGCGTGTGGTGTTTCCCGATGCCACGATCGCCCTCGACTACATCCTCGATCTCGCCGCGTTCATCGTCGAGGGGTTGGAGGTCGATCCGGCGCGCATGGCCGAAAATCTGGAGCGATCGTACGGTCTCATTTACTCGCAGCGTGTGTTGTTGAAGCTGACCGACGCCGGTCTGGCGCGGCAGAAGGCGTACGAGATCGTGCAGCGCAACTCGATGCGGGCGTGGCGTGAGCGACGTTCGTTCTACGAACTGATCGCCGCCGATCCCGCGGTGACCGAGCACCTGCCCCCGGCCGAGCTCAAGGCGTGCTTCGATCCGGCGTGGTATCTGCGGAACGTGAACACCGTATTTCGTCGCGCGGGACTCGCCTGACGGGCGGGCTCGCCGGAGCGGGGAGGATCCCAGTGAGGCGCCAGCCAGACGGCAACGTCGAGCAGCAGGCCAAACTGTACGAGGGCAAAGCCAAGATCGTCTACGCCACGAGCGATCCGAAGCTCGTGATCCAGTACTTCAAGGACGACGCAACCGCCTTCAACGCGCTCAAGAAGGGCACGATCGTCGGCAAGGGCGTCGTGAACAACCGCATGTCGGCCACCCTCTTCCAACGCCTGGCCAAGGCCGGGGTCCCGACCCACTACGTCCGCACGCTGTCCGATCGCGACATGCTGTGCCGTCGGCTCGACATCATCAAGATCGAGACGATCGTGCGCAACGTCGTGGCCGGCAGCCTCGCCAAGCGCACCGGTCTCGAGGAGGGTACGCCGGTCAAGCAGCCGATCGTCGAGCTCTACTACAAGTCCGATCCGCTCGGCGACCCGATGATCAACGAGGACCACGTCCGCATGCTGAGCCTCGCGAAGCCCACCGAGCTCGCGTGGATGAAGCGGACCGCGCTGAAGATCAACAGCGTTCTCCGGCCCCACATGCTCAAGCACAATCTGATCCTCGTCGACTTCAAGCTCGAATTCGGACGCGCCGGCGGCAAGCTTTACCTTGGTGACGAGATCTCTCCGGACACCTGCCGGCTCTGGGATCGCGCGACGCGCGAGAAGCTCGACAAGGACCGGTTCCGCCGCGACCTCGGCGGTGTCGAGGACGCCTACCAGGAGGTCTATCGCCGCCTGGTCGGCGACCCGACCGCCGTATGAAGCTCCGCGTGCTCATCCGCCTCAAGCCCGGCATCCTCGACGTGCAGGGCGCCGCGGTACAGCGCGCGCTCGTCGGCCTCGGCTTTCCCGACGCTCGCGAGTTGCGCGTGGGCAAGCTGATCGACGTCGACGTCGACGCCGCCTCCGCGGCGGAGGCCCGCGCGCGCGTGGACGAGATGTGTCGCAAGCTGCTCGCCAACACCATCCTCGAGGACTACACGATCGAGGCGGTCGAGGCCGAGCGCCTTGCCCCGCGCTGAGTGCTCCGGTAAGATGGCGTCGTCCATCGCCGCTCGCGACCGCGATGCGCGTCGCGAGAGGAGATCGACGACCTCAGGTGCGTATCGCGAGAGGAGATCAACGACCTCATGAGATTCGGCGTGGTGGTGTTTCCGGGCACCTGGAGCGATTGCGACTTCCACTACGTGATCTCGGAAGTGATCCGTCAGCCCGTGAAATACGTATGGCACCGCGACCGCAACCTCGCCGATCTCGACTGCGTCGTCCTGCCCGGCGGTTTTTCCTATGGTGACTATCTGCGCGCCGGCGCCGTCGCGGGCAAGTCGCCGGTGGTCGAAGCGCTGCGGGACTTCGTCGCGAGGGGCGGCTTCGTCCTCGGCTCGTGCAACGGCTTCCAGATCCTGTGCGAGGCCGGCCTGCTGCCGGGCGTGCTCGTGCGGAACGAGTGCCTGCAGTATCGGTGTCAGTCCACGCACCTGCTCGTCGAGAACGTCGACACGCCATTCACGCGCGGGCTGCGTGCGGGACAGGTCCTGACGATGCCGATCTCACACGGCGAGGGAAAATACTACGCCGACCCGGCCACGCTGGCCGCGCTCAAGGCGCGGCACGGGATCGTGTTCCGCTACGCCACGGCCGACGGCCAGGTGGTGAAGGCCGCGAATCCGAACGGCTCGGTGGAGAACATCGCGGGCGTGGTGAACGAGTCGGGCACCGTGCTCGGGCTGATGCCGCATCCGGAGCGCGCGGCGGAGACCGCAATGGGCGGCACCGATGGGCTGCTGCTGTTCCAGTCGCTCCTCGGCACGCTCGTCGAGGACGGCACCTTCCTCAAGCGGTGAGCCGGGGGTTGTTTGGCGGGCGCTGAGCCGAAGGTCACTCTCGACCTCGCGCGGGGCCTGGGCCTCACGGCCGACGAATACGATCGCATCATCCAGCGGCTCGGTCGCGAACCGAGCTACACCGAGCTCGGTCTCTTCTCTGCGCTCTGGTCCGAGCACTGCGCCTACAAGCACTCCCGCGTCTTTCTCTCGCGGCTGCCGACGCGCGCGGCGCATCTGCTGCAAGGCCCCGGCGAGAACGCCGGCGCCGTCGACATCGGCGACGGGTGGGCCATCGTCTTCAAGATGGAGAGCCACAACCATCCGTCCTTCATCGAGCCGTTCCAGGGTGCGGCCACCGGTGTGGGCGGAATCCTGCGCGACATCTTCACGATGGGCGCGCGCCCGATCGCGATTCTCGACTCGCTCCGCTTCGGTGACCCGACCGATCCGAAGACGAAGCAGCTGATCAGCGGCGTGGTGTCCGGCATCTCGTGGTACGGCAACTGCTTCGGGTGCCCGACCGTCGGCGGCGAGATCGCGTTCGCGCCCGAGTACGCGGGCAACCCGCTGGTGAACGTGATGTGCGTCGGCCTTGTGCACGCCGACGGCATCTTCCGTGCGCGCGCCGAGGGCGCCGGCAACCCCGTCTTCTACGTCGGCAACAAGACCGGTCGCGACGGCATTCACGGCGCGACCATGGCTTCGGCCACGTTCGGCGAGGAGACGGAAGCGAAGCGGCCGACCGTGCAGGTGGGCGACCCGTTCACCGAAAAGCTGCTGCTCGAGGCGTGTCTGGAAGCGATGGCCACCGGCGCCGTCGTCGGCATCCAGGACATGGGCGCGGCCGGACTCGCGTGCTGCACGTCCGAGATGCCGGCGCGGAGCGGCACCGGCATGGAGATCGAGCTGTCGGCCGTCCCGCAGCGCGAGACCGAGATGACGCCGTACGAGCTGCTGCTGTCGGAATCGCAGGAACGCATGCTGCTGGTCGGCGCCAAGGGGCGCGAAGACGAGCTGCGTCGGGTGTTCGCCAAGTGGGAGCTCGATGCCGTTCAAATCGGTACGGTGACCACCGGTCACGATCTCCTCGTGCGCCATCATGGCGAAGAGGTCGCGCGCGTGCCCGTCGATGCGCTCGCCGACGGTCCGCGCTACGACAAGCCTCACACGCCGCCGGCGTGGCTCGCCGAGCGCCGCGCCTTCCAGCCGCTCTCGCTGCCGGAGCCGGCAGACTATGGCCAGACGCTCGTGCGCCTGATGGCCGCGCCCACGATCGCCTGCAAGGAATGGGCGTATCGGCAGTACGACCAGCAGGTGGGGATCAACACGCTCGTGCTTCCGGGCTCCGACGCCGCGGTGCTGCGGATCAAGGGCACGCGCCGAGCGATCGCCATCGCGACGGATGGCAACGGCCGCCAGGTGCTCTTGGATCCGCGTCGAGGCGCGGCGATGGCGGTGGCCGAGGCGGCGCGCAATGTATCATGTGCCGGCGGCCGCCCCCTCGGCGTGACGGACTGTATGAATTTCGGCTCGCCCGAGCGTCCGGAGATCCTCTGGCAATTCGCCGAGGCCATCGACGGTATTGCGGAGGCCTGCCGCGCGCTCGCGGTCCCGGTGGTCGGCGGCAACGTTTCCTTCTACAATGAGACTTCCGGTACCGCGATCCTGCCCACTCCCATTATTGGGGTGGTCGGTGTGCTCGACGATGCGGGTCGCCTGGCGACACAGTGGTTCAAGGCAGCGGGTGAGCGGATCGCGCTGCTGGGGCCGGAGGCGGTGAGTCTCGGTGGGTCGGAGTATCTGGCGACGCTGCACGAGCGCGTGGCCGGAGCGCTGGCGCCGCTCGATCTCGAAATCGAGCGACGGGTACAGGCCGCGGTCCGGGCAGCCGTCGGCGCGGGGCTCGTGACCGCGGCTCATGACTGTGCCGAGGGCGGGCTGGGCGTTGCCCTCGGCGAGGCATGCGCGACCGGCGTGCGAGCCCGAAACGGTGCGGTGCTGGGATGCGACGTGACGGTGGAGCGGGGGCGACGGCTCGACGAGACGCTGTTCGGCGAGGGCCCGTCGCGTGTGGTGGTGAGTGTGGAGTCCGCGCGTCAGCGGGAGTTCGAGGCGCTGATGGCAGAATCCGCGATTCCGTGGCGCTGGATCGGCACGACCGGCGGTGAGCGGCTGATCGTGCGCGCGGGGGGCCACGTGGTCGTCGACGTCGCGGTGGATCGCCTCGAACACGCGTGGAGGAGCGGCTTTGAGCGCCACATGGCGTGACGACGACCGGTTCCACGACGAGTGCGGACTGTTCGGCATCTGGAATCATCCGGAAGCCGCCAACGTCACGTACCTCGGTCTCTACGCGCTCCAGCATCGCGGGCAGGAATCCGCCGGCATCGCGGCGACCGACGGCCACGCGTTTCATACCGAAAAGGCGATGGGCTGGGTCGCCGACGTCTTCCATCCCGAGCGCCTGCGACGGCTGCCGGGCCACCGCGCGATCGGCCACGTGCGCTACTCGACGGCGGGCTCGTCGAATCTGAAGAACGCCCAGCCGATCACGGCCAACACCGCGCGTGGGCCGATCTCCATCGCGCACAACGGCAATCTCACGAACGCCGACGCGCTGCGGCGGGAGATGGAGCGGGACGGCGCGATCTTCCAGTCGACCTCCGATACCGAGGTCATCCTGCACCTGCTCGCGCGCGCGCCGGCGGGCTCGCTGGACGAACAGCTCCGGCATGCGCTCGGGCAGGTCAAGGGTGCCTACTCGCTGCTCGTGCTCACGCCGGAGGCGATGTACGCGATCCGCGACCCGCACGGGTTCCGGCCGCTCACGCTCGGGCGGCTCGATCAATCGTGGGTCGTCGCGTCGGAGACGTGCGCGCTCGACCTCATGGAAGCGAAAGTCGAGCGCGACGTCGAGCCGGGCGAGATCCTCATCATCGACGAGAGCGGGCCACGCTCCGTCCGGGCCTTCCCGCCGGGCGAGAAGCTCGCGTGCGTGTTCGAGTACGTGTACTTCGCGCGTCCCGACTCCGCGCTGTGGGGGCGTAACGTCCACACCGTGCGCAAGGCGATGGGGCATCAGCTCGCGCGCGAGCATCCGGTGCAGGCCGACATCGTGATCCCCGTGCCGGACTCCGGCACGAGCGCGGCGCTCGGCTACTCCGAGGAGTCGGGCACGCCGTATGAGATGGGTCTCATCCGCAACCATTACGTCGGTCGCACATTCATCGAGCCCAAGCAGGGCATCCGCCACTTCGGCGTGAAGGTGAAGCTCAATCCGATGCCCGAGATGCTGCAGGGCAAGCGCGTGGTGGTCGTCGACGACTCCATCGTCCGCGGCACCACGAGCCGCAAGATCGTGCGCATGATCCGCAGCGCGGGCGCGCGTGAGGTGCACATGCGCATCTCGTCGCCGCCCATCCAGTGGCCGTGCTACTACGGCATCGACACGCCGACGCGGAAGGAGCTGATCGCGTCGAGTCACCAGGTCGACGAGATCTGTCGCTATCTCGGCGCGGATTCCCTCGGCTACCTCTCGCTCGACGGCATGCTGAAGGCGACCGGCGGCGATCCCGCGGCATTCTGCCACGCGTGCTTTACCGGCGCGTACAAGGTCGGTATCGAGCCCGATCCCACGCCACAGCTCAATCTCTTCGACGCGTAGAGCGATGAAGCCGCTCACGTATCGGGACGCCGGAGTCGACATCGACGCCGGCGACGAGGCCGTCCGGCGCATCGCTCCGCTCGCGAAGAGCACGCATCGTCCCGAGGTGATCGGCGGCATCGGCGCGTTTGCCGGCTTCGTGCGCGTTCCGACGGGGTACCGCGAGCCGGTGCTGGTGTCGTCGACCGACGGTGTCGGCTCCAAGCTCAAGGTCGGGTTTCTCGCCGACCGCCACGATACGGTCGGCATCGACCTCGTGGCGATGGGCGTCAACGACCTGCTCGTCCACGGCGCCGAGCCGCTCTACTTTCTCGACTACATCGGGATCGGCAAGCTCGATCCGGGGCGCGTCGAGGCGCTGGTGCGAGGCGTCGCCGAGGGGTGCCGGCGTGCCGGGTGCGCGCTGATCGGCGGCGAGACCGCCGAGCTCCCTGATCTCTACGCGCCGGGCGAATACGATCTCGCCGGCTTCGCCGTCGGCGTCGTCGAGCGCGAGCGGATCCTGGATGGCAGCGCGGTCAAAAGCGGCGACGTCGTGCTCGGGCTCGCGTCGTCGGGGCTGCACAGCAACGGTTACAGCCTCGCGCGACGCATCGTGTTCGATGTCATGGGGCTTGGGATCGACGCGATGCTGCCGGGGACGGGACGCCGGGTGGACGAGGTGCTTCTGGAGCCCACCCGAATCTATGCCGCGGCCGTGAAGGCGCTTCTGGCTGCGGTGCCGGTGTCCGCGATGGCGAACATCACCGGCGGCGGTCTCACCGGAAACGTGCCGCGCGTCCTGCCCGAGGGCTGTCGCGTCGTGCTCCGACGCTCGGCGTGGCGGGAGCCCGCGGTCTTCGCGACGTTGCGCGACGCCGGCCGGGTCGGCGAGACGGAGATGCTCCGCACGTTCAACCTCGGCGTCGGCTATGTCGTCATCGTGCGCGAAGCCGATGCCGTTCGCGCACGCGAGGCTCTGACCGCGGCGGGCGAGACCGTGACGGCGATCGGCGAGGTGGTCGCTGGCGCGCCTGGCGTCGACGTGGTCGGCTGATGGAGCGGCTCGCCGTGGGCGTCCTCGCCTCGGGCCGCGGGAGCAATTTGCAAGCACTGCTCGACGCGTGCGCCGCGCCCGAGTTTCCGGCCCGCGTCGCGGTCGTGATCTCCGATCGCGAGCACGCCGTCGCGCTCGAGCGTGCTCGCGCGGCGGGCGTCGAGGCGGTGTGGGTCAATCCCAAGGACTTCGTCTCGCGCGAGAGCTTCGATCAGGCGCTGGTGCGCGAGCTCGACAAGCGCGGCGTCGGCCTCGTATGCCACGCGGGCTTCATGCGGATCCTGTCCCCGGCGTACGTGCAAGCCTTCGCCGGGCGCGCGCTGAATATCCACCCGTCGCTGCTGCCGGCATTTCCGGGCTTGCATGCGCAGCGGCAGGCGCTGCAACATGGCGTCCGCGTGGCCGGGGCGACGGTGCATTTCGTCGACGAGGGCATGGATACCGGGCCCATCGTCATGCAGGTGGCGGTGCCGGTGCTGCCCGGGGACACCGAGGACACCCTTGCCGCGCGCATCCTCGTCGAGGAGCATCGAATGTATCCGGCCGCTGTGCGGATGTTCGCCGAGGGGCGGTTGCAGATCGTCGGGCGTCGTGTCGCGGTCACGGAGCCGAGCGAGGAGAGCCGATGAAGATCCGCCGCGCGCTGGTGTCGGTGCACGACAAGACCGGAGTGGTCGACCTGGCGCGGGAGCTGGCACGCATCGGCGTCGAGATCGTCTCGACCGGCGGCACCGCGAAGCTGCTGCGCGAGTCGAGTGTGGCCGTTCGCGATGTCAGCGAGGTCACCGGCTTCCCCGAGATGATGGACGGGCGGGTCAAAACACTGCACCCGAAGATCCACGGCGGCATCCTGGCGCGGCGCGACGTCTCCGAGCATGTCGCGGCGCTGGAGCGGCACGGCATTCCGCCGATCGACCTCGTCGTGGTGGCGCTCTACCCGTTCGAGCAGACGGTCGCTCGGCCCGGCGTCGCGCTGGCCGAGGCGATCGAGCAGATCGACGTCGGTGGCCCCACCATGATCCGCGCCGCGGCCAAGAACCACGCCGCGGTGGCCGTGGTCACCGACCCTGCGCAGTATGGCGCGGTGCTCGACGAGCTCAAGCGCAACGACGGTGCGCTGTCCGATGCCACCCGCGCGCGGCTGGCGCGCGAAGCGTTCGTCCGCACCGCGGCATACGACCGCGCGATCGCGGAGTTTTTGACGGGTGCCGCTGAAGCCAGCGAGCCCCGCTCAACAGACTTCCCGGTTGCCCTCTCGCTGCGTGCCGAACGCGCGCTCTCCTTGAAGTACGGCGAGAATCCGCATCAGTCGGCGGCGTTCTACCGGATTTCCGGCATGCCGTCGGTCGGGCTGGCGGCGATGAAGCAGCTGCACGGGCCCGAGCTCGGCTACAACAACGTCCTCGACTTCTCGGCGGCGCTCTCGCTGCTGCTCGAGTTCGACGAGCCGGCCGCCGTCGTCATCAAGCACACCAACCCCTGTGGCGCGGCGATCGGCGTCGACGTCGGCACGGCGATGGAGCGCGCCAAGGCGTCGGATCCGCTGTCGATCTACGGCGGCATCGTGGGTGTCAATCGCACGCTCGACATGGCCGTCGTGCGGGCGCTGGCGGGCATCTTCGTCGAGATCCTGTTCGCGCCGGCGTATGCGGCGGACGCGCTCGACGAGCTGCGGGCGACGAAGAAGAAATGCCGCGTGTTCGAGCTGCCGGTCGACCGCCGCGCGTTGCCGACGCACCTCGCCGAATATCGCAGCGTGCTCGGCGGCTTGCTCGCACAGCACACCGACCAGGCGGGGCTCGATGCGGGCGCGCTCAAGGTCGTCACCCGGCGCGCGCCGACGGAGGCAGAGCTGCGCGCGTTGCGCTTCGCGTGGCGCGTCGGCAAGCACGTCAAGTCCAACGCGATCGTGCTGACCACGGCGGACCAGGTGGTTGGTGTCGGAGCCGGCCAGATGAACCGCGTCGACTCGGCGCGCCTGGCGGTGATGCGCGCTCGGGAGGTCGGCCTGGCGACGGCGGGCACGGTGTGCGCATCCGACGCGTTCTTTCCGTTCCGCGACGGCTTCGACGTGGTCGCCGAGGCGGGGGCCACGGCCGTGATCCAGCCCGGCGGCTCGCTGCGCGACGACGACGTGATCCGCGCCGCCGACGAGCGCGGCGTCGCGATGGTTTTCACCGGTCTGCGCCACTTCCGGCACTGAGCGGACCGTGACGGAACGCATCTATGGTCTGCGCGAGCTGACCCGTATTCTGACGCTGACCCCGCGCCGCGCGGCGCAGCTGCGTCGGCTCAATCTGCTGCACGGCGAGCTCCGCTACACGTTCCGCGAGCTTTTGGCGCTGCGGGCGGCGGCGGCGCTGCTCGATTCGGGCGCCTCGGTGCGACAGATCCGCCAGGCGCTCGACGCCCTCCGCCGTCGCGACCCCGGGATCCGCCAGCCGCTCGCCGAGATGCGACTCGTCCTCGAGGGCGGCCGTGTGCTGGTCGAGTCCGAGCGCGTGCGGTTCGATCCGCGCACCGGACAGACGGTGCTGGACCTCGACGCCGGCAATCTCGAGAAGACCGCCGAGGCGACCCTCGTCACCGGGCTCGTGCGGCCGCTGGCGCCGCCCACCGAGCAGGCCGAAACATGGTTCGAGCGGGCCAGCGAATGGGACGCCGATCCCGCGCAGTGGGAGGACGCCATCGACGCCTACCAGCGCGTCGTCGCGATCGACCCGACGTACGCGGCGGCGTGGAACAATCTGGGCCTGCTGCTGCACCGCATGGGCCGCTACGACGAGGCGCGCGGAGCCTATGGTCGCGCGCTCGACGAGGTCTCAGAGTGTGCGGAAGCCGCCTACAACCTCGGCTCACTGAACGAGGACACGGGCGACGTCGAAGAGGCGATCGGGTGCTATCGCCGCGCGCTCGACGTCTCGCCCGATTATGCCGACGCGCACTTCAACCTGGCCGGCGCGCTCGCGCGAGCCGGCCGCGGAGACGAGGCGGTGCGGCACTGGCAGCGCTATCTCGAGCTCGACGCCGGCAGCCCGTGGGCGAAGATCGCGCGCGCACATCTCGAGGTGGTGGAGACGCAGGGCGAGGCCGGCGAGTGAACGTCCTCGTCGTCGGCAGCGGGGGCCGCGAGCACGCGCTCGTCTGGAAGCTCGCGCAGAGCGCGCGCGTCACGCGCCTGGTGGCCGCGCCCGGCAACCCGGGCATCGCGCGTCACGCGGCGTGCGTCGGCGCGGGTGTCGACGACCACGACGCGCTCGTGCGCGTCGCCGAGCACGAGCGGGCCGACCTCGTCGTCATTGGCCCCGAGGCGCCGCTCGTCGCCGGGCTCGCCGACCGACTCCGCGTCGCGGGGTTTGCCGTGTTCGGGCCGAGCGCGGGGGCGGCCGCTCTCGAAGGCAGCAAGGCGTTCGCCAAGGACCTCATGGCGCGGGGCGGTATTCCGACCGCGCGCTATGCGGTGTTCACCGACGCCGCCGAGGCCCGTGCGTTTTGCCGAGAGCTTGGAGCACCCGTCGTCGTGAAGGCGGACGGGCTGGCTGCCGGCAAAGGCGCGATCGTGTGTGCGACGCTCGCCGAGGCGGACGACGCCATCGCGCGCTGCCTCGAGCGGCGCGAGTTCGGCGCGGCCGGTGCGACCGTCGTCGTCGAAGAATTTCTCCGAGGCGAGGAGGCGTCGTTCTTCGCGATCAGCAACGGGACGGACTGCGTGGCGCTGGCGGCCGCGCAGGATCACAAGGCCGTCTTCGACGGTGACCGCGGCCCCAATACCGGCGGCATGGGCGCGTTCACGCCCGTTGCGGCCGTCGACGCGGTCGCCCACGCGCGGATCATGCGGACGATCGTCGAGCCGACGTTCGCGGCGATCGCACGCGACGGCGCGCCGTATCGCGGGGTGCTGTTCGTCGGCCTCATGCTCACGATCGACGGCCCCAAGGTCATCGAGTACAACGTCCGCTTCGGCGATCCCGAGTGCCAGACGCTCCTCGCCGCGATGGACGGCGACCTGCTGCCCGTGCTCGACGCGGCCGCGCGCGGTGCGCCGCTGCCCGATGTCGAGCGCGCCTCGCGAGCGGCGGTGTGCGTGGTGCTCGCGTCCGGCGGCTATCCCGGTCGCTATGCGACCGGCGTGCCGATCGACGGCATCGCGGACGCCGGGCGGGTGCCCGGGGTGACCGTCTTTCACGCCGGGACCGCCGAGCGCGACGGCCGACTCGTGACCGCCGGCGGCCGGGTGCTTGGCGTGACGGCGGCCGCGGCCGATGTGCCGGCGGCGATCGACGCCGCGTACGAGGCGGCCGCGCGCATTCGATTCGAGGGCGTGCACTACCGCCGCGACATCGGGCGCCGGCGGACGGCGCAGGAGGCGACCAGGTGACGAACCCGATTCGCGTGGGCATCGTGCTCGGCAGCGACTCCGACCTCGACATCATGCTCGACACGCTCGAGATCGGCAGCGAGGTCGTGGTGGCCTCCGCGCATCGCACGCCGAAAAAGACGGAGGAGTACGCCTCCACGGCCGAGGCGCGCGGGCTGGGTGTGCTCATCGCCGCGGCGGGCGGTGCCGCCGCGTTACCCGGCGTGCTCGCGGCGTCCAGTCCGTTGCCGGTCATCGGGGTGCCGATCGCGGCCACGCCGCTCGGGGGCATGGACGCGCTGCTGTCGATCGTGCAGATGCCCAAGGGCGTCCCCGTGGCGACGGTCGCGATCGGCGCGTGGGGCGCGGCGAACGCCGCCATCCTCGCCGCGCAAATTCTCTCGGTCGGCGACGCGGCGCTGCGCGCGCGGCTGGCCGCATATCGCGCGAAGCTGTCGGGCGAGGTCGAGGAGCGCGCGCGTCGCGTCGCCGACAAGCTGAAGTCGCGCGGCTGACGCGTTCCCGTGGCGACGGCCGTCCTGCGCGTGGACCCCGTCGCTCCCCAGACGCGTGCGCTGCGCGAGGCGGCGATGATCGTCGCGCGCGGCGGCGTCGTCGCGTTTCCCACCGAGACGTTCTACGGTCTGGGCGCCGCGGCGCTCGATCCCCGAGCGGTGCGGCGCGTGTTCGAGATCAAGGGACGCCCGTCGTCGATGCCGCTGCTGGTCCTGATCGACGACGTCGCACGCCTGTCCGAGCTCGTTGCCGAGATCCCCGAGCGCGCGCGGCCGCTCATCGCACGCCATTGGCCGGGGGCGCTGACGCTCGTGTTCCGCGCGTCGGCCCGGGTGCCGGCCGAGATCACTGCCGGCACCGGAACCGTCGGCGTTCGCGTCTCCAGTCACCCGGTCGCGCGCGTCCTGTGCGCACACGTCACGGTCGCCCTCACGGCGCCGAGCGCCAATCCGACGGGCGCGGCGCCGCCCACCACCGCTGACGCCGTGCTGGCATACTTCGACGACGCGCTCGACCTCGTGGTCGACGCGGGCCCCACCGCCGGCGGACCGCCGTCCACCGTGCTCGACGTGAGCGTCGAGCCACCACGCGTGATCCGTCAGGGAGCCGTTAGACTGGACGCGTGATGCGTTGGCGAGCCGTTAAACTGGACCGCTGATGGCTTCCAGACGCATTACGGGCGTGATCCAGGCGGGTGGTCGCAGCACCCGCATGGGCGGCGAGCCGAAAGCGCTGCTCGAGCTCGGCGGCAAGCGGATCGTCGAGCGCGTGGTGGACGCCCTGGCCGCCGTCCTGACCGATCTGCTCATGGTGACGAACACGCCCGAGCGCTATGCGTTTCTGCACCTCCCGATGGTCGCCGATCGCTATCCCGAAGGCGGCGCGCTCGGCGGAATCTTCACGGGGCTCGCGGCCGCCGCCGGTGACGCGGCGTTCACCGTCGCATGCGACATGCCGTTTCTGCATCCGGAAGTCGTGCGGCTCGTCGTCGCGAGGGCGGGTGAGGCCGACGTCGTGATCCCGCGCGTGGGCGACCAGTACGAGACGATGCACGCGCTCTACGCCAAGGCGTGTCTGGCGCCGATGGAGACGCGGTTGCGCGCGGGCCAGCTCAAGATCGTCGGCTTTTTCCCCGACGTGCGCGTGCTCGAGATCGACGCCGCGGCCGTCGCGCGCCATCGTGCGCCGGAGCTCGCGTTTATGAACGTGAACACGCCCGACGAGCTTGCGCGCGCGCGGGCGCTGGCGGCGCAGGTCGGCTGACGCCGTGCGACTGCGCCCCGTCCTCGTCGTGCACTATCACGAGATCAGCCTCAAGCGGGGCAACCGCCCGCTGTTCCTGCGTCACCTGCGGCGCAACGTCGAGCGCGCCCTCGCCGAGACGGGCCCGGTCACGATCACCCAGCTCTCGGGGCGGATCCTGGTCGAGCTCGATGACCACCCCGCGCCCGAGCTCGCGCGCGATCGCGTCGCGCACGTGTTCGGCGTGGCGAGCGTGACGCTCGCGTATCGGACGCCGTCGACGCTGCCGGCGATGAAGGCCCTGCTCGCGCGGCTGCTGGACGGTCGCTCGTTCGCCTCGTTTCGCATCACGGCTCGCCGCGCGTTCAAGACGTACCCGATGACGAGCGTGGAGCTCAACCGCGCGCTCGGGGCGTTCGTCCTCGAACGCGTCCCGACGCGTGTGGATCTCGAGCACGCCGAGCAGGAGATCCACGTCGAGGTCATGCCCGCGGAGACGTACATCGCGCTCGATCGCACCGACGGCCCGGGCGGCTTGCCGGTGGGCGCGTCGGGCACGGTCGCCGCGCTGCTCTCCGGCGGCATCGACTCGCCTGTCGCGGCGTGGCGCATGATGAAGCGCGGCTGCCGCGTCGTCTTCGTGCACTTCCACAGCGTCCCGTATCTGCCCGCGACCTCGCAGGCCAAGGCGCGCGCGCTCGTGGAGCGGCTGACGGCGTGGCAGTACGTGTCCCGGCTGCACCTGGTGCCGTTCGGCGAAATCCAGCGCGAGGTCGTGCTGAGCGTGCCGCCACCGCTGCGGGTGGTCGTGTACCGGCGGCTGATGCTGCGGATCGGCGAAGAGCTGGCGCGACGCGCCGGCGCGCTCGCGCTGACGACAGGGGAGAGTCTCGGCCAGGTGGCGTCGCAGACGCTCGAGAACATCGCGTGCATCGACGACGCCGCCGCGCTGCCGGTGCTGCGACCGCTCATCGGCATGGACAAGCTCGAGATCACGGCGGAGGCGCAGGCGATCGGCACGTTCGAGATCTCCATCGAGCCCGACGCCGATTGCTGCACGCTCTTCACGCCGCGGCATCCGGCCACACGGGCGACGGTCGATGAGATCCGCGGCGCCGAGCGCGCGCTGGATATCACCCGGCTAATCGCGATGGGCGCCGACGGCGCGACGCTCGAGACGTTTGCCTTCCCGGCCGCCCGGGCCGCCGTGTCCTGAGCGCGCGCCCGTTTGCGCGAGATATTGGGGCGCTTGACGCCGCACGCCACAATCGGTATGGTGCGCGTATGACAGTCATCGCCCTCGGCGCCGACCACGCCGGCTACGCGCTCAAAGAGAAGCTCAAGGCCTGGCTGGCCGCCGACGGCCATCGCGTGATCGATCACGGCACGCATTCGACCGAGTCGGTCGACTACCCGGATTATGCGGTGGCCGTGGCGGAGGCGGTGAGCACTGGCCGCGTGGAGCGCGGCGTGCTCGTCTGCGGCTCGGGCATCGGGATGGCGATGGCCGCCAACAAGGTGGCGGGCGTGCGCGCTGCCGTGGCATGCGACCCTGGCGTGGCGCGGCTCTCGCGCCAGCACAACGACACCAACGTGCTGGCCCTCGGCGCGCGGCTGACCGCGCCCATGCACGCGCTCGAGGTCGTGCAGGCATGGCTGGCCACGCCGTTCGAGGGCGGGCGCCATGCGCGGCGCGTGGACAAGCTCGCCCAGCTCGACTGCGCGCGCAGGGACCACACGCTCGATGCCGCGGCTCGCTGACGTCGATCCCGAGATCGCCAAAGCGCTCCGCGAGGAGGCGCAGCGGCAGCACCGCAACCTCGAGCTGATCGCGTCCGAGAATTTCGTCTCCGAAGCCGTCCTCGAGGCCGCGGGCTCGGTGCTGACGAACAAGTACGCGGAGGGGTATCCGGGCCGCCGCTACTACGGCGGTTGCGAGGTCGTCGACGTGGTCGAAGACCTCGCCATCGCGCGCGCGAAGGAGTTGTTCGGCGCCGAGCACGCCAACGTCCAGCCACACTCGGGCGCCCAGGCGAACATGGCCGTGTACTTTACGCTGCTCAAGCCCGGCGACACCGTGCTGGGGCCCAATCTCTCGCACGGCGGCCACCTGACCGCCGGCAGCCCGGTGAACTATTCGGGCAAGTTCTACTCGATCGTGGCCTACGGCGTTCGCAAGGACACCGAGCGCGTCGACCTCGATCAAGTGCGCGATCTGGCCAAGCAGCACCGCCCGAAGCTCATCATCGCCGGCGGCTCGGCGTTCCCGCGCGCGATCGATTTCAAGCCGTTCGGGGAGATTGCGAAAGAAGTCGGGGCCGCGCTCATGGCCGATATCGCACACCCCGCGGGGCTGGTCGCGGCGGGGCTGCATCCGTCGCCGATCGGCATCGCGGACTTCGTCACGTCGACGACGCACAAGACCCTGCGCGGGCCGCGTGGCGGGATGGTGCTGTGCGGTGCCGCTCATGCCCAGGCGCTCGACAAGACGGTCATGCCAGGAGTCCAGGGCGGCCCACTGATGCACATCATCGCCGCCAAGGCGGTCGCGTTCCGCGAGGCGCTCACGCCCGCGTGGCGGGCCTATCAGCAGCAGATCGTGAAGAACGCCGCGGCGCTCGCCACGGCCATTCAAGCCCACGGCTTCCGACTCGTGAGCGGCGGCACGGACACGCACCTGTTGCTGGTCGATTTGTCGACGCGCGGGATCACCGGCAAAGACGCGCAGGAGGCCCTCGATCGCGCGTGGATCACGGTGAACAAGAACACGGTCCCGTTCGAGACGAAGAGCCCGATGGTCACCAGCGGCATTCGGCTCGGCACTCCCGCTGTCACGACCCGCGGGATGAAAGAGCCGGAGATGGCCGAGATCGCGCGGCTCATTGACCGTGTGCTCTCCAACCTCGGCTCGGCCAGCATCGAGGCCGCGGTGCGGGGTGAGGTCCAGGAGCTGACCGGGCGCTTCCCGCTCTATCCCGACCGGACCAAGTGAGGGGCACGGCATGAAGTGTCCGTTCTGCGGCCACACGGAGGATCGAGTCGTCGACTCGCGGGTGGGACGGGACGGCGAGTTCATTCGACGTCGCCGCGAGTGCCTCAAGTGTCACCGGCGCTACACGACGTACGAGTACATCGAGGACGTGCTGCCCCACGTGGTCAAGCGCGACAGCCGCCGCGAGCCCTTCGACCGGCAGAAGCTGCGGGGCTCGATCCTCAAGTCCTGCGAGAAGCGCTCCGTCGGGGTCCAGGCGGTGGACGACATCGTGGCGGACATCGAGGCGCGGCTGCACGAGCGCGCCGAGAAGGAGATCTCGAGCCTGGAGCTGGGCGACATGGTGATGGAGCACTTGCAGAAGCTCGACCAGGTCGCCTACGTCCGCTTCGCCTCCGTGTACCGCCAGTTCAAGGACATCAACCAGTTCATGGACGAGGTGAAGGGACTGCTGAAGGACGACAAGAGCAAGCCACCTTTGGCCGCCCGACCCAAACCGGCCCTGGCCAAGAAGTAGCCCACCGCCCGGCGGGGACTGAACTTACGTTGACTTCGCCGACCCCCCAAGGTACGGTTGCCAACAACTTCGTCAACTTCGCGCCACGGAGCCAACCCCATGAAGCGTGACCTCAAAAAGCTCGTGTTTGTCGAGCCGAAATCCACGCACTTGCACGTCTACAGCCGCGTGTGCATCCCGAGGCTCGGCTCCGTGCTGCTCGGGACGATCATGCGCGCGAAGGGCTACGACGTGCGCGTCTACATCGAGGACATTCATGACCTCGACATGAACGAGGTGCTGTCGGCAGACCTCGTCGCGATCTCGGCGATCACGTCGACGGCGCCGCAGTCGTACCGCCTGGCCGAGCAGGTGCGGCGAGCGGGCGGCATCGTCGTGATGGGGGGCACGCACACGAGCTTCCTGCCCGAAGAGGGCATGGAGCACGCGGACTTCGTGGTCCGCGGCGAGGGGGAGTTCGCGTTCCAGGAGCTCGTCGACGCGATCCAGCGGGGCGACGGGTTCGACAAGATCCAGAACCTTACCTATCGCGCGCCCGGCGGCACGCTCGTGCACAACGCCGAGCGGCCAAAGATCCCGAACCTCGACGTCAACCCGGTCCCCGACTATCGCCTGATCGAGGGCTGGAAGCCGGGCGGCGTCATCTCGGTGGCCACGTCACGCGGCTGCCCGTTCTCGTGCACGTTCTGCTCGGTGCCCGGCATGTACGGTCACGCGTTCCGCACGCATTCGATCGACCGCGTGCTCGAAGAGCTCGCGATCCACAAGGGCAACATGTACACCTTCTTCGCCGACGACATCTTCACGGCGAACAAGAAGCGCTGCAAGGATCTGTTGCGCGGCATGATCGCGCGCGACCTGACGCCTCAGTGGGGCGCCCAGGTGCGCACGGAGACCGTCGACGATCCCGAGCTGCTGCAGCTGATGCGGGACTCCAACTGCTTCAACGTGTACGTCGGCTTCGAGTCGATCAACCCGCGCACGCTGAAACTGTTCCAGAAGAAGCAGGACCTCGCGAAGATCGAGCGCTCCATCGAGCGCTTCCACGCGCACAAGATCCGGATCCACGGTATGTTCGTCGTTGGCTCGGACGAGGACGATCCGGAGACGCTCGATGCCACCGCCGCGTTCGCGCGGAAGCACGACATCGACTCCATCCAGTTCATGATCCTGACCCCGATTCCGGGGTCGCCCGACTGGGACACGCTCTACGCCAAGGGCGACAAGTACGTCATCAACCGCAACTGGTCCTTCTACGACGGCCACCACTGCGTGCACCAGCCGCGGCGCATGAGCCCTTACGAGCTGCAGATGGGGACGATCCGCGCCATGCAGAAGTTCTATTCGTGGGGCGGGATTTTCCAGAAGCTCGCCAAGCGCGACCTGTACTACGCGGTGATCCGTCTGTGGGGCAAGCGGATGCTCAAGGAGTGGTGGAAGGACGACGAGAACCGGGCCTACGTCGACTGGCTGCGCGGTCAGCTCTTCGGCGAGGTGGGTGAACCCCAGACGCCGGTGCGCACGATCGGCGTCCCGGCGCTGTTGCTGCAAGACAAGCTCGGCCAGCTGCTGCATCGCTTCCTCGGTGAGCTCGGCGTCACGGTCGTGCCGCTCGCGGAAGCGGCCCTCGAGAATGCGTCCGCGGCGGTCGAAAACGCCACCACGGCCGCGCGGCAGACGCTCGACTGCGTCGTCACACCGATCGTCAAGCGTGCGGAGCAGGGGCGGGAGGACTTCTACGCGAAGCTCGCGTCGGTCAGCGACGGCGTGCACGCGCAGTGGGAGCGACTGCCTCGCGTCGCGTTCCCGCTGGTGGACGGCCAGGGCCCGGTGTTCGAGCCGTTCGCGAAGATCGGCCTGCTGGTGACCCGCAACCTCGACGCGATTCGGACCGCCTACAAGTCCGCGGGCGTCGCCGAAGGATTGTGGGAGACAGCCTGATTTACAACTGAGGGGCCGTTTCGGGGCCCCTCATGTCCAATCGATCTTCCAGATCGGGCCCATGAAGAAGAGCGGGCCCTCAAAGCGCAGGAATGCCGGCGCCTCGCCGCCGCAGATCCACACTTTCACGTCAGGCAGATCGGCCACCAGCAGCGAGGCAAAGAGGCCGAGCTGCGGCTTGATCAGGAAGCGCGTCGCGGGCACCGCGGTCTCCCCCATCATCACGGTGTCGCTGCCGGCCGGGGTCAGCAGCATCTTCACCAGCCGTGGCTTCGGGGTGAACGCGATGATTTGAACGGTCGTGGGTGAGCCGGCCGGCATATTCTTCATCAGCATGCCGAGCAGCCCGTTGTAGACATCGTTCGGAAGCTCGATCTTGCCCTTCAGGAGCTCTTCCGCGGCGTCGTCGTCGCCCTTGTAGCGCACCTCGTAGCGGCCCGTCTCGCGGTCGACTTTCGCGTCGATGGATTCGGGAAACGAGGGCCCTCGCTGCACGATCTGGTACGACATCAGCGTGAACGCCTCGCGTTGCGAGAATACGACGCGCTCGTCGTAGAGCGAGCCGTCCCGAAACCGGAACGTGAGCCGGTTCTCCACGACATCGCCGTGAGGAATCTGGACCAGCTCGCCCTGCGCGAGCTTCTCGCCGCCCACGGAGCGCAGCACCGGGAAGGCGTGGGCGATGCCCTCCGTGAATTTCACCGCGACGGGCTCGGCAAGCGCGGGAGCGGCGGTCGCGAGGAGTACAGCGGACGTCAGGGCGGCGAGAGCCTTCATAGCGAGCCTCCTGAACCGAGCTCCCGAGCCCGGGTTCAGGATCCATGGCAGCAAAGCGCGTGCCTGATGCTTAGAAGGACGGCAGCTCCTCTACGGCCACGTCAGGACGAATGCGGCTCCTGTACCGCCGAGGGTTTCCGATGGGTCCTGCGCCGAACGAACTCCTCGTTGAGTGGTACACCCTTTCGACACAGGGGGCACTCCGCGGGGTTGTAAGTGGGAAAGTCCCTGCTGACCAGGCTGAACACCGGCCGACCGCCGAGATCGACCGAGGTACGGCGCCACAGGCACCCGACGCCGACGATCTGAGCACCGAGCTGGTCCACCAGCTCGATCAGCAGATTGAGCGTGCTGCCGGTCGAGACGAGGTCCTCGACGAGGAGCACCTTGGTCCCGGGACGCAGCAACCGGTGAAACTCCACCGGCAACGTCACCCGTCGCTTGCCGCCGGAGAGACCCTTCGTGCCGTACACGACGACGGGGCGCGACGGATGCGCGCGCGCGACACAGTGCGAGAGGATCAGCGCGCCGGGGCCCGTGGACAGCACGATATCGACCGGCCAGGGCGCGAAGTGCTTTGCGATCACCGCGCCGAGCCCTTCCGTGAACGACGGCTCGGTGGTCACCAGCGTTTTCTCGATGTACTCGCTGGTGTGCTGGCCCGACGGCAGCAGCACGTGATCGTTCGCGTGGTACGCCCCGGTGCGCTTGAGAATCTCCAGGTGAATCTTCTCGCGAACCTCGGCTTCGACGGCGGCGGGATCCTTCTTCGGCGCGGGCGCGGCGCTCATTCAGGTCCTCCCGGCCGCCATTATCGCACGCCCGATGCGGCGACCATCACCGCCGGTCGAGCGACGCTCGCACCCGCACCGAGCCGCTCGCGGTCGCGTGCTAGACTGCCCGCTATGCGCGTCCTGGCGCTCGAGACCTCCACGCTCGCGGGCGGCGTGGCTCTCGTCGACGGTGATCGCCTCGTTGCGGAGTACCTGCTCGACGTCAGCGTGATGCACTCGGAGCGGCTGCTCTCCGCGGTCGATCGGGTGCTCAGCGATGCCCGCTGGAGCCCGCCCGATCTCGAGGGACTCGCGGTTTCGATCGGCCCCGGCTCGTTCACCGGGCTGCGTGTCGGCGTCAGCACGGCCAAGGGGCTGGCCCTCGCGCTGTCGCTTCCGATCGCGGCCGTGCCGACGCTCGATGCCATGGCGGCCGCCCTGCCGTGGGCGGCGTTGCCGGTGTGTCCGGTACTCGTGGCGCGGCGTGACGAGGTCTACGCCTCGCTCTATCGCCACGATGGGGAAGGGCTGCGGCGCGAGTGGGACTATGTCGCGCTGCCGCCCGGTGAGCTCGCGGCGCGCTTGCGTGAGCCGACGCTGCTCATCGGCGACGGCGCCGAACGCATCGACTCGCCGCACGCCCGGCGCGTGCCGCCGCCGCAGCGCGTGCCGTCACCGGCGTGCGTGGCGGTGCTGGGTCGCGAGCGTCTGCGCCTTGGCGATCGCGTGGACGCCGCGACGCTTCTTCCGCTGTACCTGCGCCCCTCGCAAGCGGAGCTTCGACGGCGTGCCGCGACGATCGGTTGAGCCGATGCGGGCGGGGGACCTCGACGAGGTCCTCGCCATCGAGCGGGCGTCGTTCACGATGCCGTGGTCGCGCGGCGCATTTCTGTACGAGCTCGAGCAAAACCGCGTCGCGCGCTGCCACGTCGTGCGCGAGGACGACGCCATCGTCGGCTATCTCTGCCTCTGGGAGATCGCCGACGAGATCCACGTGACGAACATCGCCATCCACCCCGACCACCGGCGTCGGGGCATTGCGCGCGAGCTCCTCGCGGGATTGATCGCCCAGGCGCGCGGCCGCGACATCCGCATGATCGTGCTCGAGGTGCGCCCGAGCAATCATCAGGCGATCGCGCTGTACGAATCGTTCAACTTTCGCGTGACCGGTCGCCGACGCGGCTATTACTACGACACGGGCGAGGACGCGCTCGTCATGGAGACCCGGCTGGCGATGGTGTCCCCCGAACGCGGGAACCGGAGCAGCGTCTAGCGCGCTAGTCCCGACGCGAACCGTCGCGTTGGTGACGCCACTATCGGGCCGATCGAGGAGGGCAAGGGGCCGTACGCCTTGATGTCGCCGGCCGATCGGCAGAAGCTGCTTGCGGACGTCAAAGGGATGGACGAGGCGGCGTCGGTCGCGCTGAGCATGCCCGAGACCGCACGGCCCGGGCAGGAGGTCTCGATCACTGCCACCGAGCAACCCGCGTGTGGCGATCGGCCCGGGAACGAGGATGGCGAGCGCGGCGAGCATGACGCCCGTTACGTCGGCCGGCGGGCCGTCGTCGGCGGAACGATCCCGTTCATCCGTAAATAAACCACGAGCTGTCCGTGGTGGTTGCGGATCTGATACAGCGGCCCCTGCCAGAACGTGGCGCGCGTCACCATCCGATCACCGAAGGGATACTTGATCGGCTCGGCGAGCTGCGCGTCCGTGAGCGCGGCGACCATCTCCTGACCGGTCTGGAACGTCTGCTTGAGCAGCGCGATCACCTCGGCCTTCTTCATCGACGCGTGCGGGTGCGCCTCGGTCTTGGTGCCCTTGGCCGTGTCGATGAACCGCTGCGTGATTCCGGCGACGTGCACGAGCTGATCGCCGAAGGTCGAGATCTCCGGCGTCGGCTTGTAGCCGTACTTGTCCTCGGGCATGACCTCGGCGACGTCGAGGATCTCGGTGACCGCCCGCTGCCACGTCGCCACGAGCTCCTTGGCCTGGCTGACGGGTGGGCTTTGCGCGGACAGCGGCGCCGGTGTCACGGCGGCCGCGACGACGAACAGCAACAGGCATACGGAGCTCACGGTTTTTCTCATGGTCGCCTCCCGGGGCGGATTCATCGCACGACGGTCGATGGCGGTCAAGATCTTGTCCAACGGCGCGGCGCCGTCGTCATCCGCACAGGCGCCGG
>Ga0310810_10001882_pt1 | contig 22275 bp, 18 predicted proteins | sample NCmetagenome_FD_207641 | JGI IMG/M metagenome (GOLD analysis project Ga0310810, IMG submission 207641) | Soil microbial communities from experimental microcosm in Duke University, North Carolina, United States - NC | ecosystem: Engineered > Artificial ecosystem > Soil microcosm > Unclassified ... | reverse complement strand
GGAATCACTTTTTTCTGTATATTTAAACAGCATGAGGCATCTGTAGATGAGGCTCGTTATCTAGCCTCAAGCCAGAATACCATTGCTGGAATTTGTGGCGTAACTCTCCATTTAGAATCAGCATTCGCATCTGGAGAAGAAGATGAGTACCTTTGGGCGTCCACCGCATCTGCTGTTTCTTTACAAATCGCTTACTAATAGCTTGATTAACTGTAGATTCCACGAACCCCGTGGAAATGGACTCATCATTGTGCCAACGTTCTCCATAATTGGGGATACAAGCTCCATTGTTGGAAATGTAGGTTTCAAACTCCCGCACCATCTTAAACAGCTTTTTTACCTCGGGTTGGTCATTGCCATCCAAAACCTCGATTTCCAGATCATCAACGAAGTCTTCTAACAATTGCAAAGCTCTAAATACATTTCCCTGCCACAGATACCACTTAATCCGTTCCAGTTCTTTAGGTATGTCTGTATTTAGTTTGGTATCTTTTTTATTAATTCCTTTCGCCGTCTGATTCATCACTGTCAGCCGCATGGTGATATGAAACCAATCCAGAAGATATTCTGTGTTTGGGTTTAGACCAAACATTTGGTCGCGGAGCTTCTCATCACCATCTGACAAGAACGTTATTCGTTGGTTCATCTGCATCCCTTGGGATTTCAGAACCTCAAAGAGCCGACGTTGGGGCTTTGTATCGTAGCAATAAACTCCTCCCAAACGCTTGGATGTACCGTCGGCTTTTATACTCTTACCAACGATAACTTCAAAGTTACCTTTGGTTTGGGATTTCTTATCGTAGGAACGAACATATCCTCCATCCATTCCCACTACCAGTGGTAGATCGGGTCTGGGTAACTCGTCCCAATCCCTTGGGCAGCCTTCGATGTATGCACCTTTTTCTTCACCCAACTCCGATTCTAAGCGTTGAGCGCAAGCGTGGAGATTATTCCGTACTGTGGTAGCGCTTATTTCTCCTTCTATTGGTAATAATTCCTGCAATAGTTTGACGGAAAGCCCGTAAGACATCAAAGAGGAAAACTTCGATTCCAAATACAGCAGTTCTGGGGAAGTTCGTTCTCTAAGTAAGTTAGCGACTGGTTTAAAGGTACGGGCTGGTTGGTCTTGACAGCTACAGTAAAATAGCCGATTAGATTTAATTTTTAATTTACCAAATAGAGTTCTGTATACAACTATCCGCTTGTCCTTATGCAACAACTTTTTACTGCAATTTAGGCATGAATTGTGTTGCTTTTCATACTCGAAAATTTGTTTTTCAACAAAGGTGCGTTGGACTCTTTGCAGTAAGGTTTTTGCTTCGGCTAGGCTTAGTCCCAAGTTTTCCGGCTGTAAGATACCACGCTCAATCTGCGTAACTTCTTGGACAATTTGGCTTTCGCCATTATCTGATTCGATCACAACTTGAATTTTGACTTTCACCCGATCCTCTGTTCAAATAACATTGATTCTTTATCTCCGGCAGCATATTGCTGCAAACGTCGGTTGACTTCGTGGGGGTCAAAGCGATTTAGATAAACCTTGAGCCAGGGACGTAGTTCGCCTAATTCTTCACTATATTCTGCCCAGTCTTCATCTTCTGGCATTGAGCCAAAGCGTTCTAATATGTGCCAAACTGAATATTCTTGCCTTGCTTTCATAAATCCCCAAGGGCCACCACAGTCTTCTGGAGGGCAAACACCTTTACCACCGGTGCAAACTGGATAAGTTTGATTGGGATTTGGAGCTGAGATGGCTTCGACTCGGATTTGGTGTCGCCACCAGTAGCGCCATGTCCCTAATGTTGGACATATGCTGAAGTCATATTCGTATAACAATTTTTCTTTGAGCCGCCACCTCAATGTTGTAAGCTTTACAACACTTGCGCGATCGCTAAATGTTGTTCCACCTGGCTGTGTGACTCCGTATTGCTTCCCGTGAATGATGAAATGATGCAGGTGAATGTCCTTCCACCCCATTGCTATTTGCAGGGTGTAGTGCAAATCTTCTATCGTGCTGTCGCTTTTAACCAGTAGGCGACGCCAGATCATGGGGCTGATGCCCAGCAGTACGACCTTGAGTTGATAGATGACGGGTTGAGAGTAATCGGACATTGGGGAATTTTACCGTACCATGTAGTCCCTATCTCCCCCGAAAAAAATCGCTCTCGCGAATTCAGAAAACACCTATGCGAGGCGGGCTAGTTCAGCAATGAAACGATTGAGAGCTTTTTGGGCAGCTTTATATCCCGGCGCTTGCTTACCTAACTTGAGATCTAACAAAATGCGCTCACGTAAAGCCTCAAGGTCTGCCATCTGGGGCAGCGCAGTTACCGCCTGTTCCATCACTGGGGCTTTCTCTTGGGCATGAGGTTCCTCCTTCCATGTAATACACGGAAGAAGTTCTCCTTCTGGGCGTGTATTAGTTGAAACGGCTGCCTCCTCAATCCATGTAATACCTGGTAGGGCGTTGTCCCTAACTATCTGCTCTAAATAGTCAGCCCTGGTTATGCCTAAGCATTCAGCAGCAATGCCCAAGGCAATCCATGTTTCATCGGTTAGTCTCAAAGAACGGACTAAACGGTAGTCTTCATTTTTGAGCGCAAACTTACCCTGAATATCCCGTTTCATAGCGACCTATCCATGTATTACACCGTAATGGGAAACAACTGATTGGGGAACACACTACCATGTATTACCTGGGTAGGGATATGTGAGAAAAGTTAAGCTGGCTCTGGTTGTAGTTGTTTGAAGCGAGAGAATCGAGTTTTGGCAAAGGGTACCTCGCTAAGCCAAGCACTTAGCCTTACTAAGTTCAGTGCTGTAGCAATGAGAATGTGTTGAAGATGAGTTTTCTCTAGACCGATGTAACGAGAGCGACGCAGGTCAGAGCGCCGTATACCTTGCGAATGTGTTGCTTCAATACCCGCACGCTGGTTGTAGATGGCATTCCATTCGGGTGTCTGCTGAACCTGTCGCCGTGACTGGAGTGCTATTTGCTGCGCTTGTGGGTAAAAGGTCAACTCCCGTGGTTGAGTTTTTGATTGGGTACACAACGAGCGTACCGGGCAAGCTCGGCAAGTACTGCCTAGGAATCGAACATTAATGACTCTTCTCCCAGTTACATCTTGTCCTGGTGACCATTTGGTACTCTTATGCCCTTGAGGACAAGTAGCTATCTTGTTGTCCCAGTCCAGCAGAAAGTGAGCTTTATCAAATCCAAGACCAGCTTTAGCTTGCCAACTGTGATCTGAACGCACTGGACCAATAATTTCCACGCCATAATCAGTTTTGGCATTGACCAGATACTCAACGGCAAGATATCCACAATCCATTAGATGTTCTGTTGGCAACAAGGCTTTCTGTGTGAGTGTCTGATGAATGGGTTCGACTGCTTGCTCATCGGTTACGGTGGATAGCGTCGTGTGAACATTTGTGATGAAACGAGGACTATCATCATCACAAATCTCGGTTAGATGCACTTTGTAGCCAACCCAATCAATGCTGCGCTTGGAACTATAGTGCGCTTGCACATCATGAGGAGAGTGAATCGCTATCGTAGATGGTGGCAGATCTTTGACAGTACGCCACTTAATCGAGCCATCCGGTTGCGGTGCGTAGAATTGCTGCACCCAAAGAAGGCGAAGGGTTTCGATGGCGGGGAGAAAGCGGAACCACTCTGGAGTTGTTGGTGCATAGATTGCCTCTAATAGTGCCAATCCATCTGCACCTACCGTACTACCTAAAGCTTCTCGATCTTTATCCAACTTAGGCAACCGATAGTTTTCTACACGACGACCATAGCGGTCGAACCAATCTGCTTGAATGTGATTAGCGGGACTTAAACGAAATTTGAAAAGCAATAAAGGTATAATCCAGGCATGGCAGTCAGTTCACGTTAAGGCTTGAGTCATGAAAGAGACAACTCCCGCCGCTATGCCCCCTTGCTTCGAGAGATGGTGCAAACGCTTTGATGATGTCTTTTCGCATCAAGCCCAGAAACGGGAGTTTAGGAACTATATCGGGGGATTATTAGGGGAAAGTGAACGCAAAAACCTGTCTCAAATCGCATCGAACGCTGTAGGAGTGACTTACCACCGATTACATCATTTTTTGACGGAAGCACCCTGGAATGCCCAACAGCTAAATGAGTGCCGCTTGGTTGTGATGAATCAGTGCAGTCAAACGCGGATAAGTAGAGGATTCACATTAATCGTCGATGACTCAGGGCATAGAAAGAGCGGTAATTTCACAGCCGGAGTGGGACGACAATACATTGGAGAAGTAGGGAAAACCGATAATGGGGTAGTTGTAGTAACAACTCATTTATATGATGGCAAAAAAAGCCTACCGTTAGATATAGAGTTATATCAACACGCTAGTTCCTTACCTGAGGGAAAAAAAGACCTTGAATTCAAGAAAAAGCCAGAGCTAGCGCTAGAATTAATTGACCGAAGTTTGGAGAGAGGATATCGACCCGGTATCGTATTAATTGACGGTGGGTATGGCAATAACACCCCTTTTCTGTTGTCACTAGAAGAAAGGAGACTAAAGTATCTAGGAGGATTAGCCAAAAACCGCAAAGTGATAACCCAAATAGAGTCAAATAAAGGAGAGGAGATTCGCCTAGATAAGTTAGCACACTCCCTGTCTAATCAGGATTTTACCCCTATTCAACTCAATTTAGATAAACCGAAAACCGTTTGGGTGGCAACGGTTGAAGTTGAACTTTCACAACTAGAAGGAACGAGAACAATTGCTATCGTCATGAATGCCTCAACCTTCAACTCTTCTAGTGATGTTGACTATTTGATTACCAACGTTGACTCATCTATAGCTACAGCGGAATGGATAGTTACTACCTATGCCCAAAGAAATTGGCTAGAAGTCTTCTATCGGGAAGCCAAAGGTTGGTTAGGGTTATCTGAATATCAAGTTAGAGATTATAGAAGCCTGTTAAGGCATTTCATTCTGGTGTTTTGTGCCTATACATTTATTTTATGGCACACCAAAACTGGAGGGTTCAGAAGACGTTGGGCCTCGAAACCTTTAAACACCTTTACTGAGGCATTAGAGGCATTTCGCACAGCGATGTCTTTCCGTTTCGTAGAGTGGCTGAACCACAATCGGGACGTATTCGTGGCTTATAAAGCTGCTTTGGGCTTTGTTTGGGCTTGAAATTTGTTTAAGTCCCGTTAGCTAACCACTCTGGCGCAGCTACAGTCAAACTGTCGAGGGCACAACGCATCCCTTCGCCCAACGTCTCCAACCGATTGAGGGTGCGGATGGCTGCCAGAATATGAGTCGAATCAGTGCGTTGTCGCCGATGTGTTTTAAGCAATCCCTTTTCCTGTAACCGACTCAACAATATGTCCAGCAAATGTTGTTCCATACCCCCTTCAACCAAACGGGTGCGGAACTCACATAGGATGGAAAAGTCAAAGCCAGGGTCGGTTAAGGGCAGGCTTAAGGCATATTTCCAGTCAATACGGGCGCGTACTGCTTCGGCTGCTTGTCGATCTGATAGATTTTCGACAAATTGCATCACACAGATTAGTGCTAGTCGCCAAGGAGACTCTGCCGATTGTCCCCTCTGGGAAAACAACTCTACAAAGGCTTCATCCTCATAGATACTCCCCAATGTATCGCGGATCTGCATATAGATATTCCCCTTGGGAAAGGCAGCACGGGCTACCTGCACAGTTTCTTTGGGTATATCAGGGATATGTTTGGGACGCATCGACATGGTGGCTCATGTCCTCAAGCAAGATTTTGTGCTTATCCTACCCCTTTTTGAGATGTTCCAATTGAATTCGCCAACAGTGTCAACCCTAGTTTTACCCCAACTTGGCTTGACCCCCAACTTTCTCCAATAATTCGTGGTCATACAGCCAGGTGGTGACGCTCATCAAATCCGTCGGCTTACCCTGATTATGGAGAACTAAGGCAGCTTTATAGATTTCTTTATGGGTATTGATGTAAAAAGCTTCCGGACGAAGAAGCTCAGCCACCCGACCGATGGCTTCCGGGTCGAGCAGAATACCTCCGAGAATCGACTCCTCGGCATCAACGTTTTGAGGCGGGAGGCTGTTGGCGAAGGAAAAATTAATCACTGTCTTGCCTCCTGACTCTGTTCTTTCCATCTTTGCTGTCGTTCTTGCAGTTCAGCTAGTTCTCTTAGGGCTGTGTTTATCTGTTCTTGCTGCTCTTGTTCTGATTGGGCAGGGTCAACGCTTGGTATTGGAGACAATGCGGTAAAAAACTCTTCCCTCAGCTCTTGCCAGTTTCGCGCAATCCACTTTTTGGGAAGTGTTGGCGGTTTAGGTAGTTCCGCTGCTTTTCTCAATCCAAACTCTAAAAACTTCTCTCTCTGGTTTGGAGAGAGAGAGTCTATATAGTCTTTATAAGTCTTTATAAGTCTTAGAGAGTTGGAATCCTTATTTGGTGAGGCTTGTGGCTCTCGTTTGTTGCGTAGCGATCGCGCTTGTTGCGTCATGATCACGCTCGTTGTCTGTAGGCAACACTGTTGCGTCATGATCACGCTCGTTGTCTGTAGGCAACACTGTTGCGTCATGATCACGCTTGTTGTCTGTAGGCAACACTGTTGTCTCAGATGCTCCTTGCGTCGCTGAGAGCGACGCATCCCGTACTCCGGAGGCGTTCCCGAAGGGTAGGGTATACGCTTCGCTATCGCAACAATGAACTCCTTTAGCCTTGATGTTGAGCTTAACCATTAACAGCTCCATATCAATAAAGCCTTTGGCATCAAGTTCTTTGAGGGCACGGCTAACCGTCGAGCGGTGAACCGTTTTCTTATCGGTTGATAACTGCCTCGCTATTTCAGCTATTGAGATGTCCAGACCGTCTCCGTAAGGATCTAGAGTCCTGACAAAGTACAGCACGTCTCGCTGCGCTGGCGTGAGTTCTCGGCAAGCTCTAAGCCATTCGTCATGCTGTAGAGGGTAAAACTTCCCCTGAATTTTCATCTTTGTCATAATGGGATATGGGATATAGATAACAAGAGATGCCTCGTACCTCATTGGCTCTAAGGTTGGGGCTGATTTTTTAGCACACTACGTGCAAGCTGATGGAGTAACGGGTTCCCGGCACTGGCATAGTCCTTAGGGTTAACTGGTGTCGAATGCCGTCACGTTGCGGTTGGCTTGTCGTTGAAATAATTCGGTGTCAGTTCTTGCCTTAGCAAAGCGTCTTCAAAGAATGATTGCGCCTACGAGGAGCGACTCTTCTGCCTCCAGCTTTGTCACCCATCGTCAGTCAGGTGTTAGGATTGGTGTACGTGCAGCGCCTCCATCACTGCTAACATTCCTGATGATTGGTCTGAAAGCAATTATCACTTAAATCAAGATTACTATACCGAAATTACAATTTGCGTCAATCACGCCAGAATCTTTCCATGAAGCCTAGAAGCGCCTTATTTAAAGCTCTTGATGATTGCAAATTCACGGCTAAGCAGCTAAGCCAAGCTTCTGGTGTTACTGAGGCTCAAATCTCTCGGCTGCGGAACGGGGGTGAAGTGTCTCTGGAAAATTTTGAGAAGCTAATTGATGCGTTGCCGCCGGATGTGTATCACCGCTACTGGTGCAATCTCGCAATGCAGCGGATGTCTGACGATCAGCTCTACGACCTGATCGTAATGGCTGCTTCTCAGTTAAAGTCAGATTCGTCGCATAAGGCTCTTGTTTTGAAGTGATTGACTCTAAGGCAAATGCCCTGTAGAAGACCAGTCCACGATATTGGGTTGATTCCCAGGAGAAAGCACTTGTGCTGTCTGCTTCCACTGGTTTCTCCACCTGCGAACCGTATCAGCACTCACGCCAAGTAATTCTTCAATTTGGGGTGGGCTTTTTAGCCTCAAATTCAATCAAGGCTTTAAGATTATCGACATCACCGGGTCTGAGGTGGCTGCTAATCTTGCCGTTCATGTCCCGACGAATAAGATAGCTAAAGGAGTCTGGCGCTGTCACCTCCAAGTCGCCAAGAGAACTGAGAATGCAATAACTCTCTTCGGGCGCAGTGTACGTGCGAGAACCATTAGATTGGTCTTGACCGTAATTTTCTACCAGGCATAAAGCGTATTCAATAGCCTGTTGTTCATCCTGAAGGCGCTGTTGAAGCTTAAAGCGAAGTGGAGGATTGGTACTAATAGAATCAAGAATTTGTGCCAGTTCAAGAGAATCACAGAAGATTCCTGCCTCAATTTGAGTGGGTGTCCTGGGTGATGTATCAAGTTCTGACTGCAAAGCTTCGTCGAGTAAGACTCTCCAAACAGCAGCCCCGTAAACCGAACAGTTGTTCAGGATGGCTTTTGTTAGGTTAGTTTCACTCATCACGGAGTACCTAAGGTCAGCTTGAGTTAAGTTAGCACCACTAAGATTGGTTTGCATCAGGTGAGCACCAATCAGAGTCGCTTTCTCTAAATTGGCCTGACTCAAATCGGCACCTTGGAGGTGGGCGCTATGGAAGTGGGCAGAGGTGAGAGAGGCATCTTTGAGGAGCGTGCCAATCATCGTAGCCTGCTCAAAATCCGCCGAAGAGAGTACCGCTCCGCTCAGATCGGCATTCCTGAGCTGTGCCCTACAAAATTTGATGGAGTTGCCGCTAACACTTTGAAGGTCGGCTTCCTCCAGATTGTAGTTGCTCATGTCAATGCAACCTTCCAGATTGAAATCGATGGAGCGAAGTACAGGTTGGATGCCCCGATTTTCCTCACGCCATCGGTTCCAAGTTTCTGCCCCTCTTTTAAGTAAGGCAAGATGTTGCTTGTTTGCCGTGTAACCGACTTCCCCAAACGTTGCCCATCTAGAGGCAGTCGCTTGAGTAACGACCTCTAGTTCTTTTGGATCTAAAGTTTTAATTTTTTGGAGTATTTCCTCCAAGGGCGAGCTGGGTTTTGAAATCGAACCCTTTTCGACATATTCATAAAATTCTCCCAAGTCCATTTCGGCCAGCGCAGCAATCTGAGGCCAGTATTTCTTACCGGGGACATTGTCATTACGTTCCCATTGAGCCACTGTCTGTTGAGTGACTGGTGGAGACAACAGTTTAGCAAAGGCTGTTTGTGTAAGGGACCTGCGGGTGCGGATTTCCTTAATCAACCCAGGGAATAGATTTTTTTCTCTTGAGTGAACATCCATATCACCGCTCCTTGTGTTTGGTCAATCGGTCTTTCCCAGGACTGGATCTACTTTGGGACATATATCTTGAGCTGAACCGCTTTTACAGTTATTGGTTGTTATTTTAATAAAAAACAGTATAAACTTGTATCAAGTCGAAGCCAAGAGGGTATTCCTGACGGCTTTGACTAATAAAACTTGAGCAAATAACTGATAGCGTCGTCACCTCCCCCACGATGAAATCTTGCCCTTGGTTAATGCCTAAGGACAGGCTGGCTTTGTCCAAATTGGGAATAGGAAAGCAAAAGAGGTGCAGCTCTTCATCCTACAAAGAACTTTCAGGAGCCTATCAATTCTTGAGCTAGCCACCAGGCGACAGGGGTAGGGGATTTCTATGAAGATGCCTGGGTGAAGTGAAGACGGAAAACGTTAGCTCTTCCCAAATTTTTGAAGCACAAATTCAATTATGGCAAACCTCAAAAGAGTCAAGCGCCGAGAACATGAGAAAAAGCCGAGTCGCAAAGGATTAAAATCAATGCGGGGTCAACCGGAAATCTATAATGAACTCAAAAAAATTACTTCTTTTAGTATTACGCCAACCGCCCAATTGGGATTAAAGCAACTCAGCGAACAGCTAAACATTTCTCGGAGTGAGTTGATTGAGCGAATTGGTCGAGGGTTGCTCACCATTAATGAGAATGAGTTGAAAACCGAGGTCGAGGAGAAAAGCGAACCAATGGAGCTAGAGGGATTGAGCTACTAAATACGAGCTAAATTTCTCAGTCAGAGCTATTTTTCCGGAACTGGAGGCAATTTATAGGTCTTAATAAACTCAGAATGACTAAGGTTTAGGATTTATTTAAGACCTAGTATTTATTGCTTTTTAGCTGATTATTTATTAAGTTGGCGTCGGGTTTTAAAGCAGCAAACGCTGACGGTATAACGGGTTGATTGATTAGATTCTGAATAGCGTCTGGGCGAATCGAAGTCATTTAATTCAACGCTAGAATAGGTAATTAATAATAAATAGTGGCTGGGGAGAGCCAGAGTGAGAGGAAATGAAGATGACTTAAAAAACCCCAAATCATGAAAGTTTAGTTCTTAAATAATACCTGAAGTGAACCGAACAGTTTGTAATCAAATAAAGGAGGCATTTATTATGCAGGATTCTCTCTCTTGCTGGACAGCCATTGAGCTATATGAAGAATACGTAATAGCTACCCATTCTCCCGAAACGGCTCAACGAATTATCAATGAACTTCGCAGTGCTACTCTGAGATTTTGGGCAGAGGAGTTAGGCTTCAAACGCACAACGGAAGGGAGAAAGATGACTAAGGCGGACTCCACAGAAGCTCAAAAGTTTTTGCAAACATTAGGAGTCGATGTACTGCTTAATGCGCGTCAGACCTTACAGCAGGCTTTTGAGAATCAAAAAGCATCTATTGCCACCCAAAATACTTACGGCAATCGGATGAACAAGCTTGTGAGCTGGAGCCAGGAGCAAGAGTGGTGGCCTGATAAAACTTCGTGGAAGGCTATAGTGAAGGCTCAGTCCTGTCCCGTCCTGAAAAATCCCTATGGTGATACTTCAAACACTCCACTGACGACTCGCAGGACGCGACACCTGAAGTATAGGCTGAAACCTCAAGAGACGCCTGTGGGTTTGCAGAAGGAACTGGATAATTTTTTCCAATTCCTGACCTCCCCGGAATGGCCAAGTCGAGTGATTGACCCCATTGAAGACTCATCGGCTTGTGAACACATCAAAAATATACGTTTAATGCTCGGCTGGTTCTACCGTTACCAAACGCCACCCGTTAAGCTGGAGCAACTGAGCTTGTCCCAATTGCTTCCTCTAGTGACGCAAGACGACTTAGAGGGTCTAACGATTCGACAACAGGAAAAAGTTTGGAAACAGCACAAGCAAACCCTTGAAACTTGGCTGTGTAATTATTTCACTTTTTTAAGAGAAAAAATGTTCTCGAAAAGTCCACAGACCAGACGCAACAAGCTCGGTGCGATTTTAGCATACGCCAAGTTTCAGTACACAGGTGAAGTGGAGACTGAAAGTGATTATGAGCAGATTCCTCTAGTCAAAGTTTTGAACAATCACCTTGCGAAAGTCAGAAAGGAAATCGCGGAGTGGACTAAAAATCGGCAGTCCGTCTCGGATTTTGAGAAAAAGTGGCCGGATACGGCAGAAGGTGAGACGGCGCTTGCGGTTGTGAGGGCGAAGATAGTGGAGCCGTTGCGTATTGAATGCCGACCTAGAACCAGTCGCGGGCTATTCCGTGGGGGGGTAAAAATTGCCAAAAGTCATCAAGATTACTTAAAGTGGTCATTCCTGGCCGAGCTACCAGCGAGACGACAACAAGAGTATCGCACAGCAAGAATTGCTCTTTCCTGCCCCATTACCCGTCCGGAAGGAGTGCCTCTTGATGGGTTGTACCATCCCCTGCCACCTGATGAGGTGCGTGAAAAACGTCGGGACGGAACCATTAAGGACAATTATTTCTACTTTACCTATGTCCACAAGAAAAAGCATTACCCCCAAGGTATTTGGGTATTTAATGTTCACAACTACAAAACTCGCAAAACGCACGGGCCGCAATCCATTGTGATTCCCAATCGCCAGTTGGCTGATGGTAGCTGCTTCTATGATTACCTCGAACGCTATTTGTACGGCTGGTTCCTGCCCGCCGGTTACAGAAATTCTAGAATTTATAATTGGTGGCAGCCCGAACTTATCGGTTGCCGGGGACGATGGGTGACAACTGGACGGGCTTCCTTCAATCCGGGTGATGCCTGCTGTCTGCCAACGGGTAATAATGCGGCCGTGTGGTCATGGGGCTATCTGTTGGTCGTACCCAACCTTGGTACTCTTGCCGATGGGTCAGGGTTTGCAGGTTCGTATGACACAACAAGTCATCGCTTGATTGGCAAGCGAATTACGCCTCATACCATGCGCTACATTTGGGCGACTTGGGCGTATCAAGTGCAACTTAATGATGCCCAATTTCGGTCATTAGCCTATGCGATGGGGCATAAGGTTGAGACCCTACGCCAGATGTATGAGCGCTGTACTCCTGAAGAGAAGCGGCGACCGATTGAGGAGGCGATTGAGGAGCTGTTGTTTGAGCCAGTGCCGGAGCCTGTGCCTGATGTGGAAGCCTTACCCCACTGGGAAGGCTTACTGCAACAGTTACAGCAGTTAAGCCCAGCTGAGAGAGAGCAGCTCATGGCAGCGCTTACCAAGTAGTGGGTCTATCAGTGTTGACCGATGATGGGTGGAAGTCGGAGTGGGGGAGAACTAAATACCTTGTCCTAGCTCATCGTAGTACCTTCTCCTTCCCCCATCTCCCGAAATGCTGGGGAAACTATCGCGTGAATGCAACTCGGTATAAGCAAGCCAACAGAGCAAGAGTTTAAAGCGAATGGTGCCATCCCTCTACACAGCTTTTGAGACGAAGTGATTAAATCATGTCAACAAATAGCACTCCTCAACTGGAATCCCTGGAAGGAATCGTTGAGCGGATAACCTTTCATTCCGATGAATCCGGTTACACCGTTGCCCGCTTCAAAGTTCCCCGTACCCCAGACTTAGTCACCATCATCGGTAACTTTGCTCAAATTGAAGCAGGGCAAACCCTCAAGCTTACTGGCCTTTGGCGCGACCATCCCAAATTTGGACAACAGTTCCAAGTGACTCAATACCGGGAAACCAAACCCGCCACCCTCACAGGAATGGAAAAGTACCTGGGCAGTGGATTAATCAAAGGCGTTGGTCCCGTAACCGCCAAGCGAATTGTCGCTCACTTCGGGCTAGATACCCTCGACATCATCGAAAACCAAATTGAACGACTGCTGGAAGTACCAGGAATCGCCCACAAGCGGGTGAAAATGATTCAAAGTGCTTGGGAAAAGCAGAAAGCCATCAAAGAAGTTATGGTCTTCTTGCAAGGACATGGGGTGTCCACCACCTATGCGGTTAAGATTTTCAAGCAGTATGGAGACGCGGCAATCGCCAAAGTGAGTGAAAACCCCTACCAACTGGCAGCCGATATCTACGGCATTGGCTTTGTCACAGCCGATACTCTAGCTCGGAATCTGGGCATCGAACCCGGTTCAGAATTTCGCTACCGGGCGGGAATCGTTCACGTTTTGGGAGAAGCCGCAGAAGACGGACACTGCTATTTGCCCGATGATGAACTGGTAGAGCAAACAGTGCAGCGGTTGGCGGTTGATGACCATCAACCCCAAAAGAATGCGCTCGCTCGTATAATCCAACAGATGGGTCAGCGTGGGGAGTTAGTCCTGGAAGGCTCACCGGACCAGCGACTGTGCTACAAACCCTCCTTTTTCCAAACCGAACAGAACCTAGCCCAGCGATTACGGCAACAGCTCACGAATCCCGTTACCGTTGACTTACCCAGAGTCCGCCGTTGGCTCATGCGCTTCCAGGAGAAAACCGGGATAGAACTGAGCGAACAACAACAGCAAGCCGTGGAGATAGCCGCCAGTGAGCGTGTGTTGGTGTTGACGGGTGCCCCCGGATGTGGTAAGACGTTTACCACTCGCACGATTGTAGCCCTGTGGAAAGCGATGGGTAAATCAATCGCTTTGGCGGCACCGACAGGGAGGGCGGCCCAACGACTCAGTGAAATGACGGGGCAACCGGCTTCTACCTTACACCGGCTGTTGGAGTTTGACCCCAAGACCTTTGGCTTTAAGCATGATGAGGCTAATCCCTTGGAAGCCGACGCCATTGTGGTGGATGAAGCTTCCATGCTGGATTTGTTCTTAGCTTACTCCCTCATAAAAGCCGTTAAACCAGAGGCTCAACTGTTATTGGTAGGGGATATTGACCAACTACCTAGTGTGGGGCCAGGAAATGTGCTGCGGGACTTAATTACTTCAAACTGCGTCCCAGTGGCTCGACTAACGCAAGTATTCCGCCAAGCGCAAGCTAGCCAAATTGTGACCAATGCTCACCAAATCAATCAAGGGAAATTCCCCCAGCTGGAATCCGTTTCCCTGACTCCCCGTTCTGACTGTTTGTGGCTAGGAGCACCGGAACCGGAGTATGGGGTGCAGGGGATTATGGAGTTGCTGACTGATGTCATTCCCCAGTTGGGGTTTAATCCAACGACTGAGGTGCAGGTGCTGTCTCCTTCAACGCGGGGGGTGGTGGGAACGCGGAACCTCAACCAAGTGCTTCAGAATCTGCTCAATCCACCCAGTGCGAATAAAGCAGAGGTGGTGCGGGGAGGCACGACGTTGCGGGTGGGCGACCGCTTGATTCAACGGGTGAATGATTATCAAAGGGAGGTGTTCAATGGTGATTTGGGGGTGATTGTAGCTATTGACAACGAGGAGCAGGAAATCAGGGTTCAGTTTGACCAACGTCAGGTGACGTATGACTATGCAGATTTGTTAGAAGTAGACCTCGCTTGGGCAGTGACGATTCACAAGTCACAGGGGAGTGAGTATCCGGTGGTGGTGCTGCCGTTGTTTACCCAGCATTATCTGATGCTGTCGCGTAATTTGCTGTATACGGGGTTGACGAGAGCTAAGCGGTTGGCTGCGATTGTGGGGCCCAAAAAGGCGGTGGGGATGGCGGTGAATCAGGTTAAAGACCAGAAGCGGTATACGGGGCTGTCGTGGCGGTTGAGCGGGAAGGTGTTGCGGTAGAACTTTGTGCTGGAGAACATCATGGCTTTAACTGGAAATGCACTCTCAACAGCTTCAGTTTCATGGCGGGGATTAAGTCAAACGTCGCTACGCTCCTAATTCAAAATTCAAAATTATCAATTCAAAATTAAGACAATCAGATAGGGCTTGAACCCCACTTGAATTGTTGCACCACTGAATCTTATTCAGTGGGAGCCTGTACTCGGAATTAATTAATTCAAAAGCTTTCTTCATTTTGAACTTTGAATTTTGAATTTTGAATTTAAAAAAGGTCACTAGAAAGTACACCGGAAAGGTTTAATTGCTGAAAAGGTTCATTGGACTAGCCTCTTTAAGGCAGATTTTACCTGTTGGGGTCAAGAGCCAAACGCTAGCGAGCGCAGCAAGCATCAGCCTTTAAAATTAGCAGTGTTGGTTTATCAAGGGAAAAATGCCCATAGACCGCCAGCGTTACCCCAGTAATTGGTCAAACATCGCCTTATCGGTGAAAGAGGCGGCCGGTTGGCGCTGTCGTCATTGTCATCGGCAATGCCTCCGTCCTGGTGAGAAGCCCTCATCCCTCACCCGTTCTGAGTGGACAACGGCTACGCTATGTGTCCACCATGCTAACTGCATTCCAGAGGACAACCGACCCGAAAACTTGATTCCTCTATGTACACCCTGTCATTTAGCCGTACATACCCGGCGTAGAGGCAACGTGTCACCGGGTCAGCTCTCTCTATTCAGCTTTTTTAATGTCGAATCATCAACCTGAGTCGGATAACGAGAGCTGATGCGAAAGAGGCCATCGCGGCAAAAAGCGATCGCTAATTTTTGGGGCGGCTGCTGCGGCGAAGTTTGCTGCAACTGCATCCAGCAGGACTACCACTCCTCGGAAGAGGAAGAAGTGCTAGTAGAGCGCTACTGGCTCCAAGAGTAGTTAGCAATAGCCCATTGTTAAGACCAGGCCATATCCAGTTTGTGAATTGTCCACTCCGTGATTGGGAAGCCAGCTTCCTTCTACTCTCCCCTTGAAAATCGCTCAAATCTTTCTCACGTAAGCACTTTCGAGCATCCGACACCCCCAATCAACCCCATCAGACGATAGCCTGACACCAACCATATTGGAGAGCCTGCACATGCAGAACACAAAGCCTTGTAGGAGCGATTTACAGTCGAAATGTAGACGAAAAGCACAGGGGTGAACCCAACACCACTCTGCACTTCGTCGCCGTAACTAGAGTCGAACAGGGCTTTTACCATGAACACCACCACCAACTCCTTACATCTATCTTCTTCCTCCACCCACACCGCTCAGGACAATATCACCCTAATCGACACAATCGCATTGACTGAGCTATTGAAAGAAGAACTGACACTTCAACTGGGTTCCTTACCCAGCAACGCTCTAGCCGTCATCAACCGCATCATCGCAGAAGTCGAACGGATTTGCACCTTGAGCGACCGGATTCAAAATAGTGGTGAAATCCGCTCCTCACAGCTGAGCTTGGCACGTCATCGTCTCTCCAAATGTGTTGAATACTATAATCTCGGTTCCAAGCAAGGTCGTATCGAACTGCACAGCAACCTCAGCGTGATGATATATCGCCAAGTCGCACCCGCTCAAGCCCAGTTAAGCTTTGCGGCTCGACGCAATTTAATCGAAGACTTCCTGCAAGACTTTTACGCCGATGCCCTCAGAGCCTTTAGACGGGAAAATCAAGTCGCTGACAACTACACCCCCCGTACCCGCATCGAACTCGCCGAATACATGGCCTTTACTGAACAATACGCCAAACGACGGGTGATGACCGGCTATGGTGCCATGCAATTACTCGTACTCAGAGCCAAAAGCTTTGCCAAACGCCAACCGACCGATACCGTCATGGATATTGAACAGGTAACCGAGTTTGCCAAAAGCGAAGAAGCACAGATGCAAAGCCGCTCACCCATGATGCAGCAAGTGAGAGAGCGTCTAGTGGCGGAAACCAAAGACCCTCATGATGCTGTCTTACGCGAGCGCGTTGTGGCTGAGCTGGTACAATACCTGGAAAGTCAGGGTCATAAAGACTGTGCCGATTACTTAATCTTAAAGCTGCAAGACTTTGCCGCCCCCGAAATCGACGACATCATGGGTTTAACACCCCGCCAACGGGATTATCTGCAACAGCGCTTTAAGTACCATGTAGAAAAGTTTGCACACACGTCTCACTGGCAACTGGTACATCAATGGTTAGGTGCAGACGTTGAGCATAATCTTGGACTCTCCTCCAAGCAGTGGGACGCCTTTGTTAGACAACTTGACCCCATCCAACAGCAGTTGTTAGACCTCAAGCGGGCTTCAAAGAGTGATTTTGAAATTGTCAAAGCTCTGAAAATTACACCTAAACAGGTACAAAAGCGCTGGACTCAATTGTTAGATATGGCTAGTCTTGTTCGCAACAATGCACAAGAGAGTTCCAATCATGGCCTTAACCACTCAATGGCGGCATAAGGAATTGATAAAATTGTCCTCCAACACATACTTCTACTTCTACCCGTCGTCTGCCGCCTTTACGTCCACGAGCGCGGGCAGCAGACAATCCGGGGTTAAACTAAGCCGGGTTGTTGCCAACCCGGCTTAGTTTAACCCCGGATAGACTTGTTTGTAAGGTATAACTTTGTACCTTACAAAAGACCAGACTCTGAAGAGCTAATCGATATCAGCTGTGGGAACTACTAATCATGACACAGAAACCCTTTCGGGAATTGGCAAAGCAGGGAAATGTAAAAGCCCTAGCTCTACTTTTGCAAGTAGGTCTACAAACCCAAGGACTTACAGTCAAAGCGGCTATTCAAAGGGGTTCTTTATTGATATTTATAGAGTCCGATGAGATTCCAGAGGAACAAACTTCAGTAAACTTTATCCGTCATAGCCTGATGGATTTAGGATTAAAATCATTTCATTTAGTTAAGATTTATGGGCGGCGTAGAGGAGCAGAAGAGCAAGCTTGGAACCATGAATTTGAAATAGAAGCCAAGAGTAATTCGCATTTGCCTATAGGCTGTAACTTACGTAAAGCTACGAACCCGGATAAACCTGAAATTAAAAAATTAGTATTACAATATGCTTCCGAAGGTCAAAATACAAGAAATAATTTTTTATCTCTGATTCCAGTTGTTGGAGTAGCTATACTTATTTACTTTTTATTTACAAGGGTGATTGATCCAGCTATGGAATCAGCCAGCGACATCAACTTACTAAATATAAAACTAATGCTTATATTCACTGATATTTTTCTGGCTATTGCCTTGATTTTTATTTTTTTTGGTTTGAAGATTTCTACTCTACTCCCTAATTTTGACATATCAGGTTTTTGGGTTATTGAATACGAAGAGAAAATCATAGCTTTTGGAGAACTAAAGCAATTTAATAGGTTCCTTCATATTAATAAATTATTTGTTAGTCCCAATTGGCGGAGAAGAGGGTTAGGTTCAGTACTAGTTAAACGTTTTATGGAAGAAACTAATCAACCTCTATACGTTATTTCTTTGCCAAAATTGGCTAAATTTTATACTCGTTTGGGCTTTGTTACATCGCTCTCTTCCGCTAGCATAATAACATTGGTATACGAAGACAAATGAATTGCTCCGGCTCAAAAGTAGTAGAAAGCGAAGTCGGCTAAAATTGGGGATTTACGGAACTTCTTTGACAGCAGCGAATAACAGTAGTTCAGTCATCTCACGGATGACAACCGCCTCATTGACTCACTGCCAGCGACACCTCTCGTAGTAGGGAGAAAAATAACTACGTCACTCAGTAGCGTGTCTGGGATTGCGCCTTGAGCTTACTCATTGAAAGCGTGTAGCAGCCTGTTGAACCCGGTACGCTATCAAAGCGCCCTTCCCGTTTCCCCTGGGAAAGACTCTTAATAACTGCCTCTCGGACTCGACCCTTTTGGCTCAGTTCCACGGAGCCAAATAGGAACGCGATGAAATCATCTATGCAATAGATTTTTCCTGGATTCGCTTCTAGGAGAGAAGCCAGTGCTGCTTTAAGGGACTGCCCCCGGTACTCCTGAAGCATCAGGGAAGGAAGCTTGACGGAAGAACTCTTTTTCTTATGTGATAAACCACCAGAACCAGGCTGTAAAACTTGTGGGGGTTCAACGGGTTGAACCAACAACAAATCAAGAGTATAACAACCAGGTTCGTCACTTACTCTGGCCCACAACTTTTGCTCTACTCCCTCTTGCAAGCTACTCCTCACTCGTGTCTTGACAACTTTACATAGTGAGGGTTCTAAGTCCCCATAGAGAGAATGCACAATAAAGTCAAGGTGCAACACCGTACCAGAATGTTCTGCGAACAAAAGTGAGAGCGCCTCTATTCGATTCATCCCCTGATAAAAAGGAAGCATTTTGACATCTTGCACCCCGTCAGAGGCAGTATTACCGAAGTGAGTGTCATTGACAAGTGTGTTGCTAGTGGCTGGTGGTTGAAGTGGCTCCGAGGAGTATTTTTCATCACCAGAAAGTGGTATCAGCACTGATTGAGGCACAATGACCAACCAAGAGCGCTCATTGTTTGTCAGTTGGGTGTAAGACACCTCATTAACTTCAAACACCTTATCCACCACTAACTTGAGTTGAGCTAGATTCCCTTGTGACCACGATAATACCTTGGCATCGAAAGGATGTTTAGCCATTGACAGCACAACTAGACTGCTATTACCAACGGACTGATTCCACTTAAAAACCAAACGCGGTAACTTCGACTTGAGACGGCGAAACACGGCGTCGTTGGGACATTCCAAAGATAAAGTCTTGCCACCAACATTCTCATCAGTGATTTTAATCCTCCCAGAGTCAACACAGAAACTTAGCAGGGTACGGGTGGAGGTATCGAGAGTATCAACAAAACGCTCTAACAGTGTTGGAGAAAACGGCTCTTCTATTGAAGTGACAGAAGATGCACCATTGACCTGAAGAGGAGGAACCGCATTCTGAACAACGGCACCACTGGCGTTACCATTGCCGTTAATCAGGGAGCTATCAGAGTATTGAACATCACCCTCGTCACTGTTCACGGAATCTAGGATAGCCGGGTTCAAAGTAGTCGGAGTTGGAGAATGTGAGGAATGGTTTGGTACAACGAGTGTATTGGGCAGTTCTTCAAAACTTGACCATTCTTCCAACAGGGCTTCGACATGGGCCAACTTTTCTAAAGCTAGTGCCAGCTTTTTTTCGTACTCAATAACCTGCTGTACATAGTGGTCTTTTAACTGCACCAAGGGCGTGCGTAAGTCGTCGGGAGGCGGTTTGAGTTGGAAATGTTGGGTCATCGGGCAGGAGCCTTCTCCGTCGCAAGGTATTTAATCAAAGACGATCTACCATAAGCCTAGTTAAAACCCACTCATTGATAGTGGCTGGCTGCTTTAAAATTATCGAATTGTGTGTTCAAGCGATGGCTAGCAAGTACGTTTTTGTTAAAGAGTACACGGTACAAGCTCACTCCAGACTCATTCACACCCGCATCTTCAAGTTCATCTGCAAGCAATGCTCTGCGCCCACAGTACGGGAAACGTTTGGCTCTAGACCGCTGTACTGCGAACAGTGCCGCCCTCCAAAAGCTAAGACGGTTAAAGCCACCGATAGTCCGAAAAAGTCCCAACCCAAAAGGCCAAAGCGCTCAATAACTCCCTCTCAACTTGTAGCTGGGCAATGCAGCAACACGGAAGTTCCACCCAGTAGCTTCAATCCGACACACAGCTTAGTGACAACCACGTCGGGAGAAAAAATCCCTGTGGCTTTGGTGCCAACACAGACGGCGGAATTGTTCACGGTGCATACAGCGGATACTTGGGGAAGTCACTCACCCATTGAGTACGACACTAAACGCGGATTGTTGACGCAGGGTCAACCACTGGTTAACTCTATGCTTGAAGTTGGGGCGTGAGGTTGCCTGTTGTGCAACTTTTCAAGCGAACCTCATACCCCTAATTCCATCACTCCACCAAATGGTTGATTCACCACAATTGGGGATTATTTGCAATAAGTCTCTCGCTCCCTCGTCTGTTCCCCACCATGAATTTTAGGAATTAGCAGAAGTGACGGTATACCGTCACTTCTGCTAATTCCCTAATTCCAACACTCGGGATTATCGGTATTAGAACTGCCTTTCCAGCATTTGATTCATAAGAATTGCTCATCTCCCCCTCGGCCCACCTCGCTCGGAGCGACTGAAACCTATAATCTTAACCTTGGTGTGCTAGTTTGGCGGTTGTATATGGATTTGGATGACGGCCCAGGTGGGAATCAGCAGATGGAGTTTAAATTGAAGTAGAGCGCACTCACCCAAGCGATTCGTGGCAATGGAGCTGTTTTTGCCGTAAAAGATGAAACTATTGGCACCATTCCAGTGTTCCACCACATTCAGTCCTTCATTGATTTCACGGCGCAGAACTTCTGAATGCAGGTACTGGCAGAGGAAGATTGTCTTGACCCACATTCCCGGCACTCCAGAGAGTTCTACCAGGGTAAGCGAGCGCTAATTTCTTGTGGATGCTGCGAACAACGTCACTGCCGCAACTGCACCCAGCAGGGCCGCCGCCACAGCGAAGATACAATCGAATTTGGTGGAGGAGCTTGGGCAATCTGTTACCATGCGTGTCCGAATCACCTCTCGGCCCGTCTCCTTGGGTTGCGTCCTGATGTGTTTTAGTCCTGTGGATTGTGGTCAGTGAGTACAACAGAGGCATAAAACTGTTGGACAGATAGCAAAACTATGATGGGTTTATGTAAGCAAGAGATGATGCGATGTGGAAGTGGCTGAATCCTTGGAAAAGTGCGAAGGGCAGAGTCAACCCCAAGGTCAAAGAGGCATCCCTACCACCGCTGACATTGCCGTACCCGGCTCCTCGAACAGCGGTGACCCAAGCTTTACCGAGTCCGCTTGCGGTTGATGTATCCGAATCCAACTTGTTTTATCGCTCTATAGAAGGCAAGCTCGTGTGCTGTTCCATCTTGTCGGGTGACATTAGATGGGAATCAATAGACGGTGGTTACCCCCTCCGTGTTAGCGACGAGATCCTGTGGGTAGAGCAAGGTGGCACTATCGCCGCCTATACCACTACAAATGGTCAACTGCTGATGCGATCGCAACCGCTGTGGCTGCCCGGTGGAGTTACTCATACGCTGTGTGACCTGTCTGAGCAAACCTTGCGCCTCTATTCCACCTATTTTCCCCCACCACCGAATGAAGGTATATACCAATATAGGCCTCCATCTAATATAGATAAAGCCGCCTATGAGGTCAGTCTGATCACAGGAGAAGTCACTACCCTATACCAAGTCACTCTATATCCCCAAGATTGGGATAAACACTGCGTTGTTGAACCTGGGTATAGCATCCGTCCCAGAACTGAAGCCTCGCTCACTCGCTTGCCAGTTCTGCCGCGTGATGAGCTACGCCAATTCCTTGAGAACCATCGTCG
>Ga0310810_10001881_pt1 | contig 22280 bp, 22 predicted proteins | sample NCmetagenome_FD_207641 | JGI IMG/M metagenome (GOLD analysis project Ga0310810, IMG submission 207641) | Soil microbial communities from experimental microcosm in Duke University, North Carolina, United States - NC | ecosystem: Engineered > Artificial ecosystem > Soil microcosm > Unclassified ... | reverse complement strand
CGCCCTGGCTCAGCTCGGAGACGCTCGTGCCGGACACGACGCCCACCTTCCACCGCCCGGCCTCGAGCAGCCGGGTGTCGCCGGGCCGCATCTCCGGAAGTCCGAGCGAGCGCCGGAAGTCGGCCCCCAGCGCATCGTCCAGCGGCCCGGCGAACTGTGCGCCGATCCGCATCGCCTTGTACCCATCGGCGATCGCCTGCGCCCGGCGCCGCTCGCCCACCGCCGCGTCCTCGCCGAAGCCGGTCCGCTCGAAGAGGGCGTCCCCGGCGTCGACGAAGAGCGAGGGGATGCCCGAGGCGCGGGTCTTCTCGACGATGGCCGCGGACCTGGCGAGTCCCCCGCGCATCGCCTCGCTGCAGCCGCAGGGGGCGATCTGCCCACGCACGTCGGCCGCGACGAAGAGGGCGAGGCGAGTCGCGGCTGGCGATCCGCCGGCCGCCGGTGCCGAGGCGCCTCCGCCGTTCCCGCGGGTACACCCGGCGAGCAGTGTGGCTGCAATGAGGACCGAGCGCAGCTGCAAAGTTCCGTCCGCGGAGGGACGGCCGGTCTAGCACCCCCGGCCCGACACACGCGAGTCGTTGACAGACCGCCGAGGGAATTGGTTTGAGCGGGACGCTTGCCGCCGCCGCCCGCCGATCTGATGAAGCTGCCGCTCGAGGAGCTGCTCTACCTCCGCCTCGGGGAGTTCCTCGACCAGCTCCACGGCCGCAAGGTCCCCGAGCTGTACCGCGTGCTCCTGGACCAGGTGGACCGGGCCGTGCTCCGGCAGGCGCTGGAACGCAGCGAGGGACAGCTCACCGCGGCGGCGTCTTTCCTCGGGGTGGACCGGAACACGCTGGCCCGCAAGGTGAAACGGCTCAAGGTCCGTGGCCGGACCTGATCGCCGATCTCCTCTGGCCTCGAGTGGCCGGCGTGGCCATGGTGCGGGGCTGCCCATGATGCGATCGCTCGCTCTCACCCTCCTCGCGGGATTCATGGTGCTCGGAGCGGCTGCCCGTGCGCTCGACGATGGGCTGGGGAACGCGCCAGCCGACGTGGACCGGAGCTCACCGCTGGCCACCGCGCAGGGCTTCATGACCGCGGCCCACCACGGCGACTACGAGCTCGCCGCCTACTACCTGGCGCTCGACTGGGTCCCGCGCGAGAGGCAGAAGGCCGAGGGACCACGGCTGGCGCGACGGCTTCGCTTCGTGCTCGACCGCAAGCTGTTCCTCGACCTGGGGGCGATCAGCAAGGAGCCGCAGGGAGACCCGGCCAGGCCCGGCTACGACCAGCTCGGGACCATCCCGCTGGAGAAGCAGAACGTCCCCATCCGGGTCTCGAAGTACGAGGTCGACGGCAAGCCCACCTGGGTCTTCAGCTCGATCACCGTCAAGTCGATCGATCTGCTCTACGACGCGTACGGACCTCCGCTCGCGGAGGTGCTGCCCGAGGTGCTCTTCACCCGCTCCGTGGGAGGCCTCGAGCTCTGGCAGTGGCTGGGGCTCATCCTCGCCTTCACTGCCGCCCTGGTCGGCGGCTGGCTCCTGGAGCGCATCGGCCTGGCGGTGCTCGCACGCATCGCCCGGATGACCCGGGTGACGTGGGACGACCAGCTGGTCCAGTCCTCGCGCGGGCCACTCCGCCTGCCGATCTGGGCAGTGGTGCTCAGCCTCGTCACCCCACCGCTCCTGCTCTCGCCGGTCTGGGCTCACGGCATCAGCGTGCTCAACCGGTCGCTGCTGGTCATCTCCGCGGCGTGGTTCGCGCTCCGCTTCCTCGACCTCGCCTCGGGCGTGGTGGAGAGCCGGGTGGCGAAGGCCCACGAGAACGTGGCCAACGCTCGCGCGGTCCGCACCCAGCTGGCGGTGCTCCGGCGGGTGCTGGTCATCGTGGTGTGGATCCTCGCCGCCGCCGCGCTGCTGATGCAGTTCACGGTGGTGCGCACGGTCGGCGTGTCGCTGCTCGCCTCGGCGGGGGTGGCGGGCGTGGTGCTCGGCCTCGCCGCGCAGAAGTCCATCGGAGCGCTCCTGGCGGGCATCCAGCTCTCCATCACCCAGCCGATCCGCATCGGCGACCAGGTGGTGGTCGAGACCGAGAACGGGACGGTGGAGGAGATCAGCCTCACCTACGTCGTCATCCGGACGTGGGACTACCGGCGCCTGGTGGTGCCGGTGACCCAGTTCCTCGAGAAAGCCTTCCAGAACTGGAGCAAGGGCGGCGTCGAGATGCTCGGCACGGTGACGCTGCAGGTGGACTGGGCCACCGACATCGAGGCGATCCGCAAGGAGCTGGCCCGGGTGCTCGCCGCCGAGGCGAAGGACCTCTGGGACGGGAAGACGGCCAGGGTGCACGTCGTGGACTCCACCGAGCAGACGATGCAGCTGCGGATCCTGCTCGGCGGGTTCGTGGACACGCTGTTCGACCTCCGCTGCCTCGTTCGCGAGCGGCTCATCGCCTTCGTGCACCGGACGCCGGAGTGGCTTCCCCGGCAGCGCATGGAGCACGAGGGGAACGCGCAGGTCGCGGGGACCCAGCCCCCGAGCTCGCCGCCGGCCCCGCCCGCGCCCAAGGCCTGACCGCGCCCAGGGTCAGCGCCGGGTCGGCCCTGGCCCCCGCGTGCGAAGCTGACCCACCCGGCAGGCCGTCTCCACGCCCCTGGCGCGCTGCATTCCCTCGAAATGCCAGGGGATGGCCCGGATCCGTCGGCTGGCCCGGGACGTGAAAGAGGGACGAGGACATGAAGCCGTCCCCTCACACCAACGCCGTCGTCCAGGCTCTGGTCGCATGCCGCGCGCGGCGCGAGCTGAAGGGCACCACGCGCGACACCCCCGAGGAGCGCCAGGCGATCAAGGCCCGACTGTGGGCCCGACTCGATTCCCGGCTCTCCACCTGGGACCCGAGCACCGAGACGATGGCGCAGTGGGCGCTCCACGTGCTGAGCGCGCCGAGCGAGCAGACCCAGCAGGTCGCCTGAGGCCGCAACCCGGAAGCCCCCGGGTTGCACCGGCGACCGCGCGGTGAGCGGCAGATCCACCACACGTTTCGAATCATGAAGGCATGAGGGGGATGCGGTCTCCGCCGGGATAACGGGACGGGGGCCCGCGGGTTGAGTCGGTCGGAGGAAGCACCATGCCGACCGCTGTCCCTTCCGATGCCGAGACCCCGCCGAGCGAAAGGCCCGAGCGGCGGGTCCTGGCCCGAGCGGTGGGGGTGTGGTGGGTGCAGCGACTCCTCCAGGCCGCGCGCCGCCGCCGGGGCGCGGCTCCGCTGCGCGACGACGACGAGCTGGGTGAGCCGGCGCCGATCGGCCGCTGACGCGAGCGCTCCGCCTCCCCGCCTCGAGGTCGCAACGCCCCTCGGAGGGGTTTCCCTTCCTCCCCGGCGGGTTCCTCGGGCGGCCGTCCGCGGAGGCGCGCCACCGTTCGCGCGGGAGGGGTTTCGTGCGACAGTGCCCGCGCCATGGCAGTGCGAGAAGGCGACATCCTGGACGGGCGCTTCGAGCTCGGACGCGTCGCGGCAAGCGGCGGGATGGGTGTCGTTTTCCGCGGGATCGATCGGCAGAACGGCGCCCTGGTCGCGGTGAAGCTGCTGCGGACAGCCGACGGCGCCGAGCGGTTCCGCCGGGAGGTGAAGGTCCTCTCCGGCCTCCACCATCCAGGCATCGTCAGCTATCTCGGGCACGGGCAGGCCGAGGACGGCCTGTACCTCGTCATGGAGTGGCTGGAGGGCGAGGACCTCGGGACGCGGCTCGCGGCCGTGGAGGTCAGCCTGGACGAGGGCGTGGGGATCGGGCTGCAGCTGGCCTCGGCCCTGGCGGCCGCCCATGCGCAGGGGATCATCCACCGCGATCTCAAGCCGTCGAACGTCTTCCTCTGCGACTGGCGGCTGGATCGGGTGAAGCTGCTCGACTACGGCATCGCCCGGCTGGTGGGTGCCGCCAACCTCACCGACACCGGAGCGGTGGTCGGGACGCCGGCGTACATGGCGCCGGAGCAGGCACGCGGAGAGCGGTCCCTCGACGCCCGGGCGGACGTCTACGCGCTGGGGGCGCTCCTCTTCCACTGCCTCACCGGACGGCCGCCCTTCGAGTCAGAGACGCTGCAGGGGCTCCTCGTCTCGGTCATGCAGCGGCCGGCGCCGCGCCTCGGGGAGCGAGTGCCCGTCCCGCGTGCGCTGGAGGATCTCGTGTCGCGGATGATGGACAAGGACCCGCGCCGGCGCCCTCCGGACGGGCAGGCCGTGCTCCGCGAGCTGTCCGCGCTCGGCCGCGGAGACGAGCTCTCGCTCTCGGCCACGGCCATCGCCGGCCCGAACCCGGCGAGCCCCCACGAGACGGCGAGCACGGTCCGGTCCGCCCTCTCCTCGGTGGCGGTGCTGCCCTTCCACGACATGAGCGCCGCGCGCGATCAGGGGTACCTCTGCGAGGGCATCGCCGAGGAGCTGATCAACACCCTCACCGCGCTCTCCGGCCTGCGGGTCACGGCGCGGAGCTCGTCGTTCGTCCTCCGCGGCTCGGGGCTCGACGCGCGGACCATCGGCCAGCGGCTGGGAGTGGACGCGGTGCTCGAGGGCGGGGTCCGCAAGTCCGGGGACCGGCTGCGGATCACGGTCCAGCTGGTGGACGTGGCCGGCGGGTCTCCTCGCTGGTCGCATCGCTTCGAGGGCTCGCTCGAGCAGGTGTTCGAGATCCAGGACCAGATCGCGGCCAGCGTCGCCACCGCCCTCAAGGGAATGCTCAGCACCGAGGAGCGGGAGGCGCTCCGTCGACCCGAGGTCCAGGTCGAGGCGTACGAGCACTTCCTGCGCGGGCGCCAGCACCTCCACGCGCAGACGAGCACCTCGTTCGACATCGCGGAGCGAGAGTTCACCCGCGCCATCGAGATCGACGCCGGCTACGCCCCTGCCCACGCGGGTCTGGCCCAGGTCTACATGTGGTACGTGGACTGGATGGGGCGTGGCGAGCCGGCGCGCCAGATGGCGGATCGGGCCAGCCGGCGCGCGCTGGAGCTGGGTCCGGAGCTCTCCGAGTCGCACGTCGCCCGTGGCGCGTACCTGACCAGCGTGTGCGACTACGCCGGTGCCGAGAAGGAGTACCGGGAGGCCATCCGTCTCAACCCCCGCTCCTTCGACGCCCACTACCTCCTCGCCCGGTGCGGGGTGCACGCCGGGAAGCACGAGCTCGCCGCGGAGATGTTCCAGCGCGCCGCGGAGCTTCGGCCCGAGGACTTCCAGTGCTGTGCCATCGCCGAGGTTCCGCTCAACCGGCTGGGCCGCTTCGAGGAGGCGGCCCGGAGCCGGCAAGAGGCGCTGCGGCGGATCGAGCGACACCTGGAGCTCGCACCGCGCGACCCGCGGGCGCTGATCCTCGGCGCCATCATCCTGGTGGCCGACGGGCGGCGGGAGCAGGGCTTCGACTGGGCGTCGCGCGCGCTCGCCGAGGGACCGGACGACCCGGCGACGCTCATCAACGCGGCATGCGTGTATGCCCGGGCCGGCCTCAAGGAAGAGGCGCTCAAGGCCCTGGAGAAGAGCTTCGGGCGGGGCTGGGGCAAGCGGGACTGGGTGAACCACGATCCGGACTACGACTCGATCCGGGACGACCCGCGGTTCCAGGCGCTGGTCGCCAAGCTGACCTGAGGCCTCAGTCTTCCTTGGGGCCCGCAGCCTTTGTCTCGGGCCCCAGGACCGGCGAGGCCTGCTCGACGGCCGTGGTCGCCGAGGCCGCCGGAACCGGGGCGGAGAAGAACTCGTCCGCGGCGGCGATCAGCTCCCCGGCCTCGAACGGCTTGCGCAGCGTGCGGAACACGCCGGGCACATGCTCCACCCACTGCCCGTCCACCGTCGCCGACATGGCCAGCACGGCGAAGTCACCGTGGTCCGGGCGCTTCCCGAGCTCCTCGAGGAAGTGGAGGCCGTCCATCACCGGCATCTGGAGGTCGAGCACCACCAGCGCCGGGCGCGCCAGCCGGTCGAGCATCGCCAGCGCCTCGAGGCCATGCCGGGCAAGGGCCACCCGGTATCCGACCTGTTCCAGGGCGTCCTGGAGGGACTCGCGGAGGAGGAGCTCGTCGTCGGCGATGAGGATGTCAGGCGTGGCACGCACGGGCGCCGGAACGGTGCATCGGGTTGCCAGCAGGCACATCTGCCTGGTCGAAAACGGCTGTTGTGCCCATGACACTCGCCGCTTCTCGCCGGGTCGAATCCTCGCCAGTGAACACTCCAGCGGCCGGCAGATGTTCCGCGGACGCTGCCCGGTCGCGCCCCTGATAGCTGCGCCCGTCTGTCGGGCGGGCGAGCGGCTCAAGGTCCCGTGCCGTTCCTCCGTCCTGGCCGGCCGGCGGGCCGACGTTCTGCGAACTCGGAGACCAGGGACTGGATCTCCTCGATGTCGAAGGGCTTTCGCATCGCGCGAATGACGCCGGGCAGCTTGCCGAACCACTCCGGGTCGACGAGCGCGGACATGACGATGACCTCGAAGTCCGCCTGGTCCGGGCGCTGCCGCAGGTGGTTGAGGAAGGTGACGCCGTCCATCACCGGCATGTGGAGATCCAGGAGGATGAGGGCAGGGCGGGGGAGCCGGTTCAGCGCGACCAGCGCCTCGGCGCCGTTTCGCGCGGAGACGACCGAGTGGCCGTCCTCGATCAGCACGTCCTCGAGCGTGTCCCGGAAGTTGTAGTCGTCCTCGGCGAGGAGGACCGATGCCTTGGTGTTCACCACCCGGGCACCATCGCACGCGCGGCGCGCGTGGGTTCGGATGGGCGCCCGGGCGGGTGTTGACCTCTCCACGCTCGGGGTCGGGAAACCGGGCCCCGGGGGCGCCGAGGTGGGGGTTCCACCTCCGTCGGTACGTCGGGCGAGGCACCGAGCCTCTCTCGCCTACGCGGCGCGGTAGTGGAGGTGCACGATGCCGGTTCGCTCGAAGCGTCGTTCGTGGATCAGCCCGAGCTTCAGCCGCACGTCATCCGGGAGCGAGCGCTTGCCGCGACCGAGGACGAAGGGCGCAACGAAGAGGTGGATCTCGTCGACGAGGCCTGCCCGGAAGGCGTGCGCAGCGAGTCCGGGTCCACCGATCGTCAGGTCACGCCCGGCTCGCGACTTCATCTCGCGAATCGCGTCGACGTCGAAGGTTCGCTCGAGCCGCGTCCTCGGCGTCGAGACCTGCTCGAGGGTCGTCGAGTAGACGAGCTTGTCCGCGGCACGCCAGAGCTTCGCGAAATCGCGCATCACGGGCGGATCCGATTCCTTGCTGCCGTACTCCGACTCCCAGCCCCGCATGGTCTCGTACATGCGCTTGCCGTAGAGGTAGAGGCCCACCGGACGCACGAGATCGTTGATGAACCGGTGCTCCTCCTCGTCGGGCTCGGACCAGTCGAACCGGCCCTGCTCGTCCTCGATGAACCCGTCGAGAGACTGCGTCGCGATGTAGATGAGCCTGGCCGTCATGTGTGGCCTCGTGTCGCGGACAGGTGCGCACCGAGGCGTGCGAGCACCTGCATCCACCCTTCGTGCGCGAGCTTCAGGAAATGCTTCGCCGTGGGGTGAGACGCGAAGTCTGGCGGCATCAAGCGCTGCGCCACCGTGACCTTCGTCCCGTCGCCGGCGTCCTCGAGGACGACGGTGATCTCGCTCGTCACGTCGAGGGGCCAGTCGGGGAACATCGGGTGCGGTCGAGGGCGTCCGGACGCGTCGACGAATCCGAAGGTGAAGACCAGACGCTGGTTCTCGACGACCTCGCCGAAGGTCCCGTTCATGTGAACGGTCATCCCGTCGGGGAAGCGATGCCCGAACCGGATGACTCCTCCTGGCCGGGGATCGATCTCGCAGCCAGTGAACTCCGCACCCTCCGGGACGAACCAGCGGGTGAAGTGCTCGGCCTTCGTCCAGACCTCGAAGACGAGCTCGCGTGGCGCAGCGAAGATCCGGCTGATGACCTCGCCGCCGCCGACGGAGCTACCGGTGCTTCTTCGTGCGGGCATGGCCCTTCTCCTTGCTGGCGGTCTCGGTGCGCTTCGCCTGGAGCTCGCCCAGGTACGCGTCGAGCCGGTCGAAGCGCTTCCCCCAGAAGCGGCGATATTCGGCCGTCCACTCGGCGACCTCCCGGAGGGGGCCTGCGTCCAGATGGCAGGGTCGCCACTGCGCCTCGCGGCTCCGCGCGATCAGACGGGCCCGTTCGAGGACCCGCAGGTGCTTCGAGACGGCTGGGCCGCTGATGGCGAACGGGGCGGTGAGCTCCGTCACCGTGGCCGGTCCCCGGGTGAGCCGAGCGAGGATCGCCCGCCGGGTAGGGTCGGCGAGCGCGGCGAAGGTGGTGCTCAGGTTGTCTGGAGCGAGAGGCATCTAACCAGAAGGTTATTTAACCTGGTGGTTATTTGCAACCGGAGCCCGCTGCGGGTCACTGGCACGAAGGCAGGCACACGCCGGGCCCCCGGCTCGCTCTACGAGGGGAGAACGCGCTTCATCCCGAGCTTCTTCATCTTGCTCTGCAGCGTGGAGGGCTTGACCCCGAGGATCTCCGCGGCGCCCCCCGGGCCGTAGATGCGTCCCTGCGTGAGCTGGAGCACCCGGCCGATGTGCTGGCGGGTCGCGTCCGCGAGCGTGGGAAGCTCGCCCTCGCGGACGCGCGCCTCGCGGCGGCGGCGGCCGGGCAGGTCGATGACCTCGACGCCCAGCTCCTCGCCCGGCGCGAGGATCAGCGCCCGCTCCAGCACGTTCGCCAGCTCGCGCACGTTCCCCGGCCAGTCGTGCGCCTCGAGGCGGGCCAGGGCCTCGGGGGTGAGCCGCCGCGCCCGCTTCCCGGTTCGCCGGGCCAGGTCCAGGAGCAGCGTCTCGGCCAGGGGCGCCACGTCCTCGCGCCGCTCGCGGAGCGGAGGCAGCTCCAGCGGGAACACGTCCAGCAGGTAGAAGAGGTCCTCGCGGAACCGACCCGCGCCGACGGCGGCCTCGAGGTCCGCGTGCGTGGCGGCGAGGATGCGGACGTCCACCCGCACCGGACGGTCGCTGCCCACCGGCTCGAACTCGCCGTCCTGCAACACGCGCAGGAGACGGGTCTGCAGCGCGAGCGGGAGCTCGGAGACCTCGTCGAGGAAGAGAGTCCCGCCGTTGGCGACCACGAGGCGTCCCGGACGGGCACGACCCGCGCCGGCGAAGGCTCCCTCCACGTGCCCGAACAGCTCGAGCTCCAGCGTCTGCTCCGGGACCCCGGCGCAGCTCAGCGAGACGAACGGCTGCTCCGCTCGGGAGGACCAGCCGTGGATGGCCCGCGCCAGCCGCTCCTTCCCGCTGCCCGGCTCACCCCGGATCAGCACCGGCGTCTGGGCGCGCGCCACCTGGCGGGCGCGGCGGAGGAGTGCCTGCATCGAGGCGCTGCGGACGCGCGACTCGGGACCGCGTCCTCCTCCGAGCTCCTCCTCGAGCAGCTTGGCGTGGGCGTGGTCCTGGAGGTGGAGCCGCTCGAGGGTGATGGTCTTGCCGGCTCCCTGGAAGGCGATGGCGAGGAGCTGCGCGTAGACCTCGACCAGGTTCACGACCGGCGGCGGGTACACCTCGCACACGGTCCGGTCCAGCGTGAGCACGCCGAGGGTCTGCTCGCCGGCGACCAGCGGCGCCACGAGGCATGCGTGCCCGGGCGGGAGATCCAGGACGTGGTCGAACGGGTCCCCGTCGCCGTGGCGGTGATCCGCCTCGAGGAATGTGCGCGCCCTCCGCGTCTCCAGCGCCTCGCGCAGGGAGGGAAACTGGTCCAGCGAGAGCACGTGCTGGCGGACCCGGTCGTCGGCGAGCGGGCCGCGCGCGGCGCGGACCACCAGCCGGCCCTTCTCGAGCACGAACACCGTCGCCAGATCGTACGGCGCGACCCGCGCCAGCCAGTCCAGCCCGCGGCGAAGCACGTCGTCCACCGCCTGCTCCGAGCCCACCAGCGTGGCGAGCTCCTGCAGGTCGCGGGCGAGGTCCACCGGGCTCAGGGAGACTGCGGCTGTCATGGCGCGCACCCTAACGCCGGCAACACCGAAGAGCCGGTGATTTCGGCGCCTCTGTCGACCGTCGACATACCGGAATATCGGTGGAGATGGGTCGCTCGCCATCGGACAAACAGAGGATTTGCTTGCGCTTTGGCATCACGCGCCGCATCAAAGAGGGGCTGGTGGGCCCGTCCGGGCACCTCGAGCCATCCAAACACGAAAGACAACGAAGGAGCGAGACACAGATGCTGACGGTCGGAGACAGGTTTCCTGCGTTCAACCTCAAGGCGGCGGTGAGCCTAGAGAGGGGGAAGGAGTTCAAGGACATCACCGAGAAGGACTACACAGGCAAGTGGAAGGTCGTCTTCTTCTGGCCCATGGACTTCACGTTCATCTGCCCGACGGAGATCGCGGAGTTCGGAAAGCAGAACGGCCAGTTCCTCGAGCGCGATGCTCAGGTCCTCGGCGCGAGCACCGACACCCACTTCGTCCACCTGGCCTGGCGGAAGGACCACCCGGACCTCCGGACCCTTCCGTTCCCGATGCTGGCCGACACGCGGCGTGAGCTGTCCACGCAGCTGGGCATCCTCCACAAGACCGACGGGGTGCCGCTGCGGGCGACCTTCATCGTCGACCCCGAGGGCATCATCCGCTGGGCGAGCGTGAACGACCTGAGCGTGGGCCGGAACGTCTCCGAGGTGCTCCGCGTGCTCGACGGACTGCAGACCGACGAGCTCTGCCCCTGCAACTGGAAGCAGGGCGAGGAGACGCTGTCGCAGAAGATGAAGAAGGCCAGCTGATGAACACGCTGGAGACGCTGCGCAACGCGATCCCCGACGCGGCGAAGGACCTGCGGCTCAACCTCGGCAGCGTGCTGCAGCCGGGCGGGGCGCTCAGCAAGGAGCAGATCTGGGGCACCGCGGTGGCCTGCGCCATCGCGGCGCGAAATCCCCAGCTGCGCCAGGCTACCCTCGAGGACGCCCTGACCCAGGTCGGACCCGAGGTGGTCGAGGACGCGAAGGCGGCCGCGGCGCTGATGGGGATGAACAACGTCTACTACCGCTTCCGGCACATGGTGGGCCGCGACGCGTACGAACAGAAGCCGGCCCGCCTGCGCATGCAGCGCCTCGCGCAGGTGGCGACGAGCAAGGTCGACTTCGAGCTGTTCTGCCTCGCCGTGAGCGCGATCAACGGATGCGAGAGTTGCATCCGTTCGCACGAGCGGGTCGTGCTCGAGGGTGGGCTGACCGAGGACCACGTCAACGACGCGGTCCGCATCGCCGCGACCTTCCACGGCGTGGCGGTGGCGCTCGAGATGTAGAGCTGACCCCGGCCGGTGCACCCGGCCGGGTCCCCGGTTCTCGCCGGCGCTCGACGCTCCCCGTGGGCCGTGTGGTCCGTCCGCTTCGCGACGGACGTTCACATCTGTCCTGCACGCCCAGCGGCCGGGCGTCCGGTGCCGCGCCGCGCCGGACCTGCGGCGTTCTTGCGGGCGGCCCTCGAGCGTGAGCATCCGGCGTTTCCCCGGGATCTTCCGGGGACGGAGGGAGGCCTTTCATGAAGCACTCGGTGTGGTCGTCGGTGCGCGCGATCCGGATCGCGGCGCTCGTTCTGGTTGCGGTGGGGCTCGCCCCGCTCCCCGCAGACGCGCAGTTCAGGGGCCGTGAATCGAGCGCCTGGGTCTCGACGTGGGGCGCGAGCCCCTCCGACCCGGCCGACGCGCTCGACGGGCAGACGATCCGGGAACACGTCCGCCTCAGCCTGGGAGGTGACCGGATCCGCATCCGCCTCTCCAATCGCTTCGGCAGCGGTGATCTGCAGGTCGGCGCGGTTCACGTCGCCCTCCACGGCACCGGCTCGGGAACGCTCCCCGGCACCGATCGCGTCGTGACCTTCAGCGATCAGCCCTCGGTGACCCTCACCAAGGGAGGACTCGCGGTCAGTGATGAGATCGCCCTCACCGTCAAGGCGCTGGACGAGATCTCGGTGAGCATCTTCCTGCCGGGGGACACCGGTCCCTTGACCATCCACCAGCTCGGCGTTTCCACGACCTACATCTCTCCGCCCGGCGACTTCACCGCCTCGGCGGTGATGCCGGTCGCAACCACGTCCTTGTCTCGCTATCTGCTCGCGGAGGTCGAGGTCCGCCGTTCCGCGGGGGTCGCGCTGGTCACCCTGGGCGATTCGATCACCGATGGATTCGCTTCCACCGTCGACGCCAACCGGCGCTGGCCCGACTTCCTGGCCGAGCGGCTCCGCTCCCAGCAGATGGCGGACCCGAACATGAAGCCGGTGTCGGTGGTGAACGAGGGGATCAGCGGAAACCGGCTCCTGCACGACAATTTCGGCCCCAACGCGCAGGAGCGCCTCGACCGCGACGTCCTCTCGAAGTCGCACGTGAAGTGGATGACCATCCTCGAGGGAATCAACGATCTCGGATTCCCCGGCTCGGTGGAGCCCAACGCGCCGCGCGTGACGTTCAAGCAGATCATCGGCGCCTACAAGCAGATCATCGCGCGGGCGCACGCCGCGAAGCTGAAGATCTACGGCTGCACGTTGACCCCGTTCGAGGGCACCACCTTCGCCGGCTACTTCGCGCCGGACAAGGAGGAGGTCCGGCAGGCGGTGAACTCGTGGATCCGGAACTCCGGCCAGTTCGACGCGGTCATCGATTTCGACAAGGCCATACGCGATCCGAGCCATCCCACCCGGATGCTCCCCGCCTATGACAGCGGAGACCACCTGCACCCGAACGACCTCGGGTATCTGGTGATGGCGAACTCCGTGCCGCTCTCGCTCTTCACCGAGGAGTGACGAGGTCCCGGCGGCGGCTGAGGGGAGACGTGCCGACCGTTCCCCCCGCCTTCCGCACATGACCGGGGCGGCCGCAACGATGGGTCCGCCGGGCGCTCCCCGGCGGCCGGCTGCGGCCCGAGCTTGCGACGACCTGGCGGGGCGAGGGCGGGGGCGCCTCGGCCCCAACGGTCGAGCCACCGGAGGCAGTGGCCTCGAACGGCTCCTGGACGAGCCTCGCGGCAGGCCCATCTCCGCGGCCGCCGTGCGAGGCTCGAGCTCCGTGCGACGCATCCGGTCCATGTCCCGCGTCGGTGCCGTCGTGTCCGTGTTCGCCGCGGGGGTCCTCGTGCTGGCCGGGATCGCCGTCGCCCGGTATGTGGCCGGTGTGGGCAAGACCGCGCCCGGGACTCCGGTGGTGGTGGCCTTCGGTGATTCGCTCACCGAGGGCGGCCCGGCCATCCCTCACCCCTGGCCGGCGGTCCTCTCGGAGCGGCTCGCCCGGAGCAAAGGGGCGAACCCGATCCGGGTGGTGAATGCCGGCCTCAGCGGCAACCGACTCCTCCGGGAGGACTTCGGTCCGAGTGGCCTGCGTCGCTTCGACCGCGACGCCCTTCGCGAGCCGGGGGTCCGCTGGGTCATCGTGCTCGAGGGGACCAACGACCTCGGCTTCGCCGGCTCGGTCGAGCCCGGCGCGCCGCGGGTGACCGCCGAGGACCTCATCGGGGGATACCGGCAGCTGATCGCCCGCGCCCGTGCCGCGGGCGTGAAGATCTACGGAGCCACGCTCCCGCCCTTCGAGGGTGCCGGTTCGGGCTACTTCGCGCCGGACAAGGAGCTCGTCAGGCAGACGGTGAATGCGTGGATCCGCAGCTCGGGCGAGTGGGACGGCGTCGTGGACTTCGAGGCGGCGGTCCGCGACCCCGGTCGGCCGAGCCGGCTGCGCCCCGACTACGACGACGGAGACCACCTCCACCTGAACCCGGCCGGGCACACCGCCCTCGGTGAGGCAGTGGACCTCGCACTGTTCGCCGGCTGAGGGCGGCGCGGACGACGCCGTTCGTTGCGTCCGGCCTGACGAGACGGGGAGCTGCCCGCGCTCACCCGCCCTCTCGCCGACGGAAGGCCACCGCCAGGAACCGGCAACCCTCGGCCCCCGCTCGGCCCCAGTGCGCCTCGCCCGACCGCACGCCGTGCGCGTCACCCGGGTGCAGCGTGGCCATCACCTCTCGCCCGTCGGCGAGCACGGTGGTCATCGAGAGCTGACCCTCGAGCACGTAGTAGACCTCCTCGGTGGCCGCGTGCCGATGGAGCCCGATGGCGGCACCGGGCTCGAGCCGGGCATCGATCATCAGCTCCAGCCCGCTGCGGAAGATGCCCTCCTCCAGGCCCGGCTCCTCGGAGAAGACCCACGTCGCGTGGTCGCGCCCGTGGCCACGCCGATCGTCCCCGACGGGGAAGGTGCGGTTCTCGTGCACGGCGGTGTAGACGACGCGCGCCATCGCCTCGGCCCGCTTGTAAATGGCCGGCCCCAGCGGCTCGGCGTACACCCGCGCGCCGGGAACGTGAAATTGCTCGCCGGTGGAAATCCGATGCGGGGGGGGACGGGACATCGTTGCCCGAGGAACTCTGACCGCAACCCGGCGGCGCGTACAGCGGTTTCCGATGGGCCGGGGTCCCCGCCCTCACGGGAGGAGATCGTCGGTGTAGATGCCTGTCAGGCCGGCGCGCGCGAGCCCGGCGGCGTCCGCGGGGTCGTTCACGGTGTGAGCGAGGACGGGAATGTGTCCGCAGAGAGCGGCACAGGCCTCGTCGGCCTCGGCACGGCTCACCGTCACCGCGAGAAGCGGTGTCCGCTGCACGAACCGGCGCAGGACCCACCAGGGATAGGCGCTCCGGTAGGTCGTGAAGATGGGGGCACCGAAGCCGTCGCTCGTCACCCACCCGAGCTCCTCCAGCCGATACAGCTGCGGATGGATGCGGGCTCGCACCCCCGGCGAAGCCGCGCGCAGCTGCCGGAGCAGCAGCCCGTTGTCCCCCTTGGTATCCGTCACCAGCCGGGCATCGGGGTGCCGACCGAACCAGTCGAGCACCTGCTCCAGCCGGGGGACGGACGGCGCCGACCCGGATCGCTGCTCGCCGGGGAGTCCCCGTCCGTCGGAATCGAGTGGGACGCCCAGCACGGCGCTGGCTTGCGCCCAGTCGTGCACCGCCCACCAGGCGCCGCGCGAGTCGGGGAGGAAGTCGACCTCGAACCAGCGGACGCCTCGGCCATAGTTCCGCTCCAGGGCCTCGACCGTGTTGGTGGTGCGCAGCGCCCCGAGCGCCCCCCCGCCGTGGGCGATCCGGGCCGGAGCGGCATCCCAGGCGCGGGGAGCGGGAGCCGGGGCGGGAAGCCGGCCGAGCTCGACCAGGCCGACGAGCGTCCACCGCACCGCGCGCAGGGCAGGACGAGCTGCCCAGGCGGCCACCAGCAGCACGAGCGCGGCGAGGAGGAGGCGCTCAGGGCGCAGACGCATCGAGGCAGCTCTCGATGAAGCGATGCAGCGCCGGAAGCTCGTACGTCCCGGGCAGCTCCTGGACCGTCCGGCCGTCAGCCGAGAGCGGGCGCAGCAAGCCGCCGGGGGCCAGCGTTCCCAGCATCAGCGGCACCGGAGGCTCGTCGGCCGCGCCGGCAGTCTCGAAGACGCCCGAAGGGTGGTCCCCGTACATCGCGACCAGCGTGGTGCCTTCTCCCGGCAGCCCCTGGAGGAACCTCCCCAGCGCGCCGTCGGCGTAACGCACCGAGGCGAGGTAGCGCGCCTTCGCCGGGGCGTGCTCCAGCGGCCCCGCGGGGATGATCAGGTCGAAGGGGGCGTGGGTGGAGAGAGTGATGAGGAAATGCACTCCCCGCCGCTCCTCGCGGATCCGCGCGACCGCGAAGCGGAACAGATCGCCGTCCGCGCGTCCCCAGCGCGAGAACTCTGACCCGGGCATCGACTCGGCACTGTGGAAGCGCGCGTGGATGGCGGTGAAGAACGGTCCGCGGTTCCAGAAGTTCCGGTCGTTGCCGTGGTAGGCGTGGAAGCGGAACCCACGCGCGGCGGCATGGTCGGGAAGCGTTTGCCCGGCCCCGTCCCAGCCCAGCCGGTAGACGGGGACGCCGGAGCGAGCGCGGAGACCGGTGAGCAGCTGGAAGTCCGCGCTGGAGCTGCCCGAGACCGAGGTCCGGTCCGCAGTCACGAGGCCGCGCGTCGCGGTTGTCCAGATCGCGGTCAGCACGGGCGCCACGTCGGCGGTGAGCGCCTCCCGATCCAGGCTCTCGATCTGGACGACCACCATCCGGTCCACACGCACCGGGTCCAGCGGGAGGGGCCGGGCCGGGTTCTCCGATGCGTCCCGGCGCAGATCGCCCAGCACCGCGCTGGAGTTCGAGCTGCGAAGGATCTCCAGCGCATCGAGGGTCACCGCAGCCTCGAGTCCATGAGTGCGAACCAGGTCCCGGTACTCGGAGAAGCGGAGCATGTCGCGCGTCTGGTAGCGGAGAAACGCGTACGTCTGCAGCACGGCGCAGAGCGCAACCGCGGCGATGGCGGCGAACCGCAGATCCCGACGCCTCGGCGAGGGATGCCGCGCAAGCACGCCGAGGCCCAGCACCGCGAACAGGACGGCCCACGGAACCTCGTCCCATCCCGGCATCGGCACCTGGAAGAGCTCCTCCAGGTTCATGAACAGCGCGGCCGGCCGGGGCGCGCGATGGAAGTGCAGCCCGTGCCAGGCGACCGCGCTCCAGGCCAGACCGTAGACGGCCCAGAAGATCAGGAAGGAGCGCCTCCCGAGCGTTTCCCGGGCGAGCGACACCACCATCAGAGCGTTTCCCAACGTCAGGGCCAGCGGCACCAGCCAGGCCATCGGAAAGGCGCCCAGGACCGCCCGCAGAGAGAGCACCATCACGGCGCACGGCAGCAGCGCGAGCGCCAGCCGCAGCGCGACCTCGCGGCGCCATTCCGATCGGGAGGCGGTGACGAGGGAAAGGATCCGCGAGGTCGGGGAGGCGAAGGCTCTGGGGCTTTCGCGGTCGAGTGGGCGGGCGGGCCGGATGGTTGCTTCCTCCACGCTCGGGAGCGGCGCGAGGTTAGCGGGGAAGGAACGGAAGGCCAACGGCGTCCGGAGCGCGCTCGCTCGGCTGGTGCATCGCGCCAGGCGACGGTAGATCCCGGGGAGGTCCCGCATGCGGTCCCTCCTCACCCGGCTCGTCCACATCGCGGAGCACTCACGCCTCGTGCTCGGTCTGGCGATGGGTCTCATCGTCGCCGTGGGGGTCGCGATGGCGGTGAGGGACGGACCGCGGATGAAGTCGCTGGATGAGGCCGCGTTCCTCGACCTCAGCGGGAACGTGGCCTTCCACGGGACCTTCGCTCACACCAACCGCCCCGACATCGAGGGCTTCGATCCGGGCCTCCCGGTGGGAGCCCTGAGGCCCACCGCCTATCGCGCGCCGGGGTACGTCTGGTTCCAGGTTCCGTTCCGCTGGACCAGGGGCGAGCACGTGCTGCTGCGTGTGGCCAACGCCGTTCTCCTCGCCCTGACCCTCTGGCTGCTGTACGGACTGGTGGTTCGGCGGGCGGGGCGGCTCGCCGGAGCAGTGGCGGTGGTGCTGGTCCTTCTCTATCCGGTCCTGCTCTACGCCGCGGGGACGTTGTATCCACAGACGTTCTCCGCGCTCCTGCTGGTCGGCGCCATCCGGCAGCTCGATGCGCTCGACCGCACCGCCAGCGCGCGCCGCTTCCTGCTCCTCGGAGCGACGCTGGGAGCGCTGGTGCTCACCGTGCCCGTCCACCTGCTGCTCCTGCCCCTCGTGGCGGCGTGGATGCTCCGAGCGCGCCGTGGCACCTGGCGGCAGGTCGGCCTCACGTTTCTCACCGTCGCCGGCCTCGTGGGCCTGTGGGTGCTACGCAACTCGCTGGTGCTGGGCGCTGTGGTGGGCATCGCCACCAGCTCCGGCTTCAATCTCCTGGCGGGCAATGGCCCCTACGTCCGTCACGACCAGGCCACGGCGGACCTGCGCTGGCCTCGCGGGGTGCGGGAGCAGGTGGCGGGCCAGGGCGAGGTGACGCGCGACCGCATCCTGACCCGCGCTGCCCTCGATTGGATCGGCGAGAACCCGTGCGCCGCCGCCGCCCTCTATGGTCGCAAGCTGCTGTACTGGTTCGCCCCCTGGAACGACCTGGTCAGCGACCGCCTGGTGCCTGGCGGCTCGGGGGCGGGGCCCGGGTGGCTGCGGGATGCCGCCATGCTGCTCGGCTACGGGCTACTGGCGTCGATCCTGGCGGTCCGGCTCGCGCTCGCACGACGGGATCTCCTCTCGTCGCTGGAGGTGCTCCTGCTCGCGCTCTACCTCGGCGGGGGGATGGCCTACGCCGTGTACTTCACCCGGATCCGCTTCCGGCTTCCCTTCGACTGGCTCCTCATCGTCGTCGACGCCCTGTTTCTCGCGCGGGTCCTGGCGCAGTGGCGGACCCGGGCAACCCTCGCCGGAGACCCTCGATCCGTCGAATCCCTGGCGGGGCCGGGTCCCGGCGGTGTTTGATCCTGCCCGGGAGACGACATGGGACTGCTCGATCGGCTTCTCCGGGGGCGCCGCACCCCGGAGTCGCGAGACACGCGCCCGCTCACTGCGGAGGAGTCCGTCGCGCGGTGGCGCTACCTGCTCGGAACCGCGCCGCCCGACGCGCTGTCCGAGGCGCACGGCCGCGCGCTGGAGACGATGGAGGAGCTGCCGCGCGCCGAGGTGCTCCAGCGGCTGCGTGCTGCCCTCGCCGCGCTCGAGCCCGGTGCGGTCGTTCCGGGCGACCCGGCGGTCCTGGTCCGCGCGTCCGCCCGGGCCGAGCGCCGTGCCCCCGGGTTCCTGGAGCGCGCCCTGGCAGCGGATGCGCGCGGCCGGCAAGGGCTGGCCAGCTTCGCCGCGGCCGTGGTCGCCACGTCCGCCGCCGCCCCATTCCTGCGAGCGTTCGAGGCAGATTCGGGAGAGGCGGCGTTCGCCAACCGGCACGCCGTGGATCTCGACGTGGATTCGCCCGATCAGCTCGGCGGTCACGCCGACCACGACGAGCACGACGACCTCGACGACGAGGACTGAGGCTGGAAGGCGTGCCGGCTACGGCGACGTCGGCTGCGCGCTCGGCGTCTCGGCCTCGGCGGCCCGACGCGGGCGGAGGATGGCGTCGCCCACCGGCGCTCCGCTCGGCGTCTCGATCCGGAAGCGATGCGGCTCGCCCTTCCAGAGGAGATTGTGAAGGCCGCCGATGAAGTGGAAGTCGTCCGACAGGAGGTCGATGTCCACCCTCCCCGTACGCCAGGACACGCGTCGGCTGCCGCGGACCGGGAAGGTCAGACCGTCGAGCGACACCACGCCCTCGGTCTCCATCGCGCCCGACTCGAGCAGCCGGCGTGCGCTCGCCGCCGTGTGCCTGAGGACCAGCTCGATCGGGCGATCGAGCTCCTCCCCATCACGCCGCCAGCTGCCTTGCAGGGTCTCGGTGAAGTCCACCGCCCCCTTTGCGGACAGGCGCCTGGCCCAGTCCGGCAAGAGCATGAGCGCCTCGGCGCGCGACGATGTCATCACGACAGCGACCTCCCCTTGGTCACAGCGGGGGACAGGAGACCACCTCAGGGGCGTAGGTTGTCAACGGACGCACTGGGAGTGAATACGGGACGGTGCAGCGGATGGCGTGCGCGGCCTGGAATGCGAGTGAGTCCCGTGTGTTGCGGGGCCCGGGTGCAGGAACCTACAGTCCGCCGCCCGCACACACCCAGGAGCGTCTTCTGAACATCGACATCCGTGCCCTCACGGAGCGGGTCCGGGAAGAGAGCGTGTTCGTCGATCTCCTCTCCGCCGAGGCGGGGAAGGTGATCGTGGGACAGCGCCAGATGATCGAGCGCGTCCTCATCGGCCTGCTCTCCAACGGGCACGTGCTGCTCGAGGGCGTGCCCGGGCTCGCCAAGACCCTGACCGTCCGGACCTTCGCCGATGGGATCAGCGCCCGCTTCCAGCGCATCCAGTTCACGCCGGACCTGCTCCCGGCCGACCTGGTCGGGACGATGATCTACAACCAGCAGTCCGGCGAGTTCACCGTCCGGCACGGGCCGATCTTCGCCAACGTCATCCTCGCCGACGAGATCAACCGCGCGCCGGCGAAGGTGCAGTCCGCGTTGCTCGAGGCGATGCAGGAGCGCCAGGTCACCATCGGCGAGCACACCTACGCGCTGCCGAGCCCGTTCATCGTGCTCGCCACGCAGAACCCCATCGAGCAGGAGGGCACCTACCCCTTGCCCGAGGCCCAGGTGGACCGCTTCATGCTCAAGGTCGTGGTCGGCTATCCGACCCGGGAAGAGGAGCGGGTGATCATGGACCGGATGGCCGGCGTCGAGGTCCCCCGCGCCACGCCGGTCGTCAGCCCGGAGCAGATCTCGAGGGCCCGCGACGTCGTTCATCAGATCTACGTGGATGACAAGGTGAAGGACTACATCCTGGACATCGTGTGGGCGACCCGCGAGCCGGAGCGGTTCGGCCTCAACGATCTCAAGGACGCCATCGACTTCGGCGCCAGCCCCCGGGCGACGCTGTTCCTGTCGCTGGCTGCCCGGGCGCACGCCTTCCTCCGCCACCGGGGCTTCGTCACCCCCGAGGACGTGAAGGCGGTGGGCATGGATGTGCTCCGTCACCGGGTGACGCTGACCTACGAAGCGGAGGCCGAGGAGCTCACGCCGGAGCAGGTGGTGCAGCGGGTGTTCGACAAGATCGAGGTTCCGTAGCAGGTCTTCCATGCTTCCCCGGGAGCTCATCCGGCGGATCCGCCGGCTGGAGATCGCCACTCGCCAGGTCGTCTCCGCGCTCCTGGCGGGCCAGTACCACTCGGTCTTCAAGGGCCGGGGCATGGCCTTCAGCGAGGTCCGTCCGTACCAGGCGGGGGACGACATCCGGTCCATCGACTGGAACGTGACGGCGCGTACCAGCTCGCCGCACGTGAAGGTGTTCACCGAGGAGCGCGAGCTCACCGTGGTGCTCCTGGTGGACGTCTCGGCCTCCGAGGAGTTCGGCTCGCGGGGAACGCGGAAGTCCGAGATGGCGGCGGAGGTCGCCGCGCAGATTGCCTTCTCGGCCATCGCCAACAACGACCGGGTGGGCCTGCTTCTCTTCAGCGACCGGGTGGAGAAGGTCATCCCCCCGCGGAAGGGCCGGAAGCACGTGCTCCGGCTGGTGAGCGACATCCTGTCCTTCCGGCCGGAGGGGAAGGGGACGGACCTCTCGCTCGCCCTGGGGTGGCTGAGCCGGGTGACGAAGCGGCGGACGGTGCTCTTCGTGGTCTCGGACTTCCTGCTGGAGGGCTACGAGACGCCGCTGCGCACCGCGCGGATGAAGCACGACGTGGTTCCGGTGGTGCTTCGCGATCCGATGGAGGATGCATTTCCGGCGCTCGGGCTGGTGGAGGTGGAGGACCCCGAGACGGGCGAGCGCGCCCTGGTGGACAGCTCGTCACCCGCGGTGCGCGGGGCGTTCCAGGCGGCGGTGGCCCGCGCGCGCGGCGAGCGCACCCGGGTGTTTCGCAAGCTGGAGCTCGACTCGGTGGAGCTCCGCGCCGGCGAGGACCACGGTGAGGCGCTCGTTCGCTTCTTCCGCGCCCGGGCACGGAGGCTCGCCGCGTGAGCGCCGCGGGGGACCCCCTTGCCGCGGAGGTGTTTGACACCTCGTCCGGCCGCCTCCGGCGGCTCCTCCTCGTGGGAGGGGTCCTCCTCGCCTGTCCCCTTGCCGCGGTCGCCCAGCCCGCGCGCCCGTCCGCGGCTCCCCCGGCGCCCGTCCCCTCCGCCAGGCCCGATGCCGGCACCGAGCGCACCGTCGAGCCACTCTCGGTGGACCGCCAGCTCATCCCGAAGGCGGTCCGCCTCGGCGACCCGTTCGTCTACCGGATCACCGTGCACCACCCGGCGAAGGAGCGCTGGGAGCTGCGCACGCCCCGCGACCTCGGCGGCTACGAGCTCATCGAGCAGAGCCGGACCCGCTCCGACGGCAAGAGCGAGAGCACCACCACCTATCTCCTCAAGATGGCCCTGTTCGAGCTCGGCAGCCACGTGCTTCCGACGCTCACCTTCGACGTCGTGGATGCCACCGGCTCCGGCGTGGCCCGCATCGACGGTCCGGACATCGAGGCGAAGAGCAGCCTGCCCAAGGACGCCGACCAGATCGGCGCGAAGCTCGCCGACATCAAGCCCAACGAGGACGTCCCGGTGCGGAGCTGGCGCCTGCTCTGGTGGCTCGCCGGGGCGCTCGCCGCCGCCGCGCTGGTCTGGCTCGGACTCCGTGCCTGGCGCGCCCGGCCCCGCCGGCCTGCTCCGGTCGAGCCGCCCCTTCCCCTCGAGGAGCGCACGCTCCAGACGCTCTCCGCGCTCGAGGCCGAGAGGCTTCCCGACCGGGGCCTGCAGCGCGAGTTCCACTTCCGGCTGAACGGAGTGGTCCGCGCCTACCTCGGCGAGCGCTTCGGCTTCGACGCCCTCGAGTGCACCAGCGGC